>Ga0315281_10007100_pt1 | contig 15822 bp, 17 predicted proteins | sample YL17G07_0_MG_FD_204540 | JGI IMG/M metagenome (GOLD analysis project Ga0315281, IMG submission 204540) | Sediment microbial communities from Yellowstone Lake, YNP, Wyoming, USA - YL17G07_0 | ecosystem: Environmental > Aquatic > Freshwater > Lake > Sediment | place: USA: Wyoming | collected... | reverse complement strand
AAAACCGCGACTATAGCCAGCCATTGCAGTGCAACAAAGCGTTCCATGGTCATTTCGGGTAAAATCCTTATATTGAAATTTGCTGCACTGTATCCCGAAGAAAGCGAGAACTCAACTTGAAACAAGCCCCTGCCCCCAATAATTCACTCTCCTACCGCGATGCCGGGGTAGATATCGACGCGGGCGACCGTCTGGTCGAAAACATCAAGCCCTTTGCCAAGCGCACCATGCGACCCGAGGTGCTTAGCGGCATCGGCGGCTTTGGCGGCCTGGTCGAGATTTCCAAAAAATACAAAGAGCCCGTACTGGTATCCGGCACTGATGGCGTCGGCACCAAGCTGAAACTGGCTTTTGACCTGAACCGCCATGATACGGTGGGTATTGATCTGGTTGCAATGAGTGTGAACGATATTCTGGTGCAAGGCGCGGAACCGCTGTTTTTTCTCGACTATTTTGCCTGCGGCAAGCTGGATGTGGACGCAGCAACCGAAGTAATCAAAGGCATTGCCAGCGGTTGCGAGCAGTCCGGCTGTGCGTTGATCGGCGGCGAAACCGCCGAAATGCCGGGCATGTACCCGGTGGGCGAATATGATCTTGCCGGGTTTGCCGTGGGCGTGGTGGAAAAAGCCAACATCATTACCGGCGAGCATATCAAGCCGGGCGATGTGGTACTGGGCCTGGCTTCCAATGGCGCGCACTCCAATGGCTACTCACTGGTGCGCAAGATTATCGAACGCAGCCATCCCGACCTGAACGCAAAATTTGACGGTGAGCGCACCCTGGCGGACTGCATCATGGCCCCCACACGGCTTTACGTAAAACCCATGCTTGCACTGATGCAAAGCCTTACCGTAAAAGGCATGGCCCACATTACCGGCGGCGGCATTACCGAAAATGTACCGCGCGTCTTGCCGCAAAATGTGGTGGTGGTTATCGACAGCAAAGCCTGGAAAATGCCCAAGCTGTTCGACTGGCTGCGCGAACAGGGCAATGTAGAAGCGCAGGAAATGTTCCGCACCTTTAACTGCGGTATCGGCATGGTGGTGATTGTCAGCCAGGATGATGCGGCCAAGGCGATCAGCCAGCTTCAGGCTGCCGGAGAGAAAGTTAGCCAGATCGGGCATATACGTACACGCCAGGGTGACGAACACCAAACGCAGGTAATGTAATTTACACCGTGAAAAAAATTGTCATCCTGATTTCCGGCCGCGGCAGCAATATGCAGACTTTGTTGAATGCGAAATTGCCTTGCCATATTGCCGCTGTCATCAGCAACCGCGCCGACGCTGAAGGTCTGGCAATTGCCAGCCAGCAAGGCATCGCCACAAAAGTAATCCCCCACCGCGATTACGCAGACCGCAACTCATTCGACATGGCACTGTTACAGCAAATAGACCGCCATCAGCCCGACTACATTGTGCTGGCAGGTTTTATGCGAATATTGACCGAGCAATTCGTAAACCATTATCTGGGCCGCCTGATCAATATCCACCCCTCATTACTGCCGGCTTATACCGGTGTAAATACTCATGAACGCGCCCTGCAGGACGGCGTAAAAATACACGGCTGCACGGTGCATTTTGTCACCCCCGATCTTGACCATGGCCCCATTATTATCCAGGCTGCCGTGCCCGTTTTGCAGAACGACACGCCGCAAACGCTGGCAGCAAGAGTGTTGCATGAGGAACACCAGATTTACGCTCAGGCTCTCCGCTGGTTGTGCAGTGACAGGGTACGACTGGATTCGGATGGCAGGGTTGTGTCAGACTGTGCGGAGCAATCGGGTATTGCACTCATTTCACCGGCGCTGGAGCACGCATGAAAATTTATTTTTCAAAAATTATTTCGGGTCTGTTGCTGTGCCTCGTTTCTCTCCCACTGCTGGCCGAGCCTGCTACCGGCACAATCAAGGCAAGCTATGACGTGATCGGCTTTGGCATGACCTTGGCCAATATAACCGAAACGTTTACCCGCACCAAGGACAACTACCAGATTGAAAGCATCACCAAGGCTGTAGGGCTGCTTGCCAAACTGAAACCCGAAACGGTACGTGTAACCAGCCATGGCAAAATCACAGCACAAGGGCTGGTGCCACTCGCATACGCCATGACGCGTGAAGTTGATACGCAAAAAAATGCCAGCGCAAAATTCAACTGGGAAAAGGCAATGCTGACCCATAACGATTACAAGGGTTTGCAGGACTTGCCGTTGCTCAAGGGCACACAGGACAGGCTCAGCGTGCTCTACCACCTTCCACTGCTTGCGAATAGCGCCCAGTCGGATTTTAAATTCAATATTACTGATGGTAATAACGTTGATCCGTACAGCTTCAAGCTAGCAGCCGAAGAACAGAATATACAAGTACCGCTGGGGAACTTTAAAACAAGATACATAAGCAGCACGCCTGTCGCTGAAGAAATAAAATATGAAATATGGATGGCGACCGAACGTGACAATTTTCCGTGCAAAATTATCGCCACCGATTCAAAGGGGGGAAAACTTACCCAGGTATTAACCAGCCTTTCCACGACTCCGTGAACACTTTTGTCGGCTTCCCATTCCATCGTGTTGCCTTTGCCCTTCTGCTCTCACTACTCGGGCACGCACTGTTGATATGGCAGTGGCCAGAATTCGAGTTAACAGACCAATTTAAGGGACAGCCACTGGAGGCGCAACTGGCACCACTGCCCAAAGTAAAGAAAAAAATTATTCTGCATAAGCCTGAAAAAAAGCAGCTCAGGCAAACCCCAACATCGGCCAAGTCTGCCACCACCGCACTGGATACAGGCAATTCCTTTGCTTCAACGGTCTCACCCGCATTGACTATCGCTGAAACAATTACGCCTCCGCCGGTGCATGCCAGCTATAGCCCCCCACTTTTACCCAAACAGGCACAACTCACTTTTGCTGTGCAGTACGGCAGTGGCGGCTTCAAGGTTGGCGAAGTTAAACATACTCTGGAAAACCGCAACGGGCATTACACCTTGCATGCCGAAACTCAAACCACAGGAGTAGTGAACCTATTCAGAAGTTACCGGCTCACTCAAACCAGCACAGGTTCGGTTTCTAAACTGGGCTTGCGCCCGGAAAGCTACGACGAAACAAAGACGGATAACAGCGGCAAGCACAGTTCCTCGGCACGCTTCGATTGGACGAACAATATAATTCATTTTGCAAATGACTCGTCCAAGCCTCTGCTGGATCAGGCTCAGGACATATTGAGCCTGTCTTACCATCTATCCCAAATGCCGCTGAACTTCGAGACTTTTCCGATAGCCTTGAGTAATGGCAGAAGCATTAATCCCTATTTTATTGCCGTAGGCGAGGAAACAACGATCAGCACAGTGTTGGGAGAACTGAAAGCCATCCCCCTGCGCAAGGTACAGAGCACCAACGAGGACGGCCTGATTATCTGGTTGGCACTGGAATATCGCCTGTTACCGGTTAAAATACAGTACTTGGATAAATCCGGCGAAATAACCGCCAATATGCTTATCACCGACATCCGCGTTTCGGATGAATAATTTTCTCGTACTCACCCAATGCTCCTTACCGAATATCGTCTAGAACTCGTCATCCAGGCTCTGCGCACCATCCTGCCACTGGTACATCCCGCAGATACTTCACTGCGATATTTTTTTCAGGCTGAGCGCATAGGCTCTAACGAACGCGCGCTGGTTGCTGAAACAGTTTTCGGCGTGCTGCGCCACCGCCTGTTTCTGGAGCATAGCTGCGGTGAACAAAATACACCCCGCCGCATGGCGCTGACTTTCTGGGTGAAATTTGGCGGCTACAACCTGCGTGAGCTGACCCCGTTACTCAAACCGACCGAATCCGAATGGCTGGTGCAGGTCAAATCTCTCAAGATTGATGAATTGCCCTTATCGATAAAGGCAGAGCTGCCAGACTGGATAATCGAAAAACTGCGATCCCAGTACAGCGACGAAGAAATACTCGCAATCGGACAATCTATGCAGCAGGCTGCCGGGCTGGATCTGCGCGTCAATTCGCATCTGTCCAACCGCAACGAAGTGCTGGCAGGCCTGCTTGCCGAAGGGGTGAGCGCAGAAGCTACAACTTATTCGCCCATCGGCATCCGCTGCAAGGGTAAGCCCTCGCTCAATAAAAGCCCAATGTTTGAAGGCGGAAAATTTGAAGTGCAGGACGAAGGAAGCCAGCTGCTCGGTTTCCTGGTTGCCCCCAGGCGCAATGAAATGGTGGTGGATTTCTGTGCCGGTGCAGGCGGTAAATCGCTGATGCTGGGTGCAATGATGAACTCGCAGGGCAGGCTATATGCGCTCGACGTGTCCGAAAAAAGACTGGCCAACCTGAAGCCGCGCTTAAAGCGCTCCGGCCTGAGCAATCTGCAACCCCAGCTTATTGCGCACGAGAATGACATCAAGATAAAACGCCTGGCCGGAAAGATAGACCGTGTGCTGGTGGATGCGCCGTGCAGCGGGCTGGGTACCCTGCGCCGCAATCCCGATCTCAAGTTCCGCCAATCAGAAAAAAGCGTTTCCGAACTCACCCAAAAGCAAAGCAACATCCTTGCGGCTGCCAGCAAGCTGCTCAAAAAAGGCGGGCGGCTGGTATATGCAACATGTAGCCTGTTGCATGAAGAAAACCAGGGTATCGTAGAGGCGTTTCTAGCAGCACATCCCCAGTTTAAACTCCTGCCCGCGGGAGAGGTATTGGCACAACAAAAGATACCGCTGGAAATGGGCGACTACCTGCAACTATTGCCGCAACAGCATGGTACGGATGGATTTTTTGCCGCCGTGATGGAACGCAAAGCTGAAAGTAATGCGAAAAATCCTGACGCTTTGGATGGGTCAACAAATGAAAAAACAGGGGATTAATCTGCCTGATATTAAATAGGTAGATTTCTAGGCCAGATTAATCTCGCGCAGCGCAGCCTCTATCTCGCCAAAAGTGCGGGCAACTTCGGTGATATGAATCTGTACACCCAACTGGCGGGCAATCTGCTTGGAGGAAAAGATACCGCGCACCAACTGGTGATCATTGTCATGCTCCTCAACCACCATCGCATGCTGCCTGCCAGAAGCTTTAAGGGTTGCCAATACGTGGCCAACTTTTGCAGTCATGACATCCTTGATATTGATGACTTCCAGCTCGCGTTGTGGCGTCATGATGTCCCTCACCAGAATATCGGCGTGCGTGCCTCCGTTAGTTTGCAGAAAACGCATGGGTTTTTCACCTAGGATGTCGGTTGTTGTCAACAAACCTACAACCTTGTGTGTGTCGTCACGCACCAGCAATGTCCTTACCCCATACCGCTTCATCTTGGCATGCGCATAAGTCATAGGCGTCGTGGAACGTACCGTAATAACAGAAATGCACTTCAAGTCCGTCATCACATTGAGTGCGGGGTCTTCCAGCGACACACGCTCAGGCAATACCTGGCTAGGACGTATGTAACTTGAGCCACCCTTCAATGAGTGGTTGGTCAGGGGATAATATTCGCGGGTCATTTGCCTGCTTTCATGAGATTGTTTTCTGCTGGAGCATTTCTACTTCCCGCAGGGGGATTGGAGCGCCTGGATAAATCGGCAGCGTTTCCGTGCTTGAGTGGCGGCAAGTATCTGGAAAGCTCATTTAAAGCCTGCCCGTAGACTTCACGTTTGAACTCTATCACATTATTGATATCCACCCAGTAGTCTGTCCAGCGCCATGCGTCGAACTCTGGATGCCCCGAAGCTCTCAACGACACATCGCAATCACGCCCAACCAGACGCAACAGGAACCAGATTTGCTTTTGCCCTTTATAGTTGCCCCTGGATTCGCGCTTGGACCAGCTTGCGGGAACTTCATAGCGCATCCATTCACGTGTCCGCCCAAGGATCTGAACATGACAACACTGCAAACCAACCTCTTCATGCAACTCTCGATACATCGCCTGTTCTGGTGTTTCACCATACTGAATACCACCTTGCGGAAATTGCCAGGCATCCTGCCGGATACGCTTACCCCAAAAGGCTTGATTCTTTTCATTTGTCAGTATGATGCCGACATTCGGGCGATAGCCATCACGGTCTATCATGTTATGCCCCATCAAATATAGTAATGGAACGAATTGTTCCATATTTCAGGCGCGCTGAAAAGCCTTAAAACGCTAATGTACTCCCCGCAGTGACAAACTCCAGCGCAGAATCACCACTAGACCATGACGGTGGAAATTATTCAGGTGATCTGTTTATGCAGCTCGGTCAGATCCCTTATTACCATGCGCGATGCATTCATATATTCGCCCTTCATCAGGGCCTCTGCTTTCGCCTTTTCATTTGCCTGTACGCTAGTGACCACTTGCCCGGCAATTACATGAAACTGGGCGTGATCGTCACGCAAAGTCTTGAAACCATCATCATTCTGGAAATGTTTCAGCGCAGGGCCGTGTATCCATTTGCCAAGCACGCACTGGTCATCGCGACAGACAATATTTGGGTCTAGCGTTTCCTCTGAAGTGCCGTTCAGGTATTTCTCCAAACGAATTTTCCATTTGATATGCGCATTGATGGCATCCATGATATTTATTTCATTTTTTATATTTGCGCTTTTGCTCTCATTTGTGCCAAATAAACTTGAAAAAAATCCCATGACAATCCCTCCTATGTTTTATTCGACTAACTTGATTTTACCTATATATGAAGTCCTGTCCATGTTTTGTATATAAAACCCCATTTCCATTGCCCGTTTACGCATCAAGACCCCTGACCATGCACCCCTATTACAGGTAAAATGCTGGTTTCACATTTAAAATCCTAAAGACGGAATCTGCCATGCGTGTTTCACAATTCTTTATTTCCACCCTCAAGGAAGCCTCTTCCGAAGCCGAACTGATCAGCCACCAGCTAATGTTGCGCGCTGGCTACATCAGAAAACTATCCAGTGGCCTGTATACCTGGATGCCTTTGGGCTTGCGGGTATTGCGCAAGGTTGAAGCCATTGTGCGCAACGAAATGAACAAGAGCGGGGGGATTGAGCTGCTTATGCCCGCCGTGCAGCCCGCCGAGCTCTGGCAGGAAACCGGGCGCTGGGAAGTATTTGGGCCGCAGATGCTGAAAATTACCGATCGGCACGAGAAGTTGTTTTGTTTCGGCCCGACGCACGAGGAAGTTATTACGGATATCGCTCGCAAAGAGATAAAGAGCTATCGCCAGCTGCCGCTGAATTTTTACCAGATCCAGACCAAGTTTCGCGATGAAGTACGACCCCGCTTTGGCGTGATGCGCGCGCGTGAGTTCCTGATGAAGGACGCCTATTCCTTCCACGCGAATTTCGACAGCCTGAAGCAAACCTATCAAGTGATGCACGCGACCTACACCCGCATTTTCACCCGGCTTGGCCTGCGATTCCGTGCTGTGGCAGCCGATACCGGCGCCATCGGCGGCAGTGGCTCGCACGAATTTCATGTGCTGGCTGATTCCGGCGAAGATGCGCTGGCCTTCTGCCCCACCTCAGAATATGCCGCCAATGTGGAGCTGGCCGAGGCTTTACCAGCAGGAATTGTGCGCGCCGCTGCCTCCGAGGCTATGCACGATGTCGCCACCCCCAGCCAGACCACCTGCGAAGAGGTGGCCTCATTGCTAGGCATTGCCTTGCAGCGGACTGTAAAACTGCTGGCTGTTATTGCACAGGAAAAACTTGTCATCCTGCTGCTGCGTGGCGACCACGGCCTGAACGAAGTCAAGGTGGGCAAGCTTCCTGGAATGTCCGATTTCCGTTTTGCCCGTGAAGACGAAATACGCGCCTTCTTCAATTGTCCCCCAGGGTTCCTTGGGCCGGTCGGCCTCGACCGCAGCAAGACACGCATCATTGCAGACCATGCGGTTGCGGTAATGGGCGACTTCGTGGCGGGCAGCAACAAGCCCAAGTTCCATACCGCAGGGATAAACTGGGGGCGTGACCTGCCCGAGCCGGACTTGGTTGCAGATATCCGCAACGTGGTGAACGGAGATGCAAGCCCCGACGGCAAAGGCACCCTCGAACTGTGCCGGGGTATTGAAGTGGGGCATATCTTCCAGTTGCGCACCAAGTACTCCACAGCGCTGAATGCCGCCTATCTGGACGAGAACGGCAAGCAGCAAATGATGGAAATGGGCTGTTATGGCATCGGTGTTTCGCGCATTGTCGCCGCCGCAATCGAGCAAAATAATGATGCACGCGGCATTACCCTGCCTGTTGCCATGGCGCCATTTCAGGTGGCTATCGCACCGATAGGCATGAAAAAGAGCGAAGCAGTGCAAAAGGCTGCCGAGCAGATGTATAACGAATTCAGTGCGGCGGGTATTGAGGTATTGCTGGATGACCGTGACGAAAGGCCCGGTGTGATGTTTGCCGACCTTGAGCTGATCGGTATCCCGCATCGAATTGTGATCGGTGACCGCAGCCTGAAAGAAGGCAAAGTGGAATATCAGGGTCGTCGCGACGCTGAAGCCCGCTCAATAAACTTGCAAGATGCAATTAAAGTCGTACAATCAGCCATATGTACATAAGTAAATATTTCTGCAGGCACATTTTGACGCTATCCATGGCGATAGCGGCGGGTTTGTTTTCAGCTTCAGTTATCGCTGGCGCTCAGGTTGAGGGCACACTTTCCGCAAGCGTACGCGCCGTGATGCAACGTGCCGTTGCCGACCAGGCCTCTCCCAAGCTTGCATTCGCGTCCCAGCAAGAAGCCCAGTTCTGGTTGGGAGAAATGTCTGAACGTCTGAAAAATAAAATGCCGAACGCTGAAGCCAGGCGCGAGTTTTTGAGCACGGTTCATTATGAGGCGGTACGCGCAGGACTGGATCCACATCTGGTGTTGAGCCTGATAGAAGTGGAAAGCGCTTTCAACAAATATGCAGTATCCAGAGTGGGGGCACGCGGCTATATGCAGGTGATGCCCTTCTGGGTTAAGTCGATCGGAAACCGGGAGCACAACCTGTTTCACCTGCGCATCAACCTGCGCTATGGCTGCACCATCTTGCGCCACTATCTGGATATGGAACGGGGTGACTTGTATCGCGCGCTGGGTCGTTACAACGGCAGCCTGGGACAAGCCGAATATCCCAATCTGGTTAAGACAGCCTGGCACAAACGCTGGACTCCGCCTGTACGCAAACTCTCAAAAGAATCGACAGTTCCTACCAGTTAGTCAAGAAACGTCCTGCTTCTCTCAACTAAAATCTACCCTGTCGTTAAACGCTTACTGAACCTGTTTGGTTTTTGAGCGGATATAGTTTTCAATCGCCTCACGGGTAATTGCCCCGGTCTGGTAACTAACCAGCTTACCCGTCGGGTCATACAGATAAGAGGTAGGTAAAGCGGGAACCTTGCCTACTTGGGCGGCCATTTGGTTGTCGCCCATCACAATCGGATAACTCACATCCAGTTGCTCAACGAGCGATGCCACCGCGTCCCTGCCCGAGCTCATGGCAATACCTATCACCACAAAATCTCTGTCCTTGCGCGCATTGTGCATATCTACCAGATCAGGCATCTCGTCCAGACAGGGCGGACACCATGTCGCCCAGAAATTAACCAGTACCCATTTGCCCTTGTAATCGGACAGTCGCTGCTCCTTTCCTGCCATATCCTTAAACAAAAATTCGCCGCAAACGGATTGCGTGGAGATCAGCAATAAAGCTGCCAGTAACGGAAAGAGAGTTTTTCTCATCAATGCTTCGCCTCTTTCTCGGTGTGATCTTCTTCATGCTCGTCATCGCTACCATGACCTTTATCATCAGCAGCGTGCGACAAATACAGTGCCAGACCGATCAAGGCGATGCTGCCACCCAAATACAGCAGGTCAATGGGCGCGCTCAATCTCATGTTTAATGATTCTTCAAACAGGGTAACAATCATGATCATCAGGATAACCTTGGCCAGACGCGACTTCAGGTCATCGAGATTATTAATCACCAGAATTTTGCTGGAAGCCTTGGTACCGTGTGCCTGATCAATATCGCTGATAAAAAGCTCATACAAGCCAAGCGAAAAAATGAGCATCACAGTGCCAAGCAAGTATCCATCCACCACTTCCACAATATGCGAAACAGTCTTGTCGTGTAAAACCTTGCGTGCCTCGTCAGTCAACCCTGTATCCGCATAATGCAAAGCGTGCTGCACCAGATAGACCACGTCTACCGTGGCAATGTAAAAAATGGCAAAACCTGCAAACAGGCTACCTAGCACCGCCAATAGAATTACAAAACGGCTATTCCACATGGAACCTTCAAAAATACTTTCAATATATTTCATCATTCTGCACTGCTCCCCAATATGCTCAATAATTTAGAAAATCTAACTCTTCATTTTAGCCGCGTTAAACAAGTCGTGCAAACTCACTTTGGCTGTTTTCGCCTCCTGCACTTCCAGTCGCGCCAACCAGTCATTAATACCCTCACAGTGACTTCGGAACGGAGGCTTTTCGGGATCAAAGACAAACAGTCTATACAGTTCAATTGCCTGCACATGCTCCGGGGCACGTATCATCACCCAGCTATGGCCTATCATTCTTTGCACCAGCCTGATCGTGGCCATTTTTTCCAGCAGCTCTTCGAGCGAGTCGTAGCCCAGCCGCAATTCCCTGGAGAGCATGGGCAAAGTCTGCGCTACCCCGCTACGCAGTCCTTCGTTCATCAGCCGTAATATGCACAGGGAATAATAAAGCTTCAGTTCGGGTGATAATTCGTGTACCCCGTTTTTACTGCGCCAGTGGGACAATGATGCCGTTAACGCCGCACCCAGCAAAACTGTCAACCAGGAAAGATAAAGCCATAACAAAAATATGGGAATACTGGCAAATGCGCCATACACCAGCTTATACGTTGGGAAAGACGAAATATAGAATGCAAACGCTCTGTTCATTGCCTCAAATGCAAACGCGGATACCGCCCCGCCAATAAAGGCATGCTGCAAAGGCACATACCGGTTGGGAACCACGCGAAACAGAAAAGTAAACGCCAGGGTCGCAAGCAACAAGGGAATAATTTTGAACAAGACGACAAGTATGGGTGAAAAACTGCTTAGCTTGCTCACCGACATATTGATCAGCCATGAAGTCATGGACAAGCTCCCCCCCACCAGCAAGGGCGCCAGGGTCAGTACAGCCCAGTAAACCAGCACACGCTGAATGACTGTGCGTTGCCTGGTGACACGCCAGATCGTGTTAAAGGCATTATCAATGTTGTATATCATCAGCATGGCAGTCACGCCCAGAAACACGATTCCGACAGCTGTCAGCCTCGCCGCATTTTCGGCAAACTGTTCTATGTACTGTGAAATAATCCGGCCACCCGTTTCCGGCACCATGTTTGAAAGGATGATTTCTTTCGCGTGCTCGGAAAAGGCGGAAAACTGGGGGAAGGCCGAAAAAAGAGTGAGCACAATGGTAATCAGCGGAACCAGGGAAAGCAGCGAGGTAAAGGTCAGGCTCGAAGCCATGTCTGCGCAACGATCCTGCCTGAATCTTGCGGCAACAAAACCGACAAAACTGAAAGGATAGATGCCTGAAATTTTTTTAATCAATTTGCCCATAAACATGTTGTTTTTTTACTGAGACCACATTCTGAAATACAATGACGAGCATGATAACCGACAAAGAAATTCTTGTGCTGTATTACAGCCGCCATGGCGCAGTTCAACAAATGGCACAATTGCTGGCACGCGGAGTGGGGCAGGTGCCCGGTGTTCGCGCACGTCTCCGAACCGTACCCAGGGTCTCCCCCAACTGCGAGGCAACGGAACCCGCTATTCCCGATTCTGGCGCACCCTATGCAGAACTGAAAGACCTTGAAGAGTGCATAGGTTTGGCGCTGGGCAGCCCCACCCGTTTTGGCAACATGCCTGCCGCCATGAAGTATTTCTGGGATGGCACCAGCTCGCTATGGGTAAAACACAGCCTGGTCGGCAAGCCTGCAGCATTATTTACTTCTTCCGGCACCATGCACGGTGGCCAGGAGAGTACCCTGCTGTCGATGACGCTACCTCTGCTGCACCATGGCATGGTCATAGTTGGCCTGCCCTACTCCGAGCCTGAGCTCAATACCACACGGCAAGGCGGAACTCCTTATGGAGCCAGCCATGTTGCCGGTCTTGCCAATGATCAACCCATTAGCGAAGCAGAAAAAAAATTGTGCATTGCACTGGGCAAGCGCCTTGCCCAGACCGCCTTAAAGCTGGCGACATAGGCCCGCATGAAACCCTACGCTGAATCCTGCGAGATCAATAAACATCCCATTCTTGAAGTGTTGCGCGATATATTTGCACATCGCAAACAGGTGCTGGAGCTGGCCAGCGGCACCGGCCAGCATGCCGTGCATTTTGCCAGCGCCATGCCCCACCTGACCTGGCAAACCAGCGAGCTGTCCGAAAATCACGCCGGCATTCAAGCCTGGCTGGACGAAGCGCAATTGCCCAATGTGTTGCCGCCACTGCATATTGATGCCAACGCTGAGCGCTGGCCGATTACGCGTGTCGATGCCATTTTCAACGCCAATACCGTGCACATACTGTCGTGGTCCGAGGTGGTCAAACTGTTTGCCGGTATTGGCCGCGTGCTGGATCAGGACGGATTACTCTGCCTGTACGGGCCCTTCAACTACGGCGGAAAATTTACATCCGAAAGCAACGCCCGCTTTGATGTCTGGTTAAAATCACGCAATCCCTTGAGTGGTGTCCGCGATTTTGAAGCGCTTAATGCGCTTGCAGAAGCACAGGGCATGACGTTGTTAAAAGACATTGAAATGCCCATCAACAACCGCACCCTACTGTGGCAACGCACCGCATCATGAGCATCAGAATTATCGAAACCATTGCCGATATACCCGCCACGCAATGGGATGCACTGGCGGAAAACAACCCCTTTTTAAAACACGCCTACCTGAATGCACTGCAGGTAACCGGCTGCGCCACACCCAGAACCGGCTGGGGGACGCAGTTCATCACCCTGTGGGAAGAAGAGCAACTTGTCGGCGGCATGCCGCTTTACTACAAGACTCATTCCTATGGTGAGTTTGTCTTTGACTGGGCCTGGGCGGATGCCTACCAGCAGCATGGCTTGCGCTATTACCCCAAGCTGGTGTGCTCGGTGCCTTTCACCCCGGCAACCGGGCCTCGCCTGCTGGCCAACTCGGCTGAAGTGCGCGTCCAACTGGTGCAGGCCGCCTTGGCGCTGAACAGGGAAACCGGCACTTCCTCACTGCATCTGCTCTTCCCCTATGAAAGCCAGGCGCAGGAAATGCAGGCGCAAGGTTTAATGTTGCGAAGGGGTGTGCAACTTCACTGGCGCAATGCGGGCTATGCCGATTTTGACGCTTATCTCGCCAGCATGCGCCGTGACAAACGCAAAAAGATTAATCAGGAGCGGCGCAAAGTCAGCGATGCAGGCATCACTTTCGAGCATCTGCGCGGTGAACAGATTACCCGTGAAAAATGGGAATTTTTTGTGCGCTGCTATGAACACACACATATTCAATACAATTCACCCCAACCCCTCAATCTGGATTTTTTCCTGATGATAAGTGCAACCATGCCGGAGCACATTTTGATGATTGTGGGTTCGCGCGATGGCGTGCCGATTTCGGGTGCGATCAACTTCTACAATCACAACACCCTGTTCGGACGTTCCTGGGGCGCGCTGGAATACCATCCCGGCCTGCACTTTGAAACCTGTTATTACCAGGCAATTCTTTTTTGCATTAACAACAAGATTGCTTTGTTTGAAGGCGGCGCCCAGGGCGAACACAAGCTTGCACGGGGCTTTTTGCCCAGCACCACCTGGTCGGCACACTGGCTTGCGCACCCGCAGTTTTCACGGGCCATAGAAGATTTTTTACAACGAGAAGCGGGTGGCATCGAGCACTATATGAATGAACTGAATGACAGCAGTCCGTTTAAACGACCATCCTGAAAACTTACTAGTCAGAGATGCAAAAAAAATTGTTTGTCACTGGGCAACATGGACAATTACTCTTTAATACTTTTCTTTCTTAAATTTATATCCCGTATGGACGCCTGCAATATCCACACGCCGTCATAACAAAAGGAAGACAAGAGCACTTCAGCAGTAAACGTCTGTCCATCCTTGCGCTTGAACACCCATTCAAAATAATTTTTTCCCACACGCTGCGCCTTGGCTATCAGCTCGGTTGCGGCCTGCCTAGATTCCTGACCATCCAATTGCTTCGGTGGTGAAAAGTCCCAGAGCTTGCGAGACAGTATTTCGGATTTACTCTCCAGGCCGAACACTTCAGCCGCCCTGGAATTACAATCAGTAATCGTGTTATAGGCCAGCAGTAGCAAGGCATCATTCGATCCATTGAAAATCGACTCCAGCCTCTCTATCGTCATTTCACGGTCTCGGTCCCAGGCTAGCTGATTTTTCTCAAGCCTGAAATATACAACAATGGCCGCCAGCACCAACACAGACCAAATGGCAATGACAGGCCACACCTGGCTCTTCCAGGTGGAGGATACATTTGTTAAAGGAATGGTAACAAAAAGTGTAATGGGATGACGAGAGAGCCGCCTGAAGCTATACAGATTGTTTCCGCTGCCCTTGCCGCCTACCCCTGCAATATCACCGCGAAGCGGGTGGTCATTATTCTTCAGATGCTCTATCAATACACCCTCACGTGGATTGCTATAAACGTCTTTCAAAACAGCCTTGTCAAAAGCCGGATAGCGGCTGATCAAAAATTCATCATCACGTACCAAACCCAGCGTAGTATTAACCGGCAATGCCCTAGCACTGTTTTCCTGTAGATCACGTGAAGCATTGACACGAACAGCATAGTCGGTCCATAAATTCTGGAATTTTGTCAGCGGCAATGCTGTAGCCACGATATACCGCAGCCCGTCATTCTTATCCCTGACCGCATACCTCAAGGGAATAATCCATTCCTTGATCAGAGGCCCATAAAACACACGGCCCACATTAAAATTCACACCTTTCTGAAGTTCATCACGTCCAATAATAAATGAGGGTGCATTTCCCTGGCTTGGCAATTTGTTTCCAACCAATTCTTCAGTAGTGACCAACATCTGACCATCAGGCGCCAGAACATTGGTCACCAACAGATCGGGGTGCGCTTTCAGAAATTGCTTGAGCAACACCTGACTACGCGCAAGATTGATTGAGTCGCCTCCATTGACCAGATCTTCAGCCAGTACCTTTAAGGAATTTTCGTAGTGGGCAAAATAAGAATCCAGTGAGTTGCCACTAAGCTCGGCAATTGAAGACAGCTTGCTTGATTGCTCTTTCTTTACATTCTGCCATGATAGCCAGAGATAGCACGCCAGAAAAACAAGCAGTAAAACAGCCAGCATCGCGAAGCTTCGCCTCAAGTTGAGAATCGAAGCCAGCGTTGGTTTTTTTAAATCTGCATTTACTATATATGGCATGTTTTAGGTGTCGTGAATGAGTCTTGCATACCCCATATCTGCTTAAATCCGAATTATTATAGGCCAAGCTGACATAGTGACAAAGTCGTAGCGAGCGGATGAAGGGTAAGGCGCACGGCGCGCAGGAGCCGGAATGTATATTGAAATACATGAGGACTCCGAGCACCGCGCAACGCAACCATTCATTCGCGCAGTAGACTTAGTCGCTATGTACATCTTTAGCCCGCCAACCCCGCGTACACATTCTGCACATCGTCATCCGAATCCATGGCCTCCAGAAACGCTTCTACCTCTTCCCGCTCGGCATCGTTCAGGGTCACCGGGTTTTTGGGCCTGTAGCCTAACTGCGCAGACTGAACGGCAAAACCAAAATTTGGCAAAGCACGACACACGGCATCCAGATCGGCTGGATCG
>Ga0315281_10007099_pt1 | contig 15822 bp, 15 predicted proteins | sample YL17G07_0_MG_FD_204540 | JGI IMG/M metagenome (GOLD analysis project Ga0315281, IMG submission 204540) | Sediment microbial communities from Yellowstone Lake, YNP, Wyoming, USA - YL17G07_0 | ecosystem: Environmental > Aquatic > Freshwater > Lake > Sediment | place: USA: Wyoming | collected... | reverse complement strand
GGAATCAGCATGGTTAGCGGCGACGGTTCATCACGAGGTCACGAAGAACACGGAGGTCACGAGAGTCTTCGTGATTCACAGTCGTACCGGTATGCCGTGTTGTTGAAGATGTGTCTTGAGAGCGCGCACGCTGGTTTCCGCGTAGTGGAAGATCGACGCGGCGAGCGCGGCGTCCGCGCGGCCCGCGGTGAAGACCTCCACGAAGTGATCGAGGCCGCCGGCACCGCCCGACGCGATCACCGGTATCGACACCGCCGACGAGACCGCCGCCGTCAGCGCGCAGTCGAAGCCGGCCTTGGTGCCGTCGCGATCGATGGACGTCAGCAGGATTTCGCCGGCGCCGCGCGACTCCGCCTCGCGCGCCCACGCGACCGCGTCGCGCCCCGCGTCCATCAGGCCGCTGCGCGCGTATACAGAGAAGCCAACATGGCCGGGCGCCGCGCGCTTGGCGTCAATCGCGACCACCACCGCCTGGCTGCCGTATCGCTCTGCGATCCGCGTGATGAGCCCCGGGTCGGCGATCGCTGCGGTGTTCAGGCTGATTTTGTCCGCGCCTGCCTCGATCGCTGCCGCCGCGTCGGCCTCGGTGCGGATGCCGCCGCCGACCGCCAGCGGGATGAACAGCTCGTGCGCGACGGCGCGGATCGTATCGGCGAGGGCGCGCCGTGCTTCGAGCGTCGCCGTGATGTCGAGGATCACCAGCTCGTCGATGCCTTCGGCGTTGTAGCGGCGCGCGAGCTCGGCCGGATCGCCGGCCGACCGCAGCCCACCGAAGTTGACGCCTTTGACGACGTGTCCGTCGCGGACGTCGAGGCACGCAATGATCCGCTTAGAGAGCACGGAGGTCCTCGAGCCTGGAGAGCACGGGGGGCCTTGAGCGCACAGAGATCATCGCCACGGAGTCACCGAGACACAGAGATCGCTTCTTGACGAAAAAAACTCCGTGTCTCGGTGTCTCTGTGGCCCGTCCATCTCCGTGGGCTCTGTGGCTCTGTGGCTCTGCGGCATCAACCCGCGAGCTCCACGAAATTGCGCAGGATGCGGAGGCCGACGTCGCCCGACTTCTCGGGATGAAACTGCACGCCACTGATTTGCCCGCGCTGGACGACCGAGGCGAACGTCTCGCCGTGTTCCGTGACAGCGACGGTATCGCCCGTCACGGGTGCGACATAGCTGTGCGTGAAATACACCTGCGCGTTCGTCGCCACCTCCTCCAGGATCGCGGCCTCGCGCCGGATCGCGAGGCTGTTCCAGCCGACGTGGGGGACCTTCAGGTGCTGGTCCGGCTGAAGCCGGACACCACTCACGTCGCGCGCGTCCTCCACGTCGTCGTCCGTGGCGTCCGGCTTTAGCCGGACCGTACCCAGCCTGTAGCACCGACCCGACAGCAAGCCGAGACCGGCGAGCTCGGGTGCCTCGTCGCTGCCTTCGTACAGCCAGTGCATGCCGAGGCAGATGCCGAACAGCGGTCGACCCTCGCCGATGCGGGCGAGGATGGCGTCGATCCACGCCTGATCGAGTGCGCGGGTCGCCCCGAAGTGGCCGACGCCTGGCACGATGATGCCGCCGGCGTTCGCAAGGTCGTCGGGCGTCTCGGGCACGAAGACGTCGGCGCCGATCGTCGCGAGCGCTTTCTTCACCGACGTCAGGTTGCCCGCCTTGTAGTCGATCAGCGCGATCACAGCAGGCCCTTGGTGCTGGGCAGCAGGCGGGCGAGCCGGCGATCTTTCGCGACGGCGACGCGCAGCGCGCGTGCAAACGCCTTGAACACCGCTTCGATCTTGTGATGACTCGAGCGGCCGTAGAGCACTTTCACGTGGACGTTGGCTCGCGCGCCGATCGCGAACCCCTCGAAGAAGTCGTGGACGAGCTCGGTCTGCAGATCGCCGACGCGCAGCACCTTCACGCGCAGATCGACGACCGCGTGCGGCCGCCCGCCGAGATCGATCGCGGCGACCGCCAGCGTCTCGTCCATCGGCATGACGAAGTAGCCCGCCCGGTTGATGCCGCGCCGGTTGCCGAGCGCCTTCGAGACCGCCTCGCCGAATGCGATGCCGAGATCCTCGACGGTGTGATGCTGGTCGACATCCAGATCGCCCTGCGCGTCGACTGTCAGGTTGAATGCGCCGTGCCGCGCGACGAGCTCCAGCATGTGATCGAGAAAGCGGATGCCGGTGCGCACCGCGTACTGGCCCGTGCCGTCGAGCGCGATCGCCAGCGTGATCTGCGTCTCGGTCGTCCGCCGCTCGATTACCGCGCGGCGCACAGGACCTCTTCGATGACCGCAATCGCGCGCTGGGTGTGCTGGACGATACCGGTCGCGATGCGGAGGGAGCCGGCGCAGCCCGGCTCGGTCGAGCGGTCGCGCAGGTAAATACCCTTCGCGAACGCACCTTTCACTAGTTCGTCCGTCCACTCGCCCGCGCGGACGAGCACGAAGTTCGATCGGCTCTTCACGTAGGCGAGACCAAGGCGGTCGCACGCCGCGTAGAGCAGGGCCTTCGATTCGTCGACCTGGCGCAGGTAGTCGTGCAGATAATCGAGATCGTCGAGCGCCGCGCGAACCGCCACCACCGCAGCCACGTTCACGCTGTACACCGGCACGGCGCGGCGAACGGGATCCAGCGTCACCGGCGCGCCAACCAGACAGCCGATCCGCAGCCCCGCAAGACCGAATGCCTTCGAGAACGTCCGCCCGACGACGACGTTCGGGAACGCGCCGAGCGCCGGGATGAAGCTGACGCCGGCGAACTCGGCGTACGCCTCGTCGACGAAGACGATCGCGTCTGGCGGAAGGTGCCGGGCGATCGTGCGGATGTCGTCGAGCGGCATGCCCACGCCGGTGGGGTTGTTCGGGTTCGTCACGAAGACGACGCGTGTGTTCGGCGTGATCGCTGCGAGCACCTCGTCCAGCGGAAAGCTGAAGTCGGCGCGCGGCATCACCTGCACGAGCATGCCGCCGGCGACGGCCGTATCGAGGCGAAAGATTTCGAACGCCGGCTCAGGCACGACGGCTTCGAGCTGAGGACCGCCGATAGCCGCGCGCAGAAACGTGACAGCGAGCGCCATGATGCCTTCGTCAAGCCCGTTGGTCAGCGCGATCCTGTCGGTCGAGACGCCGAGATACGCCGCGACCGCCTCGGTGGCGGCGGCGTACGGCGGGTAGAAGCCGATCTGATCCGGGCGCAGCCGGGCCAGCGCCTCGATCACGCGCGGGGAACAGCCGCCCGTGTGTTCGTTCTGGTGGAGCCGCAGCCCCTCGTAGAGCTCGGGTGGTTTCTGGTAGTGGCTCATGTCAGCCTGACCTCGATCGATTCAGCGTGTGCCTCGAGTCCTTCGGCGCGCGCCAGCGGGAGAATCGTGGGCGCGAGGCGCGCGAGCCCCGCGCGCGTGATGCGCTGCACCGACATCACCCGCACGAAATCGGCGGCGGAGAGGCCGCCGCGGAAACGCGCGGCGCCCGACGTCGGCAACACGTGGTTGGATCCGGTCGCGTAGTCGCCGGCAGCCTGCGCGGTGTACGGGCCGATGAACACGGCGCCGGCCGTCAGCGGCCGCCTGGCCAGTGCCTCGCGATCGACGACGAGATGCTCCGGCGCGAACCGGTTCGCGAGCGCCATCGCGTCGTTCGCGCTGCGCGTGACGATCACCGCGCCGTTCGCGCCGAGCGCCTGCCGGACGATCTCGCGACCCGCGCTGCGTTGGCTGACGGCTTTCACGACGCGCTCCGCGAGCGGCCGGTTCCAGGTGATGAAGATCGCGCGCGCGTCGGGGTCGTGCTCGGCCTGCGCGATCAGATCCGCGGCGATCCACGCCGGCCGGCCGGCGCCGGCGACGATCACGACCTCGGTGGGCCCGGCATAGAAGTCGATCGCGCAGTGGCGCGCCACGACAGCCTTCGCGGCCGCGACCCAGCGATTGCCCGGACCGACGATCTTGTCGACGCGCGGAACCGTCTTCGTGCCGAACGCCAGCGCCGCGATCGCATGTGCGCCGCCGATCCGAAAGAGCCGCGTGGCGCCCGCCTCGAGCGCGGCCGCCATCACGGCCGGCTCCGGCCGCGGGCAGACGACGATGATCTCGCGGACGCCGGCGACGCGGGCCGGCACGGCGGTCATCAAGAGCGACGAGGGGAGCGGGAAGCGGCCGCCGGGCACGTAGCAGCCCACGCGTTCGAGCGGCTCGATCCGCTGCTCGATCGACACGCCGGGCGCAACGGTCAGGTCGAAGTGCTTCGGGATCTGGCGGAACGCGACCGCCGCGATGTGGGCCGCGGCCTGTCGAATGGCGCGCCGCACGGCCGGCTCGGCGCGCGAGGCGCCGTCGCGCATTTCGTCGGCGGTCACCTCGATCGGGCCCGACACGTGATCGAAGCGTCTGGCGAAGCGCGCGAGCGCCGCATCGCCGCCCGTCCGCACCCCGTCCACAATGGTCTGGACGCGGCGCTCGAAGGCGCGGTCATCGCCGCACGGCGGCGTCACCAGTCGATCGATTCGTCGCGTGTCACTTGCGTTGACGATCTTCATTCGCACCGGACCTACCCGACCCGCCTACCCACCCGCTCCCACCCGCCTGTCCTGCCCATCCCGCCCCTCCTGCCCTTCCAGCCCGTCACAACACGATCTTGTTCAGCGGGTACTCGACGATGCCCTGCGCGCGTGCGGCTTTGAGCCTGGGGATGAGATCGCGCACGGTGCGTTCCTCGATGATCGTGTTCACCGCGACCCAGTCGTCGTCGCTGAGCGCCGAGATCGTCGGGCGCTGCAGTGCCGGCAGGAGACCGAGGATGCCGGCAAGATCCGCGCGGCGCACGTTCAGCATCAGCCCGACGCGTCCCTGGGCCTCGATGGCGGCCTTGAGCAGCAGCGCGATGTTCTCGAGCTTCGTGCGCTTCTCGGGATCCGCGAGCACGGTGTTGTTGGCGATGAGCTGCGTGTTCGACTCCATCACCACGTCGAGGATGCGGAGGCGGTTCGCCCGGAGCGACGAGCCGGTTTCCGTCACTTCGACGATCGCATCGGCGAGCATCGGCGGCTTCACCTCGGTCGCGCCCCAGGAGAACTCGACCTTGACGTTCACGCGCTGTTTCGCGAAGTACGCGCGGGTCGCGCGGACGAGTTCCGTCGCGATCGTCTTCCCTTCGAGGTCCTTGGCCGAGCGAAACGGCGAGTCTTCGGGCGCGGCGAGCACCCACTGCACTTTGCCGAAGCTCTGCTTCGCGTAGATCAGATCCGCGATGCTGGTGAGGACGCCGGTCTTCCCGTCGCCGGCCTCGTGCTCGGCGATCCAGTCCTGGCCGGTGAGGCCGGCGTCGAGCACGCCGTCCGAGACGTAGCGCGCCATTTCCTGCGCGCGGATCAGCATGCACTCGATCTCGGGGTCGTCGATCGACGGGAAGTACGACCGCGAGCTGACGTAAATGTTGAAGCCGGCGCGCGCGAACAGCTGAATCGTCGCGTCCTGCAGCGAGCCCTTGGGAATACCCAGCTTGAGTTTCATCTCCTAGCCTTTGTGTCCTTTGCTTCCTTCGTGTCCTTTGTGTTCCTCGTGTTGGTCCAGCGTTCGATAAAAACACGTTCGTTCGCCGGTGTGGCAGACGTTGCCGTCGCCGAGCCGCTTCACCTTCAGCAGCACGGTATCGTCGTCGCAATCCACGAGGATCTCGACGACTTCAAGCTTGTTGCCCGAGGTTTCGCCTTTCATCCACAGCGTGTTGCGCGTGCGGCTGAAGAAGGTGGCGAAGCCGGTGCGTCGCGTCTCGGCGAGCGCCACCTCGTTCATGAAGCCGACCATCAGGACTTCGGAGGTCTCCGCGTCCTGGATGACGGCCGGAATCAGCCCGTCGAGTTTTGAATAGTCCATAAATAAAAAACCCCGCCATGTCGGGCGGGGCAACTTCGTCGCTGGTCCTTGGTCTTTAGTCGTTGGTCCAGAACCAGATCACGCTGCTCCCGCCGGCTTGCGGCCGTGGTGAAAGTGGTGATGCGCGTGGCGGTGAACCGTGAACATCGGAATCGTCAGATTATGCGATCGCGAATTCGCGTGTCAACGTCGGGGGCGTGCGGGGCGGGCGCGCGGTTTCCGCGGTGCAGCAGCGTGCAGCGCCGGGTCCGCCTCGCGCGCGATCATGACCTCGGTCGCCTTGACGATCGCCAGCGCCTCGTCGCCGCGCCGCAGCTTCAGCTCCTCGACGGCGTCGCGCGTGATGACGGCGGTCAGCGTCTGGTCGCCGATGCGGAGCCGCACCTGCGCGAGCAGCCCGTCGACGCGCACTTCGTCCACGTAGCCGCGCAGCTGGTTCCGGCCGCTGATGGCGACGATGAGGCCGGTGTGTTCGGGCGTGGCGGCGCGGGCGCGTGCCGCGGAGGCCGGGGCGAGCAGGCGATCGACTTCCGTGTCCGCGATGCGGTGGTGGCCGCCGCTGGTGACGCGCGTGCGCACTCGCCCCTCGTAAATCCAGTGCTTCAGCGTGGAGTAGCCGACGCCCAGCCGGCTGGCGGCCTGTCTGACGGTCAGGAGTGTCATGGTGTGAAGGGCTGATACCGTTGATAGATTCGGCTTGAATCATATTAAACTGTTCGGCAACTGTGAACACAAAACGCTCGCTGCTTCTCTGTGCCTGGCTCGGCGCCGGCATCGTCGCGGCGGGCTGCGGCCCGGCGGCGGACTCGCCGGCCCGGCGCGGGCGCGTGCGCGTGGCCGCGGCGGCCGACATGAACGTCGCGCTTGGCGAACTGATCACACGCTTCGGCGCGTCGCACGACGTCGACGTCAGCGTGTCGTACGGCTCGTCCGGCACGTTCTACGCGCAGCTCCTCAATCAGGCGCCGTTCGACATGTTCCTGTCCGCCGACGTCGCGTATCCGAATCAGCTTGCGGCGCGCGGCCTCACGCTGCCGCAGAGCGAGTTCACGTACGCGGTCGGGCGCCTCGTCCTGTGGGTGCCCTCGTCCTCGCCGCTCGACGTCACACACGACGAGCTGCAGGCATTGACGGATGCGTCGATCGCGCACATCGCGATCGCGAACCCCGAGCACGCGCCGTATGGGCGCGCCGCCGTGGCGGCGATGCAGGCGGCCGGCGTCTATGACCGCGTGCGGCCGAAGCTGGTGCTCGGCGAGAACGTCGCGCAGGCAATGCAGTTCGTCCAGAGCGGCGCGGCCGACGCCGGCATCGTGGCGCTGTCGCTCGCGCTCGCGCCGAACGTGAAGGACACAGGACGGCGCTTCGAAATCCCCGCCAGCACCTACCCCCGGATGGAACAGGGCGGCACGATTCTCAAGTGGGCCGCCGACGTCGATGCCGCGCGTGCGCTGCGCGGGTTCCTGCTCAGCGCGGCCGGCCAGGCGATTCTCACGCAGTACGGCTTCGTTCTCCCGGATCGCTAGGCCGTGGACTGGAGCGCGCTCTGGCTCAGCGTCCGTCTCGCCGCGGCCACCACGCTGGTGTTGCTGGCGCTGGGTATCCCGCTCGCGTACTGGATCGTCTTCTCGCCGAGGCGGTGGAAGTTTCTCGTCGAGGCGGTCGTGGCGTTGCCGCTGGTGCTGCCGCCGACGGTCCTCGGCTTTTACGTGCTCATCGCGATCGGTCCGCTCAGTCCGGTCGGCCGCGCCTACGCCCGCCTGGCCGGCCACGGGCTGCCGTTCACGTTCGAGGGGCTGCTGATCGCGTCGGTACTGTATTCGATGCCGTTCGCCGTGCAGCCGTTCGCGGCGGAGTTCGCGTCGGTCGATCGCCGGCTGCTCGAGGCGTCCTGGTCGCTGGGCGTGTCGCGGCTCGCGACGTTCCGCCGCGTCGTGATCCCGCTCTCGGTTCGCGGTCTCGTCACCGGCATCGTCCTGAGCTTCGCGCACACACTGGGGGAGTTTGGCGTGGTGCTCATGGTCGGCGGGAATCTGCCGGGCGTGACGAGGACGGTGTCGATCTCGATCTATGACGCCGTGCAGTCGCTCGACTACGCGGCGGCGTCGCGGACGTCGTTGCTGCTGCTGATCGTCTCGTTCGTCATCCTCGCGTCCACGTATTCACTGCAGCGGTCGGTATGGCTGAAGCCGCGTCACTGATGGCGGGTCCGGGAGGCTCCGTCCTACACGTCGACGCCGAACGGCGGTTCCCAGGCGGGTTGACGATCGCCGCGTCGCTCGACGTCGATTTTCGTCCCGGCTCGATGCTCGTCCTGTTCGGCCCGTCGGGCGCTGGCAAGACGACGATCCTGCGGCAGATCGCGGGTCTCGAGCGTCCGGACGCGGGCGAGATTTGTTTCGGGGATGACGTCTGGTGCGACACCGCACGACAGCTCTGGCGTCCGCCGCAGGCCCGGCGTATCGGCGTCGTCTTTCAGGATGCGACGCTTTTTCCGCACCTCACCGTCCGCGACAACATCCGTTACGGCGTCAGATCTGGGTCAGACCGGAGGTCGCGATCAGATTGGGGTCAACCGGGGGTCCGGACAGGGGTCAGACCCGGGTCAGACCCTGGTCTGACCCCAGTGGAAGAAATTGCAATGATGCTGGGGATCGCGGATCTTGGAAATCGCTATCCGCGCGCCCTGTCTGGCGGGGAAGCGCAACGCGTCGCGCTGGCGCGCGCGCTGGCTCCGGATCCCCAACTGCTGCTTCTCGACGAGCCGTTCGCATCACTCGACGCGCCGGCCCGCCTGCGGCTGCGCCGCGACGTGCGCGCCCTGCTGCAGACGACCGGCACGCCAGCGATCCTGGTCACCCACGATCGCACCGAGGCGCTGGCCATGGGCGACATGGCCGCCGTCGTGATCGGCGGGCGGGTACGGCAGGTCGGCCCCGTCAGCGACGTCTTTGGCCGGCCCGCTGACGCCGAGGTCGCCGCGTCGCTCGGCATCGAGGCGGTCCTGGCCGCGCACGTGGTCGCGTCATCTGACGGCCTGATCGAAGTCTCCGTCGGCCACGTGATGCTGCACGTGGCCGAGCGGGAGCCGATCGTGTCCGGCACCGCCGTCTACGCGTGCATTCGCGCCGAGGACGTCACGCTCGAAACGCGGTCGCCCGGCCAGGCCAGCACCCGCAACCATCTCGTCGCACGCATCGTCTCCATCGCGTCCGAAGGACCGATCGACCGCGTGACGCTCGATTGTGGTTTCATGCTCGACGCGCTGATCACGCGCCGGTCACGAGAAGAGCTGAACCTCGCGCCAGGCGCGCAGGTGACGGCCGCCATCAAGGCGACGTCGGTGCATCTCGTGCCCCGGATGTAGCGGGGCTCGCCTGAAAGGCTCGCCCTCCGAAGAACGCGATGGAGCGCGAGGCTTTCAGCCGAGCGGTCAGTCCGGCAGCGACTTGCCCCGGGTTTCCTCGCCGAACGGCAACAGCAGCAGACCAATCACAAACGCGACCGACGTGAGCGCGACCGGCGTGCCGATCGTGTGGAAGTGCGACACGCCCGCACCGACGAGGAACGTGATCCCGGCGCCCGCGAAGCGGCCCACAGAGGTGGCGAAGGCGAACGCGCTCGCACGGCACTCGGTCGAGTACTGCTCGGGCAGCCACAGCGTGTACATCGCGAAATTGGCGCCGCCGATCCCGAGGAAGAACAGCACGGCCATGAACGGCGTGAGCGCATGCGGGAGATAGAAGATGTAGCCGAATCCGCCAGCGACGGAGACGAACATCACGACGAAATACAGCCCGAGCGTCAGGCGACGGCCGAGCGCTTCGGCGAGCGTGGGCAGCACGACGCAGCCGAGGATCGTGCCGGCCGACAGCAGCATCGTGCCGTACGATGCCAGTTGCGTGGCGTTGGCGGCCGTTCGACCCTCACGCATCGCGATTTCCCGCACCGACGAAGGCACGTAGACCGAGCCGGCCCACAACCCCACGATCGAGACCAGCAAGTACAGCGAGTTGAGCACGGTCCGTCGCGCGTAGGTGGACGAGAAAATCTTGGCGAACGCCTCCGACAGGGCCGGGCGGTGTTTCTCGGCGACGCGCTCCCGCCACGTGGCGGACTCGCGGACACCGTACCGGATGAACGTCACCAGGAGCGCGGGTGTGCCGCCGACCACGAACATCCAGCGCCAGCCGTACTTCGCGCCGACGTAGTAGTTCGCGAGGGCCGCGAGGAAAAAGCCGAAGTAGTACCCGGTGTGCATGTAGCCCGCGCCCTGCTTCCGGCGATCCTCCGGCCATTCCTCGGCGACGAACGTCGCGCCAATGAACCACTCGCCTCCGATCCCGATCCCGGCGAGCAGCCGGAGCGCGGCCAGCTGCCAGAGACTGGTCGCGAGGCCGCACAACAGCGTGAAGAGCGAGTAGCAGAGAATGGTGAGCGTCAGCGTCCGCACGCGGCCGAACCGATCGGCGATCGGCCCCCAGGCCATCGACAGACCCCACCCGATCAGGAACAACGCGAACAGCACGCTGCCGTAGAAGCCGATGTTACCCGCCGTCGCTTCGATGCCCGATCGCGGAAGCAGCTCCATGAGCGCCGGCACGAGCACCAGCGAGTAGATGAACGAATCCATGCCGTCGAGTGCCCAGCCGCCCCACGCAGCCCAGAATCCGCGAATCTGATTCGGCGTCAGCGGCGCCGGACGAGCGATGCCTGTGGCAGACGTGGTCATAAACCTGCGAGAGTATACAGACATGCGCGTGCTCCTCGCTCCGCACGGAACACGCGGCGACATCCAGCCGATGCTGGCGCTCGCCATGGCCCTGCGCGCGCGCGGGCACCTCGCGGTGTTTGTCGTGCCCTCGAACTTCCTCGAGTGGATTCGCGCCTGCGGGTTCGACGCGACATCGAATGGCGTCGACATCAAAGCCGCGATGCAGGCCCCGGATTCGAAGCTGGAGTCGCTGCGCTGGCTGTTCGGCCGCCTGAAGGATCAGACCGCGCGCATGTTCGAGCCGGTGGCGCGCGCCAGCGAGGGCGCGGAGGTGATCGTCGGTGCGGGCGCGCAACTGGTGACGGCGTCGGTCGCCGAATGGCGCGACGTGCCGCACGCCAACGTCGCGTTCTGCCCGTGCGCGATCCCCACCGGCGGAGCGCCGCCGCCGACCGTCCGGACGCAGACGTTCCCGCCCTGGGCCAATCGCCTGCTGTGGCAGGCCGGCGGCTCCATGGCCGACCTCGGGCTGCGCGGCACGATCAACCGCGGCCGCGCGACACTCGGCCTCCCGCCCATTGACAGCCCGCTCACGCACATCGCCGAGCACTGCGTCATCGTGGCGGCCGATCGCGATCTGGCGCCGCTCGGCGAGGATGCGCCGGCAAGCGCGCTCAGCACGGACGCCTGGATCTTCGACGAGCCGCAGACGCCCGATCCACATGTCGAAGCCTTCCTGGACCTGGATCCCGCGCCGATCTACGTCGGCTTCGGCAGCATGGTGTCGCATCGCGCGGAGGCGCTGTCGGCGCACGCCGTGGATGCCGCGCGTGCCGTTGGCCGGAGGCTGATTCTTATCGGCGGCTGGGCGGGGCTCGATCGGTTTGTGACGGACGCGGACGACGTGCTCGCCGTCACAGCCGTGTCGCACGCGGCCGTGCTGCCACGGGTTGCGCTGGCGGTCCACCATGGCGGCGCCGGCACCACGACGGCGGCGGCCCGCGCCGGCGTGCCGCAGGTGATCCTGCCGCACATCCTCGATCAGTTCTACTGGGCGCACCGCATCGAGCGGCTCGGCCTCGGCCCGCGCGCGCTGCCGCTCGATCTCATCACCGCGGACATCCTGACCGATCGCATCGACGCCGCGCTCAACGACGCGCGCATCCGCGCACGAGCCGCGGCGTTCGGGCCGGTGATTGCCGCGAGGAACGGCGTCGTCGCGGCCGCCGAGCACCTCGAGCACCTCGTTGCCACGCGGACGACGCTCGCCTGAAAGGCTCGCGCTCCACCGGCAGGCCCGCCGCTCCACGGACGGGCCGGACGCGGTTCGCACGATCCGGAGCGCGAGGCTTTCAGCCGAGCGAACGACGCCCCCTGAACGGCTCGCGCTCCAGCCCCGCGAAACGCACTAGACTGCGCTCATGCGCATCACGGCTCTTGGTGTTGTCGTCCTCGCCACCGCCACTCTTTCAGCCCAGTCGTCAACGAGGCTGCCGGCAGAAGCGTTGCTCGATCGCGCGGTGCTGAAGGCGCTCGACGAAGAGCTCTCGGGCGTCGCGGCAAAGGATCACGTCGGGCGCCTGGCGCAGCTGCATCGTGTCCCCGCGTCGCCCGGCTTTCACGAGGCGATCGAGTACGTAGTGGGACGCGCGAAGGCCGCGGGCCTCAGCGACGTCCACGTGGAAACGTTTCCCGGCGATGGCACGACCTGGTTCGGCACGCTGCACGGCAACCGCGGCTGGCGAGTCGACGCCGGATGGCTCGACGAAGTGCAGCCGCAGCCGCGCCGCATTATTTCGTACGACGACGTGCGGCTGGCCGTGGCCGACAACAGCGAGAGCGCGGACGTGACGGTGGAGCTTGTCGATGTCGGCGCCGGCACCCAGCGCAGCGACTACGCCGGCAAGGACGTGCGGGGCAAGCTGGTCCTGTGCGACGCGACGCCGTCGGCGTGCCATCGGCAGGCGGTCGAGGAGCTCGGAGCCGCCGGGCTCGTCAGCTACAACTCGAACCAGGTGAGCGCCTGGTGGCGCGACAATCAGGATCTGATTCGCTGGGGTCACCTCGATGCGCGCGGACGCAAGAACGCGTTCGCGATCATGATCCCGGTCCGCGAAGCGCGCGCGCTGCAGCAGCGCCTGGCGCGCGGTGAACACATCACGTTGCACGCGGTCGTGCGGGCCCGCAACGACGACACGTTCGGCTACGAGACGCTCGTCGCGACCATTCCCGGCACCGACCCCGGCGCCGGCGACATCGTCTTCAGCTGCCACCTCGATCACGAGAAGCCGGGCGCGAACGACAACGCCAGCGGCTGCGCCGCCAATCTCGAGATTGCGAGGACGCTGAAGACGCTGATCGACACGAAGCGGATCCCGCCGCCCGTGCGGACGATCCGCTTCATCTGGCCGTCAGAGATGACGGGGACGATCGCGTACCTCTCCAAGTATCCCGAGATCGCGTCGCGGATTCGCGCGGCGGTACACCTCGACATGGTCGGCGCCGATCCGTTCATCACCAAGTCCGTGCTGCACGTCACGCGGTCTCCCTGGTCGATCGCCACCGTTACAGACGATGTCGAGGAAGTGTTCGGCCGGTACGTGATCGACGGCGCGATGCGCGCGGCCGGCGAGGGCGACATGTCGCACGCGATTCGCGCGCGCGGCGGATCCAAGGACGCCTTCTGGGCGGACATCACGCCGTACGAGAGCGGCAGCGATCACTGGATCTATCAGGAAGGCGGGTTCGCGATTCCGTCAATCTACCTGCGCGATCATCCCGACATCTACATTCACACCACCGGCGATCTGGTCGACAACATCGAGCCGACCAAGATCAAGCGGTCGGCCTTCATCGCGGCGGCGAGCGGCTACTACCTGGCGACGATGCCGGATCGCGGTGCGTCGCTGGCGCGATTGAGCTACGCCGGCGCGCACGAACGGCTGGCCGAAGATGGGCGCCGCGCCGCGGCGATGGCGGCCGACCCGGCGCGCGCCGCGGACGCCGCGAACATCGTGGCGCAGGGCGTGTTGCGCGAGCAGCGGCGGCTGCGATCGATCGGGCGGTTCGCGATCGGCCCGCCGGCCCGGGCCACGCCCGATACGACAACGGTCCGGCTGAAGCCGGACACCACAGGAGACCTCGAGGCCTCGCTGGCCGTCAACCTGGAGGCCGCGCTGGCCGACACCGGCAAGGCGATTCTGATGACCTTCCTGCCGCGCGCCGACGTGGAGCAGCTCGCGCGCACCGGTTTTCGTCGGCCGTCCGCCGATGCGCGTGTGCCGGTGCGAAATGCCGCCGTCAAAGGGCCGCTGGCGCCCAACGGCGACTGGGTCACAGAGAAGGGTGGCGCGGGCGCCGCGTCGATCACCATCGCCCTCGTGCCGAACAGCGATGACGTCACCTACGAGATCGTGAACTTCATCGACGGCACGCGGACGGTCAGCGAGATCCGCGATGCCGTCAGCGCGGAGTTCGAGCCGCTGGAGCTCAAGGCGGTCGCCGAGTACGTCGACCTGCTCGCGAGGGCCGGTGCCGTCTCGTTCAAGCGATGATCAGGCGACGGGCTGTTGTCCTCCTCCTGCTTTGCGCCGGCTGCGCCGCGGCGGCGCAGGAGCTCACCGTCGAGGCCGACGTGCGGGCCGTGCTCATGCAGCAGCTGCGGTTCTCTGCGGACGATCTCGCCAACGTGCGGCGCGGCCGGGTCGTCAAGCATGGCCTGCCGTCGCGCGGGCCGGGTGAAGTCGCGGTCGTCGGCGCCGTCCGGGTGCGTGCGCCCAAGGCGGCGTTCTTCGCGCGCGTCCGCGACATCGCCCGCTTCAAGAGCGGGCCCGACGTACTGCAGATCGGCCGCTTCAGCCGCACGCCGACGCTCGACGACCTCGCGGCGCTCACGGTCGACAAGGAGGACTTCGACGTGCGGTCCTGCCGCGTCGGCGATTGCGGCATCCGCCTGACGGCGGATGTCATCCGCCGCTTCCAACAGGAGATCGACGCGAAGGCGCGCGACGTGCAGGCGCGCGGCGCCCAGATGTTCAAGGAGCTGCTGCTCGACGAGGTCAAGGCGTACGTGTCCGGCGCCGAGCGCATGACGCAGTACGACGATGGGCCGAAGCCGGTGCGTCCGCACGACCAGCTGGAAGGCATCCTGGCGAACATGCCGGAGATCGGCGCGCTGATGCCGGAGCTGCCGAATCACTTGCGACACTTTCCGTCGAGCCGGCTGCCGGACGCCGAGGATTTCCTCTACTGGTCGAAGGAGAAGTTCGGGGTCGAGCCGTTCATCACGGTGACGCACGTGACGATCGTGTGCCGGTCGGCGGCGACCTGTCTGATGACGACGAGGGATGTGTACTCGAGCCGCTACCTCGACGCATCGGTCGCGTTCGCGATCGCGACCGACGCCGGCGAGACGCCGGAGGCCTTCGATCTGGTCTACGAGAACCGGTCACGCGCCAACGCGCTCAAAGGCGGTTTGGGCGGGTTGCGACGCTCGCTGACCGAGCGCCGCGCCCGCGGCGGACTCGAAGAGAGCCTGAAGACCATCAAGATGCAGCTGGAAAAGAGCTGACAAAGGGGATATCTTCCGGACTCATCGGTAAGCAGTGGAGGCCGGCCATGGTGGGTACGTGGGTCGGACCCTACCAGATCCTCGAAAAGCTCGGCGCGGGCGGCATGGGCGAGGTCTTTCTCGGCCACGACCCGCGGCTGGAGCGCCGTGTCGCGCTGAAGTGCCTGACCTCGGCCGCCAGCCTGTCGGGCGACGGTCACGCGCGCGTGCTGCGCGAAGCGCGCGCGGCGGCGCGCCTCACGCACCCCCACATCGCCGGCGTCTACGACGTCCTCGAGCAGGACGGCCGCACCTTCATCGTCATGGAGTACGTGGAGGGGATCAGCTTGGCGGCGCATCTGGCCGGCGGACCGCTGCCGGCGCATGAGGTCAGTCGCATCGGGCGGCAGCTCGCCTCGGCGCTGGCGGCCGCGCACGCGCAGGGTGTCATTCACCGCGATTTGAAGCCGGCCAACATCCAGGTGATGCGCGACGGATCGATCAAGGTGCTCGACTTCGGCGTCGCGAGGCTGACGCCGGCGATGCACACGTCGGCCGACACGACGCTGGGCAAAGAAGGGGCGGAGCCTTCGCTTGGAGGCAACCCGGGCACGCCGCTTTACATGGCGCCCGAACAGCTGCGGGGCGATTCGGCCGACGCCCGCAGCGATCTCTACAGTGCTGGCGTGATCCTGTT
>Ga0315281_10007098_pt1 | contig 15825 bp, 12 predicted proteins | sample YL17G07_0_MG_FD_204540 | JGI IMG/M metagenome (GOLD analysis project Ga0315281, IMG submission 204540) | Sediment microbial communities from Yellowstone Lake, YNP, Wyoming, USA - YL17G07_0 | ecosystem: Environmental > Aquatic > Freshwater > Lake > Sediment | place: USA: Wyoming | collected... | reverse complement strand
ACGGCATCATTTAATGGTGTCGAAGTACCGTGGGCTTGAACGTAATCAACCGAATCCGTGTTCGCTGCGGCCAACGCTGCCCGCATCGCGCGCATTGCGCCATCGCCTTCTGGATCGGGCGCGGTCAGGTTGTACGCATCGAGTGAACGGCCTTCACCGGCCAACTCCACTACCGCTGTGCCACGTTCGACAGAAAGCACAATCACTGCTGCCCCTTCACCGACGACAAAACCATCCCGCCGCACATCAAACGGACAAGATACGCCGCGCGCACTTAACGCGCCAATCCGCCCAAAACCCGCCAGCATCAACGGATCAACATCCGCACCGACGCCACCGCAAATGGCCACGTCGCAGATGCCAAGTCGTATCGCGCGGGCCGCTTCGGCAATGGCTGAGGCGCCCGAAGAGCAAGCCAGTGAGAGGGTGACAGCAGGCCCGGTCGCGCCATAGTGTTTCGCCAACATCGACGTCACCGCTGCCGGTGACGTCCTTGATGCATCGAAATGTTGTGCAAGGGCGCGTGCATTTTTTCCGAATTTGGCATGATCGAAATGCGCCTTGCCACCGGCGGCGCGCGTCAACGCATACACTGTTGCAAAGGGTGCGCGCCCGGATTCGGCACCCATAAAAATCCCTATTTTTTTATGTTGGGAATCATCGAGTTCAACACCCGATGCCGCCCATGCTTCTTGGCTAGCCGCGCACGCCAAGGCAATACGCCGATCACCTTCATGCACAAAACCGAGGATAGGTGCGGCGACAGTACAAGGAAAATGCTCAACATCAAATTCGGTAACGGGCACGATGGCACTCTTGCCCGCCGTTAAGGGCGCGATCGACTCGCGCCAGCTCAACCCTAACGCCGTAACCGCACCGACACCGCGTACAAATACTGGTCGTGAGGTCATGCGTCCTCGGCAGAGCCCGTGAGCCAAACGTTCAATACCTCGCGACGACGTGCCAGCAACTTGGGATTGGTTACCTGAGCAAAGGCAAAAGCTAGCTCAGCCTCGGCCACCAGCTGACTGTCGACACGGGCCAAGCCCTTAACCAGCCCGCCGTCCTCATGCACCGAAATCACCTGTGCCTCGAGCTCAAGCCGATCGCCAGGCCGAACCCGATGCCGGAATTTAGCCTTGTCGGCGGTCACCAAGAGTGCATGCAAATCATGCCGACCGCGCTCGCGCATCGACGCCTCGACCAGAACCCCACCGAGTTGCGCCATCGATTCGAGGATCAAGGCCCCAGGCATGATCGGATGCCCCGGAAAATGATCAACAAAAATGTCATCGGCAAGGGATACGCACTTGATACCGAATGCGGATACAAGCGGATTGATGGCAGTGATTCTGTCGAGAAGGATATAACGCATTGGTGTTTTCTCATCTTGGGTTGTGTGCGCGAATTGACTGACGTTCTATATGATACATGTTGAGTGAAATTTTAAATCATCCGAGTTTGCCAATTTATTACCAATCTTGTGTGTTGTGTTGCTGGCCTACGGAAATACATGAATAACAAAAAAGGGATGCCGCTCTGTATATCCGATTTATCTACTACAGTGTCGGCTCTTAGTCAAGGAACTTCCCTTTTTCAAATATTTTTCCTTGGTCTATCCTGTCGCCATTGCTTGCGCGGTTCATGCCTGCACACTGGCAAAATCATTTGCAGCGAGCGAGCTCAAGCCGTGGTATAGCCGCTGGTATGGCCTGGTTTCGATCAGCTTCCTGTATTTTATGGGATTGGCGGTATTACGTGTTTTTGTCGTAGAGCCCTTTAGCATTCTCTCGCAGGCCATGTATCCAACATTGCCAAGTGGGTCATACATTGTTGTGACAAAGTGGGGTTATGGGAATTATCGTTTGTTTGGATTGCACGTTTTGAAAACGGAACGCACGAAGGAAATTCATCGCAGCGATGTAATGGTGTTTGATTACCCTGAAGATCCAAAGGTACAGTTTATACAAAGGGTGGTTGGCGTGCCAGGGGATAAAATCCAATACAAAAATAATCAATTAAGCGTGAATGGTACGGCGGCGACATACGCGTTGCCCTCACAAGACTATAATTCCGCAATCCTTTCGGAAGCGATATTTAATACCAGCTATAAAATAGCAGTCAGCCATGGGATGGCGAGCCGTGATTTCGACGCCGAGGTTCCTCCAGGGCATTATTTTGTTATGGGAGATAACCGCAATAACTCCAAAGATAGCCGCGCATGGGGATTTCTACCGGAAGACATGATTATCGGAAGAATGGTTTATATTATTCCGGCTAAGATAAAACCGTGAATTTACCTGGTGATGATTAAGTCTTGCAGATACAAGGGTGTTATCCAGAATAAGATTAATAACCAGATTATGACATTTTAGAAGAAAACATCCCGTTACATCACATAAGACAACTTATAATTCTAAAATGTTCGGTTATATTGGAAATTTGCGCAGCTTAAGTTCTGGCCGGGCAAGTTAGACGATGCAGTTAGAACATTACGAAAAGGTACCACCGAATATCGTGGAAAATATAAAGCGGTAACTGTTTAACCCACAGGGCAATCTGGCCTGTGGGTTTTTTAATTAAAGAGTATCTTAACGAAGAGAGCGTAAGGCAGTAATTTAAGACATCGTTACCGTATATGACCGATAAGCACTCCCCATGAATACCCCGGTCGCCAAAGGCTACACGGATTACGCATTCAGGGAGTAAAGAAAACAAGTGGCGGACGCAACCCGGCGTTGCGTCATCGCGCTGGCGGGGCAATAAATATTCATTATCGCTGTATCTATTGGAGCTATGGGGCTGAGAGGAATAACAATATAGATAGCAGCTGCGGCGTTTGGATCGAATGTGAAACTTGAAAAAATTCCCGGTTTTAAAGCCAGCTTTGCGATAATTTGTCTCGCCTGCGACAAACCAAGCTATTTCAAATAATGACGGAGATCAATCAAACAAAAAATATCACTCGCCGTATACCGTTTATTAACTTTTTAGGTGTATAACGTAACCGTAAGGGTTCGGTTAGTGGCGCGGTGGCCATCGCATGCAAGGGACACACGATATACTCGCGTTGTCGCGCGTGCAACATAGTAATAGAATATTGTGGCCGGGAAAAAAGATAACTTAAAAATTGATATCGATCAATAAACGCATTGACGACTCGGCGTATATAATGGGCCGTGATAGAAACATAGGGACCGAGGTAGTAGTGGATGAGTCATAAACTCAAGCTATACAATAACAACTTTATTTAATTTAGAACAACAATGTGGAGGTGTGTCATGCAAGCCAGAACAATTTCGAGAACGCGCTTAATCAATGGATTAGGGATGGTAGCCGCTGTCATCCTGGGGCTTACGGGTAATACCGCATGGGCCGGGGTGATCGCCGGGTCGGCACACGATTTCACGCGCACCGGGTTTAATTTCACTGGTGGGCAGATCTGTGTTGCTTGCCATACCCCGCACGGTGGCAATACTTCCGTAACGGATGCGCCGTTGTGGAGCCATACCTTGTCAGGTACCACAAACTACACCCTGTACAGCAGTGGTACGCTAACTGCCGGAACCCTGGCACAGCCCAGCGGTGTGTCCAAGCTATGTCTCTCGTGCCACGATGGCACGGTGGCATTGGACAGTTATATCGGCGGCGCCGGAACCTTCGGTCCGCTGACCGGGACGAAGGCCATTGCCTCGACCGCACAAGGCAGCCTAGCCAACGATCACCCGATCGGCTTTACCTACGATACCGCATTGGCCACCTCGGATGGTGCGCTGCACGATCCGGCGACACGCAATGTGACGGTGGGTGCCGGTGGTACGCGCAGCAAGACCGGCACGGTCGCCAGTTTGATGTTGTTCAACGGCCGGTTGGAATGCGCGTCCTGCCACGATGTGCATAACACCTTCACCGCAGCCGACGGTGCCGGCGTGGGCACGCCACTACTGCGGGTGAGCAAGGGCGGCAGTATCCTCTGCCTGACTTGTCACAACAAGTAAACCTTGGCAGTAACAAGTACTGGGTTACCGCTTCCCGAGGAGGAGTTGATCATCCGAAGAAAGCGGTAACATCCAGGCACGCAGTCAGTACACAGCACTGACTGCGTGATGGCCTGAAGCACACAATGAGAATTCGCTCGGATCGCTTTTCCGAGCCGGCAGATGACCATGACCGCACAACCATTTATTACCGTATCCAAGTCACACGCTGTTCGCACCGGTGCCAGTACCGTCTTGCTGGGCATGGTGTTTCTTATCGGGGCGCTGACCGTCACCGGCTGTACCACCATGACCGAAAAGAAAATTGCGCGTGCGGCGGTGTTCTATCCGCCGCTGCCCAATCCGCCGCGTATCCAGTATCTCACCACGTTTTCCGGGCCGAACGACATCGTTCCGGCGCGCAGCAGCTGGCTGGATTTCCTTATCGGCAAGGAGGGCAGCGAGACCGAGGCTATCAAGAAGCCGTACGGCGTGGCCGTGCATGGCGGACGGATCTATGTGGCTGACACCCGCGGTGGCGGTTATGCCGTATTCGATTTACAACATCGGCGTTTTGAATTCGTACAAGGCGCCGGCGGCGGCAAGCTGCCGAAGCCCATTAATATTAGTGTCGACGCAGACGGCAACAAATACGTCACTGACACCGGGCGCGATCAAATCGTGGTATTCGACGCGGACGATCATTACGTACGCGCCTACGGGATCAGCGACGAATTCAAGCCCGGGGATGCCGCCGTGGATGGCGATCGTGTGTACCTCACCGATCTCAAGCACCAGCGCGTGCAGGTACTGGACAAGACCAGTGGTAAGACGCTATTTAAGTTCGGCGAAGCAGGGTCGAAGGAAGGCGAATTTTTGTTTCCGACTAACCTCGCGATCGGCTATGACCGGCACCTTTATGTCACCGATACCGGCAATTTCCGCATTCAGAAATTCACGCTCAACGGTCAATTCGTCCATAGCTTTGGTGCGATCGGTTCGGGCTTCGGCCAGTTTGCTCGCCCCAAAGGGGTGGCGCTGGATCGCGACGGGCGACTGTACGTGGTCGATGCGGCCTTCCAAAATATTCAGGTGCTGTCGCCCGAGGGCAAGTTGCTGATGTATTTCGGCAACCCCGGCGATGATCCGGAGAACATGAACCTGCCGACCCAGGTGGTCATCGACTATGACAATGTCCCGTACTTTCAGGCGTATGCGGATCCCCGCTTCAGACTCGAATATGTGATCCTGGTGACCAACCAGTTTGGCGCCAGCAAGGTAAATGCCTATGGTTTCGGTCGCCTGGAGGGGGCGAGCTATGACATGGATGGTTCCGCACCCGAGGGCGTGCGTTGAGTCGGCGAGACCCGGCCGCAGCGGTGGCGGTCACAGATGAGCCTGGAATAATAGGCATAACCTAACAGCCTGTTGAAAAACGTGATCAGGGGATGCAGCGCAAGGCGGAAACGGACGAAAATGCGGAGTTTACACGAAGTAAATGAGCACTTTGAGTTCGTTTCCAACGCTGCGATGCGCCCCTCAGCGCGTTTTTCAACAGGCTGCTAAAGCAGAACAGGGCATGAGGATGTATCGTCGGCAAGCAAGTACGCGTAACGTGGTCAGGGGTGTGATCATGTTTGCGCTTGTGTTGTCCACTGTGTGTTGGGCGGAAGAGATCGCGCCCTTCCGTTTCACCGGTCTCGACGGTTACGCGACGATCAATTATCTATCGGACACGGAGCAGCAGGGTGTTGGCGGCGGTACATCCAAAAACGCAATTACAACAATGCAGGAAGAGGTGTTCATCAACACACACAGTTATTTTTATCACCCCAATTTTCTCAAAATGGATTTGGGCGGCGGACCGCTGTTGGTGCAGGATCGGGTCGAGGCGGGCGGCCTCGTCAACCGCGAATCCAGCGAGTTGTACAATCTTGCCGGACGCCTGAGTTTCCTTGAACAGAAGTCAACCCCGTTTGCGTTGTACTACGAACATCTCAACCCCACGGTGTCGACCAGCCTGACCCAGAGTTTTATCCAGACCAACACGAAAACCGGCGCGACCTTTTCAGTGCGTGAGCCGTTGTCACCCGTTTTGGTGACGGCCGAGGCTTTTCATCAACGCTCCGAGGGTCGCAGCACCGCGTTGATCGTGAATGACGACATCGAGCAGGCCTCGCTGCGGCTGTCCAGCAACTTTGGTGCGGACAAATACGGCCAGTTCTACTTCCAGTCAAACCGTTTGTTAACCGCCAGCGGCAATCCGGATTTGGCGATCACTCCCACTCAGGTCGATTCACAGACGGCCAGTTTCGACGGCCGCTTTCTGTTCGGTGCGCAGCAACAGTTGGCCTATACCCAAGTGATCAGCACGAATTCGCTGTCCTACACACGCCCGGATTATCTGTTGGAACACCAGGATTTTCGTTTCTCGCCGGATCTGCGCTGGCAACACTCGGACAGCTTGAGTTCATTTTACAATTACAACTTCTACAAGAGCACCGAAAACACAGTGGAAACAACTAGCCAGACGGTGGAAGCGACCAACCAGTCAGCGCGTGTCGGTATCAGTTACAGCGACACCGATCGCCTCTCGGTCGCGACCGATATACATGCAACGGACGATCGCATCACCGGCCGGGAAATGCGTTCGTATGGTCTGGGAGCACAGGCCAACTATTCACGACCGTGGGAAAATGCGGTGTTGCGACTCAGCGCCGGTATTGTCTATGATCAGAACGACCGGAATGCAGGTGTGGCATTAATAGGGTTTCAGAGTACGACGGCAATTAAACTCCCTCTTGGAGTTTCTGTGGTGCTTGTGCATGACTATATCGATATAAATACAATCGTGGTTAGAAGTGTAAATGGTACAGTTTATTGTGCGGATACGTCGCCCTGTACCCCCGCAGACTATCACATCAGTGTGATAGGCACCAAAACGTACTTAGTACGCCTTACTACCAATATGACTGATGATCTTCTAGTGGATTATTCTTATCAGACTGGCGGCTCGGCCCGTTACGCTTATCTCAACCAAAACTATCAAGTGAGCTTGACGCTGTATCGCAATTACACGGCCTATATCCGTTATCTCGACGCCGGTTACAGCCTGGTCTCAGGCGCGCCGACCCTGCCATTCAATTCTCTGCGCAACACGCTGTTTGGCTTGCGCGTCGATCAACCGCTGCTCACCGGCATGACCGTCGGCGGTGAAGTGCTGTTTGAACAGCAGGAGGAAGAGGTATCGCCCTACCGTCGCCGAAGCTACGACGCGTATCTGCAGCTGCCGGTGTTGGCACGTATCAGTCCACGGTTATCAGTACGGCGGTTGTTCGTGGAATACAGCAACTCGCCGGAAGATGTGGATCTCACCGGTTGGACGCTGCAACTGAGTACCAATCCCTGGACGTATACCAGTCTCACCGCCGAAGCTAGCTATGAAAAAGATACCGGCGGTAGCTTGCAGCGTCTGCTGCAGCGTAACTCACTGGGTATCGAATGGCGGTTGCGGCAACTGTCGGTGCGCGGCGAAGCGCAGTACACTCACGAGCAATTGGGCACCTTTGATCGTAATCGCTCACTCATTCGGCTCAGCGCACGGCGGGATTTCTAATGCGCGCAACCATCATGAATTGGCGAACAGGCATCGGCTGTCTCACGCTCGCCGCGTTGTTGCTGACCAATGGTTGCGCTTCGACTTCAGACGCGGTGCCGGACAAGCAAGTTGCGACGCGCGTCTGGCCGGAAGCGCCGAATGATCCGCGCATCACCTATGTGCGCGCGTTTTCACGCCCGGCGGATCTCGGTATCAAAAAAGGTTTTTTTCAGCAACTCAGCGAATTTTTTGTGGGTGAGTCCGACGCGCATTTGGTGCGGCCGATGGCGGTGGTCGAAACGTCTGACGGTTCACTCTATGTAGCCGACCCCGGTGCGAAGGGTGTGCAGTGTTTTGCTGTGAAGCAAAATCACTATCGCTTGATTCAAGCGGGTGAGGATCAACCTTTGCCCAGCCCGGTGGGCCTCACGGTCGGCGCACGTGATGAAGTGTATGTGACCGATTCGGTGCTCGCCAAAATTTTGGTGATCGAGCCGGGCGCCGATCAGGCGACACCACTCGCGCTGGAGGTGGCGCTGCAACAACCCACTGGACTGGTGTTCGATCCCGTCGGGCAACAATTGTTGGTGGTGGACACCGCCGCGCACCAGATCGTGGTGATCGGTTTGGATGGCAAGGAGCGCGCCCGTTTCGGCCGACGCGGCAGCGCTGACGGTGAATTCAACTTCCCGACCATGATCGGCCGCGATAACACCGGCCGATTGTATGTGACCGATTCACTGAATTTTCGCATCCAAATGTTGGATAGCGCCGGTCACTTTCTCGGTCAGTTTGGCCATCACGGTAACGCCAGTGGTGATTTGTCGCGACCCAAAGGTGTGGCCACCGATCATTTCGGTCATGTCTATGTGGTCGATTCGCTGTTTCATGCGCTGCAGATATTTGATCGCGATGGCACGTTCCTGCTGGACATCGGCGGGCAAGGTCAGGCGGTGGGCGAGTTTTGGTTGCCGACCGGCTTATTCATCAGTAACAATGACACCATCTATGTCGCTGACTCGCATAACCAGCGTGTGCAAGTGTTGCGCTATATCGGAGATAAACCATGATGCGTCGCGCTATTCAATTTGTCCTTGCATTGTTGTTGGCGACGACGATGCATACCACGTTGGCAGCGGTCAGCACCACCAAACACAATCTCTCCATTAGCGGGCCGGGGACGGTGAAAGCAAGCAGCGAGTCGCAGATTTGTATTTTTTGCCACACGCCGCACAACGCCGCACCGAACAGTCCGTTGTGGAACCGCCGCAGTACCGGCAGCGTGTTTACGCCCTACAGCAGCACCACCGCGATCGCGACACCCGGCCAACCGACCGGTGCGTCGATCCTGTGCCTGAGTTGCCACGACGGCACGATTGCCCTGGGCGAGATCCTGAGTTCCAGCACCGCCATCAGCATGGCGGGCGGTGTGTCCACCATGCCGGTGGGTGCCGGGCGACTTGGTACCGATTTATCCGATGATCATCCGATATCCTTTAATTACACCGCGGCACTCGCCAGTCAGCGCGGCGAGCTGGTGAATCCCAGCACGCTCACCGGCGCGGTGAAACTGGATCGCAACGGCCAACTGCAATGCACCTCCTGTCACAACCCGCACGATGATACCAACGGCAAGTTTTTGGTGATGGCCAACACGCGCTCGGCGCTGTGCCAAAGTTGTCACGTGAAGAATTTCTGGTTGCAATCGTCGCACAGCACCTCGAATGCCACCTGGAGCGGCGTGGCACCGGATCCGTGGCCCAACAGTACGCTGACCACGGTCGCGAACAATGCCTGTTTGAATTGCCACAAACCGCACAGCGCCGGTGGCCGTCAACGCCTGCTTAACAGTGCCGTCGAGGAAAGCAATTGTTCGGCTTGTCATAATGGTCATGTGGCCGCGAAGGACATCATGAGCGAGTTCAACAAATTCTCGCGGCATCCGATCACCAATACCTCCGGCGTGCATGATCCCAAAGAACCGGCGGTGGTGTCGGCGCGGCATGTCGAGTGTTATGACTGCCACAATCCGCATGCCGCGCGTGCCGCCGCGACGGGAAACTTGGCCGGGCCGCTCACCGGCGTGCGTGGCGTTAACGCCAGCGGCAGCGAAGTCAATCCGGTGACGCGCGAATACGAAGTGTGCTTCCGCTGTCATGCCGACAGCACCAACAAACCGGCGGCGCGCACCGCGCGCCTGTTTCCGCAAACCAACGTGCGGCTCGAATTCGATACCGCGAATCCCTCCTATCATCCAGTGGAAGGAGCAGGGAAAAATCCGAACGTACCGAGTCTGGCCGGTGCGCCCGCCGGACTCACTACCTCCAGTACGATCAATTGCAGCGATTGCCATAACAACGACAGCGGACCCAAGGCCGGTGGCGTCGGGCCGAATGGTCCGCATGGTTCGACTTACGCGCCGCTACTGGTGCGCCAATACCTGACCGCGGATCCGACCATCGAAAGTGCCAGTACCTATGCCCTCTGTTACAACTGCCACAATCGCACCAGCATCCTCGGTAATCAAAGCTTCCCGCGGCACAGCTTCCATATTGGTGGTGGTACGCGGATGGGCGGCGGCATGGGGGGTGGTGGCATGGGTGGTATGGCCAGCATCAATGCGCCGTGCAACAACTGTCACGATCCCCACGGCATCAGCATTACCCAGGGCAACAACAGCAAGCTGATCAATTTCAACACCGGTGTGGTCAGTCCGAGCTCGTCCGGCATTCTGCGCTTCGAGTCGCTCGGGACATATTCCGGTCGCTGTTATCTCAGCTGCCACGGCATGAATCACAATCCGTGTACCTATGGCACCGGGGGTGGCATGGGTGGGGGTATGTGCGGTGGCATGGGTCCGGCGATGTGAGGGCACGCGGTTGGCGATGCGTGTATGACAGGCAAGAAAATTGATGTAGGTCAGTATAGGGATGGACTGGAGTCGCTACAGTTTTAACAACGACACTGGCGCGCTCACAACACCGCTGCCCATAAAGGCGCGGTCAGGATATTCGAGACATGCGACATTTACGTAGGCGAGTTGGAATAACCAGTTTGCTGATCATGGCGACGTGTATCGCCACGGCGGCGCCGCTGCAACACGAACAAGGACAACAAGTCATGTCGTCAACGCCAAGTGAAGCCACACTGCTGAATGCGCCGCAGCGTATTGCGCAGTGGGTGGCGGATGGCGAACTCACGCTGGCGCAAGTCCCGAATCCGCACGGGCGGCGTGATGCCTGTCAAGCTTGCCATAACGGTAAGCCGACACGCGCGAATCTCAAATTGTGCGATGCCGACATCAATCGCTTGTGCAATACTTGTCACGCGGCACTGTCCGACCATAGCTATATTCATCCGACCGGCATGCCGGTGCCCAAGGCGATGCAGGCGCGATTAACGAAATCCTTTGCCCAAGCGGTGACGCGCGGTCGCGGCAACATTACCTGCATCACCTGTCACGATCTGCCGATAACCTGTTTGCCCGAGCGCGTCGGCGAGCGGGATCTCAATCCGCGTTTCTTTCGTGAGGGACCGTACCGCGATCGCACCGCCCTGTGTTACCGCTGCCATGATCCCAAGCAATACCTGCGCCTGAATCCGCATGATCAAGTTGCAGCGGATGGGAAATTACGCAAGGCGACCTGCCAGGTTTGTCACGAGCATGTACCGGAGGTGCAGACCGCACGCAGCATTGCCGATGTCGATTTCGTGGTGGCCGGTGATCTCACGGCCTTATGTACCAGTTGTCATCCAGTGAAACCGCATCCCGGTGGTTTCTCCTTCACCACGAATGGCGGCCCGCCCGATCATTTGCGCGTACCGTCGGAGCGTGTCGCGCAACACCGCGAACGCATGCAGCAGGACAACGCCATCGCGCTGCCATTGGATCCGCATACCGGCAAGGTGTTCTGCGGCACCTGCCACAATCCGCATGCGCGCGGGGTGATCCGCGTGGCGGCCGCCGCCAAGGGGGCGGGTGAAAAAGATCGCCTGCGCATGCCGGAGTTGTGTGGCAACTGCCATGATAAATAAAACACGAAACGGCGCGGGTGGATGGCGGAGGCGGCTGACGCAGCGCATGCTGTTGCTGCTGTGTGGCGGGGCATTGGCTGGCAGTGTGCTGGCGGCGGCTGCGCCGGAACATTTGCCAGCACAAGCATTTCAGGATTCCGAAGGTTGCCTGTTGTGTCACAAATATCCGCGCATGGCGCGCATCACCGAGGACGGCGTGTTGCGCAAATATTACATTCAGCCCGAGGTGTTTGCGCGCACCGTGCATCGCAATGTGCCGTGCCGCGATTGTCATACCGAGATCAACGAGCTGCCGCACAAGCCGGTCAAGGTCGGCGTAACCTGCGACACCGAATGTCACTCGATCAAAAATCCGGCCACTGGCAAACCGTTCAGTCACAAGCCGATCGTCGAGGCCTATCGCGAGAGTGTGCACGGCCGCAGCAAAGTGGCCGAAGGTAGCGATGCGGACAAACCGTACTGCATCACCTGTCACACCAACCCGCTGTACAATCCCACCGAGGCGATGCCGCCCCCGCAGATCACCGACCGCTGCACGCTGTGTCACGAGGATCGCAATTTCGTCAATCGTTGGTACAACCACACCAGCCGGCGTATCCGTGAGGTGCGGCGCACCCCCGAACAGATCGTGGCGCTGTGTTCCACCTGCCATGATGATCAGCGCGTGATCGAACGCCATCTGCAGAAGGCCAAGGCCGAGGGCCGCGAACTGGGTCGCAAGTATCCGCTGGCGGTCGAGTCGTATGAGGAGAGTTTCCACGGCAAGATGGTGAAATACGGTTTCGCCGCCGCCGCCAATTGTTTGGATTGCCATGCCGATCAAGTCAATTACTACAAGAGTGTGCACGAGATCCGGCCGTCGCGCGATCCCGCCTCGCCGGTCTCCAAGGAGCGGCGCGTCGAAACCTGCAAGCGCTGTCATATCTATGCAGACAAGAATTATGCCCTGCTCGATCCACATCCGACCAGCAAGCGTGGCGAGAACTCATTCCGCTATTACGCTGAAATGATTTATAACATCGTCGGCTACGTGGTGATCACCGGATTGCTGGGTCTGTCACTGTTCGAGACCTTGGGCCGGCGGCGCGATGGGGTGGGTTGGCGGTTGCAGCACGGCTCGTCGTGGTGGCGCAAGAGCAAGCGGGGTCGCGATCGCATCATCTGATATAAGGAAGGATTGATTAATTCCGAAATAGTATTGGGAGTGTTGGGAGTTTAAATCACAAGATTTCTCGTTTGACCCGAAATAAATTGAGAAGAGGCGAATAACAATGAAACTGTCCGAGCTAGCGCACGATGTATTGGAAACCTCAATGCGGCAGAACCGCGTCAGCGCGAAGCAGCGTGAGGAGATCACCGCACTGGTGGCGATGCTGCCCGAGGATCGGGTCTTGCTGTACAAGAACGTGGTGTCGAATCCACTCGGTGATATTTATCGTTATTCGATTCACATCCGCATTCAGCACATGCTGACCTTCGTGACTTTCCTGACATTGGCGTTTACCGGCCTGCCGATTCATTTCTTCGAGGCGTTTTGGGCGGAGCCGTTTAATTCCTTGCTGGGCGGCGTCGGCATTACGCGCGTGATCCATCGCACCATCGCCGTGGTAATGATAGTGTCGATGATCTATCACTTGTTCACCATCACCTTTGGCAGTCTGGTGCGCATTCGCGCCGGTAAATTCGATATTCGCCGCACCATCATCCCGTTGTGGAAGGATGTGCGGGATTTTCGCGAGGACTTGCAATACTTCGCCGGCAAACGCCCGCAGCGTCCGGAAATGGACAAGTTCAACTACAAGCAGAAGATCCATTATTTCGCCGCCGCGTTCGGTAACGGCGTGATGGTGTTGTCGGGTTCGACCTTTCTGTTTCCGGATATTTGGGCGATGATCCTGCCCACCAGCATGGCGGCGCATTGGCAAGAGTTAATGCGTTTATCCCACCCGCACGAGGCCTTGCTGGCGCTGTTGGTGATCGCCTTCTGGCACTGGTACAACGTGCACCTCGCACCGGGGCGCTTTCCGATGCAATGGACTTTCTTGACCGGCAAGATCACCCGCGAACATCAGATGGAGGAACACTTCCTCGAATACCTGCGCAACTTGGTGGAGCTGCCCGCAGAACGCAAGATGCTGCAGGATGTGCTGGATAGCCGTGAGCTGGTAGCGGATTCAATTCAAGCCGGACAGCATCCCGGTCACAAGGGAACTGAATCATGATGTTGCCGATGACGCGCTGGCAGAAGATCATCGCCTACACTGCGTTGGTGATAGTGGGGCTGTGGACGGTGTTCGGGCTGTTTGCGATCTGGTTGATCTTGACCGATCCGCGCGGATGATGCCGGAGAATAGTTATGCATGATATGTCAACTGCCAACACTACGCTGATCATTATTGCGGTACTGCTGTTTTTTTTCCTCGGCATCGCGATCATGGTCATCATGGATCACAAGGCCAAGCTGCCGGGTGGCTTCACCTCCAACCCGTTCAGCGTGGTGGGCATGCGCCGCGATCATCCGGTGATCGCCTTCATCACCACCATCATCTTGTTTGGGATCATCGGCAGTCTGTTGTTTGTAATGCTCGCCACGGTGACCGGGTACTTCAATCTGTTCAAACCGGCACAACCGCCCGGATTGTTGAGCCGCTTGAGCGAAGGCCGTACCGCCGAACGTCTGCGGCATTTCCATAATTTACCGGCCGAGGATATCACCGCGCTCGGCGCCAAAAACGTGTGTTTCTCCTGCCATGGCGATCTGCCGCACTCCAAGGAGCCGATGATCCGCACCTTGCTCAACATGCATACCCAGTTCATCGGTTGCATGAGCTGCCACGTGAATGACAAGAAAGTCGCGGAGTCGGAAATCACATTACGCTGGCTGAACTTCACCGGCATCACGGTCAGCGGTAAACCGTTTGGCACGCAGGTGGATCCCGATACGGGATACCTGTTGGCGACCGATGATGTCTATTCCAAGATTGTGCCGTATGCACAGGTCAATGGTCAGCAGCAATTGCTCGAAATCACGCTGGATGATCCCGAGGCGCGCGATTTCGTGAAGATCAAAGACAAGCTGTCGGATCATGATCGTGATGGTGTAAAGAAAACCTTCCATCGCCTGGTGATGCCGAAGGGGCGCTTCTGTACGCGCTGTCACACCAATGAGGCGAAGAGTTATATCCCGTTCCGCGAGCTGGGTTTTTCCGAGCGCCGGATTCGCGACGTCACCAACCTCAACATCATCGGCCTGGTGGACAAGTACAAGAATTTCTACATGCCGAGCTTGATGCGTTCGGACCTGCCGCCATCGACCGCAGCGGATCGGCCAGCCGCCAACAGTGACACGGATATCCAAACCGATCCGCGTAGCTGGTGGAAGGAAACCTATGATGCGCCTGCCGGTAACAAGCAGAAATAAATTCGCCATCGCCCTGCGCCGGATCGTGGTGTGGCTGGCACTGCTGTCCGGTGCTGCCGTGGCTGCCGGGATTCCACTTGCCGAGGTGCGTCCGTTGGCGACGTTGTCGGAAGGCTTAGCGCTGCCGTCCGATGTGGCGGTCGGTCGCAATGGCCACGTCTACGTCGTGGACAGCGGCAATCACCGTATCGCGGTCTTCGAGCGCAGCGGCAAGCGTCTGTCCACCTTTGCGAAGCAGGGCAGCGGTCCGGGACAGTTACGTGATCCGGTGGGTATCGGCATTGATCCGTCCGGCCAGGTGTACGTCGCCGACAAGGGCAATCACCGCCTGCAAATCTTCACGGCCGATGGCACATATGTGCGCAGCCTGCCGCTAAAAGTGGCGGGCAAGGAGGTCGCACCGATCGACGTGGCCATCGATGCCAGCGGCAAAACGGTATACGTGACCGGCAATAACAATCACCAGGTCATGGCCTTCAGCCCCGAGGGGAAATTGCTACACCAATGGGGCGGTGAGGGGATGATGCGCGGTGAATTCCGTTATCCAGCGACGCTGGCGATCGGCGCCGACGCGCGCGTCTATGTTGTCGACATACTCAACTCGCGGGTGCAGGTACGCGATGCGCGCGGCCAGATCTTCATGGTCGGTGAATGGGGTGTACTGCCGGGTCAATTGTTTCGTCCCAAGGGTGTCGCGCTGGATCGCCAGGGCCGGGTATATATTAGTGACAGTTACCTGGATGTCGTGCAGGTCTTCAACAGTGACTATACGTTTTTGCATGTGCTGGGTTCAG
>Ga0315281_10007097_pt1 | contig 15825 bp, 11 predicted proteins | sample YL17G07_0_MG_FD_204540 | JGI IMG/M metagenome (GOLD analysis project Ga0315281, IMG submission 204540) | Sediment microbial communities from Yellowstone Lake, YNP, Wyoming, USA - YL17G07_0 | ecosystem: Environmental > Aquatic > Freshwater > Lake > Sediment | place: USA: Wyoming | collected... | reverse complement strand
ACGCGCATCAGGCAGACATGATCCACCGCCACCGAGCGGTTGAGCGCCGCCAGCAACTCGCTGGCGAAAGCCGCGCGTCCCAACGCGGCGATCGCAGGGGCGAACGCGTCGGGCGCAGGCGCCGGGGAATTCATCGGCGGAACCACTCGGCAATCGGACGCGTTTGCGCCACCGTCGGCGACCTCTGAGTGAAACAACGCATCGCCTCTCCTCCTTGCGCGTGGTTGCGTATGGCATTATAGGTGAACACCCGGCTCGCGGTTCCGGTGGACCTCCTTGGAGGTCGTTGCAGAATTGCCGAAACGGCCCTCAGCTTAGGGGAGCATGGTCGGTACGAGGCATGGGCCGAGGCATCAGCGCTATATGCGGATGTAAAGCAACTGGGTGGGACGCGTCAATGCAGTGAACGCCATAATTGCAAGCTTTCTGGATGTGCCACAATGATTACATGCGTTCAGACGAACGGCCGGTATTGGCCGCGAGAGCGGCGGTTGCCTATACTCGCCGCAAAAATTAAAAAAGCGGGATTTTGCGACTGGCCGCTTACGGGCTCAACTGCGAATTCACACTATCGTCCCGCCGCCGGCAGTTTTGGAAAGCGGCCCCTCGCCGGAATTGCAGCAGGCCGCGGGTGTCAGAGGGAGCAACCGGCAGGTGCGGAAACTGAGGCCCGCGCCAGAAAGCGAACACCTATGAGGAAAATGGAAATTACTTCAAATTCGTCAGAGGCCTTGCACGCCCGCCGGCAACGTCACCGGACAGTCCGCCATCAACATCGACCGGAGTCCGAATTACCTTGAGCTGCTGCGGCATTCGCCGCTAGAAAATCGGCCGCCTTTCTGTCCGCATACGTCAGGTGCGGCACAAACCAGAGCTGGAGAAACGAATACGGGTACGTGGAAGACAAGAAGCCCGCGCCCGAGTTTGCGGTGAACAGCAGGTGAGACAGATTGCGCTGCAGTTCTTCGTGCTGTTCGCGGTGCTGCTCCAAGGCCGGGTACCCGGCCTCACGCATCTGCGCTTCTTCACTGTCGAAGTGCGCCCGAGCCTCGACTGCCAGGACGTTGCACGCCATCACAATGCGTGTCCGGTCCGGAGAGGATAGGGCAATGAGCAGGTCGTTGAGTTTGTTCAACAGCGCATGGTGCTCATCGTTCATGTCATTGCTTTGCAGCGCCAGTTCTTGCACCCAGGAAACCATAAACATTGTGTTTCCTTTCGTATCGGTCGGCCCTGCAATTTGCAACCGAGGCGGAGAAACGGAAGCAGCCGGTTCATTTGTGTCGCGAATAATACCCACAAAACGAACACGGACACATCATCCCCATGGATGACTGTTGCGGCGCGAGCAGAACTGATCACCGTGCGCGAATTGCGCTGACCATCTGATTTTTGTCTATTTCTCTATTTCCCCAAGCGCTTGAAGATACTTCGCCCTAGTCAATCCCGTCGCGCAGTCTGGTCAATTCGAATCGCGCAAACAACACATCCGGCTGCGTGCGTGGACGAACAAATACTAACTATATTAATATGTTGTGCTCATTCATAAGTTCAGGATAATATCCGCATATAGCACATATATGCGGGGAAATATCATGCCTCAATTACACTTTTACGTACCCGATGATGTTGCGGAGCGAATCAAAGCCCGCGCGGCCCAGGCGAAATTGCCTATTTCCCGCTATGTGGCCGATCTGGTCAAGCGCGATGTCGGCCAAGGCTGGCCGGAGAACTACTTCGAACGGATATCCGGCGCCGCGGAAGGCGCCACCATAAGATATGAGCCGTCGGGTCCGCCTGAAGAACGGCTGCCACTGGAATGAAATACTTGCTCGACGCAAACACCTGCATCCGCTTGCTCAATTCCGGCCATGAAGGAGTGATGCGGCGCTACATGGCTTGCCGGCCTGACGACATCGTTCTGTGCAGCGTGGTCAAAGCGGAGCTGGCATACGGCGCAAGACGCAGCGCGCGCGTTGAATTCAACTTGAAGCGCCTGGAGTACTTTGCGGCCCCATTGCAAAGTCTGCCGTTCGATGATCGCTGCGCGCACGATTACGGACTGATACGCGCTGACCTGGCTGCGCAAGGCAAGCCCATCGGCGCCAACGACTTAATGATAGCCGCGATCGCGCGCGCGCATGACCTAGTACTGGTCACGCACAACACCGGTGAATTCAGCCGGGTGGTGGGGCTGCGGGTCGAGGATTGGGAGAGCGCGCGCTGAGTCCTTCAAGTGCACCCGGCCTCTCAGGCCGCGCTCCCCTGCATCGGCGGCAAGCACGCGAGCGGCGCGCATTGAGCTGCGGCGATCCGCCTTTACGCCGAGCAACTCACTTGCTGGCTGCGGCTGCCCTGGCGTTGACGCCGCTGCTCGCAGGCGCGTTCGATCTGCAGGGTCACCGCGGCGCGCGGGGATTGGCGCCCGAGAACACCCTGCCCGCCTTCGCCGCCGCCCTGTCGCTGGGCGTCAGCACGCTGGAACTCGACACCGCGATCACCAGGGACGGCGTGGTGGTGGTGAGCCACGACGCGCGTCTCAACCCCGACATCACCCGCGGACCCGACGGCCGCTGGCTCAACCCGCCCACGCGCGCGGTGCGCCAGTTGACGCTGGACGAACTCTTGCATTACGACGTCGGCCGCATCAAACCAGGCAGCGAGTACAGCCGCCTCTTTCCCGACCAGAAACGCATGGACGGGGTGCGCATGCCCACGCTGATGCAGGTATTCCAGCTCGCGCGCAGCGCCGGCAACACCGAGGTGCATTTCAACATCGAGATCAAGACCTCGCCGGAAAAACCCGCGGACACGCTCGCGCCGGAGGCGTTCGCCGAGGCGCTGCTGGCGACGATAGAACGCGAAGGCATGGCCGCGCGCGTCATCATTCAATCCTTCGACTGGCGCGCGCTCAAGGCGGTGCAGGCGCTGGCGCCGAAAATTCCGACCAGCTACCTCAGCATGCAGCAACGCTCTCTGGACAACATCGCCGCGGGCAAGGCGGAAGGCTCAGCCTGGACCGCCGGCGTTCAATTGCGCGATCACGGCTCCATCCCGCAAATGGTGAAGGCCGCCGGCGGCGCGATCTGGTCGCCCTATTTTCCGGAACTGAGCGCCGCGCTGGTGAAGGAAGCGCACGAGCTTGGCCTCAAGGTCATCCCCTGGACCGCGAACCAGACCGAGGACATGGCGCGCCTCATCGACTGGGGCGTGGACGGCCTCATCACCGACCGGCCGGATTTTTTGCGCGAGGTGATGGCGGAGAAGAAAATGGCGCTGCCGAAGGCGACGCCGGTTGTGCCTTGAATCCGGCGCGGGCGCGCCTCCGGGTTTGCCGTTCTACTCCGGCCTGCCGACGAGACATCGTTGCCGAGCGCCTTCATCGCGCGCCTGGATCCGGGTGTCCCGGCGCCGATGATGGACTTGCCATTGTCATTGACAGACGCAATGGAACCGAGTGTGATTGGTGTCTTGGCGTCGCGCCCCTGGTACGGAATCCGGCGCGCGGCACCAGCCGCCTTGTACCAGCCCCCTTTCGCTTGGTGGCGACGCGGGGTAAATTCGGCAAAAGGCCACAGGGACGATAAGAAAGACCGTGAATCAACTCGCCGCTTACTCACACTACGAGCCCCATGCGCGGCAATGCCGGCTTCGCGAGCGTGGCGACTGCGCTCCAGATGCGGGGCGCATTACGTCCGGCCGCGGGCGGCGCGAAACGCTTTGCCCGTCCGTCAATTAGCCCAAGGTACGGAATCGTGCACAGCACTGATCTGCGACCGATCAATATCACGATCCTGCATGAGGTTACATTCCTGTCGGTTTCGCTCACCGATTCGCGATCGGTTGGACGCTTCGGCCGTATCGATGTCCCTGCCGGCCTGCTTGACGAACTGAAGACGCGCGCTGCGCCGGTGCTGCCGCAACAAGCGTCGGGCGCAACTGCATCGATTGCGCGCGGCAATATCGCAAGTCAGCGCCAGGAACTGGGCAGCGCGATATTTTCGCAACTCTTGCCGGAAAGCATTCGTGACTTTCTGATTCAATGTCCGCCGCGCTATCTGTATTTGCAACTGAGTGAATCCCTGGTCGCAATTCCCTGGGAAATCGCATTCGACGGCGAGCATTTCCTGGGCGAGAAATTCCGGATTTCCAGGCAAATCATCTGCGACGAGGAGATTTCGGCCCCGCCTCCGGCGCGTTCAGACCGGGAGTTTCTGAACGTTCTAATCGTCGGTGGAAACGGGCAATTGCCGCCGCACGATGCTTATCCGGAAAGTCTGCTCGGGCGATTCGGCACAATTAGCGATCTATCCGCGAAAAGCGTGCATGCAAGCGGTCTTGGGCGGGAAGAGGCGTTGCGACTGATAGGCGAGAGCGACGTCGTCCACTATGTCGGACCTATGTATAGCGGCGCAGGCATCGATGGCGACGTCAATTGGTGGAATGGCAGCGAACCGATTACCGTACGCGAGATCGCAAACCTGCCATACCCGCCGCAACTGCTCGTTTCCGAAAACACCGGCTTCCGTCACGCCGATTCGCTGGAAGCAGATAGAAATCATGCACTGGCCAAAGCGGCTTGCCGGTCAGGACTGAACATTCTGGTTCGCGATTCAGTGCCCGGCGGCGGCAGCCTCGATTTCATGCAGAACATATATCGTGAGCTCACCAGGGGTTCCGCGTTAGGCGAGGCGGTCCGGCACGCCACGGCCGTGACCCGCCGAAAAGCGGCAATCGAAAGCGCTGCATACCTGGATGCCGCGCTGTACGGCGACTCCACTCTAGTCCTGTTTTCGCAACTCAACCGCGCGCGGCAGAAAGACGACCTTCGGCAGGTGACGACCATGTCCCACGACCTGGTCGATTCGACCAGGCTCCTCGGGACTTTGGGAGCCGAGAAATACAGTGATCTGCTGGCGATCTATCACCGGTGCTGCGCCAGCATAGTGGCGCGGCACGGCGGAGTCTCGGATGACCCGCAAGGCGACGACGGGATCATGTGCTATTTTGGCGTTCCGGTCGCCCGCGAAGATTCCGCGGTGCAGTCGCTGCGGGCAGGGCTGGAGATCATCGACGCCGTTGCCGAACTGGGAGTCAAAGTCCGAATCGGGATCGTGACAGGGCAAGTCGTGGTCAAGGCGGGCCAGCCGGTCGGCGCGGCCATTCATCTCGCCGCCCGGCTTCAGTCGATTGCCGAACCTGGAACGCTGTTGGTCGGCGACTCCACCCGCCAAATCGTCAAGGAAAAATTCGAGTTCCAGCTGCTCGATCGAATCTCGCATCTGAAGGGCTTCGACCGCCCTGCGGCCGTCTACCGCCTGCTCCGCGAATCCCGGACCAATGGTACCGACCTTTTCGATGCCGCACCAAGACTGACGCCCTTTGTCGGCCGTGAGCACGAACTTCGGCTCCTCGAAGAGCGCTGGGCGGCTGCGCGCAAAGGGGGGGTTAGAACGGTCTTGGTATCCGGCGAAGCGGGAATCGGAAAGTCGCGTCTGGTACACGAGTTCAAGCGGTCGGCATCGCTGCCGAGTGGTGAAACCATCGAGTGTCGATGCACACCGGATCACACGAACACCTCTTTTCACCCGGTGATCGACTTCCTTCGCCGCTTGCTGCGGATTCGCGACAGCGACAGCGTCGAGAGCAAACTCGACAAGATCGACGGCGCCCTGGCATCGGTAAACGAAATCGATGGCTGCGCACAGCTGATCGCAGCGCTGCTTTCTATTCCGTTCGAATCCCGGTACAAGTCATTGGAATACTCGGCGGAGAAGCGGCGGCAGTTGACCCTGGATACGCTGGTGCGCTGGATATGCCGGGAAACCGGTAAGGCTCCGATGTGCCTGATAATCGAAGACATCCAATGGGTGGACCCTTCCACCAGGGAATTCCTGGAACTGCTGATTACGAAAGCCGCGCACCTGCCACTGTTCGTTCTCCTCACCCAGCGCTCGGACGCGGTGCACACCCCCGATCCCGGAATTGCGGCGTACGAGATCGAGCTCAGGGGACTGTCCCCCGATGCCACGCGGGCAATGATTCTTGGTGCTGGCGGAGAGTCCTCCATTCCAGACGAGGTCGTCAGCCTGCTGGCCGACAAGGCCGATGGCGTGCCTCTGTATATCGAAGAGTCGACTCGGATGGCGGTTGACCTCGGGGCGGGTACCGAAGCCGGCGAATCCGCGCCGGCGTCGAAGTTCACCGTCCCGGCAACGATTCAGGATCTGCTGATGGCGCGTCTGGACCGGCTGGAAAGCGCCAAGCAGGTTGCGCAGTTGGGTGCGGTGATCGGGCGGGAATTCTCGTTCGCGCTGATGCAAGCGGTCCTGGTCCATGAAAGCTCACCGACCAGAATAGACGATCTCCCAGCGCTGCTCGGCACATTGCTCAATTCGGGGCTGTTGATCGAAAAAGGGGAGCCGCCGGACACTAGTTATTATTTCAAACACGCGCTGGTTCGCGACGCGGCCTATCAGTCTCTGTGGGAGCGCCACCGGACAAGGCTGCATCGTGCCATCGCGATCGTCATCGGCGAGAAGTTTCGGGAACTGGTGGAAAGCCAACCCGAACTGCTGGCGTATCACTACGCCGAGTCCGGGATGGACGCCGAAGCCGTCGCACATTGGGAGCGGGCCGCGCGGCGTGCCGCTTCGCGCTCAGCCCATGCCGAGGCGCTCAGCCATCTGGCGAGCGGCCTCGCGCTGACTGCGCGTCTCCCGGCGGCGCCCGAGCGGGATCGTGCAGAACTCAGATTGCAGTTGCTGCTCGCCGGGCAACTCATCGCCACCGAGGGCTACGGCGCCGATGCGGTCGGACGTGCCTATGCCCGCGCTTCGGAACTGTGCGACGCAGTCGGCGACGAGAGCGCGTTGACCAAAATACTGCTGGGCCTGGAAGGCTACCATTTCATGCGGGCGAACTTCAAGCAGGCGCATGCCATTGCCGCGCAGGCTGCCGCGATCGCGACCCGGTCATCGGACCCGATGCGCAGGCTGCAGTCGACCTGGGCTGTCGCCAATGTCCTGTTCCATCAAGGCGATCTCGTTCCCGCAGTGGAACAAATGGACGCCTGCCTGGACGAATACAGGCGGATGCCGAACCGCCCGAGGGCCGTGCAGGATCCGGGCGTCATGTGCCTGTGCTATTCAGCCTGGGGAAAATGGCAGCTCGGTTATCCCGATGAAGCGCTCGCGCGTGCAAGGCAGGTTGTGGCTTTATCCGAAAACCTCGATCACAAGTTCAGCATGGGCGAAGCATACGGATTCTGCACTGCGGTGCATCATTTCAGGGGCGAGAACGCGCAAGCCTTGCAGTGCGCAGAACGCGCGATCGAGATCTGTGAAGACAACGGTTTCGCCATCTGGCTCGCGCATGCGAAGCTGATGCGCGGGCGTATCGTCGCGGAACAGGGCAATGCCGAATCCGGCATCGAGGAGATGCGCCAGGCCTACGACATGTGGACCGCGACCGGCGCCGTGGTGACCACACCGTTCTATCTGGCAATGCAGGCAGAGGGCCTAGCGCTAGCTGGGCGCCCGGATGAAGGGTTAGCGCTCCTCGAATGTGCATTCGACGTCGTATGCAAATGCGGTGAGCGGTACTACGAGGCGGAGATCAGGCGGCTGTCAGGCGAACTGATCCTGCAATCGGCCGCCTTGCGAGGCGCGGACAGGAACAACGAAGCGGAGCGCTGGTTTCTCGGTGCGCTCGAGTTTGCCGAGGAAAAGCAACTCCGCTCGCTGAGCTTGCGCAGCGCCATCAACCTGAGCCGCCTGCGCATGGCGCAAGGCCGGTCCGCGGAGGCCATGCAGATACTCGAACCCGTCTATGAGTGGTTTGGGGAGGGCAGGAATACGCGCGATCTGGACTCGGCGCGCGCGTTGGTCGAGAATCTGCGCCTGACGAGTGCAGTCGGTTAAATAAACACAAACGCATACCCAGTCGCTCTCCCCGTCAAGGTAAATAAGACACTAGACAAGGGCGACTTGCACGGCGTAGCGTTTCCGCGATCCAGGTTTCGTCGCGGGCGGTATCTATGCCGCCAACGCGCGTAGCCAAGAAGATCAACAATTCGAACGGGGGGAACCACGATGATTAATTTCGCTGACTTTGTCGGTTTGGAAAATGCCGGGCACCGCTTCGAGGCGAACCGGTTGTTGTTCAAGTGGCTGTCGGACGACGATGATCGGGCCGTCCTGTATCGACACTTGCGGGACAATCCGACGCGCGATAACAGCGCGCTGCAGTTTCAAAGCCGCGCGGACACGAAAACACGACCAACGGACGATTCCGAATATCATCAGGACGTGTATCTGCTGACCGCAAGGGCCGATATCGAGAAAGCGCTGACCGACACAGCCAATTTCAGCAACGCGCCCTACCAGGTCCTGGGGAGCGGCACCTTCATGCTGGGGCTGGATCCGGATAACAAAGACCACGCCAAGCAGCAAGAGTTCGCCTCGGACTACCTGACACATGTCACGGCCCCGATCGTCGCCGCACTCTCGACCATTGCCTTCAAGGCCGGTGCGGTCCTGCCGCTAAAACAGCGGCAATTCGATCTCGTCGACCTCGCCGAGCAGGTGGCTTTGCGTTTCGTTGGATTCTTGTTTGGATTTGCGCAGGCGGACCATCCCGTGATCGAGGCGACGATGCGCAAAGCCTACCTCGGTCTCAACTACCAGATCCTGGGGCGCCACTTTGTCAGTCAGCCCGGTGTCGTGCCGGAGGCCGTCATCGGCATGGGCGTGCTGCTTCAAAGGGTGGCCTACATGATCGACCTCTACCGTGAAAGAATCGGACGCGAGCAGGAGGACGAATACGCAACGATATGCGCTGAACTCGAGGAACTTAAGGAATATACGAATGAGAAGAAAGAGAAACCGTTCGAGAGGTTCGTTCCAGTATTGAAACGGATTGCCGAACACGCCGAGCGGAAGGCGCAGCACCAAGGCAGCGAATACAGCGGTACCGAATTAGCCGTAATCGTCGTGGGTCTGATCGCCGGGACGATAGGCAATGTCCAGGCGAGTGTCTCGATTGCGATCAATGAATTCTTCGACCCCCGCAATATGGTTCTGGATATCGCACGGGACGCCGCCCGCAAAGCTTTTGTCGCGAGTCCGGATGCGGCTCCCGACCTCGCCCTGCGTAAGCTGATATGGGAGGCGCTACGGCTGCAGCCGCCGGTCGCCTTTCTGCCGCGAAAGACGAAATGCCCGGTAAATCTTACGCGGGGCACAGTACCGGGAAACAGCATTGTTATTCTCGCCATGGGCAGCGCTATGCGCGATGGGCTTGAGGATCCGGATAAGTTCGAGCCGGAACGCGACGGCTGTGATCCGCTGATTTTTGGCGGCCCCCCGGCCGACGACCGCTCCCCAGGCAACAAAAACTTCGTCCACCAATGCATCGGTCAGCATCTGGCGATGCCGCTGATCACCCACATCGTGCGGGAGGTGCTTGTGCTGCCGGAACTGGTGCAGTCGCTTGATTCGCTTACCGCGGAGCCGGTGCGCCTGAAGAAGCTCTGGGGATTCAATTGCCAAACTTGCCCGCTCGAGTTCAATCGCTTCAAGATCTTGAAGCACTCTCCGCTCAGCGTGATCATGAACGTCAAAATGCCAGTGTCGGAACACGCCGAAAAATTGAAGCAGGTCATCAAGTACGGGGCACCGCGGATCGAAAAGAAACTCAACGATGCCGAGCATGTGCATTTCGCCCAGTTCCTGTTCCTCGAGAACGACACGAAACTCGCCTTGTTCACCTGGTATGACCGTGATTTCGATTCTTATATCGAGCACTTTGCGCTGCAAGTGGGGCCTTTGTTCGACAAGCTTTTCGAACACATTCAGGATGCACCCCCTTTGCCCGTCAACAAGTATCCAAAGGAGTTTGTCGACACCATACGGCGCTTCAACGCGGGCCCTGCCGGAGGCTATTTTTACAGTGCCTACCCGCAGGTCGAAGCGTCGATGATCGCGAATCACTTCACGAGGAAGAAGACATGACGGCGCGCGCTATCCGTCCGGACAAGTCGGACATCCAGGGACTCGTTGTCTATGGTTACAGCCTGGATTGCAGCCGGCATTTCGTCCTGCGGGTAAAACATGTCTACAAGGCCCGCAGGTTTCTCGGGGAGCTGGTAAAACAACGCCTGATCACCGATGCCTCAACCCGTAGCGGCGATGTGCAACTGATGAACAACCGGGGGCCGAGCGCGCTAAACGTTGGCATCACCTATCGCGGCCTCGAGAAGCTGGGATTGCCGGCGCGCTACCTGCACGTGTTCCGGCAAAAGGCCAGGGCGTTTGCCGAAGGCGCGTACCCGCGGGCGGCGCGCCGCCTTGCCGACACCGGCCCCAGCGCGGCGCAATTGTGGGACAGGCGCTTCAAACCCGAGCGCGCCCACGTCCTACTCTCGGTCTACGCAGACAAGGGCGTCGATTGGCAAGAGGTGACCGCGAGATTGAAAAGAGTTCGCGGCGCTTACGGCCTGCTTGGCTGGGACCACCCGTTCGATGCCGAACACCTGACCACCGAGAAGGAGGGGCGAAGGGAGCATTTCGGCTTCCGTGACGGCATCTCCCAGCCCGCCGTCAGGGGATTCCACAAGGAAAAGGAAAAACAGAAACTGCATGAGCCGGGGGAATTCTTGCTGGGCTACAACAACGATGAAAATTTCAATCCATGGATGCTGCCGTTTCCACACCTGCTGCCATGGTTGCTGCCCGTGCAGCCCGACGACCACCCGGATTTTTTCAGGAACGGCAGTTTCGGCGTTTTCCGGAAGATGCAGCAGGACGTGGAGGGGTTTAACGCCTCCGTCGGCAATTGGGCCGATAAACTGGCCGGCCGGCATAACATCAAGAATGGTCCGGAGTACGTGAAAGCCAAGTTGTGCGGAAGATGGTCCGACGGTAGCGTGGTTACGGCCGCATCGCCATCTGCCCCTTACCTGGCCCCGAATCCCGGCGTCAAAGTAGCCGACGAGGCCTTGAACGCGTTCGATTTTTCGGACGACGAGGAAGGCCTGGGCTGTCCCTACGGCGCGCATATCCGGCGGATGAATCCTCGCGCGGACAAGGTGGTGCCGTTTCGCAAGCGGCCGCTGTTGCGTCGCGGCATGCCTTACGGCCCGAAGTTCGTGCCGGGCTCCGAAAACGAGCGGGGACTGCTTGGGCTGTTTTTTTGCGCCAGCCTGGAAGACCAGTTTGAACACCTGCTGGCCGAGTGGGGCGACCAGAACCCGATGGGCCCCGACAATCGCGGCAACGCGAAAGATCCCTTGGTCGGCAATCACGAAGATTCCAAGGCGGTTTTTGACATACCCGTGGAAGGCGAAGATTTGCGCCAGCTCGATGGTTTCAAGCCATACGTCACCACGCGCGGCACGCTCTATGCCTTTTACCCGGGCATCAAGGCGCTGGGCCAGATTAGCGTCATGAGCAAGCCCGCGTCATGAACGTCGGCACGACGGCCTACTCTGGCGACGAAAAAAAACAGGCAAGCCCGCAACGGCCGGAACCGCTCGACGCAACGGATCCGCCCCCGGATGACCGTTACTGCGACCTGGTCTTGACCGGCGGCGTCACCGACGGCGTGATCTATCCCTGGGCCGTCATGGAACTCGCGCGCAAGTATCGATTCAACAACATCGGCGGCACGTCCGTCGGCGCCATGGCCGCCGCGCTGACGGCAGCGGCGGAGTACGGCCGCAGGTATGGATCTCTCACCGGGTTCAACGAGGTGCTGTTGAAGCTGCCTGAGAAGCTTGGCGAGAAGGAGCCGATAACCAGCGAAACCAAACTGTTCTCGCTATTCCAGCCGGACAAAACGACCTGGCGGCTGTTTGACCTTTTTGTGAGTGCGTTCAGCACGAAGCCCAGCCCTCGCAAGTGGGGCACGTTCAGGACAGTAGCGGGTGCAGTCATCAAGTCTTATCGGCGGCAGGCGGTATGGGGTGGAATTCTCGGCCTTTTGCTCGCCGTTTTATACAGGCTGGATGCGATTGTTGCATTGCCGCCCTGGTCCTTGGACACGATCGCGTGGTGGTGCGTGGCAGGGGACCTGCTGCTGGCTGCCGGATTGACTCTTTTTCTGGCGCTGCCTTTGGCTCTGGTGTGTGGCCTGGTCCTGATTGGGCTCGGCATCTATTGCGATCTGCTGCATGGCCTGGTGCCCAACGGTTTCGGCTTGTGCACCGGCTGCCACAAAGACACGCTTGCGACACGTCCGCAGACGCTCATCGAATGGCTGCACGAAGGCATACAGGCGGCTGCCGGCAAACCGCTCGACCAGCCGCTGACCTTCAAAGATCTGTGGGATGCCCCCGGGGGACCGGTTGGCCGCCCCTTGCCGCCCGCGCGTCAAACAAGAAAAGCCCGGTCGATCGACCTGCAAATGGTCACAACAAACCTCACGCATGGCCGGCCCTACGACCTTCCGCTGGGGGATAAAACCAGCCGGTTGTTCTTCAAACGAAGCGAGTTGGAACCGTATTTTCCTGCCGCGGTGCTGGATTATCTCGAAGAGCGCTCTATCCCCTACGCGCCAATGTCAATGCGCGCAGATCCGGCGGAGTCGCCCGAGCGGGAGAAGTTGCGCGAGTTGCCTTATGCGGAGCTTCCGATCGTTGTCGCGGCCCGTCTGAGCCTGAGCTTTCCTTTTCTCTTTTCCGCCGTTCCGCTCTGGGCGATCGACTATGAGCCCAGGTTGAAGGAAGACAGGACACTGAGGAAATGTTGGTTTTCCGATGGCGGCATCTGCTCCAACTTCCCTATCCATCTGTTCGACGCAGCCATACCCCAGTGGCCCACGTTCGGCATTTGGTTGGGGCCCCGAAGCATTTTTCGCAGCAATGAATTCACATGGTTGCCAAAATTTCACTTTCAGGGACGAGGGGACAGTTGGGACCGGTTCGGCGACGAGAGATTGCCGCTCACCGGCGAAACGGTTTCACCGCTGTGCCGCCTGTTTGGATTCGTTCGCAGCATCGTCTGGACCGCCAAGGATTGGAACGACAAGACCTCGATGCGCATGCCGGGCGTGCGGGATCGCGTGATTCATGTCGCCCTGGACAATGAGGAAGGCGGGCTGAATCTCAAGCTGACGTACGACGACATCCTGAAGCTCGCGAGTAAATATGGGCTGCCGGCGGGCAAGGCGCTGGTCAACAAATTCATCGACCCCGCGCCGGGCAATCCCCCCTCGCGAGCCTGGAACGAGCATCGCTGGGTGCGCTTCAATACGCTCTTGGTTGCGCTGCGCGAGCGCATCGAAGGCATCACCGAAGCCGCAGAACTGACCCCATACGCGAAACCGCTTTCGGCGCAGATCTCGGAGGCGCAACTGGCTCGGCCACTTGCCGGACACGACGTCGACGGGGAGCGGTTGACTGCAGCCCAGGTCGATGCACTGGTGAAACTGCTTGCCGCCCTCAAGGATCTGGAGTCGAAATTTGCGCAGGCAGCAACACCCCAACCCTACAAGCCGCTGCCGACTCCGACCATACATATACGGTCACCGCTTTAGAGCGACCATCCGATCCAAGCGCCGAACATCGCCAGGCGCCAGCGCCTGAATCGCCAGAGCTGCCTTGACGGCATCCCGGGGACTCGCCATCACCACTTCGCCGGCAGTTTCCTCAGCAGCGTATAGCGCTGCGCTTCGCGCGCGACATATCCGCCCTGCTGCAGGTCCTTGAGCAGGCGGCTCACCAGTTCGCGCGAACAGCCGATGCGCTGGGCAATATCCTGGTGGGTGAGTTTTTGCTCGACCAGGCGCGTCCCGTCGGCGCGCGCAACGGCCAAGCCGTCCAGCAGCTTTACCAGACGTCCGTAGGCGTCGAGCAGCGCCAGGCTGCGCGCGCTCTCGGTGGCCAGTCGTGTACGGCGGATGAGCCGCTGGATCAGTTCCAGCGTGAACTCGGGACTTCTGGCCAGGTGTTGCCGCAGCGCCTGCCCGGTGACCACGACGCACACGCTCGCTTCCTCGGTGGTGACGCTGGCCGAGCGCAGCCCGCCATCCAGCGACATTTCGCCCACGTATTCGCCGGGGCCGTAGAAGCCCAGCGTAATCTCGCGCCCGTTGAGATCGGCGCAAAAAATGCGCAAGCTGCCGCTCAGCACCACGAACAGCGTGTCGCCCCGGTCCCCTTCCTCGATCAGCGTTGTATTTGCCCGGTAGCGCCGTACCGTTCCCTGCGCGGCGAGTTCGCGCAGGGGCGCGGGCAGGGTTGCCAGAAGGTCGGCGGCGGCAGGGAACGTTTTCTGGACGGGCGGCACAGCCCCCAGTATCGCAACCTTTCCGGCGACAACGCAAGCTGGCGCCGGTTCAGTGGGCCTGCGATGGCATGAACGAGGGTCGGATCGGCGGGAGGCTGGTCAGCCGCGCCGCCAGCGTGCGCAGCGACTTGGCGCCTGTCTTGTCGCGGATGCTCGCCAACTGGGTACGCACCGTGTTGACCGCGACGCACTGTTGTTGCGCGATGATCTTGACGCTCGATCCGCGGACGATGGCGGGCAAGAGAGCCCGCTCGGCGCCGCTGAGGCCGTGGAGGTGCCCGTACTGCTGCAGCGTCAGCGCTTCGCATGCATCGCGTTTGCCCAGAATGAGGAGCGCCAGCGGCGCGCCCGGAATTTGGGCGGCGGACTGCACGCTTGAATGCAGCGGCACAAAGGAAAGCGACAGTTCTCCGTCGGCGCCGCTCAGCGTTACCAAGCTGCGCCGGTCGCGGCGGGCGTCTTCCAGCGCCGCCTCTATTTTCGCGCCGTGGCACGCCGCGCTGGGCAGGAGCGTGTCCTGACGCCGCCGGAGAAACTGCTCCCCGCCCAACTCCAGCCGGGCGGCCCGGTTTGCGAACAGGATTTGCGCATCGGCGCCGAGGACCATGAGGCCGTAGTCGATCTCATCGAACATGCACATTAGCACGGCGGTTTGCAAAGCAGCGGCCTCCCGCTGAACGGCGGGCCAAGCCGGGAGATCACCGAAACCGGCGGACGAGGCTGCTGCATCGCCGAAATTGCCGTGGCCATCCAATTGGGCGTCGTACATGTCGTTCCTCCTTGTGCCTACCGATGTACGCAGTGTAGGAACGGTTGGCGGCCAATAGATGTAAATAGTTCACAAATCCGGACGGTAGCCTTTACCTCCAATTCCCGCACATCGCTCCTACCATGCATGCATGGACACACATATGGGGAACAGCACAGCCGCTCCTGCATTCAGAAGCGCGATGCCGGCGGCAATGCACCTGCAAATAGCTGGTCGCGCTGCTGGGCTATTGGCGAGTCCTGACCGGGAGAGAAAGGACGTTCAACACGGCTGATGCGGGTACACCCGCTTAGAGGAGAGCCTCATGCAGTTAAGCAATGACGGAAAGCGGTATTCGAGCATGATGGAAATCGCATCGGCGGCAGAACCGCGCAATGGGATGCGCGCATCGCGGAAAACTGCGATGGGGGCGTGGACGGGAACAGGCATTCTCCTCTTGCTGTTCCTCGCGAGCGTGATGTATGTCGTCTTCGGCGGTGCGTTTGAGCCTAATGCGTCGCCGATATCCAAAGCGGAAGCCCGGATCACAGCGATTGCGCCAAAACCGGCCGATGTCGGCGGCGCTTCGCTCAGAAAAGACGCGTCGGGCAGCGCTGCTGAGCCAACCGATTACTTTCCCGCAGGCTATGTCAACCAGGGTCGCGACGGCGACGGGAACGTCATGACCTACGAGCACGACTGAGGAGGCGCGCATGCTGGGCACTCTTTACAACGCGGTGGACGCTCTTTTCGCTATCGGCCAGTCTTTGAGCGTCTTCTTGCTGTTTG
>Ga0315281_10007096_pt1 | contig 15828 bp, 13 predicted proteins | sample YL17G07_0_MG_FD_204540 | JGI IMG/M metagenome (GOLD analysis project Ga0315281, IMG submission 204540) | Sediment microbial communities from Yellowstone Lake, YNP, Wyoming, USA - YL17G07_0 | ecosystem: Environmental > Aquatic > Freshwater > Lake > Sediment | place: USA: Wyoming | collected... | reverse complement strand
CCCCGCCGCCTCCTCTTCGGCACCGACCGGACGGGCAACGACGTCTTCTTCATGGCGCTCAAGGGCGGCCGCACCGCCCTCCTCATCGGCGGGCTCGCGACCCTGATCGTGATCCCGCTCGCGATCGCGTTCGGGCTCGCGGCCGGCTACTACGGGAAGCGCGTGGACGACCTGATCCAGTACACGTACACGACCCTTTCCTCGATCCCGGACATCCTCCTGATCGCGGCGTTCATCCTCATCTTCGGCCGCGGGCTTCCCCAGCTCTGCATCATCCTCGGGATCACGAGCTGGACGGGCCTCTGCCGGCTCCTGCGGGGGGAAGCGCTCAAGCTCCGCGAACTCGACTACGTCCAGGCCGCCCGGGCGCTGGGATCCAGCGACTTCAAGATTATCGTCAGACACCTGCTTCCCAACGTCATGCACATAGTCCTGATCTCGTTCGTCCTGCGATTCTCCGATCTCGTCCTCACCGAGGCCGTGCTCTCGTATCTGGGCATCGGCGTCGACCCCGGCACGGGCTCATGGGGCCTCATGATCAACGCCGCGCGGCAGGAGCTCACGCGCGACCCCGCGGTCTGGTGGAACCTCACGGCCGCCTTCGGGTTCATGCTCGGCCTCGTCCTGCCGGTGAACCTGTTCGGGGATGCCCTGCGTGACGCCCTCGACCCGAGGCTCAAGACCCGGTGACGCCCGCCAGCTCGCCCGTTCTCGAGATCGCGAACCTCAGGACCTGGTTCCGGGTCCGCGGCGGGCTGGCGAAAGCAGTGGACGGCGTCTCGTTCTCCGTCGCGCCGGGCGAGTGCTACGCCGTCGTCGGGGAATCCGGGTGCGGCAAGTCCGTGACCGCGCTCTCGGTCATGGGCCTGGTCCCCCAGCCCGCCGGGTTCGTGGCCGGAGGTGAGATCAAGCTCGAAGGCCAAAGCATCCTCGCGCTCCCCGAGTCCGAACGGCGCCCGCTTCGCGGAGCGCGGATGGCCATGATTTTCCAGGAGCCCATGACCAGCCTCAACCCGGTCCTGACCGCGGGCGCCCAGATCGCGGAGTCGCTGGCCCTCCACCGCGGGCTCCGGGGCGCCGCCGCCCGGGCCGAGGCGGTCGCGCTCTTCGAACGGGTCCGGCTCCCCGACCCCGCGCGCGCGTACGACGCCTGGCCGCACGAGCTCTCGGGCGGGATGCGCCAGCGGGTCATGATCGCGATCGCGCTCGCGTGCCGTCCCGCGCTCCTGATCGCGGACGAGCCGACGACCGCGCTCGACGTTACCGTCCAGGACCAGATCCTGGAGCTCATGGACGGCCTGCGGCGCGAGTACGGGATGGCGGTCCTGCTGATCACGCACAACCTCGGCCTCGTGCGCCAGACCGCGGGCCGCGTGGGAGTCATGTACGCCGGGAAGCTGGTCGAGGAGGCGGACACGGACGCGATCTTCCGGACCCCGATGCACCCGTACACCTCGAAGCTCCTGGAGTCCCTGCCGTCCGCCGGCCGGCGCCACCGGCCGCTCGCCGCGATCCCGGGATTCGTGCCGGACGCGAGCGCCTACCCCGATGGCTGCCGGTTCGCCCCGCGATGCCACCGCGCGTTCCCGGTCTGTCCCCTCGTCGTTCCGAGGAACCTCGAAGTCGATCCTCATCACCGCGTCGAGTGCCATCTCTACGACCCCGAGTTCAAGGCGAAGGCCCTCCCGGTCCCGGACGCCGGCGCGGCGGCCGCCTCGGCCGCCGAAGCCCCGCCCTCGTCGCAACCGGAGGAGGAGCTCGTGGTAGCCCGCGGGGTCGAGGTCCACTTCCCCGTCACGGCGGGAATCCTCCAGCGCGTCGTCGCGAGCGTGAAGGCCGTGGACGGCGTGGACCTCGTGGTGCCCCGCGGCGTCTCGGTCGCGCTCGTGGGCGAGTCCGGGTGCGGCAAGACCACCCTGGGCAAGTCCCTGCTCCAGCTCGTCCGGCCCACCGCGGGATCCGTGGCCTTCCGCGGCACCGAACTGACGACGCTTGCCCCGAAGGATTTCAAGGCGTTCCGGCGGCGAATGCAGATCGTCTTCCAGGATCCCTACGGCTCGTTGAACCCCCGGCTCACGGTCGGCGAGATCGTGACCGAAGGGATCCGCGCTCATGCTCGCGATGGCGAGGCGGCGCCCGACATTCCGGCCCTGCTGCGAACCGTCGGACTGGACGAATCCGCGATCACCCGGTACCCGCACGAGTTCTCGGGCGGCCAGCGCCAGCGGATCGGGATCGCGAGAGCACTGGCCGTCCAGCCTGACTTCCTGGTTTGTGACGAAGCGACCAGTGCCCTTGACGTCTCGGTCCAGGCCCAGATCCTGAACCTGCTCCGCGATCTCGGCCGCCGGCTCGGACTCACGTACCTGTTCATCACCCACGATCTGGGGCTGGTCGAGTACCTCGCGGATCTTGTCTCGGTCATGTACCTCGGCCGGATCGTGGAGTCGGGAACGGTGGAGGAGGTCTTCGGGTCGCCCAAGCACCCGTACACGCGCGCGCTCCTCGCCGCGGTCCCGCGTGTGGACGCCGCCGGCCGCAACCGGATCATTCTCGGCGGGGATGTCCCTTCGCCCGTCCACCCTCCTTCGGGGTGCCATTTCCACCCGCGGTGTCCGGAAGTCATGGCCCAATGCCGGGAGACGTATCCGCCGGAAACGACGCTCTCCCCCACGCGCCGTTGCAGGTGTTTCCTGTATCATTCCTGACATGGATTGGCACACGCGGCTGACCAGGGCCCTCAAGGCCGCGACCGAGGGGGCCCGGGAAGCGGGAACCTGGGTCCGGCAGGAACTCCCCCGCCTCCAACCCGCCGAGATCCGGGAGAAGGGTCCGCGCGACTTCGTCACCCGGCTCGACAAGGGCGCCGAGAAGATACTCATCGACCGGATCAAGAAGGACTTCCCGCAGGACGCGATCCTGAGCGAGGAGACCGCGGGCGCGATCCCCGCGGGAGGCGATCTCTGGGTCATGGACCCCATCGACGGCACGAACAACCTCATTCACCGGTATCCCCACTACTGCATCGCCGTCGCCTATCTCGCGGGCGGCCGCCCCGAAGTCGCGGCCGTCTACGACCCCGTCCACGACGAGATGTTCACCTGCAAACGCTCCGAAGGCGTCTGGGTGAACGGCGCCCCGATGGCCGTGTCCACGATCAGCGACGCGGCGAAAGCCTTCGTCGTGAGCGGCCTGCCCGCCAAGTGCCGGGACGAGCTTCCCGAGTGGCTCGAGAAGTTCGGCCGGATCTCCTCGGCGGTCATGACCACGCGCAAGTGCGGCTCCGCCGTCCTCGACCTGGCCTACGTCGCCTGCGGCCGGTTCGACGGCTACTGGGAGCCCAGACTCTCCCCGTGGGACATGGCGGCCGGCGCGCTCCTGGTCGAGGCCGCCGGCGGCGTCGTCACCGACGACATCGGGCGCCCCTGGACGCTCACCGCCTCCGGCATCCTCGCCGCCAACGCCGACCTCCATCCGCAGCTTCTGAAGCTGGTTTCGTGCATGTCAGACCCGGCGCCGCCGGTATCACTGCCGCCCGAGCCGTGGTGGGGAGTCACCGTGGACAACGTCGAGCGGCTCGCCGAGCTCGAGGAGGCCCTCACGGGCTTCCGCGTCCCCCTGATCACGCGCATCGTCTTCGACGGCGACAAGAACGCCGCCTACTACCGCAAGCCCCTGGAGGTCCTCCGCAAGAAGACCTGGATCATGGGGGAGATCTGGGACTCGTTCGACTTCAAGAAGTGCAGCGTGGAGATGTACAAGGAAAGGACCCGGGAGTTCCACGCGACCGTCGGCGACCTCGTGGACGTCTGGGAGATCGGGAACGAGGTCAACGGCGAGTGGGCGGGCGAGATCCAGGACATCGTCGACAAGGTCAGCTACGCCGGGCAGTACCTCAAGGACAAGAAGGCCGCGACGGCGCTCACGCTCTTCTACAACCCCGATTCGTTCTCGAAGCCCGAGTGCGAGATGTTCCGGTGGGTGGACGAGCGCGTGAAGCAGGATCTCAAGGACAACTCGGACTACGTCCTGCTCAGCTATTACCAGGACCAGTGCAACGACTACTGGCCCGACTGGAACCAGGTCTTCCGCGAGGTCGCGAAGCGGTTCCCGGGCAAGAAGCTCGGGTTTGGCGAGGTCGGCACGGCCAAGGGCGACAAGGAGGCGTTCCTCAAGCGCTACTACCCGCTCAAAGTCGACGTGCCCGGGTACATGGGCGGGTACTTCTGGTGGTTCTTCAACCAGGACATGCTTCCGAAGACGCGCCCCCTGTGGCAGACCCTGCACGACGTGATCGCGCCCTGAACCGGAGGCGCGGGGGCGCCGCCGCGTGAGCACAGCCCTCCTCGCCCTCTTCTTCCTTTCCGGGTGGAGCGCCCTCACGTACCAGGTCGTATGGACGCGGTGGCTCGGGCTTACGCTGGGCACCTTCGCGGCGGCCAACGCTACCGTAACCGGGACCTTCATGGCCGGACTCGCGGCCGGGTACTGGCTCTTCGGCCGGGTCGCGTCACGCAGGACGCCCGGCGCGGCGCTGGCGCTGTACGGCCGGCTCACGGCGGCAATAGCCGCTTTCGCCATCGCCTCGCCGTGGCTTCTGGGGTCGGGTTCCCCCGTCTCCGCCCTGCTCGGGGTCGTATCGTCGTCCCCCGTCCTCCGCGCCGCCGCGTGCGCCCTCCTGCTCCTGCCTCCGACCATCCTCATGGGCGGAACGTTACCGCTAATGCTCGCGGCCCGTCCCGCCAAGCTTCCCGGGGATCTCGCACGCCTCTACGCGGCGAACACTCTCGGCGGCGCGCTCGGGCCGCTGACCGCGGGATTCGCCCTCATTCCCGCGTTCGGGCTCGCGGCGACCGCCGGAACCGCGGGCGCCGTGGAAGCCGTCGTCGCGATCGCGGCCTTCGCCCTCTCCCGCAAGCTGACCGCGCCCGCCGTGCCTCCCCGCCCCGCCGGTTCCGCGGAGCCGGCGGCCGCCGGGGCCGCTTTCCTGGCTCTCCTCGCCTTCTCCGCCGGCGCCCTCTCGCTCGCCTTCGAGATCGCGCTGGCCCATCTCGTCATCCTTACCGTGACGGGCGGGTCCATCTACGGCCTCTCGCTCACCCTCGCCGCCTATCTCGGCGGGATCGGCGCGGGCGCCTGGGCGATCGGCCGGTGGCCGCCGCGGACCCGGACGGCCGCGCTGACCGCGTTCGCCGCCGCGGTTGCCCTGCCGTGGGCCTTTGCCCTGACCCGTCCCTTCTGGGGCGATCTCTCCCAGCTTCCGTTCGCCCTCTGGCGGATCGGACTCCCGTTCGCCGGCGCTAAGGCGGTCGAGTTCGCCGTCGTGCTCGCCGCCATGCTGCCGGTCGCGGCCGCATTCGGGTTCGCGCTTCCCGCGCTTGCCGTCGCGGCCCGGGCGGACGCCGACCCGGCCGCCACCGGCACGCTCTTCGCCGCCAACACCGCCGGCGCCGTGGTCGGGGCCCCGGTCGCCGGGTTTGTTCTTCTGCCCGGGCTCGGTCTGGACCTCACGCTCGCCGTCCTCGGCGGAATGGCCCTCCTGGCCGCGGCCGTCGCGGCCGCCGCCGCCATTCCCCGCCACCGGTCCGCGGTTGCCGTGCTGGCGCTCTTCGCCGTCCTCCCTGCCGTCCTTCCCCGTTCCGACCCCGCGATGCTGAACATCGGCGGGCACTATCGGCCCTCCCGGTTCGCGGCCACCGGGGGCGTCTGCCCCCAAGGGGACCCCGGGACGATCGATGTGATCCGGTACGAGCACGACGGGCTCCTGGGGCACGTCGCGGTGCGCGACCGGAACGGCCAGTTGTCCCTGCTCGTGAACGGGAAGCCCGACTCCTCCAACAACATCGTGGATGCCACGACCATGGTCTTCAACGGCGCCCTGCCGCTCCTCCTGCACCCCGAGCCCGGCCGGGTCCTCCTGGTCGGGCTCGGCAGCGGCATCACGGCCGGCGTCACGCTCAGGCTGGGTGCCGCCGCGGTGACCTGCGTCGAGATCGATCCCGGCGTCGTCCGCGCCGCGCGGTGCTTCGACTCTTTCACCAACCGTCCGATGGACGACCCCAAGTTCCGGCTGGTTCTCGACGACGGACGGCATTTCCTGCGCACGACTCCCGCGCGCTACGACGTGATCATCTCCGAGCCGTCGAACCTGTACGTCGCCGGCACCGTCAACCTCTTCACCGTCGAGTACTTCCGGCTGGCGCGGTCCCGGCTGGCCCCCGGCGGGCTCTTCTGCCTCTGGATGCACTACTACGGCGCCAGCCTCGACGACTTGCGCACCGTGGTCCGGACCGTCGCGTCGGTCTTCCCCGAGCTGACCGTGTGGATCAACCGCGTCGGCAACGACATATTCGTGATGGCCGGCGAGACCGCGCAGACGGGCCGCTGGGAGCGCTGGAAGCGCGTCCTCGCGGACCCCGCCCAGGGCCTGGACCTCTACCGGATCGGGATCATCTCGCCCGTGGAGATCGCGAATCTCTTCCAGTTCGGCGCCCGGGACGCCCGCGCGTTCGCGGGCTCGGGACCGCTGTGCACGGACGACCGCCCCCGGCTCGAGTTCACGACTCCGCTCGTCCCCGACTCCAGCGATCTCGTGATGGCGAACAAGGCCGCGTTCGACACCTTCCCCGTGACCGAACCCGTGCCGGTCACGGGGGCGTCCCGGAACGACCGGAAGGCGCTCGCCAGGGCCGCCCGGGCCACCAGCCGGACGGCCCGCGCGGACCTCGAGGAGCGGACTACTTCCCTTTCGCCACCCCCGCGTAGACCTTGAGCGTCAGCTCCGCCGTCCGGTCCCAGTTGAACCGCGCCGCCTGCGCCCGGCTCAGCCCGGACAGCTTCTCCCTGTAGCCGGAATCCGTCATCACCCGGCGGATCGCCTCGACCCAGACCTCGGGGTCGTCCGGATCGAGCACCAGCGCCGCGTCGCCTGCGACCTCGCGGTGCGCGCCGATCGCGGACGCGATCACGGGCGTGCCAACGCTCATGGCCTCGAGAACCGGCAGGCCGAAGCCCTCCTTCCGGGACGGCATCAGGAACGCGACGGCGCAGGTGTAGAGGGCCTTGAGCTCGCGCTCGGTGACGTACGGCAGGAACCGGACCATGGACGAGATCCCGCGCGTGCCGACCTCCTCCCGGTACCGGGTGGCCCGGAGATTCTCGGCGCCCGAGAGGACGAGCTGGGGCGGGGCCTGCATGCTGTTCTTGAGATGCCCGAACACCCCGAACAGGAGCGGGATGTTCTTGCGCTTCTCGTACTGCCCCATCGCGAGGAGGTACGGCCCCGGGATGCCGAACTTCCCGCGCAGGTCGGTCTCCCCCATCGGCTCCAGGTCGCGGAAGGTCTCGGAGACCGCCTCGAGCGTCACGCACACCCGATCCCCCGGCACGCGCAGGAGCGAGATGATGTCCTGGCGCGAGGTCTCGGAGACCGTGACGACCGCGGCCGCCCGGCGCGCCGCCTCGGGGTAGAACCGGGTGCGGTAAAGGTGGCCGATCAACTGCCGCGGGTACGGGACGGCCGAGATCTCGCGGAACCGGCGGACGAAGATCGCGTCGTGGATGGTAAGGATTACGGGCACGCCGCACCGCACCGGCGCCCCGTTCGCCGGGCAATGGAGGAGGTCGAACCCCCCCGCCAGCCGCGGCAGGTGGAACTGCTCCCACGCGACCAGCCCCCCGATCCCGCGGGCCCGCCGGGTCTCGAAGACCCCCGCCGGGAGCCCCTCGGGGTCCGGCAGGCTCGAGTCCAGGAGGAGGGTGATCTGCGGGCGGTCGGAACGCCGCGCGATGGCCTTCAGCAGGTTCCCGGCGTATACGCCCATTCCGCGGGGCCGGCCCTGCATGATCCGCCCGTCGAACGCGATTCTCATTGATCTATATCTTACCAACCGGGGTTGACTCCCGGAGCCGCCGGGCGTACGCTCACGCGCATGAGCGCCAACCCCATGTCCGACTCCGAACGCCAGGAACTCCTCGCCCTCTACCGCGACCTCAGGGTCGCCGATGTCCGGGACGGGCTGGACACGATGATGCACCACTGGACCGGGTCCATGTCCCCCGCGATCCGGCCGCTGTGGCGCACCCGCGCGTGCGGGATCGCGAAGACGTGCCGCCATGTCCCCTGGGCGGGCACGATCCCGACCATGACGCCGCAGGAGTACTGGGCGTGGTCCGGCGAGTACTACGGCAAGGTGAACCCGTACCCGTGGATGGACGGCATCAAGCCCGGGGATTTCGCCGTGATCGACCAGTCGGGCGTGGACGCGGGGCTCATGGGGTCGAACAACTCGCTCGGCGGGTTCAAGTCCGGGCTCGCCGGCTACGTCACGAACGGCGGAGTCCGGGACACCGACGAGCTCATCCTCCAGAAGATCCCGTTCTGGTCCGCGTTCATCTCCCAGAAGATGGTCCAGGGACGTCTCCAGTTCGACGCCAAGGACATCCCGGTCGCGGTCGGCGGCGTCCAGGTCAACCCGGGCGATGTCGTCGTGGCCGACGGCGACGGCGTGATCGTCGTGCCCCGCGCGCTGGCCCGCGATGTGGCGAAGTGGGCGAACGAGGAGCGCGTCCGCGACCGCGCGGGCCGCAAGAAGCTCTACGAGGCGCTGGGCAAGCCGCTGGACGAAACGGTCGGCTAGTCTTCGAGCGCGACGCTGTCGCGGTAGGACGGGATCGCGACCTCCCAGCCCTTCCGCTCCTTGAGCAGCGCCGCGTAAGCCCGGCCGGTCTTCTCCTCAGCGTGGCAGACGAAGACCTTCTTCGGAGGCTTCGGCAGTCCCGAGATCCACCGGATGAGCTCTTCCTTGTCCGCGTGGCCCGAAAACCCCTCCAGCTTCTCCACGCGACAGCGAACCGGGATCTTCTCCCCGAACAGCCGGATCTCTTTCGCGCCGTCCGTGAGCTGGCGGCCCAGCGTCCCCTCGACCTGGTACCCGACGAAGAGCACCGTGGACTCGGGCCGGGGCAGGTTGTACTGGAGGTGGTGCTTGATCCGGCCCCCGTTGCACATCCCCGCGCCCGCGATGATCACGACGCCGCTCATGGTGTTGATCTCCTTCGACTCCTCCGGCTTCCGGGTAAGCTTCAACCCGGGGAGCGAGAACGGCGAGTGCCCGGCCCCGATCAGCCGCCGGGTCTCGAGGTCGAGCGACTCCGCGTGCCGCTTGAACACGTTCGTGACGCTGATCGCCATCGGGCTGTCGAGGAAGACCGGACACCGCGCGATCTTGCCCTTCATCTGGAGGTCGTTGAGGTAGTAGAGCAGTTCGTGCGACCGCTCCACCGCGAAGCTCGGGATCACGAGGTTCCCGCGGGCCTTCAGCGTCTCCTTCAGGATTCCGGCCAGCCGGTCCTCGAGCCCGGCCGGGTCGTCGTGGACCTTGTCCCCGTAGGTCGCCTCGGTCACGACGTAGTCCGCGGCCGGCGGCGTGTCGGGGTCATTGATGAGCGGCCGGCCCCACCGGCCGATGTCCCCCGAGAAGAGCACGCCAGGCTTCCCGCCCGGCCCCTCGACCAGCACCGACGCGGCGCCGAAGATGTGCCCCACCGTCACGAACCGGGCGGTCATGCCTCCCGGCAGGTCCAAGGGCTGGCCCGGCTCCACCGGGGCGAAGTGCTTCTGGACGTCCCGGGCATCCTCCGCCGTGTAGAGCGGCATCTCGGGGAACCGGCCCTGCCTTCCCTCGCGCTGGTGGCGGTTGCGCTTGTGCTTCGCGTCTTCTTCCTGGATGAACCCCGAGTCCTCGAGCACGATCTGCGCGATCTCGGCCGTCGGCGCCGTGCAGTGGATCTTGCCGTTGAACCCCTCCTTCACGAACTTGGGCAGGAGCCCGCAGTGGTCCAGGTGCGCGTGCGTGAGCAGGATCGCGCCGACGTCGTGCGGGTCGCAGGGGAACGTCTCCCAGTTGCGACCCACGAAGTCGCGCTCCTGGAACATCCCGCAGTCCACGACGACGCGGCCGCCCCCGGCCTCGACCATGTACTTCGACCCCGTGACCTGCTTGTCGGCTCCGAAAAAGGAAAGGTTCAAGTCCGAGCGGGAGAAGGGAATCGAACCCTCGTGAGCAGCTTGGAAGGCTGCCGTTCTGCCATTGAACTACTCCCGCACTCTGCGAGGAACACCTTGAGATTCTACCGCTTCTGCTCCGAGGGCGCGGGGGTCTCCGCTTCCCGCGCGTCCCGAGTGCCAGCCGGAGTGCCAACGACCCGGCCGAGCACCGCTGAGACTGCCTCCACCGCCCTGCGCCTGGCCGACTGCTCGCCGCCCCGGATGTAGCCTTCCGTGACCCGGCTGCTCGAGTGGCCGAGCAGCCGCTGGGCGGCCACCAGGCCCTCGCCCTCTTCCGCGATCGTGGCCGACCACTTCCGTGCGGTCGCGAGCTTGAGCCAGGGCATCCCCAGCGCGTGCGCCGCCTTCCGGAACTCGGTGCGGGCGCCGTTCGCTGTCACCGGCTCCCCCGACTGGCCCGTGATGATCGGACCGGCGGCGGGCATCTGCGCCTCCGCCCACGCGGCCCACAGCAGACCCCTGAGCGGGTCCGCCAGCGGCACCGCGAGTAGATCCCCCACCTTGCGCCGGCGGAGTACGAGCCTCCCGCCCGACGCGTCGTAATCCTGCCAGTCGGCCCGCAGTGCTTCCCCGAGCCGCGCCCCGGTGCCGAGGAGAACCATGAACAGCCGGTTCAGCCACGGGCGCCGGGCCTTGAGGTACTCGAGGATCCTCCCGAGTTCGTGGAGCTCGGGCAGTCGGACGTCCAGCGGCCTACCTGGCACCGGCCTGACTCGGTGCGCCGCGTTCGCGTCGACGAGCCCCCTCTCGAGGGCCACGGCGAGGAAACGCTTCACGTCACGGAGGGCGCCGTTACAGGTTGCCGATCTGACCGTCTGCCGCCTCGCCTGGATGAACGACTCGACGTCCCGGCGGCCTATCCGGCGCATGGGCCGGCCGCCGCCGACGAACTCGCGGAACGCTCCGAGGTGTCCCGCTGGCGTCTTCCATCCGAGGTGCCCCGCTTCGCGAATCTCCCGGACATACTGCTCGACGAGCTCCCCCAGCGTTGTCTCCCGCGGGATCGGCTCGCCTCTCTCGACCGCCGCCGCCTGGGCGTCCAGCTTCTTCGCCTCCGCGGCGGCTCGCTCGATGTTCGTTCCGAGGGACCTGCGCACGTCACGCGCTGTTCCGTTTTCAAAGACCCTCCCGCGCCAGTAGTAGAACCTTCGACCGTCTTGGGCGACGCGGGCGTACAACCTGTTTCCTGCTTCCGGCACGCGGACGAGGTAGCTCAACTACTCTCCCCCTTCCCGCGAGCGGAACGTCTTGATTCGATTGTACGCGGTTGCGTGCACTCGCGCCGGGCGGCCGCCCACGCGTGGACGTCGCCCGCGATCCAGCGCAGGGTGTGGCCGGTCAGCCTGAGAGCCGGCGGGAACTCGCCGCGCGCGCGCCACGCCTTCGCCGTCCGGGGGGAGATCCCCAGGAGCGCGGCGGCCTCCTCGAGGCGGAGGAGCGGCGCCGGGGCGGCGGGGGCGGGCTCGTTCATGGGGCGTCGGTGCTCATTGCCGGCGGCGCGGCCGGGCGGGATTCGTCAGGCGGTCCCAGCGCTCCGGCGGGGGGAGCGCGAGAACCCTGGCGATCGCGCCGGCTGTCTCCCTTGTCCATCTCCGGGCCTTCTCCCCTCCCGCCCGCGTCGGCACTGCCTCGGCGGGGGCTCCGAGTGCCACGGCGATTTCCACCGCGGCGCTGCGGGGCCGGCGGATGAGCTCGCCGAGTGCCGCTGACCCGACGGCCGCCCTCGTGGCGACCACTGCCGCAGTGGTCACAGGCACTGCCGCAGTGCTGCCGTGCCCTGCGGTGGGGCCCGGCGCCAGCCCTCGCGGACCAGCACTGCGGCAGTGCTCGCCGTGGGGCGTGGTGCGCGTCCTGGCGGGACGTCTCACGTGCCGGCTTCCCGGCGCTCGGCCTCGACCGCGCCGACCAGGTCCCGGACCGCCCAGTCCGCGATCGCTCCCACAGGCTGCGGGTTGCCGTTGTGCCTGGCGAACTGCGGCGCGTTCCCCTCTCCCAGTCCCTCTCCCCTCTTCTCCGTTCCGGAATCCGAAGACCTAAGAGAGAATTCTCTCTTAGGATTTCGCTCGGGAGCGGGGAGTGTCCGGAGGATCCTGCGTGCCTTCTCCCGGTAGAGTTCGGTCCGTTCCAGTCCCTCGAGGAGCTCTCGGTTCCGGAGTTCAAGCACGGGGATCCCGCGGTCTGGGTCGAAGCGGTGGTGGAGATCTCCGCGGCGAACGAGGGCGGCGGCGGCGGTCCGGTGTTCGGTGGTGTACGGCCAGCCGTGGGGGAAGACCTGGAGCACGGCGATGAGGAGCGCGAGCTCTCCCGGGTTGTCGTAGGCGAACAGATCGAAGTGGTCGGCGAGGGCGTGGTAGGTGACTCCGCGGTGTTGATCTCCGGCATTCGGTGGTGTACGATTGTTCATGGGGAGTGGTACCTCCCTTTCTCGCCCCGCTCGGGTTGATGTCCCGGCGGGGCGTTCCGCTACTTGTGGGTCTTGAGGATGCTCACCGCGACGGCGAGGAACTTGATGAGCGACATCCCCCGGTGCGCGGCCTCGATCTTCGCCCGCTTCCAGGTCTCGGGCGTGATCCGGACGGAGACGTACTTGGGTTGACGCTTTCGGCTCTGCGGCATGGTGCCCTCCTTTTCGAATGATCGGGCTTCGGGTCCGTGTCGGTCGGTGTCCGTGTCCGTGGCGGTGCCCGCGGTCGGGCTGAGCGGCCGTCGATCCACCACTCCGTGATATCGCCCCCGGATGTCAAGTGCGGTTGCGGCAGTCGCGGCGGGTGTGGCGGGTGCTGGCTGTGCTGGTTCTGATGTCGGGGACGTTCTCCTGCGGGGTTCAGGCGTGGGGCGGTTCGGTGCTGCGCCCTCCCGGCCACGGGGTGGGCGGAATGCTCGTGGCGACCACCGTCGGAGTGGTCTGGGGGGGGTGTGGGGAGCCCCCTGCGGGGGCGGATGGGGGCGCCGGGTCCGGTGGACCGGGATCCACCGAGCCCGAGGAGCCGTGGTTGCGACCGGACGAGGCCGAGCGCGGAGCGCGATGGCCGAGGGAGGGAGCGAACACATAACATGGTTATGTGAACGGCGAAGCCGCGAGTGAGGGGCCGAGGCGAGGCGGCAGTTCCGGTAACAGCGTGTTACCGGAGCAGGGGAGGACGCGGACGGAGGGCGAGCCGGGACGCGCGGGCGGGGACCCGTGCGAGCGGAGCGTTGAACCGGCCGAAGGTGAGCGCAGCGAGACGAGGCCGTGTTGAACGCGAAGCGATCCCGGCCGCCCGACGAGCTGAACGGGATGCAGGGTTCCCGTGAAGCGACCGCGGCCGACCCGGTGCCGCCGGTGTGCGCCCCGAGACTCCCGCAACGCGCACACGCCGAGAGCCCCGAGCCGCCACGGGGGACGAGGGCGAGGCTTCCCCCGGTCCGACGCCCCCCGGCGCGGTCGGGCGGGGGCGGCTCTCCCGGCGGCGCGCGCCGCGAGCCCGGCGATGCGCGGCGCGTGACGCGGGGTCCGGTCAGACGGAATGGCACCACGCGCACCCGCACCTGGGGGGGCTGCGACTGGGGACGGCGTAGGGTGTGCCGCGTCGCGCAGCTCTTCGCGGTGTGCCGCCAGCGTGGGGGTTCGGGATCCGGAGCCGGGCGCGAGCCCCGCGGCTTCGGATGCGGGGCGAGTGCCAGGCGACGCGAGCGGGGGCGGGCTCGATCGCGGCGCGCGGCCGGCGTCGGCCCGGGTGGCGCTGCGCGCGGTCGGACGGATGGCGCGGGAGGATCTCCACCGCGTGGGGCGGGCCGTGACGGCGGCCGCTGGGGTCGGTGGACGGCGACGGCCTCCTACGGGGCTCCAGGAGCGCGAGCGGAAAACCGGGAGGCTCGTGGACCCGTCCGCGGATCCGGGCGGGGCTCTGCGGGCTCGCTACGCGAAAGTTCGCGGGGCGCGGGATCGTAGAACGCGGGTTTCCTGGTGGAGGGCGTCCCTGTCGCCGCGTCGACGGTCGGGACCGGCGGGACTTCGGCCGCGGTCCACCTGGTCACGGCTTGGCCTCGAGCTCGCCGCGGCGTGGTCCTCGGGGTCTACGGCGGCTGGCGTCCGGCGGCGGGCTCCAGGCGCCGGCCGGCCTCGGCGCGGGGGCGGGGCCGGTTCAGCGCGGCTTCGGGATCCGCTTGGGGGTGGCGGAGGCGGGACCGCGGTCGCGCGAGAGCACCCGGCTCTCTCTCTTTAACGCGCTGCTTAGGAAGCGGGAGGCCCAGTTCGTGGGGTTGGGTGCGTCGCGGGCGGCGATGCGACGGAGGTTCGCCATCTCGGTGTCGCTGAGGCGGATGACCACGAGATGTCTCCGGGCCTTCACCTGCTGCGAGGGCCAGGCCATCAGTACGACCACCGGCGGGCCATCTCTCCCCAGTAGCCGCGGGCGGGGTTCCCCATCGGGGACCTGGAGCGCGGGATCCCGAGCCCGCCCATCGGCCCCTGGGCGAATGCCGCCCTGGGGAACCCGGGCGCTGTCTCCTCGGGGTCGCCCAGCACCGTGCCGGCCGGCGTCTTCGTGCCGGGCCTGGTGGTGGTGAGTGCACCGACGTCCCCCAGGAGTTCAGGGAGGACGCGGGCTGGGGCGGCGCCGCCGGCGAGAGCGCCCATCGCCCCCCCAGCTCGAGCACCGGCGGCCGCCCCCGCGAGGCCGCCCGCTCCGCCGAGGACCCCGGCCGCCCCCACGCCCGCGCCCACGAGCGTCAGTAGTCCGGTGATCAGCTCGCCCTGCTTCTGCCGGGTGATCATCCGCTCGAGGGCGCGGAGGCGGGCCTTCGTCGCCTCGTCCTCCTGCGCCGCGATCGCCGTCTGCCGGCCGAGGGCGGTCCTCGTGTACCGCCCGGCGGCCTGCTGGACGTTCACGGCGGCGTTCCCGAACCCCGCCGGCGCCACCTGCATCGCCGGGATGCTCATGGCTTCATCCTGCGCAGGTACCTGGCTGGCCGTCAACCCCGGGGGTGCACCCGGACGTGCGGCCGTGCGCGGCCGGGTCTCCCTCGCGGTCGTTCACCGTTGCCCCTGGCTGTGTGGACCGGCTTCGGACCGCGCCCCGGCCGTCTGGTGGGTCACTCGTGCACCCGGGGTGCGGACGTGTCCCGCCGTACTCCTTCCTCGCCCGTTCCTCGTGGCTGGTTCGCTCTCTCACTGTTGTGTTGTACGGGGAGTGCAGTTGCCGGTCTGAGAGCTCGGATCGCGTCATCGATATGCACGTACGCACGATGAGAAGTGTTACCAGAGCGCACCGCTGACAGTGGTGAAGAAGGGATATGGGGTTGATCTTCGTGCGCGTGCACGTGTGCGTGTTTCCGGGATGGGGCGGGGCCCCCTTTCCGCGTCTGGCCGTTCCGGGTCCCCTGGGCTACCCCACTCTTCGTGCGTGCGTGCCTCCGAAAACGTCTCACTGGTGCGGGCTCTCCGTACTCCTGTGCGGGGGTTCTCCGTCCGTAGCCGAGAAGGTTCTCGATGCTCCGGTCTGGGCGCATCCAGTTCGGGGTCGGCGGCCGGCGCCACCAGCGCCCGGTGTCGACCGCGCGCTGCGCGGCCGCGAGGGTGGCGAAGTGGGGCGCCTCCGACTCACAGTAGACCCGCGAGGGCCGGCTGATCGTGGCCGCGGTGGAGACGGCGCCGAATAGCCACCAGCGGCCGCGCCGGGCCCGTTCCCGCCCGCAGAACCCGGAACACGTGGCGATCAGGACGCCTCGGTGCTTCTGGAACGTGGGCGGCGGGGCCGCGAACGAGGGCGTGAGGCCGG
>Ga0315281_10007095_pt1 | contig 15829 bp, 17 predicted proteins | sample YL17G07_0_MG_FD_204540 | JGI IMG/M metagenome (GOLD analysis project Ga0315281, IMG submission 204540) | Sediment microbial communities from Yellowstone Lake, YNP, Wyoming, USA - YL17G07_0 | ecosystem: Environmental > Aquatic > Freshwater > Lake > Sediment | place: USA: Wyoming | collected... | reverse complement strand
ACGTGATCAGGGGATGCAGCGCAAGGCGGAAACGGACGAAAATGCGGAGTTTACACGAAGTAAATGAGCACTTTGAGTTCGTTTCCAACGCCGCGATGCGCCCCTCAGCGCGTTTTTCAACAGGCTGTTAGATTGTCATGCAATAATAATTAACTTATATCATGATTCGCCAAGCGTGTGTGTAATCCGTATTTTGTAGGTCGGGCTTAAGCCCGACAAGCCAACCGCGTTACGCAAACGACTATGAAGGAGTCAAAATATGTTAGCCTCGCTGTAAGTAATACCATGGGTGGCACGCGCGGTTACCTTGGTGTAATTAGGCCGACAGCCGTTGCGCAGAGGCACTGTCGGCATGAATGCCGACCTACTTCTATTTTATTTTCTTGTAGATCGATTCCTTGCCGGACCGGCTGGTGATAATCCGCAACGCCCGATGATCCTCATCAAAGAAAAACACCGTGATCACATCCTTGCCGCTCTGACTGAACACGGCCGTGACCTGATCGGCCGACACTACATAGATACCTTCAATCTTTTTATTCTGCTTACCCAGGTTCGTTACATCGCCATTGGGGAAAAACTCCAGCCAGTCTTGCGCCGCACCATCCGGGTCATAGACTAATTCCCACTTGCCGTACACCCAGGCCTCCGCGACAGGCTCAGCACCACTGACCAGGGTACTGCTGATCATTATATATAGTGTCAATAAGCAGGATCGAATCATGGCTTTACTCAGAAGAAAGGTTAACTATTGCCGGTCATTATTCCAGGTAAACACATCGGCTGTCCACCGGAATGCCATGCTGCGGGCGACTACCCGAAGCGGCCAAGCTAATACGCGGCTGTCTTGTCGGGCTTAAGCCCGACCTACCATATTACTCTGGCTGCATTCTGCTATCGATCTATTGATTGCCTCGCCGCCAACATCGGTTGCCCCGAATTGCAATCCCGATCGTGCATTCTGCTCAGTGGTAATTTCATGCAGTAACTTAAATAGTTGATCTCAGAAGAATTTATATCTGGCGTGCTAATTGCGATACAACCTGGGTGTCTGCAAATAATAATGGAGGAATACTCATGCAACGTCGTCAATTTCTAAAACGAACTCTGGCTGGTAGCGCTGTCACAGTGGCGGTGGCTGCAGGTCTGTTAAGTCCGCGCCGCGTGTTGGCCGCATGGCCCACCGCCGCGTTTGAAGCCAAGAGTATCAACGAGGCCCTCGGTGGTCTATTTGGTCATGCAACCACGCTAGATTCTAACGACATTGAGATTAAGGCACCGGACATTGCCGAAAATGGCGCGGCGGTGCCGGTCTCCGTAACCACTAAGATCGCCGGGGTCACGGCCATCGCAATATTGACCTCAACCAACAATACCCCGCTGGCGGCGAATTTTGCATTCGGTCAAAGCGTTAAGGGTTCCGTCTCCACGCGGATCAAGATGGCGGCCACCGCGGATGTGGTAGCGATTGTCAAGGCGGGTAACATGATGTACACCAACAAAAAGAACGTCAAGGTCACCATCGGTGGCTGTGGCGGCGGATAACCGGAGAGTAGGCATGGTGGAATCATTTAGCAGCTTGTTGAAAAACGCATTACTCTCATTACTAAATACTAATTATTTAAACCGACTAACGTCGCCTGCCAGTAACCTATTGGATTACTGGATTCCGGCTCGCACGCGTTTGGCCGGAACGACGCGACGCGAGCAAACTTCGTGTTTTTTAACAAACTGTTGGTATTGCAGAACAACAGCGGAGGATAAATGAAACGACGGACACTGATTAAAGCAGCGATCACTGCCACGCTGGCGGGAGGTTGGGGCATGCCCAAGGCGTGGGCCTGTGCCTGCGGTGGCACAACGCAATACTTGCCGGCAAGTACCTTGGGGCCGATCCTGGATGAACCCATCGAAGCCCTGTTTGATCGCGACTATGGTGCAGGGCAATGGCAGTTCAACACGGACATGGATTTGGAGGTCAAACATCCGGACATTGCGGAGAACACACAGGTTATCCCCGTGACCGTTAATCTGTTGACTTTGCCCGACGGGATGGCGCGTTGCGCAGCGGTGGCGATTTACCGGCGCAACAAGGTCACGCTCATCACCACCAGAAACAGTAACGACTATCGTCAGTCGACGGTGAATTATCGTGTGACACGGTGTTTCCCCGCCAATATCCTGCCGATGATTTACGGTACGCGTTATCGCGGGGCACATGGCACCGCAACCCTCTTTGTTGCCGCAAGCTTCGTCACCACCACGGGTGGAACACGTGTGTTGGTGTATCAACCTCCTCATGCAGTGAGGTCGGCCGGATGTGGCAGCACGGTTTTTGTCGAGTATGACACCGAATAATTGGAGAAAATAATGGCAACCCCAGAACGCAGCAAAGGATTAATTAAAATACGTTTCAAGGATGAGCAGCGTTATCTGGACTGCATGATGCTGATCACGCATGACATGCAAACCGGATTTTCACGCGACAAGGAAGGTCATGCCATTGCGGCTGATTATATCACCGCTATGCAGATTATTATTCAGAACGAAGTCCTTGCCCGTTGCGAACTCGGGCCGGGAATTTCGAGCAATCCATTCCTGCATCTGTCTATTCCGTATTTTCCTGAAGGCACCGCCGTGAGTGTGGTGTACCAGGATCTGCATGGCAATGAGCAGCGGTTGGATACCACGGTGGAATATTATCGGGAGGTCAAAGTGCAGCGCTAGTGCTGGCGATAGTATAACTTGTAGGTCCTGATTGTAGGTCGGGCTTAAGCCCGACAAGACAGCCGAGTAATTTTCCTTGCCGTTCCAGGTCATTCATGCCCCTGCGTTTTGCCTATATCATAAAAGATCAAGGCTGACCGCAACGAATTGTTTCGCAATAGTGTACACAGACGCAGCGGAGTTGTCGGGCTGAAGCCCGACAAAAACCTTACCGGCTAGACGTTCAAATATTGCTGGACCAATTCGTCACTTAAGTTCGTCATCGTCCCTTTGGCCAAGGTGCGACCCTTGTCCATGATCACAAACTGTTGCGCGATGCGGCGGGCGAAGGGGAGTTTTTGTTCGACCAGCAGCACGGTGATCTTATCTTCTTTGTTCAATTGCAGGATGATGTTACCAATCTCATGCACGATGTTGGGTTGAATGCCTTCGGTGGGTTCATCCAGAATCAATAATTTTGGATTTAACGTCAACGCCCGGCCAATCGCCAATTGTTGTTGCTGACCACCGGACAGATCGCCGCCACGGCGGCGCAACATTTGTTTGAGCACCGGAAATAATTCAAATATCCGTGCTGGGATTTGTTTCAGCCCCAAGGCCGTCAGACCAATTCGCAAATTTTCCTCGACGGTTAACAATGGAAATATCTCACGGCCTTGCGGGACATAACCGATGCCCATGCGGGCACGCACCTCTGCCGCCGCTTTGGTTAACGACTGATTATTGAATTGTATTTCACCCGACTTAATCGGTAACAATCCCATGATACTTTTGAGCAACGTGGTCTTGCCCACGCCGTTACGACCCATCAGACAGACACAGGCCCCTTCCGGCACAGTCAGATCCACATCCCAGAGCGTATGACTCTCACCATAATATTGATTGAGTGACTGTATGGTTAGCATGTCATGCCCCTAAATATACTTCGATGACGCGCGGGTCATGTTGTACTTCGTCCATCGTCCCTTCGGCCAACACGCTGCCTTCATGCAATACCGTCACCGTGCGGGCAATCGAGCGCACAAAATCCATGTCATGTTCCACCACCACCACCGAGTGTTTGCCTGCCAATCCGGTTAACAACTCTGCTGTGCGCTCGGTCTCTTGATGCGTCATCCCGGCAATCGGTTCATCGACCAGTAAAATACGCGGGTTTTGCATCAACAACATGCCGATCTCCAACCACTGTTTTTGGCCGTGCGACAATAGCGCGGCGCGCAGCTGACGTTGTTGCGTCAGCATGATGGTGGCCAACACCTCGTCGATCCGATCGCGCTGTTCACCACTGAGTCGCGCAAATAAACTGGTCCAGACGCGTTTGTCGGTGTGCATCGCCAGTTCCAGATTTTCAAAGACACTGTGCTCGGGAAATACCGTTGGTTTCTGAAACTTACGGCCAATCCCGGCGGCAGCAATTTCATACTCGGACATCTCAGTGAGGTCCATGGTCTGGCCCAGATAAACTTGGCCGGTATCGGGCCGGGTCTTGCCGGTGATCACATCCATCATCGTGGTTTTGCCTGCGCCGTTGGGGCCGATGATACAACGCAGCTCACCGTCGTTGATGTACAGATTCAAGTTGTTCAAGGCCTTGAAGCCATCGAAACTGACCGTGACATTTTCCAGATACAAAATGATCGTGTGGCTGGTATCGATCTGACCTTCGACCAGGGCATGTGCGCCATAACCATTCACTGAATTATCGGCTAAATTGCTGATGGTGGTGGGCGATGAGGAAAGACCAGCACGAAGATTTTTTAGTAACTTCATCATGGCTGTTTACCTGCCTGCCAGCGCTGCTGCAATTGCCGATACACCCCCACCAAACCCTTGGGTAAAAACAACGTGACCAACACAAAGATCGCCCCCAGTGCATACAACCACGCCTCGGGTAAAAAACCAGTAAAAAATGTTTTGGCGTAACTCACCACCAAGGCGCCCACCACCGCACCATATAATGTACCGCGGCCACCCACGGCAACCCAGATCGCCAATTCAATCGAATTCAGCGGCGCGAATTCGCCGGGATTAATAATCCCCACCTGCGGTACATACAAGGCCCCGGCAATGCCCGCTAAAATCGCGGATACCACAAAGATCCAAAGCTTGTAACTCTCCACCTTGTAGCCGACAAAGCGGGTGCGACTCTCGGCATCGCGAATGGCAACGATGACGCGGCCGAACTTCGAGGTGACAATGAACCGTGAAATAAAATAGCCCACCGCCAACGCCACGCCACTGGCGATGAACAAGGCCACCCGCGTGTTATCCTGTTGCAAGCTAAAACCCAGGATGTCTTTAAAATCGGTAAGGCCGTTGTTACCACCAAAACCCATCTCATTGCGGAAAAAGGCCAGCATCAAGGCATAGGTCAATGCCTGGGTAATAATCGAAAGATATACCCCGGTGACCCGCGAACGAAATGCCAACCAACCAAATACAAAGGCCAATAAGCCGGGGACGCACAGCGTCATTAACACCGCAAACCAAAACTGATCAAAACCAAACCAGTACCACGGCAATTCTTTCCAATTTAAAAACACCATGAAGTCCGGCAACAGCGGATTGCCGTACACCCCGCGTTCGCCAATCTGCCGCATCAGGTACATACCCATGGTGTAGCCACCCAAGGCAAAGAAGGCGGCGTGACCCAAACTCAAAATACCGCAATAACCCCAAACCAAATCCAGGGCAATCGCTAACAAGGCGTAACACAGGTATTTGCCCAACAAGGTAATTGTATATGTCGAAATGTGTAATACCGACGAGACAGGTAATAACAGATTTGCCAATGACACCAGCAACACGCCGCCGATCAGCAACACCATGAAGATTTGTGTTGCGCGATCGTTGAATAATAATCGGGAGAGGTAAGGGCCGCGTACCATGCGTTAGCCTTCCGCGGCGCGGCCCTTCTGCGGAAATAGTCCGCGCGGCCGTTTTTGAATAAACAGAATAATAAAGATCAAGATGAAGATCTTGGCCAATACCGCGCCGGTCCACGGTTCCAGAAATTTATTGACCGCCCCCAGTGACATCGAGCCGACAAACATCCCCCAGACATTGCCGACACCGCCGAACACCACCACCATGAAGGAATCGACAATATAACCTTGCCCGAGATTGGGACCGACGTTGGTGATTTGGCTCAGCGCCACCCCCGCAATGCCGGCAATACCCGAACCCAAACCAAAGGTGAGCGCATCCACCCACTCGGTGCGAATCCCCATGGCCTTGGCCATCGCCCGATTCTGTGATACGGCCCGTACCTGCAAACCTAAACGGGTCTTTTTCAAAATTAATAACAATCCGGCGAAGACCAGCAAGGCAAAGACAAAAATAAACAACCGATTATAGGTGATCGACAAGGCCGGATTGATCACCCATGAGCCGCTCAACCAGGAAGGATTTTGTACCGTGACATTTTGCGCTGAAATAAAGGTGCGCGGGATTTGTTGCAGGATCAGACTGATGCCAAATGTCGCCAACAGCGTTTCCAATGGCCGTCCATATAAAAAACGGATCACGCCGCGCTCAATCCCCACGCCCACCAAGCCGGAGACAAGAAACGCCAGCGGAATGGCAATCAGCAGTGAGTAGTCAATCGCATGGGGAAACACGGTTTGTACTATATAAGTAGTATAAGCGCCGATCATCATTAATTCACCGTGCGCCATGTTGATCACCCCCATCACCCCAAAGGTAATCGCCAGCCCCACCGCAATCAACAATAAAATCGAGCCCAGGCTCAAACCAAAAAATACGGTCTCGATTAAATGATATTTTTCCAGACGCGTATCGATTATGCGCACAGCGCTTATCGCGGCGTTACGCAACTCCAGATCGGCTTCCGCGTAAACACCGTCGCTGTTTGCCGTCGCGATTTTCTTTAATTGATTATAGGCCTCGGGCTGCAAGCTCTCACTGAGGTCTGCAATCGCCTTGATCTTGATCTGTTTGTCGGTACTGTTCAGATCGGTCAGGGCGATCGCCACACGCAACAGATCGGCGATGTGTTCATCTTTCTCCTCATTTAATAATTCACGAAACAGAATTATTTTCTCGGCCGAGGTCTCGCCCAGCAATTCATTGATTGCACTCAGTCGCACGGTACGATCCGGACTACGCACATTGAGTTGCGCAATCAGGCCCTTGAGAATGCCACGCAGTTTGTTATTCACAGCCACTTTGGCGAGGGCGTTTTGATCCATCTCGTTGAGTTTCTCGCCGGTCAACACCGCGGTTGCCGTAAAACCACTCCCCTGTTCATCCCAATAAATAAATTGACCACTGGCGATGACATAATACAACCGCGCGTCTTGTAGAGCGCTCAATACCGCCAGCGTGCGCGGGTCTTTGGTTGCGGCCAGTTGCTGCACTGCCGCTTCTTTTTGCTCAAACTCATCGGCCTTGAGCCCGGCCAAGGCCTGCGAAAAAGGTTCTGCGGTGGTTGTCGTTGCCGCCTGTGCCAACGGCACGATCATGACCGCCAGCAACAGCCACACGGCGTTGAGTATGCGCATTAATCTTCTTGGGTGATGCATACGGTTTCTCAGCTTAGTATTGTTATTCTTGACATCGACAAAATAATTTGTCATTTCGACCAACGGGAGAAATCTGTTCACTTAATGTATAACCATCAACGCGCAGAACCAAGGATTTCTCCCGTTGGTCGAAATGACAAATAGTAGAAATTCCTCGGCTAAATTACCCTCTATCTTTTGTAAACACAACCCCCAAAAAAAATTGGCGGTGAATAATCACCGCCAAAATCAGGAGTCACTCACAGCTTTTCTTTTGTTGTTAATAGTTCTGACCAGAGCACTTCTTGGTAACCGTATTGTAATTGCCACAGGAAATCGGCGCGGTCCAATCGGCAATCAGATCCTTGCTGCCGGGCAGGAAATCAGACCAGGCATCGCCCTCGACTTCTTTCGTGGTCTTCCAGACCACTTCAAACTGGCCATTCGCCTGAATTTCACCGATCAACACCGGCTTGGTGATGTGATGATTCGACAGCATCTTGGCGGTGCCACCGGTCAAGTTCGGTACTTCCAGACCAATGATGGCCTTGGCAACCTTATCCGTATCCGTGGACTTGGCTTTTTCCACCGCCTTGACCCAGAGATTGAAACCAATGTAATGCGCTTCCATTGGATCATTGGTCACCCGCTTGGTGCTCTTGATGAACGTCTGCCATTTCTTAATAAAGGCCGCGTTCTCAGGACTCTTGATGCTCATGAAATAATTCCATGCCGCCAGATGCCCCACCAGCGGTTTCGTATCAATACCCGATAATTCTTCCTCACCCACCGAGAAGGCCACGACCGGAATATTGCTGGCGGAAATACCCTGGTTGCCTAATTCTTTATAAAAAGGCACATTGGCATCCCCGTTGATCGTCGAGACCACCGCGGTCTTTTTACCCGCTGAACCAAATTTCTTAATGTCAGCGACAATACTGGTCCAATCCGAATGACCAAACGGCGTGTAGTTGATCAGGATATCTTCTTGCTTCACACCCTTGGCCTTCAGATACGCTTCCAATATTTTGTTGGTGGTACGCGGATAGACATAATCGGTCCCGGCTAACACCCAGCGCTTCACACTGCCATCTTTCATCAGGTAATCCACGGCGGGGATGGCCTGTTGATTGGGCGCGGCGCCGGTGTAAAACACATTCTTGGAAGATTCTTCACCTTCGTATTGCACCGGATAAAATAATAGATTATTCGTTTGTTCAAACACCGGTAATACTGACTTTCTCGACACCGAGGTCCAGCAACCAAACACCGCCGCGACTTTTTGCTTTTCAATCAGCTCGCGCGCCTTCTCGGCAAACAGCGGCCAATTCGAGGCCGGGTCAACCACCACCGCTTCCAGTTTCTTGCCCAACAAACCACCCTTCTTGTTTTGCTCGTCGATCAACATCAACATCGTGTCTTTCAACGTGGTCTCACTGATCGCCATCGTACCGGACAGTGAATGCAGCACGCCGACCTTGATGGTGTCGGCTGCCTGCGCAGTCTGCAAACTCGCACTCAACGCCAGCACCACACCCACAATTTTTATATGTCGTACCAATAAATTCGTCATGTGAAATTCCTCATTTGATTGATTTATTTCTGGAGTGAGGCGCCTCGGTGAGGCGCCTCACGTGTACATCCGCGAACAAAGCTTAGAAATTGTAGGTCGCACCGACGGCGATGGCGGTGCTGGATTTCGCACCTGTGCCAGTCGCACCCATTCCCGTAGCAAGACTTGACGTACCGGTAATACCACTGACGTTTGCATCCGCATTGGAACTTTGCAGTTCCAGCGAATACAGCAGCGCAGGGGCTGGTGCATAGGAAGCCATCAAGGTAACGATGGTGCCTTTCTTGCCTGCGGTGGCACCGTTGTCGGACTGGCTGGTGGTGGAGTAGTTTGCCACGAAGGTGGTTTTCTCCGTGTAGGCATACGAACCGGTCAACATGAGGGTATTGATTGAACTCGTATCAGCAGCGCCATCATAGGGCTTGCGCATATCATAGGCGCCAACGATCCCAGCCTTTCCAGCCTTATACGCCGCACTGATTCCGCTGGTACTTTTCAGCGATACACCAGAAAAAGTATTCTGTCCAATCGCAAATTGGTTGGTATCTGCCGAAGCACCGCCAGCTGTCGCACTGCCATTGGCATGCTCGGAATAACTGGTGTAACCTGCAGCAAGGGTCAGATCACCTTTGGCCAGTGTACCCGCCAAGGTAAGATTGGTGGTTGATTCACCGGACGTGCTATTTTTACCGATATCAAACGCCTGCACGCCAAACTGGAACCCGCCACTGGCCATGCTGACATACTTGATCGCATCGCTCACTTGGAGTGATGACATCCCTGGGGTATAAAAGAAATTGGTCTGATACGTTCCACCATCGACCATTTGTGCAAACAAGCCGTTGTCGCGCTTACCCAAGGTGACGGTACCAAATCCACCTTCCATACCCACCATGCTCAAGTGCGTGGCTGGGCTAAGGCTGCTACCTTGATTCAGAATAAAATTAAAGTCATAGATGAACTTGGTACCTTCAAGCACGGCCACATCACCTTTGACACCCAGTAACGATACGTTATCTTGAACATTGTATCCCGACGATGCACCCTGCACGGCCGATGTATCCGTTGATTTTGATTGATACACAAAGGCAACAGCCAAATCACCATAAACGGTGGGACCAGCCGCATTGGCCGGTAAACTGGCAACACCCAGGCCAGTGGCCACAGCGATAGAAATTAGATTTTTTGTATTGCGCATAGACTTCCTCCAAAAAAATAGTTGTTAATGTTAATAAAACTCTTGGTCCAGGGTCACACTACCCTGCCCTCGCACTTGATTCAGCAAGCCCCATGCCAATGCATTTATTTCTAACTAATCATAGAGTTAGGAATTTATTGCAGAATTGTTAAATTTTTATTTGGTCTAGGTTGGTGCGGGCAATATCGACATGCGCTATTACTGTGCGTATTAACATGTAAGGGCTTAACGAAGAACGGTCTTTAAATATTGCGCGTAGCCTTGTGTCTCGACCAACTCCGCGCTTGGGCCGGGGGCAAGCTGGAATTCATTAAAACAATAGGACTGGCTGCTGACATACAACGGTTTAATGAATATTCATTGTGGAATGCATGTTGAACAAGTGGCGAGTATTCCGGCTAATTATGCTCTTTCTTCCACACTCTTTCCCCTCTAATGCCCAGACCTATCAAGGCGCCTATATATCCATGTACCGAGTACCGGTGTGTGGGCACAAGCCGGGTATGACCAAATCCATCCTTCACCATCCTCAACCTGGGTGGAATGTGTGTAAACGCTTTCAATTTCCACACCCGTCCCGCAAAAGGCAGTGTGTTTAATTCTTCTTGCGTGTAAAGACGCACCCCGTGATTATTCGGGAAAATGTCTCTGCAACCACGAATCTCCATCACAACAAAGTTCTTGTCCAGTTTTATTTTATGTGGCCCAGTCATCTTAAAGTACCCGGTTCTTGAGCGATTATGGCCAAGCCCGCCAAACTCTGTTGGCACCATGAAAACCTCGACTGGCAAAAGGTAATATTCATTAACTGTGTGCATTTTTTATCTCCTTGCCATGAAACATGGTTGTGTTGGTTAAACCTGAAAAATAGCTTCAACTTTATCGCTTGCGGTCATCCACGTGTTACATGGTACGTTAAAGTAGGTCCGATAGCAGTTCGTGGCTAAAATTCAGAATATCGTATCCAAAGGTGTCTATCGCTAATTTTCTTATTTTGTCATGAACCAATTTCGCCTGCATTAAATCATGGGTATAAAAGGCTTGATCCTCTTTGTCAGACATTTTACCGTTAACTATATGCTGGTATTCTGCCTCCAGTTCCCTAACCGCGTGCAATAGATGGTTGGTATCTCCATCCGTTAACTCGACGGTAATACTTTTCATCTCGCCCTGGTCTTGGCGAACTTCAGCAAGAACATAACTAATCGGGCTTTTTAGTGTTTCGTGTCCACAATTCAGAATCTGTTTTCCAAAGGTGCTCACCGCCATTTCTTTTATTTCCTTCTGCACCAAAGCTACATGCATTATATCATTGGCATAAAAGAACTCATCGTCTTCCGTTCGATTCTCATTTTGAATAATACGCTGGCATTTTTCTTTAAATGTCCTTAATGCGTGCAAGACGTACCGGGTATTATCTTCCGTTAACTCAACGGTAATACTTTTCAGTATGGTTCTGCCCTCACCGATGATCAGTTTCATGTATTACACCTGCACCACAGTGCCATCTTTATTGATTTTTAGATGTTTACTGCATCGAATACCCATGTCGTTTAATAAACCAATATATTCTGCAAATGGCATGTTGTGGACAGGCGCCAACATGTAATGGTCAGGCCTGTCTTTCACGAGTTTTAAACCAGCCACAACACCCGTCCCTTTTTCGAACTTCCAGGCAAAACCCGTCAACCCCTCTACAATAGCCCCTTCTAACGTGAAAAGACTCACGCCTTTTCCGTTTGCAAGTACCGTTTCAACCTCATTGATTACCGTTACATCGACTTCACGCGGTTTTATAGCCGTGAGCCGGTGGTTTCCAGAATTCCCCATGCGGTACAACTCTTCTGGAAAAAGATAAAACTCTTGATCTAGTGTTATCATGCCTCACTCCCTTGGTGATCTACAGCATCTAAAAGTTCGTTATTCTGGATTTTACCCCACAGGTGCGGAGTGCTTAAAATTAAAATCAGCGGCTGCTTCTTAGCCTAGCACAAAATCAGACTCAGGGTGTAGGTATCCTAATTCAGCAATATAAGTATGGATAACGTATCTTCGATCAAACCTGTCGTCTATCTCAGGATTAATTTTACTGAATAATGAAAACCTAAAGCGGTTTGTGACGCAAAGTTATGCGAGGAGCGAATATTTTTCGCACTAGCCATCTTGTATTCTTAAGTAGAGCTTGCATCTATTCCGTCAATAACCCCGCTTCCTGTACCTACAGGTTGTGGTTACGACAGTGATTATATTAAGCGGCGTTCTGCCGGAATGACATGCGCCGTCAATGTAGGTTGGGATAAGCAACGCGAATCCCAACGGGGTTTCTTTCCTTCTCGTTGGGGTTCATTGCATTCACCCCAACCTACGATTGACCGTGTGTTGAAACTGATAGGTTGACAGATTTATTTTCTTTTGTGGCGCGGATTTCTCCGGCAACTCGATTACTGTTCCCCCAAGAATTTTCAAACTACGGCGCACCTAACATCCCCTTATCCACAATAAACTGAATAATGGTATTCAGCCCCTCACCGGTTTTCAAATTGGAAAAAACAAACGGCCGTTCGCCGCGCATTTTTTTGGCGTCGCAATCCATCACTTCTAATGAAGCGCCGACATGGGGGGCGAGATCGATCTTGTTGATGATCAACAGGTCCGACTTGGTGATCCCCGGCCCGCCCTTGCGCGGAATTTTTTCACCGGCGGCCACATCGATCACGTACAGGGTTAAATCCGACAGTTCGGGGCTGAAGGTCGCACTTAAGTTATCGCCGCCGCTTTCGACAATGATCATGTCCAGATTGGTAAAGCGTTCTTGTAATTGCGCCACGGCGGCAAGATTCATCGAGGCATCTTCGCGAATGGCGGTGTGCGGGCAACCGCCGGTCTCGACACCGATAATCCGATCCTCATCTAACGCCTTGCTACGCATCAGGAACTGGGCGTCTTCTTTGGTGTAGATGTCATTGGTCACTACCGCGATTTGATAGTGATCGCGCATTTTTTTACACAAGGCATCCACCAACGCGGTTTTACCCGAGCCCACTGGGCCACCGATGCCAAGACGTAAAACAGTGTGTGTTGTATTCAACATGACTGACCTCACTAATAACTACTTGTTAAAAATAATTAAAACTCGACCCCGTTTCGTCGTTCCGGCCAAACGCGTACGAGCCGGAATCCACAATATCAAAAGGTTTCTGGCTAACGACATTAGTCGGTTTGACTATTTTTCAATACGTTCCGCGTTTTTCAACCCGCTGTTACGAACGAAATAAACGGCTGTATTGCGTTTCATGCAAGGCGCTGGCGATAGCCAAACCCGGTGACAGCATCCCGATCTCATCATCACTCACGGCCAAGCCGCGTTGCACGACGCTCGGGATCACCGCGATCAAATTATTCAACATCTGTTGTCCGGCGGTTTGTCCCAACGGCACTAACTTCATCGCCGCCGCCACTTGATTCTCGCACCAGGTCCAGGCCATGCCTAATGCAGCGGTGTGCACCGGTATTTGCCAAGTGCTAGTGGCCAAGGCGAACATCGCGGCATAACTGGGTTTGGTGTGTTTCAGCCAGGGTTCTGCCTCTGGCATGCCGTGTTCATGTAATATTTTTGCCAAGGCTGCACCAAGCTGCCTATCCTCCAGACGTAACTCGGCGGATTCGCGCATCGCCAATAACAGGCTGTTCCAATACTGTACCTGTTTGATATCCTGATTTAACCACGCCGCATGACAACGCGCCAGAATCGGAATATCCGTTTGACAATAGTTGTGGGTGAGCAATCCCGCAATCCATGATTCAACACCGCTTGCCCCTTTCAGCCATTGCGCCTCGATCGCGTATTCCAAGCCGGTGGAATAAGCATAGGCGCCGATCGGTAACAGCGGGCTGAGCAAGCGCCATAATTGTAATTGCGCGGTATCAATCATGCGCGTGATGGGGCGGGGCGAGCGCATTCGTATGCGCATGACCATACGCACCGCTCTCGGGTTCAAACGGCGCTTGTTCCTCGCGCACATTCATTCCCAAACCGATCACCATTTCATCCAACACATGGTCATGCAGATAACGACACCAACCCGGCCCAACTTGCAACGCCACATGACGATTACCCAAGTGATAACACACGCGCGCCAATAACAACGGGTCCGCACTGCTGGCAGTAGACACCGATTCCTCGGCGGCTTGGATACGGATCACAGTGCCATCCTCGGCACGCAAACAGTCACCGCTCCGCAACACACGCCCGCGCGGTAAAATGACGGCCGCCTCACGGCCGTCATCCAAGCTGACACGCAAGCGACTCTTTTGCCGCAATTCAAACGGCAAGGTCAAGGTGACCTTTGTTTCTTCTGGAGAACTCAAGCGTTGGGTTATCTGTAGCATTCGAATTCCTGTTCAACAAGTTTTATAACACTTTACGCGGTCGGCGTATGTTGTCCCCCCCTTTGAAAAAGGGGGGCAAGGGGGGATTTGAACTGCGCCGAACACGCAAATCCCCCTCGGCAACTGCTCCTGCGTTGCTCTACCTCCTGCGTCCATGCAGTCGTCACTCCCCCTTTTTCAAAGGGGGAAGTAGTTCGTTGCTGTCTCCCTTTTTCGAATTGTTCAATGAACTATAAAATCCACTCAAAACAAAAAATACCGTTGCGCCAGCGGCAACACGCTCGCCGGTTCACAGGTGAGCAATTCACCATCGGCGCGCACCTCATAGGTTTGCGCATCCACTTCGATCTTCGGTTGCGCATCGTTTAAACGCATGTCGCGTTTACGGATCAGCCGGGTGTTTTGCACGGCGACGACTTGCCGTTGCAGGTTTAATTTTTGTTTGATACCACCCACCAGCGCGGCTTGCGAGACAAAGGTCATGCAGGTTGCTGCCAGCGCCGCGCCATAGGCACCAAACATGTGCCGATAATGGACGGGTTGCGGGGTGGGGATCGACGCATTCGGATCACCCATTGGCGCGGCAATAATAAATCCGCCCTTGATGATCAACGCGGGTTTGGCACCAAAGAAGGCGGGTTTCCATAACACCAGATCCGCCAGCTTGCCGACTTCCACTGAACCGACTTCGTGGGCGATGCCGTGGGTGATCGCCGGATTGATGGTGTACTTGGCCACATAGCGTTTGACGCGAAAGTTATCATTGCGGGTTGAATCCGGTGTTAACGCGCCGCGTTGCAGTTTCATTTTGTGCGCGGTCTGCCAGGTGCGTGTGATCACCTCACCGACGCGTCCCATCGCTTGCGAGTCCGAGGAGATCATCGAGAACGCACCCAAGTCATGCAAGATATCTTCGGCGGCAATCGTTTCACGGCGAATGCGCGATTCGGCAAACGCCACGTCTTCAGGAATACTCGGATCAAGATGATGACACACCATTAACATATCCAGGTGTTCATCAATGGTGTTGATCGTGTACGGCCGCGTGGGGTTGGTGCTGGAAGGCAAAACATTCGCCTCACTGCACGCCTTAATAATATCCGGCGCATGGCCGCCACCGGCGCCTTCGGTGTGATAAGTATGGATCGCCCGGCCTTTAAATGCCGCCAGGGTGTCTTCGACAAAACCTGATTCATTTAAGGTGTCGGTGTGGATCGCCACCTGCACATCATATTTTTCCGCCACGTTCAGACAATTGTCGATCGCCGCCGGTGTGGTGCCCCAGTCTTCATGCAATTTTAATCCCATCGCCCCGGCTTCGATCTGCTCATCTAATGCGGCGGGTAAACTTGCATTGCCTTTGCCGAGAAAACCCAGATTCATCGGCAAGCCCTCCGCCGCTTGCAACATGCGATGAAT
>Ga0315281_10007094_pt1 | contig 15830 bp, 9 predicted proteins | sample YL17G07_0_MG_FD_204540 | JGI IMG/M metagenome (GOLD analysis project Ga0315281, IMG submission 204540) | Sediment microbial communities from Yellowstone Lake, YNP, Wyoming, USA - YL17G07_0 | ecosystem: Environmental > Aquatic > Freshwater > Lake > Sediment | place: USA: Wyoming | collected... | reverse complement strand
CGGACGACGTTCTCGAGATCCGGACCCTCGTCGTCAAACCCCGGCGTTTCAATGATGAACGGGAGCCCCCGGAACGCCGCGTGCCCGAGCATGAGCCGGAAGCCCTCGTTCCCGATCAGCCCCTCGCCGATGTTCTCGTGCCGGTCGCGCGTGGACCCGAGCGCCTCCCGGGAGTCGTTCGCGTGCACGCCGCCCACCCGGTCCCAGCCGGCGGTCCGCGAGACGTCCGCCACCAGCCTCGCGATCCCCTCCGCCCGGCCGATGTCGTGCCCCGCGCCGAACGCGTGCGCGGTGTCGAGCCAGATCCGGAGCCGGGGGTCGCCGCCCACCGCCGCGAGGATGTCCATCAGGTGCTCGAACTTCCCGCCGACGGTCGTGGCCCCGCCCGAGGACTGCTCGAGCGAGAGCGTGACTCTCGCGGGCCACTCGGCGAAGACCGAGCGGACCACCTCGGCCGCCCGCGAGACGCACTCGCCGCTGTCCGTGTCGGCGCAGGTCCCGGGGTGCACGATCAACGTCGAGACCCCGAGAGCCTCCGCCCACCGGGCGGTGGCGCAGAGCAGGGCGACGCTCCTGGCCCGGAGCCCCTCGTCGGGCGTGGCGAGGTTGATGAGGTAGCTGGCGTGACAGACGACGGGGTCGAGGCCCAGCCGCGCGACCCCGGCGCGGAAGGCCGCGACCTCGGCGTCATCGTGCGTCTGGTGGGCCCACATCCTCGGCGAGGTCGTGAAGATCTGGATGCACTCGCACCCGCGCTCGGCCGCCCGGTCGACCGCCTTCGAGACGCCCCCGGCGATCGAGACGTGGCACCCAATGCGGGGCAGGGCTATGGTTTCCGCGTCCGCGGGAAGCACAAGGTGGCCATCCTCGGCCACCTTAGCGGCGTTCCTTCACCTCGGCGGCGAGGCGCCCGACGACGTCGGCGACCGGGGCGGCACCCTCGTCGCCCTTGCCCTTCTTCCGCACGGCGACCTTGGCCGCAGCCGCCTCGCGCTTGCCCACCACGAGCATGTACGGGATCTTCTCCAGCTCCGCGGTCCGGATCTTGTGCCCGATCTTCTCCGCGGAGAAGTCGCCCTCGGCGCGCAGGCCGGCGGCCCGGAGCGCGTCCACGACGCCGCGGCCGTGCGTCTCGACGTCGGACGTGATCGTGAGCACGCGCGCCTGCACGGGCGCGAGCCACAGCGGGAACGCGCCAGCGTAGTGCTCGATCAGAGCGCCCAGGAACCGCTCGATGGAGCCCAGGAGCGCCCGGTGGACCATGACGAGCCGCTTCTTGCTCCCGTCCTCGGCGACGTAGGTCATGTCGAACCGCTCGGGGAGGTTGAAGTCCACCTGGATCGTCGAGCACTGCCAGCTTCTGCCGAGCATGTCCTTGATCGTGACGTCGATCTTGGGGCCGTAGAACACCCCGCCCCCCTTGTCCTCGCTGTACGAGGCGATCAGCTTCGCCTTCTTCGCCTCCTCCAGCGCGTGCGTGAGCACGCCCTCGGCCGTATCCCACATGGCCTCGGTCCCGATGCGCCCCTCGGGCCTGGTCGAGAGGTAAACGTCGTATTCCGCGAACCCGAAGGTACGGAGCATGTAAAGGACGAATTTCAGGACCCCGGTCACCTCGGCCTCCACCTGGTCCGGGCGCATGAAGATGTGCGCGTCGTCCTGCGTGAACCCGCGCACCCGCAGGAGCCCGTGCAGGACGCCGCTCCGCTCGTACCGGTACACGGTTCCGAGTTCGCAGTACCTGATGGGGAGCTCCCGGTACGAATGCTGGTGGCTGTTGTACGCGAGCATGTGGAACGGGCAGTTCATCGGCTTCAAGTAGTACTTCTGCCCCTCGATCTCGAGGGGGGCGTACATGGAGTCCTTGTAGAAGCCCAGGTGCCCCGAGGTCTCCCAGAGCGCGGCCTTCCCGATGTGCGGCGAGAAGATCGTCTCGTACCCGTTCTTCGCGTGCTCCTCGCGCCAGAAGTCCTCGATCACGCGCCGGATGATCGCGCCTTTCGGGTGCAGGACGGGAAGCCCCGGTCCCATCTCCTCGTGGAACGAGAAGAGGTCGAGGTCGCGGCCGAGCACGCGGTGGTCGCGCTTCTTCGCCTCCTCGAGCCGCTGGAGATGGTCGTCGAGCTGGGCCTGGGTCGGGAACGCGACGCCGTAGAGCCGGGTCAGCATCTTGTTGTGCTCGTCCCCGCGCCAGTACGCGCCCGCGATCGACAGGAGCTTGAAGGCCCTGATCACGCCCGTGCTCTCCACGTGCGGCCCGCGGCACAGGTCCGTGAACCCGCCCTGCTCGTAGAGGCTGACCGTCGCGTCGGGAATGTCCTTCAGGATCTCGACCTTGTAGACATCGCCGCGCCCCTCGAAGAACTTCACCGCCTCCGCCTTCGGCATCTCGCGGCGGACGATGGGCACGTCGCGCTCGACGATCTCCTTCATCTTCACCTCGATCTTGGGCAGGTCGTCTTCCGTGATCGGGACGGGGGGGTCGATGTCGTAGTAGAACCCGTCGTCCACGGCGGGCCCGATCGTGAGGAACGCCTGCGGCCAGATCTCCTTGACCGCCTGCGCCATGAGGTGCGAGGCGCTGTGCCAGAAGATCTCGCGGCCCGCGGGGTCGGAGAACGCGGCGGCGCTGTCAGTCATGGCGTCAGACGAACAACGGCTGCTTCGGCTTGAACATGCCCTTCGCCAGCAGGATCTCGCCGATCTGGACGGCGTTGAGCGCCGCGCCCTTGAGCAGGTTGTCGGAAACTACCCAGAGCCACAGCGCCCGGTCCTGGGCGTGGTCCTCGCGGACCCGCCCCACGAAGACGGCGTCCTGCCCCTCCGCCTCGCGCGGGGTCGGCCAGGCCTTGGCCGCCGGATCGTCGACCACGACGACGCCCGGGGCCTGCCGGAGCAGGTCCCGCGCCGCCGCGGCCGAGAGCCGCCGCTCGGTCTCGATGTACACGGCCTCGGCGTGGCCCCGGTAGACGGGCACGCGCGCCGTGGTCGCGGTCACCTTTATGGACGAATCCTCCATGATCTTGACCGTCTCCCTGGTCATCTTCATCTCCTCCTCCGTGAAGGCGTTCTCGGCGAAGGGCCAGTCGAAGGAGACGTTGAACGCCATGGGCTTCGGGAACAGGACCGCGGGAGGCTCTTTCCCGTCCAGAACGGCCCGGGTCGCCTCGGTCAGCTCCCCCATCGCCCGGCCGCTCTTGCCCGAGACGGCCTGGTAGGTCGAGACGATGACGCGCCGGATCTTGGCCGCATCGTGCAACGGTTTCAACGCGACCACCATCTGGATGGTCGAGCAGTTGGGGTTGGCGATGATGCCGCCGTGCCAGTCCAGCGCGCGCGGGTTCACCTCCGGGACGACGAGCGGGACCTTGGGGTCGGCCCGCCACGCGCTCGAGTTGTCCACGACGGTCGCGCCCGACCGGACGGCCACGGGCGCCCACTGCCGGCTCGCGGCGGCCCCCGCCGAGAACAGCGCGAGGTCGATGTCCTTGAAGGATGCGGGCCCCACCGCCTCCACGGCGACCTCGCCGCCCGCTACGGCCAAGCGGCGGCCGGCGGAGCGTGTCGATGCGAGGGCGCGCAGGGACGCCACGGGGAACTTGCGTTGCTCGAGAACCCGCAACATCTCGGTTCCCACGGCGCCCGTGGCGCCGAGGACGGCGACACGGACCGGCCGCGGCGGGCTCACGGGTTCAGGCAGACCTTGTAGACGCTCGTGTCCCAGAGCATCCGGCTGCCGCGGGGCACGACCTTGACGATCCCCTCGTCGATCAGCCGCTTGCACGCCCCGTTCGCGACGATCTTCTGCCAGATGTCCTCCCTGAACGGCCAGCTCTTCTTCAGCAGGAGCTGGACCTGGTGGTAGAGCTTGCGCGCCACCGCGAGGATCTTGTCCTCGTTCGACAGGGACACGGTCGGCAGGAAGATGACGCCGCCGGGCCGCAGGTGGCTGCGCGCCGCCTCGAGCATCTTGATCGAGTTGATGGTGCCGTCGAGCCCCGCGTTGCACACGATCTCGGGCGGATACCAGGGCGAGATGCGCGCGATCGGCTCCGCGACGCCCGAGACGTCGTCGGCGATGACGTCGAACTGCCGCCCCTCCCAGGACTCGAACATGCTGCCCACCCGGTGCTCGATCTCGAGCCCGAGCCGCTTGGCGTTGGCCCGGGCGCAATCGACCGCTTTCTCCGAGATGTCCGAGCCGCAGACCGCGCGCGCGTCCGAGTACCTGCGCAGGGCGAGCCCGACCACGCCGGACCCGCACCCGAGATCGAGCACGTCCTTGCCGGAGAGCTTCTCTCCGAGGACCGCATCGAGCAGGAGCTCCGTGGTCCGGTTGGGCTGGAACACTCCCGGAGTGATCTCGACTTCCAGTTCCCGGTACGAGAATTTTGCGATTGTCATTTGGCTCATATCGGACACCTCGAGTCCAACCCGAAGATCATAACACGACGACCTACCCCCACGGGGAGTCGAACCCCGGTCTCCTGGCTGAGAACCAGATGTCCTGGGCCACTAGACGATGGGGGCGTATTGCAGGACAGGGACCATTGTATCCTAGCGGGACCCTCGGCGTCATCCCTCTTTCCCGCCGTCGCCGCCGGTTTCGCCGGCCGCGGGAGCGCGCCGGGCCCTTCGCTCGATCGCCTTCGGTTCCGGCGGCTCGTCCGCCCCGGCGCCCAGTTCCTTGAGTTTTCGCACGGCCGGAAGCACGCGGTCCGTGACCGATCCGACCGTCGCGTTGTAGGCGTCCACGGCCTGGTCGAGTTTCTTCCCGGTGTCCGCGAACCTCGCCAGGAACGGCTGGAGCCGCGCGTAGAAGTCGCGGCAGAGCTCCTCGATCTGGCGGATGTTGGCCGCGACCCGCTGCTGGGACCAGCCCCACGCCACGGACTTCAGGAGCGCCAGCAGGGTGACCGGGGTCACGAGCAGGACCTGGCGCTCCATGGCGAACTCGAGCAGGTTGGGATCCCGCTCGAAGGCGGCCGCGAGGCAGGACTCGACGGGAACGAACATGGCCACGAACTCGGGCGCCTGCCGGAACTGCTTCCAGTAGACCTTCTCCCCCAGTTCCCTGAGCCTCCGCCGGAGCGCGTCCGCGTGCGCGTCGAGTTTCGCCGCCCGCGTCACGTCGTCCGTGGCCGCGATCGCGTCGAGGTAGGCGTCCATCGGCGCCTTCGCGTCCACGGGAAGCTCACCGCCGCCCGGGAGCTTGACGATCATGTCGGGACGGCCCTCGCCCCGCGCCTCCTGCTCGACGAAGTCCACGTGCTCCTGGAGTCCCGCGAGCTCGACCACGCGCCGGAGCTGGAGCTCCCCCCACCTGCCGCGGACACCCGAGGACCGCAGGGCCTGCGAGAGCGTTGCCGTCGTCCGGTTAAGCTCGGCGTTCGCCGACTGGAGACCACCGAGCTGGGCCAGGAGCTCCCCGTAGGCGCCCGCCCGCTTGGTCTCGAGGTCCCGCAAGTGGCCCTCGAGCTTCTCCAGGGTCTCCTTGAGCGGCTTCACGACCTTCTCCGCGTCCCCCGCGATCTGGCCGGCGTTCTCACGGATCGCGCGCGCCGCGAGCGCCTCGAACGCCTCCCGGAGCTCGGTCTGGGCCCGGTCCACCCAGGTCAGCTTCTCGGCGTCGGCGTCGCGCCGGGCGCGGAGCACCTCGTTCTCGGCGCGCAGGGCCGCGGCCTCCCGGTCAGCCCGCCGCCAGAGCCACCCGAGGAACCCGGCCGCCGCCAGGGCCGCCACCGTCACCACGTACGTTCCCACTGCCGCTACGCTACCACAACAGGGGGTTTGACGGTCGCGCCCCGGGGCGGGAAGATCGAGGGATGTCCCACTTCATGACCCCTCTCCCGTCCCCGGGAGAGGGCCTGGGTGAGGGTTCGTTGTCCGGCGTCCGCGTCGCCATCACCGGGGCCACCGGGTTCCTGGGCGGTCACATCGCCGCCGCGCTCTACCGGGCCGGCGCGAAGCTCACGATCATGGTGCGGCCGACCAGCGATCTCTCCCAGGTCAGCGAACTCGGGCCCGAGATCGTCCACGGCAGTCTCGCGGACGAGACCTCGCTCGCCGCGCTCGCGCGCGGAGCGCGCGTGTTCGTCCACAACGCCGGCGTCGTCCAGGCCCCGGACTACGAGACCTATCTCAAGGTGAACCGGGAGGGCACCCGGGCCGCCCTGCGCGCCGCCGCCGCGGCCGGGGCCGAGACCTTCATCTTCATCTCGAGCCAGGCCGCGACCGGCCCGGTGGCCCCCGGCGCCCCCGCGCGGCGCGAGGACGACCCGCCCGACCCCCGGTCGTGGTACGGAAAGAGCAAGCGCGAGGGGGAACTCGTCGTCATGGGCGAGGGGGCCGCGATCCCGCGCCGGGTCATCCTGCGGCCGGCCGCGCTGTACGGGCCGAACGATGCGGCCTTCCTCGCCTACTTCAAGCTGGTCAAGTACCGGATGTATCCCGTGCTCGGCGACGGGCTCCGGGAGTTCCAGATCCTGTACGCCCCCGACGTCGCGGACGCCGCGGTCCGCGCCGTGGGGGCGCCGTCGGCAAAGCCGCCGGCGGGCGGGGCGCGCGCCTACTTCATCGTGCCGCCCGTACCCGAAACCTACCTCACGCTCGGCGCCGCGTACCGGCGGGCCATGAACCGGAGCGCGGTCACGATCCGGATCCCGGCGTTCCCCTTCCACCCCGACCGGCTCGCCCGGATCCCGGGGCTTGCGGCCGTCGCGGACCGGTTCCGGGACTTCCACGCGTTGCGCTGGCATTCGGATCCGTCGCGGGCGCGGGACGAGCTGGGGTGGACGGCCGCCACGCCGCTCGAACAGGGACTTCGCCAGACCTGGGAGTGGTATCGCAGCAACGGCTGGCTCTGATTCCCACGTCAGGTCGCGGGAGCACCTAGTGCCTACGGCCTCGCCCGGCACCACCCGATCATCTTGTCCGCGCGGCGCCGCATCGACGCGGGAACGTCCAGCATGGCCGCGACCTTCAGGTAGGCCTCGAGCGCGGCCGCGATTTCGCCGCGGGCCGCGCGCACGTCGGCAAGCGTGACGACGGCGATCGGACGGGCCTGACTACGGCTCGCGGCCGCCAGCGCGAGCTCGAGGGCCCGGTCAAGCTTCCTCTCCCGCATCATCTTGCGGGCGGAAAGGGCCAACGCCTCGCTCAGCCTGCCCTCGATGTCATCGTATTGATCGATATAGACGCGCTCCGCCGCTTCAAGATACCGGATCGCCTCGTCCAGCTTGCCCAGCTTCATCGCGGCGGTGCCGAGTTGGGTGAGGCCCGCTTCCGCGACCATGCCCTGATCAGCGCACTCGCGCAGCAGCGGATAGGCCCGAGCCCACTCCCCGGCGAAGGCGAAGAACACCCCGGCCTCATGCCGAAACACGAGGACGTCCGGGTACCGACGGCTCATCTCCGTCGCCCGCAGGGCGGAGCCCAGGAAGTCCTTGGCGTCGGCGGCGGGCCTTCTGATCCACATCCTGAGCGGCTTGATGCCCGGAAGGAAGAAGAGCGGACCACCGGAGGGCTCCGTCCGCCGGACAATCCGCCAAAGGCAGAATCCCCCGTTGGGAACGTCGCAGGGCAGCCTCACCTCCTCCCGCCGGGCGTGGACCCTGAGGAAGTCCCTCCACAACCCCAACTGCCGGTCCGTCCAGGAATAGAGCTCCGAGTTATAGGGATGGCCTTCACTCGTGAAGTTGAGCACCATGTGGCTCACGTTTAGTTGTCTCAATCGGACCGAGATGCGCTCCACGGTGGAGGCGTCCCTCGTGAGCACCCACGGCACCGCCCTTCCGGGCATGGTCTCGGTCACCACCCTCCCGGGCCACTTGAACGCGTAGACTTCGTCCACGAGCATCACGCTCCGAACATCCCCGAGCGACCGGAGGGCGCGTTGTGCCTCGAGCCTCGTGGTCATGAGGCGATGCAACCATTCCCCGTAACTCGTTCGCCCCGACACGTACCCGGCAACGTCGCGGACGGTCAGTCCCCCATCCTCGAGGACGCCGGCGACGGGCGACCACGAGAGCACGATAACGACCGCCAGGACCGCCTGGCGCACCGCCCCCCGCTCCCGCGCAACCAGGTCCATGATCATGGGGGCGCAGGCGAAACAGAGCAGGATCAGCACGGGCAATGTGTAGCGGGCGTACTCCATGTGGATCACACCGAACATGAAGAGGAAGATGAACACCGCGGACCCGGTCATGGCCCGGACTCCGGCGGGCACGGCGCGCCGGTTCACCCAGGCCAGCGGGAGCACCCAGAGCAGGACCGGGTTGTCGGCGAGCCATGCGGGCAGGAAACTCGACAAGGACCTGGCGATATGGACGGGGCCCGTCCGGTACTGGGCGAGCGCGGCCACCGCGTCGGGTTCCCACGGCGTCCCGTGGAAACGCGCGCTCAGGATCGGCCAGAAGGGCGTCCCTCGGTCCAGGTACGTCCGTACCATCCACGGAATGGCGGGCACCGCGGCCAGGAGCGCGGACCACGCCGCCACCGCAACCCGCCCACGGACAGGAAGGCGGCGGAAATCCCAAGCCAGCAGAGCAGCCGCGGGCATGATCAGCATGTAGGCGTTCATCTTGGTGGCCAGGGCGATCCCCCAGCAGGCCGCCGAGAGCGCATACCGCCTCCTCACCGCGAAGACGAGGGCCATGACGCAGAACCCGGCGACAGCCGGGTCATTCTTCCCCCGGAGCATGACCCACCACAGGCCCCCAAGGTCGAGCGAGAGCCCCGCCGCCAGCGCCGCCGTCCGCGATCCGCAGAGGCGGGCCAGCCAGGCCGACGCCACGCCCAGCCCCGCCACGAACGGGATCAGGGAGATCAAGTGCGCGATCTCGTCCCGGTTCAGGATGACGGCAAGAGCATTCAGGAGCTCAGAGTGCAGCTGGTAGTTGATCGTGTAGTGCTGGTTGGCGGTCACCAGCCGGTGCAGCTTGAGGACGTGGTCGGGAGCGGCCATATGGCTTGCGTATGTGTCGTAGAAGCCGTCGGGCAGGATGTTGGCGAACATGAGCAGCAGGCCCGGCGCACCCGCCACCGCGAAGACGAGGAAGGTCCCCCGGTCAGGCCGCCCCGGGGCCAGCCCCAAGCTCCGCCGCCAGCCCCGGAGCCCCGCGAACCCCGCAGCGAGAACCGCCGCCAACACCAGCGGCGGGAAGAAGAGCCCGGTCAGCGCGAGCCCCAACAGGAGAAAGGCGACCGCGGCCCAGCCGAACCCGAGCGCCACGCACCGGCGCTCGACCGCCCCCGCGGACCCCGCCCGCAGGAAGGACGCGAAACCGCGGCCGGCAAGGAAGGAACACGCGGCGAGCACGGCGACCGCGGCCACGGTCAGGGAGTGGCGCCCCGTCGCGTGGACGAGATCGGCACCGGAAGGGAAAGCAGGCGGGTTGCGAATCGTGTCCAGCATCAGGGCGCCCCAGCGCTCCCAAGTCTCCCGGGAAGCCAGGACCACCGCGCAGGCCCAGACCAGGCCGAGCACCGTCGTCATCGGGCGTTCCGGATCAGGCCGCCTTCGCCTCGCCGCGGTAGACGCGGTACCTGCGCGTGATCTTCCCCGACATCGCCTCGAGCGCGTTGTTCATGAGCTTGTTGTCCTCGAGGATCCACGAGGCCTCGCCGTAGTCGTAGCCCTTGGCTCCCGCGCACTCAAACGCGCGGATGTAGAACGACGTGCCGATCCCGAGCGTCCAGTACTGCCTGCGGATGCCCAGCGTGAGGATCCGGATTCCCTTGAACCCCGGCCACACCTTCGTGTGGAAGAGCAGGAGCGGAACCCCGAAGGGCCAGAGGTGCCCGTTGATCCGCTTGAGCGCCGGGTTCGCGTCGGGCAGGGACAGGGAGAACCCGACCGGCTCGCCGTCGATCTCGGCGATGAGCACGAAATCGGGGTCCACGACCGGAAGCATCTCCTTCCCCATGGCGTCGAACTCGGCGTCCGACATCTCGCACGAGCACCAGTTGTCGGACCAGGCGTCGGTGTAGATCCGCTTGATGATCGCGATCTCCTCGTCGAACTTCTTCATGTTGATCTCGCGGATGCGGACGCGGTGGCGCAACTCCACCCGGTTCGCGATCTTCCTGATCCGGGAGAAGTCGGCCTTCGTGGACAGGTCCCAGGCCCATAGGTCCTTCGCCTTGACCAGCCCCGCCTCCTTCAGCAGCGCGTCGTAGTACGGCGGGTTGTAGGTCATCATGATCCGGGGCACGAGGTCGAACCCCTCGATCAGGGCCCCGAAGGTATAGTTCGAGGACGGGTTAGCGGGTCCGTAGAAGTGCGTGAGGCCCCAGCCCGCGATGGCCTGGCGCGCCTCCCCGAGGAGCGCCTTGGTCACCTCGAGCCCGGCCGCCCCCTGCTCCGCGCACTCGAAGAACCCGAAGAAGCCCGCGGACTCCTTCCACCGCTTCTCGTGGGGGAAGTTCCGGATGGCCGCGATCCGGCCCACGTCCCGGCCGTCGCGCTCCGCGATCCAGAACCGGCCCATCCCCGAATCCTTCCAGAACGGGTGGTGGTCGCGGTCCAGGAGGTGCATGTCGTCGTGGATGATCGGGGGCACCCACGGGGACTTCCGGGCGTTCACCGCCCAGGGCATCTTCACGAACCGGAGCCGCTGGGCCTTGTCGAAGACCTCGGTCAGTTTGAGCATGGGCGTCTAACCGCCGATGATCCCGGTGCTCTTCCCGACCGCCTTGAACTTCTCGAGGGCCCGGTTCAGGATCGCGGGCGTGTGCGTGGCCATGCACGAAACCCGGAGGAGGGCGTGCCCGGGGGGAGTCGCGGGGGCGACGACCGGGTTCACGAAGATCCCCTCCGCGAAGAGGCCCTTCCAAAGCGCGAAGCAGATGTCGTCCCGGCCGACGTGAACCGGGATTATCGGGGTCACGGACTTCCCGCAGTCAAACCCCATCCCGCGCAGGCCGTCGCGAAGGAGGGCCGCGTTCGCCAGCAGGCGCTTGCGGCGCTCGGGCTCGGTCTGCAGGATCTCGAGGCACTTGAGGACGGTCGCGATCGCCGGGGGCGGGAGGGCGGCCGAGAAGATCATGGAACGGGAGATGTGCTGAATGTAGTGGATGACGTCCTGGTCGCCGGCCGCGACCCCCCCGATCGAGGCGAACGACTTCGAGAAGGTCCCCATCAGGACGTCCACCTGCGGGAGGACGCCCAGCTCCTCGCTGGCCCCGCGGCCGCCCTCGCCCATGACGCCCAGCCCGTGGGCCTCGTCCACCATGAGCCTCGCGCCGTGCGCGTGGCAGAGCTCGACGATCCGGTTGAGGTTGGCGAGCGTGCCTTCCATGCTGAAGACGCCGTCCACGACGACGAGCTTGCCGCCCCGCGGCTGGGCGTGCCTGAGCAGGCGCTCGAGGTCGGCCATGTCGTCGTGCCGGAACTTGAGCGTCTTGCCGTACGCCATCCGGCACCCGTCGAAGATCGAGGCGTGGTTGAGGCGGTCGCTGATGACGACGTCGTCCTTGCCGACGAGGGAGGAAATGATGCCGAGGTTGGTCTGGTAGCCGGTCGAGAAGACGAGCGCCGCGGGTTTCTTCAGGAACGACGCCAGCTCAGACTCGAGCTTGAGGTGCAGGTCGAGGGTGCCGTTCAGGAACCGGGAGCCCGTGCACCCGACCCCGTACTTGAGGATTGCCTCGCGCGCGGCCTCCTTGACCCGGGGGTCGTTCGTGAGCCCGAGGTAGTTGTTGGAGCCCAGCATGATGAACCGCTTCCCCCGGATGGTGACTTCCTCGCCCTGCTCGCCCGTGATCGGGATGAAGTAGGGGTAGTAGCCCCCGGCGATCGCCTTCTTGACCAGGTCCCACTCGTGGCACTTGGTGAAGATGTCCACCGCCGCGCGCGCGGCAGGCGCGTTTTCCTCCGACTTGGGGAGTCGCATCGCGAAATACGATACCACATGGCGCACGTTTTGCGGCGGAGCATATAATTCGCTCATGGGCCCGTATGTGCCGCTGTTGGCCGCGTGTCTCCTCGGCGCCCCGGGTACCTCTGCGCCGGCGGCCTCCCCCCTCGTTCTATTCTCTTCCGCGGGCCCCGGCGGCGGCGGCGCCATCTCCGTCCCGTCCATCTCCCCGCACGACTCGGCCCTTCTCTTCGTCGCCAGCGACCCGGGCGGCGTCTGGCGCAGCGCGGACGGCGGCGCGAACTGGACCATGATCGACAAGCGGCAGTTGCGCGACGCGGCGGGAATGCGCATGGTCTGGCATCCGGTCTTCGGCGGTTGGATCTACGGCTGCGGGGGCAGCGTGCTGAAGATGTCCAAGGACGCGGGCCTGACCTGGAAGCCCATGTGCCCGAGCCAGCCGTGGGGCGGCGAACCCGTGACCGCGTTCGCGGTGGACGAAGCCGACACCAAGATCATGTTCGCGGGGACGACCTTCGGGGTGTTCCGCAGCCGGAACGGGGGATTGAACTGGGAGCCGTGCCCGGGCGTCCGCGGCCGCGTGCTCGGGATCCACGTCGATCCCACGACGCCCCCGGGAAACAGGATCATCGTCGCCGGCACCACCGAAGGGGTCTTCCGCTCCAGCGACTCCGGATCGGTCTGGCGGGACTCCGGTGCCGGCCTGCCGAGCCGCCAGCTCCGGTCGTTCTGCGGCTCCGGCAACGCGCAATCCGGCAAGGTCGCCTTCTACTGCACGGTCCCGAGCCGCGCCGCGGGCAAACAGTTCGAGGGAGGCGTCTTCCGGTCGCTCGACCACGGAACGACCTGGCAGACGGCCATGGGAACCGGGATCAACGCCGGCGTCAGCCGGGTGGACGGCTGGGGCTCGGGCGATGTCCCCCAGTACGGCCTCGTCGACTCCCCGCTGGAGGCGCCCTACACCCTCTACGTGACCGCCGCCGGCACCGGGTACTGGCCCCCGAACCACGACACCGTCTACCGCACCGACGACGGGGGCGCCACCTGGCGCGCGTGCGTCTTCGGCGACCCGCGCGGGGAGGCGTCCGGAATCCGCGCGAACATCGTCCCCGGCTGGATCACGGCCGACCACGTGTGGAGCCGGTGGAACGGCGTCGTGGACGGGCTCGCCGTGGACGACCACTACCCGGACCACGCGATCTTCGCCAACGGCGGCGAGCTGTACCAGACCCGGGACGGCGGGGGCACCTGGACCCAGGCTTACAGTAGGGTCGCAACGACCCTTCGGGTCGAGGCGACCCCCGGGGTTTCGGCGGACGCCGAAACCCCGCGAGTTCCGGCGGACGCCGGAACTCCGCCGCCCTGGCCGAAGGAAGGAGCCCGCTGGGCCTCGACCGGGCTCGACGCGGCGTCGTGCTGGGAGGTCGCGTTCGACCCGCACCGTCCCGGGCGGGTCCTCGTCTGCTCGAGCGTATCCGGGCTGGAGGCCAGCGAGGACGGCGGCGCGACCTGGCGGTGGGCCCCGGGCGGATCCCCGTGGCGCAACACGTTCTACCAGCTCGCGTTCGACCCCGCCGCGCCCGGCGTCGTATGGGCCGCGTGCTCGGACCAGGGCGGGATCCCCCAGTGGGCGGCCCTCGAGGGCCCCAGGGGGTCGGGCGGCGTCTGCGCGAGCCGCGACGGCGGGATGACCTGGACGCCGTCCGGGCGCGGACTGCCGGAGGCGCCCGTGACGAGCGTCGTCCTGGACCCCCGGAGCCCCGCGACGGCACGCGTTCTCTACGCGGCGTCCTTCGGGCGCGGGATCTTCCGGAGCGCGGACGGCGGCCGGAGCTGGGCCGCGACGCCGGGGCAACCGGGCCGCGAGGGCAACCGGCACGTCTGGCGCCTGCTCGTCCAGCCCGACGGCGCCCTCTACTGCACGGTCACGGGGTGCCGGAAGGGATCGGCCTTTCCGGTGCCCGGGGGCCTCTGGCGTTCCCGCGACGGCGGCGCGACCTGGGAGGAGCTCACGGCGTCACTCAAGCCCCTTTGGCCGGGGGACGCGGTCGTGCACCCGGCGGACTCGAACACGATCTGGCTGGGACTCGCCTCCGTCCCCGGCCGCGGCGACGGCGGGGTCTACCGGACGAACGACGGGGGCCGGACCTGGAAGAAGGTCCTCGGGGAGGAGTACCTGCCGCAGGAGCTCGCGCCGTCCGCGCACGCGCTCTTCCTGTCCCAAGACCCCCGCGCGCCCGACACGTTGTACGCCGGGATCACGACGCACGGGCTGTTCGTCACGCACGACGCGGGGAAGACGTGGGCCGAGGTCAAGGGGATCCCGTTCGCCGGGTGCCGGCGCGTGACGCCCGATCCCGCGAATCCCGGGACCGTGTGGGTCACGACCTCGGGCGGCGGCGTCTGGAGGGGCCCGACCCCGTAGTGTCCTGTCCCAGAGATCCGTTCACGAAATCGCCCCAGGGTGGCGAAGATCTCGTCCGTAGTCTTGGTCCGGACAAGGGGCTTGGGGTGCCGGTTGCTCTGATGCAGATAGCGCATGATGATCGCCTCCAGTTCGCGCGCGCTCCGCGCCACGCTGCGTCGAAGTTGTTTGACCGTGAGCGCGGCGAACCATCTCTCCACCAGGCTCAGCCTCCTTGGCGGTGTTGATTCCAGCGTACCGAACGGGATCACGACTTGTTCAACGAACTTCCGGGACAGGACACTAGAGGGCGATCCCAGGGGGGAGTGTTGACCGCCTTCCGGCGCGATTCCCCCCATTCACCTGTGGCATGATCAAATTCAGATGAGGAAGGCCTCCGCAACCGCTCGCGATCCCCGCAGGCCTGCCTGGCGCGTCGCCGGTCCGCCCGTGACCACCGTCCTTGTTGCGGCAGGTTTCGCGTGGGCCGCGTTCAGCGTGGCCGGCGCCGCGGCCGTCTGGCCGGCCGCCGGAGCGCGACTCCGGGCCGTCATCGACGCCTGGGCCGCCCTTTCCGGCTGGTCGTGGGCCGCAATCCTGGACCGGCTCGGCGCCGCCGGGATGGCATCCGTCTCGACGGTCGCCGCCCTGACCGTCGCGCTGGGAACGGGGCAGTCCGTCTCGGCACTCGTCTCGCCCCATTCGCTCTCCTTCGCCCTGGTCGTTCCGCTGGGCCTCGGCACGCTTTCGGCGGCGGTTGCAGGACTAGGACTTGCCGGACTGCTCGCGCCGCTCCCGCTCGGCGCCCTTGCGCTGGGCGGCTTCGCCGGAGGCATCCGGGCGGCCCGGTCCCGCCGCACGGCATTCGCCGGCGCGTGGCAATCCTTCCGCGCGGAGCCGGTATCGTCCGCCGCGGCGCTCCTGATCGTCGCCGGGGCGTGGATCCTCCTCGCCTCGCTCCCCGACACGCTCGAGGATCCGCTCGTCTACCACTGGGCCGCCCCCGAGCAATTCCTCCGCCAGCACCGCATCTTCGGCACCCCGTGGCACGCGATGTGGCACAACCCCCTCAGCGTCGAGATGCTCTACGCGATGGTATTCCCTCTCGGGGGCGTCCCCGGGATCAAGGGCACGAACATCGCGATGCTGGTCGCCGCGCTTTCCGGCCTCCACATCCTGGCACGGCGGTTCGGAGCGCACGGCTGGGTTGCTGTCATCCTTCTCTCCCTCTCCCCCGCCATCGCCGAACAGGTCTGGCTGGCCAAGAACGATCTCGGAGGGCTCATGTTCTGGACCGCGGCGCTGATCGCACCGCTCGAGCTTGTCCCGGGATCCATTCCCGGAGCCGTGGTGGCGGGCGCGCTCACGGGCTTCTTCGTCTCGGTCAAGTACGTCGCGATCTTCCCGCTGGCCGGTCTCTTCGTCTGGATGGTGTTCCGGGGAGTCCGCGGCCGGCAGGTGCTGGCGTTCGCCGGCGCGGCGGCGGTCGCCGCGGCGGTTTGGCCCGTGCGCAACTGGCTTGAGACCGGCAACCCGCTTTTCCC
>Ga0315281_10007093_pt1 | contig 15830 bp, 17 predicted proteins | sample YL17G07_0_MG_FD_204540 | JGI IMG/M metagenome (GOLD analysis project Ga0315281, IMG submission 204540) | Sediment microbial communities from Yellowstone Lake, YNP, Wyoming, USA - YL17G07_0 | ecosystem: Environmental > Aquatic > Freshwater > Lake > Sediment | place: USA: Wyoming | collected... | reverse complement strand
TGTTGTCTAGAGCGAAGCGCGTCGACGATCAGGCGCGCCCCTATGACTGGCCCGGCAGGCAGCCCGTGCCTCTATCACCGCAGGCGGCGCCGTCATCCGCGCCACCGGCCGAGACGTATGAGACTCCAGAGGAATCGCCGGCGGTCACCGGCGAGCTGCTGTCGCACCAGGAGCGGCTCGCCGAGCTCGAACGCGATGCCTTTGCCAAGGGGTACGCGCAAGGGGAGCGCGCGGGCCTCGAAGCGGCAGGCACCCGGGCCAATGCGATGCTGCGCCGGCTCGCCCAGACCATCGAAGAGCTGGCGTCCACCAGAGATGACTTGATCCGGCGGACCGAGCATCAGGTGGTGCAGTTTGCACTGGCGGTGGCTCGACAGATTCTGGACCGCGAGCTGCACGTCGATCGGGACCTGCTGCTCGCGATGGCGCGCGTGGCGCTCGATCGTCTCGGCGAGCAGGCGGCCGCGACGGTTCGCCTCCACCCTGACGACCACGCCATCGTCATGGCGTCGCCGGCCCGCGAGTGGACGAGCGACCAGGTGCAGGTCGTCGCTGACCCGGCCGTCGGGCGCGGCGGGTGCCTCGTGCAATCCGACTTCGGCGTGATGGACGTCGGTCTCGACGGCCAGTTCGGCGAGCTTGCCCGCGCGTTGCTCGGTGAGCATGCGGCCGTTCCCGCCCCTGCCGCGCAGAACCTCGATGGCATCGCCCTCAGCGCCTGACAACATCACGCTGGCGCGGTATGTGGACGCCATGCAGGGCGCGCAGCTCACGCCGCTGTCCGGGCGAGTCGTGCGTGTCGTCGGGCTGCTCATCGAATCGTTCGGTCCGCGCGCCCGCGTCGGCGAAATCTGTGAAATCACCGGGGCGCCCGGCGATCCACCCCTCATCGTCGAGGTCGTGGGCTTTCGCGAGGGATATCTGCAGTCCGTGCCGCTTGGCAGCACAGCGGGCATCCGGCCGGGCGACCGCATCGTGGCGCGTGGGTCGCTCGCATCGGCGCCGGCCGGTTCAGCGGTGCTCGGGCGGGTCATCGACGCGTTCGGACGGCCGCTCGACAATCTCGGACCGCTGCGGACGTCGGTCTCCACGCCGCTGCAGCGCCCGCCGGTCAACCCGCTGGAGCGCGATCCGATCGTGGCGCCGATCGAAACCGGCGTTCGCGCCATCGACGCGTTGCTCACTTGCGGGCGTGGCCAGCGCGTCGGGCTCTTCGGCGGCAGCGGCGTCGGCAAGAGCACATTGCTCGGCATGATGGCGCGCGGGACCTCCGCCGATGTCGTCGTGCTGGCGCTCGTCGGTGAGCGCGGTCGCGAGGTGCGAGCATTCATCGATCACGATTTAGGGGCCGACGGCCTCGCACGATCCGTGGTCGTCGTGTCGACATCCGACAATCCGCCGCTGCTCCGTCTGCGCGCCGCCTACGCGGCGACCGCGATGGCCGAGCACTTCCGGGACGAAGGCAAGCATGTCCTGCTCATGATGGACTCGGTGACGCGGTTCGCGATGGCCCAGCGCGAGGTCGGACTCGCCGCGGGCGAGCCGCCCACGGCCAAAGGCTATCCGCCCTCGGTGTTCGCACTGCTCCCCGCGCTGCTCGAGCGCGCGGGCAACGTCCGCGGACGAGGCAGCATCACCGCCTTGTACACGGTGCTGGTCGATGGCGACGACACCAACGAACCCATTTCCGACGCCGTGCGCGCGATCCTCGACGGCCACATTGTCCTGTCCCGTGAGCTTGCGGGGCGCAACCACTATCCGGCCATCGATGTTCTTCAAAGCGTCAGCCGGACGATGCCGGACGTCACGCCCGTTGAGCATCGCCTCAAGGCCGGGCAGGTGCGCGATTGGCTGTCGACGATTCGAGACACCGAGGATCTGGTCGCTGTCGGTGCCTATGTGCCCGGCGCCAACCCGCGCATCGACGCCGCACTCGAACGACGCGACGTCCTCCAGAACTTCCTGTGCCAGCAGGCCGACACGCTGTGCGGTTATGCCGACGCCCGGTCTGCCCTGGACGCGTTGTAAGCGAGCGCCGACGCGATGAAACGATTCCACTTCAGGGCGGCCACGGTGCTCAACCTGCGGCAACGGCAGTACGCCATCGCGCAGACGGAACTCGCACGTGCGCAAGGAGAACGAGATGCCTCGGGCGCGCGTGTGCGCGACGCCGAGGAGGCGGTACGCCGGGCCGAAGGCGAATTTCGTCATCAGCTGGTCCAGGGGGGAGATGCCGGCGCGCTCGAACGGCATCGGAATTGGATCACTCGTCAGCACGCCGGTGCCGAGGCTTGCCGCCGCCAGTTGGCCGAGCGGTTGGCCGCGGTCGAGCGTGCGACGGCACATGTCCGTCGCACGCACCGGCAATCGCGAGTGCTCGAACGCCTTCGCGATCGCGCCTGGCGCGATTACCAGGCCGAGACGCGACGACAGGACCGTATCGCGATGGACGAGCTCGCCGTAATTCAGTACGCGCGACGAATGGAAGGAGACAGCAACGGTGACGGTTAACCCCACGGCAACAGCGGACACGGTGGCCACGTCGGGCGTCGACGGGCAGAAGTCGACGCTGGGAAAAGACGCGTTCCTGCGCCTGCTCATGACGCAGCTGCAGCATCAGGATCCGACCGAGCCGCAGGACGACAGCGCCTTCATCGCGCAGCTCGCCCAGTTCAGCTCGCTCGAAAAGCTCACGACCATCGACGCGTCGTTGACCACGATCAGCGAAATGCTGTCAGCCGGCGGCAGCGCACTCGCGTCATCAGCCTCGCCCTCGACGCCAGCGAAGACGACAACGTCAGGCACGGCTCAGAACACCACGAACACGACGAAAGGATTGCCATAAATGGGATTTTCAGCGAGCCTCTCGGGCCTCAACGCGAACCAGCAGGCGCTGAGCGTGATCGGGAATAACCTGGCGAACATCAATACGGTCGGCTTCAAAGCCAGCACCGTCGATTTCGCCGACCTCGTGAGCCAGTCGGTGAGTGGTTCCAGCTCCAACCCGATGCAGGTCGGCCTCGGCGTCACGATCGGACAGGTCTCGCCCAATTTCAAGCAGGGCGGCATCGAGAATACCGGCGTGACGACCAACGCGGCGATTCAGGGCAGCGGTTTCTTCGTCATCGGAGGGGCCAACCAGCGCACTTACACACGGGCCGGCGACTTCTCATTCGACGCCAACGGCATGCTCGTCACACCAGACGGCCAGCCCGTCCAGGGGTATACAGCCGTCAATCCGGCGACCGGCGCCATCATCACCTCCGGCCAGCCGGCCAACATCGTCATTCCGCCAGGCGTGCTCCGGGCCCCCACGCCGACCACGCAGTTCGGCAGCGTGAGCAACCTCGACGCGAGCGCGGCCGTCGGCGCGACGTTCACGACGTCCGTGCAGATCTACGACTCGCTCGGCACTCCGCACGTGATGACGACGACGTACACGAAAACCGCCCCAGGGTGGAGTTACTCGATCACGGTGCCCGGTGTCGACATCACCGGCGTGGCCGGCGCCCCGCCAAGCGTCCTCAAGGCCGGCGTGCTCACGTTCACCGCGAATGGCGTGCTGAAAGATGTTGACGGCGTTTCCGCGGCCACCACGGCGGTCAACGTGGCGATCCCCGGTCCGGCGTGGTTCGACGGCGCGACGGCGACGCCGCTGACGTGGGCAGTGCTCGACGCGAACAAGCTGCCGATGCTGAGCGGATACGCGTCGCCGTCCTCGACGTCGTCGATCACGCAGAATGGCTCCGCCCCAGCGGCAGTCAGCGGCATCAACATTGACCCGGCGGGGCAGATCATGGCCACGCTCGGCGCGGGGAAGACCGTGGCCGTGGGGCAGCTGGCCATCGCGAACTTCAACAATCCGCAAGGGCTCGTGAAGTCCGGTTCGAACCTCTACGGAGAAAGCGCGTCCTCCGGCGTCGCGAACATCGGCACGGCCGGCACGGGCGGGCGTGGAACGCTCATCGGCAGCGGACTCGAGTCGTCGAATGTCGACATCGCGACCGAGTTCTCCAAGATGATCCTCGCGCAGCGCGGGTATCAGGCGAACTCGAAGGGCATTACCGTGACCGACGAATTGTTCGTCGCCACGCTCCAGATGAAACAGTAAGCAGGGCCATCGCCTGTGACGATCGAGACACTCAGCACTCCGCCACAGGCCGCCGGTTCTACCGGCGGCCTGCCCGGCGGGGGCAACATACCCGGCGGTCCGGCCGAGAGCGCCGACCAGTTTGCCGCGCTCGTGGCGCAACTCGCAGGCGCCGATGGGACGCTGCCGTCGTCGACAACGGACCCGGGGCCGGCGGCCGATGGCAAGAACACCATCGCCATTCCGCCGGCGCCCGCCGATGTCGTACTCGGGCTGACAGGGCAGAGCCGCGGCTCCGGGCAGACGCGTTCCAGGTCGGGCGCCGCCAAAACGACCGGCGACGCGGTCGCCACGCCCCCTGTCGCGGAGGACCAGATCGCAGACGCGACAACAAGTGTCGTCATACCTGTGTTCGTGTGGACGCTGGCCGGGCCCGGGCCGAAGCTTGGAGCCGGCGGTGCTCCGTTAGCACCGGACGTCGCGCCGAGTGATGCCCATGATGCGGCACCGCTTCTGGCGCAGGTGTTGGATCGTCCGCAAAGTATTCCGGCGCTCGATGCGCCGGCGTCGACACGTGTCGGGAGCGATCCAAAGACAACTGTTCAGGATATCCACGCGGAAGGGTTCAGCCCGAGTGGGCCAGACAGGGCGAACGCCGTCACAGTGAATCCGGCGCTTCCCGCTGGGACGGTGCCCGAACCGGCCGCTGACGCTCCTCAGGTCGCGGCGCCGGCTGGCAAGCCGGCCGTCAAAATGAACGAGGACGTCTTGCCGAACGAGCCTGTCAGCAAGCCCGACGTTCCTGGAGTCCCGCCCACGGCCGGCGACGCGATTCGATCGCGCGATCGCTCAGCGCCAACGCCAGCCAATATAAGCAGCCAGCCTGCGGCGAATTCCGCCAGCGAGGCTGACAGTGCTGTCGTGCCGCCCGTTGCCGCCGCGCGCGAAGGCAGTGCCGGAGGATCCGCTGACGCGTCGCCGAACCACGCGGGCCACGGCAATGCGCCGCCGCCTCCGCCTATCGCCGTCATCGACGCGGCAACGGCGGCCGGTCTGCTGCTTCGCAACGGCCGCGGCAACGCTCCGGCGTCCGAACCGGTCGCCCCCGCGGCGGTCGTCGCCGCGCCGCAACTCGGCGCGCCGGCGGCGATTCACGTCCAGCCAGCGAACGATACCCGGGCCGCGGCCGTTCCAGATGACGCGGATTTACGCGGGCAGATCGTTCAGGCGGTGCGGATGCAGTGGACCGACGGTGTGGGCAACGCCAGGCTGACGTTGCAGCCAGAGTATCTGGGCGAGGTCACGATTTCCTTGCGTGTCGAACAGGGTGGCGTCACGGCGCACCTCAATGCCGATAGCAGCGAGGTGCGTACATGGATGAGCGCGAACGAGCCGCTGCTGCGGCAGGGTCTCGCCGAGCAGGGGCTCACATTGAACCGTCTGATCGTGTCAGACGAGTCTCCTGAATCGAAGCCAGATGGCGGTGAACGCCGCCAGCCGTCCCAGCCGCAACAGGAGCACGAGCAGCGACCGCGTCTTCAGGACGACACCGGCACCTTCGAGATCATTGTCTAGCCGCGTCGGCCCGCCGACATGCGGCCGGCCAGACGTCGACACTGGCCGTTTCTCAGGCCTGATTTTCTCAAAGAATACGCGGGCTGCGTGCGGCATTTGACTTGCTCAGTCATCTGAAGCGACCGGGTCCCTGGCCGGTCGCTTCCAAGCCATGACTGAAACAGTAGACCCCGCCACGCCAACCGCTCCCGCACCCAAGCCTGCCGCGAAGAGAGGCGGCCGACGCCGCCTCCTCACCTTCGTCATGGCCGTCCTCGTCGTCGCCATCGGCGGTGGTGGAGTGGCCGCGTTCTTCATGAAGCGTGGGACGGCGCGCGCGGCGTCAGCCGCGCCTGCGAAGCCGGTGGAGCACGGGCTGCTGTCGCTCGAGCCGTTTGTCGTGAACCTGGCGGACGCGGGCGGATCCAGGTTTCTGCGTGTCAGTGTCCGGCTGGTCATCGAGTCAGTCGAGCAGGCCGAGCGAGTGCAGAAGAACGACGTCGCGCTGGTGCGCGTGCGATCGGGCATCCTGGAGGTGCTCACGCAGCAGACAGCCGATGCCCTGGTGACCCCCGAGGGCAAAACCGCGCTTAAGAAGATCATCGCCACACGCGCGGAAGCCGCGCTGGATGGCACCAAGGTAGCGGATGTCCTCTTCTCCGATTTTGTCGTCCAGTTCTGAACCGCCGACGGACATGCCCGCATTGCCGCATCCGTTTGCCGGCATGCTCGATGTTCGGTGCCACGTCGATGTCGTGCTGGGCACCGGCAGCATCACGGTCCGGGATTGCCTCAAGCTGCAGCGGCTCAGCGTCATTCGCCTCGACCAATCCGCGGGATCCGATCTCGATGTGCGCGTCCACGGAGTGTTGGCGGTCACCGGCGAAGTGGTGATCGTCGACGAGAGCACTGCCATTCGAGTGACAACCGTGACCCCGGTGCCGGAAGCCGCGGGCGCGCGCGCATGATGCCGTCGGCGCTGCTCGTTCGCACGTTCGTCAGCCTGCTCCTCGTAATCGGCCTGCTCGGCCTCTTCGTGTGGGCGTTGCGACGCGGAATGCTCACGACGGGGCCCTTCGCCTCGCGGTCGACCATCGTCGTCGAAACCGCGGTCGCGCTTGGCGAGCACAGGTCGCTCGTCGTAGTGGCGGTGGAGGGCCGCCGCCTGCTGCTCGGACTCACGGTCAGCAGCGTCTCCGTCCTGGCCGATCTGGCTCCGGCGAAATCCGGCGAGGGCGGGTCGTGACGACGCGGCGCGCCGTGGCGGCGTTGACGTTCCTGCTGCTGCTGCTCGTGTGCGCGGCCCGGCTCGATGCCGCCGGGCCGTCCGATCTGAGCTTCAAGATTGACGGGATCGGCAGCGTCTCGGCGCCGCTGCAGATCGTGATCGTCCTGACGCTGCTGTCGTTCCTGCCGGCCGTGCTCGTCATCATGACGTCGTTCACGCGCATCGTCATCGTCTTTCATTTCCTGCGGCAGGCGCTCGGCACGCAGGACATGCCGCCGAATCAGGTGCTGGTGGGGCTGACGCTGTTCCTGACGATGTTCGTCATGGCGCCGGTGGCGGAGCGGATCAACGAACGCGCCGTGCAACCGGCGCTGTCCGGGAAAGTCAGCGTGGGCGACGCCATTGTTCTGGCGGGGCCGCCGTTGCGGGACTTCATGCTGAAGCAGACCCGCCAGACCGATCTGGCGCTGTTTGTCGATCTGAGCGGTGCGCCGCGCCCGACCCAGGCGTCGGATCTGCCGATGCGCGTCGTGATTCCCGCCTACGCCATTTCGGAACTGAAGACCGGTTTCCAGATGGGCTTCTTCGTGTTCGTGCCGTTTCTCCTGATTGACCTCGTCGTGTCCACGACGTTGCTGTCGATGGGCATGCTGCAGCTGCCGCCGGCCATGATTTCGCTGCCGTTCAAGCTGCTGTTGTTCGTGATGGTGGATGGATGGAATCTGATTGTCTCCTCCGTCGTGCGGAGTTTCGCGTGAGGGACGTCCATGTCTGATGCGCTGGTCGTCGGCATCGTCCGCCAGGCCATCGAAGTGGCCCTGATGGTGTCGCTGCCGATGCTTCTTGCCGGCGTCGTCGCCGGAGTCCTGGTCAGCGTGCTCCAGACAGTCACGTCGATCCAGGACAACGTGCTCGCGTTCATTCCCCGGGCTGTCGCCATCTTCGCGGTGTTCGCGCTGGTGTTCCCCTGGATGCTCCGCGTGCTCACCGGGTTCACGCAGCAGCTCTTCACGCGGCTGCCGGAGCTCATCCGGTGATCAATCTGACGCCGTTGATCCAGTTCGGACTCCTGCTGGTGCGGCCCGGCGTGCTCATCGCGCTGGCGCCCGGCTTTGGCGATAACTACGCGCCTGCCCGCGTCAAGGTCGGGCTCACCGTGCTCATCGCGATCGCGTTGATGCCCTCGATCGCGACGCCCGCGCTGGGCGATCCGCTGCCGCTCGTGTTGATCGTGGCGCACGAAGTGGCGATCGGGTTCGCGCTGGCGCTGGGCATCCGCATTCTCGTGGCCGGCGCTCAGTTTGCCGGCCACCTCTCCGGATTTCAGATGGGTCTGTCGTACGGCGCCACGGTCGACCCACAGAGTGGCGTACGCAATCCGCTGCTCGCCGTGCTGTTCGGGAACATGGCCGTCCTCACGTTCCTCATGATTAACGGCCACCACGCGTTTCTGCGCGCGCTGCGGCAGTCGTATGCGGACCTGCCCGTAGGCAGCGGCGGCATCGACGGGTCGCTGCCGGACATTGTGGCCCGGCTGCTCGGCATCGTGTTCACGCTCGGCGTGCGACTGGCGGCGCCGATCGTGTTCGTGCTGCTCGTGGTCGAGATTGCGATGGCCCTGCTCGCGCGATCCGCCCCGGCCCTGAACCTGATGGCGGCTGGCGCGCCCGTGCGGCTGGTTGTCGGGCTCATTGTACTGGCCGTCATGTTGCCCGCCGTGCCGAGCCTTGTCGCCGGCGTGAGCGATGCCATCCTGCGGTTGTCCGTTCAGGCGACCGCCGCCTTCCGCTGAGCGTGATGGATCATGGCTGAGTCTCACGATGACAAATCAGAAAAAGCCACTCCCAAGAAGCTCAAGGATGCGAAGAAAGACGGGCAGGTCGCGCGGAGCCGCGACCTCGCGCTCGCCATGTCGTCGTTGACGGCGACGGCCATGCTCGTGTGGCTGGGGCCGGGGATGGCCCAGCGCCTTGCCTCGAACGTCGCCGAAGGACTGATCGGACTCGGGGGGCTCTCCAGTCACGACATCTATCCGGAAGACCTGGCCTCACTGGTGCTGAGAAGCGGCGCGCTCATCGCGCTCCTGGTTGGTCCTATCGCGATTGCGGCGGCGATGGCTGGCGTCGGGACCGCGGCCGCCCAGGGCGGACTGCATTTCGCGCCGCAGGCGCTGAAATTCGATCTGACACGGCTCAGTCCGGCCAAAGGGCTGAAGCGGCTCGTCCCTTCACAGTCGTGGGTCGACTTGTTCAAGACCATCGTCACGGTGGTGGTGCTGGCCGTCATCGCGCTGCAGATCGGGAAAGCGCTCGCGATTGACGGCGTCAGGTTTGCCTGGATGTCCAGCGCGAGCGCCGCGGGGTATGGCTGGGGCAGCGCCACGCGGTTGCTGTGGCGGGCCGGCTTCGCCCTGCTCGCCCTCGGCGTCGCCGACTACGCGCTGCAGCGGTGGCGGCTGTTGAAGTCGCTCAAGATGACCAAGCAGGAAGTCCGCGATGAAGGGAAGTCGAACGACGGCAGTCCCGAAATCAAGGCCCGCGTGCGCCGGATCCAGCGCGAGATGGGGCGGCGGCGCATGCTGCGGGACACGGCCCATGCGACGGTCGTCATCACCAACCCGACGCACTACGCGGTCGCCCTCGAGTATCGGCGCGAGAAGAATCCGGCGCCGATCGTGGTCGCCAAGGGCCGCGACTTGCTGGCGCTGCGCATCCGGGAAATCGCCCGCACGAACGGCGTGCCCATCATCGAGAACAAGCCGCTCGCGCGCGCGCTCCACGAGGGGGCCGAGGTCGGCGAGACGATTCCGGCGGCGCTGTTTGGCGCGGTCGCCGAAGTGCTGGGCTATCTCATCCGCATCAAGCAGTTGATGGTGTGAACCACTGACGCCCATGGCCACGGCCTCCATCGTTCCGACGCCCCATCGTCGCGCGCATCTGCTGGCCCCGGCCGCCGCGCTGTCGGTCGTGCTCCTGATGGTCGTGCCGCTGCCGCCGCTCGTCCTCGACCTGCTGCTGTCGATCGACATCGGGCTCTCGGTGGTGCTCCTGCTGACGGTGCTCTACGTGCGGCAGCCTGTCGACTTCTCCGTCTTTCCCTCGCTGCTGCTATTGCTCACGCTCATCCGTCTCTCGCTCAACGTCGCGTCGACACGCCTGATCCTGATGCACGGCGCCGAGGGCATCGACGCCGCCGGCCACGTGATCATGGCGTTCGGCCAGTTCGTCGTGGGCGGGAATTACGTCGTAGGCGTGGTCGTGTTCCTGGTCCTGATTGCGATCCAGTTCATCGTGATCAACCACGGCGCGGTCCGTATTTCGGAAGTGACGGCGCGGTTCACGCTGGACGCGATGCCCGGCCGGCAGATGGCGATCGACGCGGACCTGAACGCCGGCCATATCGACGAGCAGGAAGCGCGGACCAGGCGCGATCGAGTGCGGCGCGAAGCCGACTTCTATGGCGCGATGGACGGCGCGGTCCGCTTCACGCAGCGCGATGCCATGGCGGCGGTGCTCATCACCGGCGTCAACATCGTCGCCGGCCTGATCATCGGCGTGTTCCAGCAGGGGCTCGATCTGACGACGGCCGCCCAGACGTACTCGATTCTGACCGTCGGCGAAGGGCTCGTGACGGCGATCCCGGCGCTCCTGGTCTCGATGTCGGGTGGTCTCATCACGACGCGGGCCGCGTCCGAGTCGAACCTCGGCGAAGACATCGCCGTGCAGTTGCTGGCGCGCGCCCGGCCGCTCGCCGTCGCCGCGGGCGCGCTCGTGGCGCTGTCGCTGATCCCCGGCCTGCCGAAGTTCTCGTTTCTGTTCGTGGGCGCACTGCTCGGCGGCGCCGCGTATCTCAACCGTCAGGTGGCGGTCCGGCCCGTCGCGCCGCCTGACAGCGCGACGCCGGCGACTGATGCCGCCGAGGCGCCGGCCCTCGTTGATCTGCTGAGCGTGGAAATCGGCTACGCGCTGGTGGCGATCGCCGACGAGAAGCAGGGCGGGACGCTGCTCAACCGCGTCCGTGCCACGCGTCGTCAGATTGCAGCCGAAACCGGCGTTGTCGTCCCGCCGGTGCACGTGACCGACAACCTGCAGCTCGGGCCGCGGACGTACACCATTCTGGTCAAAGGCATCGAGGTGGCGCGCGGCGAGATCTACGTGGATCGATTCCTCGCGATCAATCCGGGGACGGTATCGGCGTCAGTCGAGGGCGTCGCCACCCGCGAGCCGGCCTTCGGCCTGCCTGCGTGGTGGATCGCCGCCGACCAGCGCGAGCGCGCGACAGCCGCGGGCTTTACCGTGGTCGATCCGACGACAGCCCTGTCGACGCACCTGTCGGAAACGATTCGGACGTTCCTGCCGGACCTCCTTGGCCGCCAGCAGACCAAAGAACTGGTCGACCGTGTCGGCCAGTCGTCACCCAGACTCGTCGAGGAACTGGTGCCGAAGATCGTGTCGATTGGAGACATCCAGCGCGTTCTGCGGCAGCTGCTGAGAGAGCGCGTCCCGATTCGCGATCTGACGACCATCCTCGAGGCCATTGGCGACGCGGCCGGTGCCGCAGGCGCCCCCAAGGATACGGAGGCGATCACCGAGGCTGTGCGCATCGCCATGGGCCGCGCGATCTGCCGGCCCTTCCAGACCGATGGTGGCGAGTTGCCGACGATCAGCCTGGCTCCGGCGCTCGAGGCCGAACTCCTCTCTGCAATCGTGCGAACTGAGCAGGGCGCCGTCCTCGCACTCGACCCGTCCCATGCGCAACGGCTGGCGACGCGCGTGGCGGAGGCGCTCGCAGGCTCAGTGGCACAGCCCGTGCTTCTATGCACGCCAGCGCTGCGTCCGCATCTGCGGCGGCTGTTCACGCGAGTGCTGCCGCACCTCGGCGTGGTGTCGCACAACGAGGTTCCGCCGCATCTGCAGATCGCGTCGGTTGCAGTTTTGGATTGATATGTTTCTCAAGCGTTATCGCAGCCTGAACGTTCGTGACGCGCTTCGCGCCGCCCGCGAAGATCTCGGGCCGGACGCGCTGGTCTTATCCACCGCGCTTGTGCCGGTCGAGGGCTGGCGCGGCTGGCTCGGCCGCCGCGAAATCGAGTTGACGGCCGGCGCTGAGCGCCAGCCGCCGCCGGTGCGACGCCGGCAGGACGAACGGCCGCGCCAGCGATTGTCCGGACACGAGGAGATCGCGGCGCGACTCTCGGCGGGCGGTCTCGATTCCGCGCTGGCCGAGGAGATCGCCGCCGGGATGCCCGCGCAAAGCCGCCGCGGCGCGTCCGTCCACAGCCTGCACGCCGCCCTGGCCTCGCGTCTCTCGGCACTCGCGGCTGACGACGACGAGTATGCGCGCGTGGAAGTGTTCGTGGGTCCGCCCGGCGTCGGCAAGACCACGACGATCGCGAAAATCGCGGCGCAGGAACGCGCCCGGAGGGGCCGGAAGCTGGGACTCGTGGCGGCTGACGGGTTTCGCATCGGCGCCGTCGAACAGCTCCGGATGTTCGCCGAGATCATCGGTTCGCCGTTTAAAGTGGCTCGAACCGGCGCCGACCTCGAGGAGGCGCTGTCGGGCGGACGCCGGCAGCCGGTGCTCGTCGACACGGCCGGCCGATCGGCGTCTGACGGGCTCGCGCGCGACCTGCTCCAGGTGCTCGCCCGGCGATCCGATGTGCGCACGCATCTGGTGCTCGCCGCGGATACACCGGCCGCCACGGCGCGACGCATCTTCGACGCCTACGAAGAAGCCAGGCCCACGCGCCTCGTGCTCACGAAACTCGACGAAACCGAGTCGTTGTCTCCGCTGGTGAGCCTGCTTCGGGAGCGCCAGCTGCCGATCTCGTATCTGGGCACGGGACAGCGCGTGCCTGAAGACCTTAATCGCGCCACCGCGCAGCTGCTGGCCGCCTCCGTGCTTGGCGAGTCGAAGCCCGTCACGGGTCGTCCGTCATGAGACCGGATACTCCTCTCCAGCCGCGAGGCGCGATCCTCGCCGTCACAAGCGGCAAAGGCGGCGTCGGCAAGACCAATGTCGTGATCAATCTCGCCGTCTCGCTGGCGCGGCTCGGTCATCGCGTCGGGATTCTTGACGCCGACTTCGGACTCGGCAACGTCGATGTGATGCTGGGGCTCACGCCGGCGCTGCATCTCGGCCACCTCCTGACGGGCGAACACCCGCTCGAAGACATCATCATCGAGGGGCCGCTCGGCGTGCAGATCATTCCGGCCGGCACGGGCATTCGCGCGCTGACGGCGCTGACGCCGAGTCAGTGGGTGCGACTCCAGGACCTCATCAAGCGTGTGGCGCTCGGCCTCGATTTTCTGCTCATCGACACCGCCGCCGGCATCTCCGACAACGTCGTCGAGCTGCTCGTGCTCGCCGAGCGCGTCCTCGTCGTCACGTCGTTTGAACCGACGGCCGTGGTCGATGCCTACGCGATGGTGAAGATTGTGACCGCGGCCGCGCCGGCCATCGATCTGGGCATCGTGGTGAACGCCGCCAGAGACGCCGATGAGTCCGCGCTCGTCTTTCGCCAGCTCGACATCGCGACAAGCCGCTTCCTGCACCGGGGACTGCGGTACTACGGCTTTGTCGTGCAGGACCCGGCCGTGCGTGACGCCGTGCTGGTGCAGCGTCCGATCGTGGAGCATCTGCCGCAGTCGCCCGCGAGCCGCTGTTTTCGCATCCTCGCCTCACGGATCGCGGGGTTTGCGCCGTCGGGCCCCGGCCTCCGGCTCGCGCACAGCAGCGATCAGGCGGGCGGTGAACTCCCTGATGTGCCGGCGGAGGCGCCGAGATGCGCATGAGAAAAGAACGCGCGACTGCGATCGCCGACGACCAGCAGCTGGCCGAACGGAATCAGCTGGTCCTCGAGCACGTCGGGCTGGTGAAGGCGCTCGCCTCGCGCCTGGCCCGGCGCGTGCCCGCGCAGGTCGAGGTCAGCGAACTGATCAGTGTCGGCATGGTCGGACTGATCGATGCCGCCGGACGCTATGAGCGAGCGCTCGGCGTGCCGTTTGACGCGTTCGCGCGCCGGCGCGTGCACGGGGCCATGCTGGATTCGCTGCGCGGGCTCGACTGGGCGCCGCGCTCGGTGCGCAAGCTGCGCCGGGACGTGGACGGCGCCATTGCGCGGCTGCGTCACGAGCTGGGCAGCGAGCCGACGGCGGCGCATATCGCTGCCGCCCTGCAGGTGTCGGAGCCCGAGTACGACCGGATGCTGGACCAGATCAAAGCCGTCGATATCGCGACCGTCCGGCAGCTCCAGATTGGCTCGAGCGAAGCCTCGGTGCTCGACGTAGTCGTCGACCCCGACGAAGGCGCGCACGCCCGCCTCGAGCGCGCGGAGCTACGGGAACATCTCGCGCGCGCGATCGCCGAACTGCCGGAACGTGAGCGGCAGATTCTGTCCATGTACTACCACGAAGAGCTCACGCTTGCGGAAATCGGCGCCGTGATTGGGGTGGGCGAATCCCGAGTGTCGCAGCTGCGCACGCAGGCGGTCGCGCGTCTTCGGACCCGCCTCCGCGAAACGCTGCAGCTGACGGAGATGCAGTGAGCAAGATCCTGTCGCAGGACGAGATCGACGCGCTGCTGTCCACCGCGCCGACGGGCGATGCGGCCGACCGGGCGAGCGATCCTGTGCTCGGCGGCGTCATCACGTACAACTTCAGGCGTCCCGACCGTGTGTCGAAGGAGCAGATCCGATCGCTGCACTTCCTGCACGACAGGTTTGCCAGAAACGCCGCGGGGTCCCTGGCGGCGTACCTGCGGACGATGACGGAGTTCTCGATCGTGTCGGTCGAGCAGTTCTCGTACTCCGAGTTCCTCATGTCGCTGTCCGACCCGACCGCCTACTACGCCATCAGCATGCCGCCGCTCGACGCCGTCGCTGCGCTCGAGCTGAACCCGACGATTGCGTTTACGGTGGTCGACCGGATGCTCGGCGGTTCCGGGGGCGGGGCTCCGCCACAGCGGGCGCTGACGGAAATCGAACAGAACGTCGTGGATGCGGTCGTCAAGCTGATCCTCGAGAACCTCACCGAGACGTGGCGGACCGTGTTCGACCTGGAGTTTCGCATTCAAGGGCGCGAGACCCGGCCGCAGATGCTGCAGGTCGCCGGCCCGAGCGAAGTCGTCATCTTACTCGTGTTCGATCTCAAGGTCGGCGACATCCGGGGGATGCTCAATCTATGCATCCCGGCCAGCGTCATCGAAGCCACGGGCTCCGCCTTCGTCCAGGACTGGCACCGCACGCGGCGTGATCCGACACCAACCGAGCGGCTCTGGCTCCACGAGAACATCAGCCGCGTGCCGTTCAGCGTGACGAGCACGCTCGATACGCGCCTCCGCGTGCGCGAGTTCGTACGCCTCAAGCCCGGCGACGTCCTCAGCCTGGGCGTGCCCACTGAGACGGCCGTGGACGTGCGCGTCGGCGGCAGCGTGAAGTTTCGAGGACGTCTGACGGCGCACGACGGCCATGCTGCGGTCGTCGTCGAGTCGTCGGTCGGTGACGAGTTCGCCGTGGCAGAGGCGCGTCGATGTCACTGACGCGCCAGGAGTGGTTCGATCGCGCTGCGGCCAGCCTGGCGACGGTCTTCGCCGCGCTGGTCGAAGTGACGGCGGCGGCCGGTTCGTCGACAGTGGCGCCGAGCGACGGGTGGGTGGTGACGCTGCGGGCCGAGGGCGACAGCGTTGGCGAGCTGGCCGTGGAATTCGACCGCGCCGCGACCGAAGTCCTGACCAAACGCATCATGGGGATGGAGATCGAGCCCCCCGGCGAGGTGGTCGTCGACACCCTCAAGGAACTCTGCGCGCAGGCGGCCGGTTCAATGGTGCTCGAGCCCCCGCTGGTGGGGACGAAGCTCGTCGTGGCGTCGGTCACGCCCGTGACAGACGCGGCTCCGCAGGCGCCGGTGCTTGCGCAGATTCGCGTGGGTGATATCGCCACGCTGCCGCTCCGTTTCTGGG
>Ga0315281_10007092_pt1 | contig 15834 bp, 14 predicted proteins | sample YL17G07_0_MG_FD_204540 | JGI IMG/M metagenome (GOLD analysis project Ga0315281, IMG submission 204540) | Sediment microbial communities from Yellowstone Lake, YNP, Wyoming, USA - YL17G07_0 | ecosystem: Environmental > Aquatic > Freshwater > Lake > Sediment | place: USA: Wyoming | collected... | reverse complement strand
CGGGCTCGACGCCAAGGTGGCGGCGGGAACGACGGCCGTGGTCGTCGTCTTCGCGTCGCTCTCCGGGTTCCTCGGCCATGCATCGATGGGTGGCCTCGATCCAGCGTTCATCGGCGTTACGGCAACGGCAGCGGCGGGTGGGTCTCTCGTCGGTGCCCACTTCATGAAGACGAAGCTCTCATCGGTTCAACTCAAGCGGATCATCGGCGTGCTGCTCTGGCTCATCGCCCTGAAGATGATCTTCGATCTCGTCACCAAGTAGAAGGAGGTTCAACATGGAAACGCAGCACATCCCGCCCGAATGGGCGTTCGAGTTCCACGGACACCGGTGTCCGTTCATGCCGATCGGTTACCGAATGGGCATGGAGGCACTCGCCCACCTGGGCGTTGAACGCGAGCAGGACCACAGCTTCTTCATCTTCCCCGAACTCGGCGAAGGCCATCCTCAGACCTGCATGATGGATGGGATGCAGGTAGCCACCGGCGCCACATACGGCAAGGTGCTGATGGCAAAGACCTTCTACGGCAAGCTCGCGGCCACCTTCTACCACCCGTCCAAAGGTGGGGTGCGTTTCGTGCTCCGGCCCGACTTCATCGACGAGATGGGGGCCTTCGAGTTCTTCGCCTACCGCAAGCGGGGGGTTGAGCCGTCACAGATTCCAGCCGCGATCGTGGACGAGGTCACCCAGTGGATGTACGAGCGATCGGACGAGGCCATGTTCAAGGTCGAGCCGAAGCCCGACTTCTCATTCGAGCCCGTCAAGGGTTCGTTCAACAAGACGAAATGCAGCGCCTGTGGGGAGTACGTGTTCGACCGGTACGTGAGGATCAAGGACGGCCTACCCGTCTGCATCCCATGTTCCGGATACGGCAAGCAATGAGTTGTGGTGAAGGAGGAGGTCGAGATGTCGATGGAGGGCGGGATGGTGTCTAGCGCGTCGTCCGACATGCGCGTCCTCGCCGACGACATGGCAGAGGCCATGGGGCTCTCGAGTGCGCCGGTCGCCGTGTTCCTACTCGCCCCCGACGCCGACATGGCCCCGTTCGCGGGGTGGATGGGGGTCAAGCGTCACCGGTACTGCCAGGCCCTCATGAAGGCGCGCGGCGGCGAACGGGTCATCCTTGAGGCCGACGAACTTGCCTGCCCGGCGGCGACACGCGCTTTCGGCTTCAAGCCGCTGCCCGAGGGTTTGCAGACGGGTAAGGCTCTCGTCGGCTTCGGCATCGTCGCCGAGCCGTCGAGCGGGGCACGCATGTTCGCCGGCATGACCTGCCTCGAGCCGGGAACGGTGGCGCACCTTGCCCTCTGCCCCCTGGCTGAGGCGCCAGCCTTGCCGGACGTCGTCGTGGTCGAGGGCCCGCCCGAGCAGCTCATGTGGCTGCTGCTCGCCGAGGTGAACTTGCGTGGCGGGGAACGACTGCTGGGCAGCACGGCCGTCCTGCAAGCGGCCTGCGTCGATGCCACCATCATCCCGTATGCCGAAAAGCGCCTCAACTTCACTATGGGCTGCTATGGCTGCCGAGAGGCGACCGACCTGGAGCCCGGCGAGACCGTCGTCGGCTTCCCAGGTACCCATCTCGCCCGGCTCGTTCAAAGCCTCGCTTCCCTGTCCGAGAAGGCGGTGCCGCGCTCGCGCGCCAAGCGGGCCCATCTTGGGCTAGTTACCGATCGTCCAGGGGGAAGCGACGAGTCATCTCTTTCCGAGCGAAGGGGGCAGACCCCGCCCGCCGTCCCCGACCGGTCGGACGGGATCCGCGTCATCAACCCGAGGGAGGTCGGCGATGCCTGATGCGAAGTTCGCGAAGCCGTGGAGGGGTATCCCTCGCGAAGAGATCAGCTGGAACCCGATCGTCGACGAGGACGACTGCATCGGATGTGGGACCTGCGTCACCGGATGCGGGCGTTCGGTGTATCGGTTCGATTTCGAGGCGAAGAAGGCCGTCGTCGTTGACCCCCTCAACTGCATGGTCGGGTGCATGACCTGTGCCAACACGTGTCCGACGAGCGCCATCGGTTTCCCGTCGCTCGAGGCGATCATGGATCTGCAGGCGGAACCGACCGTGCACCAGGTCATCGAGGACGACCTGCTGACGCGGAGGGACGTGTTCGAGATCCGTCGGCACCGCCCTTCCCCGGATCGCATCGTGCAGCTCGTAGTGGCGGGTATCCAGCGCGTCGGCGGCAGGAACATGGTGGTCGTCCTTCGGCCCGCGAGCGACGAAAAGGACGCACTCTGTCAGTTCACCCCGGGTCAGTACGTGGAACTGTGGGTTCCCGACGGCGACTACCTGTCGCGCGCGTACTCGATCGGTGGGGCGCCTCGGGACGACGGTTCGCTGGAGGTTCACCTGCGCCGGGTTCCGGAGGGTCGCTTCTCCGAGTACGCGTTCGACCGCATGCGTCAGGGCGACGTCCTGCGCGCTCGGGGTCCCCTCGGTGCGTTCCGAGTGTCTTCCCCCGTCGACGTGCCGTTGCTGTTCGTGGCCCGAGGTACCGGGTTCGCGCCCATCAAGGCCATGATCGAGCAACAGCTACTGCTCACAGCGGACCGCGACATCGCGCTGTTCTGGGGGGTCACCGACAGCGAAGACTTCTACGCGATGGATGCCCTGTCGTCGTGGACGCGTAGCGATACTCGCTTCACCGCGATGCTGACCGCCCGAAACGTGGGGGGTGGTTTCCGCGCGCCTGGGGGCATCGACCTCGAGGTGGGGACGGTTTACGACGCGATCGAGCGAAGCGCGCTGGCGCTGCTTGGCAGGGACGCCTATGTTGCGGGACCTCGCAAGACCGTCAACCGGGTGGTGGGAGCCCTCAAGGAGAAGGGCCTGGACCCGGGCCGCATCTCGGTGGACACGTATGGAGACTGAGGGAAGAGGCGGGGCATACAGACAACCGCCGACCGCACGCCGGGGTGAACCGGGAGCGAGCGGGTGAGGTCGTGACGGAGCACGCCTTCGAACACATCCAGGCTGATCGCCGTCCGGGTCAACTGCGGGCCCTGTGGGTCGCCCTCGTCGCCAACGCCTTGCTCATGATGGTGGAGGTGATCGCCGGCATCGCCTTCGGATCACTCGCGCTACTAGCCGACGCCGGTCACCTGGTTGCCGACGTGGCCGGGCTGGCGGTGGCGATCGCAGGCTTGCACCTGGCCGTGCGCCCGGCAACAGTCTTGCATACCTTCGGTTTCGAGAGGGCTGAGGTCTTGGCGGCCCAGATAAGTGGGTTACTGATGATCGGTGCAGCCGTCTGGGTGTCCTTGGAAGCGGTAGGCCGCCTTCTCGACCCGGCTCCCGTCGACGGTAGAGGCCTGATCGCAGTGGCCGCCGTCGGCTTAGTGGTTAACCTCGGCAGTTCCGTGATCGTCCATCGTGCCTCGGGAAGCAGCCTGAACATGCGGGGCGCCTTCCTGCATCTCGCCACGGATGCCATCGGATCCTTCGGCACTATCGCCGCGGGTATCTTGATCCTGGGCTGGGGTCTCTACCGAGCCGACCCCGCGATGGCGCTGGTGATCTCCGTGCTCGTGATCTGGTCGGCCTGGGGACTACTCAGGGAGACCACGCACGTCTTGATGGAGGGAGCACCGAAGGGAATCGATCCTGAGGAGATCGACAAAGCCATCACGGCAGAGGAAGCCGTGCAAGGCGTCCATCATCTTCACCTCTGGAACCTGGCCTCGGACGTTCCGGCACTGTCGGCCCACGTCGTTCTCGCCGGGGAGCCGTCGATGCGTGAGGCCCAGCGCATCGGCGAGCAATTGAAGGCGATGCTCGCCGATCGCTACGGGGTGCAGCACGTCACGCTGGAGATGGAATGTGGCGACCCGGCGTCCGGGCGCGAAGGGTAAGGGCGCGGCGGAGTAGTCCGCTCGCAGAATCATTTCGGATACCGCGCGTGAAGGTGCCCGAATTCCGACCGTTCCGGGGACCTTGCCGGTCACGCCTCGCTGGCGATACCTATCGCACCCTCCCGGCGGTGGCTAGAAGGCCATGAGTCGACCACTGCTACGGGTTCGAACTCTACCGCCGACCCCGGAGTTCGCTGGCTTGGCTAGACGCAGTTCGAGCCGCCTCTGACCTGCTGAAACAGATATCCGAAACGCCAGCTTAGGACCAATTTCGTGGGATGTCGGGTGAAACTCGAACGTCACCACGAGTTTGTGAACGACGTCGATCATGATCTTTCGGGGAGCGCCTCTCTCCAGGTAGAAGGCCGGGAGGCAGATGCCAATGGCAAACCCCAGCCAGGAACGAGCCGACCCACCAACTGCCTTGTTGCTTGTTTGACAGCTTCAGTGCTAAGACATGAGCTGAGCTTGGGGGTGACGACAGCTTGCCAGCTAGGTACGAAGTGTCGCTGAACCAGGCGGAGGTCGACGCCCTTCGCCAGATCCGTCGCAGGCATGTTGAAGTTCTCGACGGCTTCGAGCGGGACTTGCTCCAACGGGTTCTCAGGAAGGTGGATAGGTCACAAGACCGAACATGGCGTCGCTTCGTCTGGACGGCTGAAGACATCGTTGTCCTGCAGCGCCAGGCGGCTGATGTAGAAGGCGCCGACTTGCAGACCGTCAGTTTCGCGGACCCCGACGAACTCATGGATGAGATCGATCGAATAATCGCAGGCGTCGAGCACAAGGATCGTCTGGTCTTCGAGCGGGAGCTACGCGTTGCGGGCTTCCAACTCGTTGCCGGGGTTGATGAGGTGGCGCGCGCCGCGTGGGCGGGACCCATGGTTGCCGCGGCGGTCATTCTGGGCGATGACTTTGACATCAAAGGGCTGCGTGACAGCAAGAAGATGAAAGCCGAGGCGCGGCGAAGGCACGATGAGCGGATCAGATCCGACGCGACAGCGGTCGGTATCGCGCGCGTCACTCCGGAGGCGATAGACAGCCGGGGCATCGACGAGTGCCATATGCAGGTGCTCCGCGATGCCGTCGCCAACCTCGATCCCCAGCCCGAGTTCGTGCTGGTCGATCACTATGAGATCCCTGACCTGCCCCTCCCGCAAAACGCGATTCCGACCGGCGATGATGCCAGCGCAAGCATCGCCGCCGCTTCGATTGTTGCGAAGGTGGAGTGTGATCGAATCATGGAGGCCGCGGAGGCGACGCATCCGGGTTACGGCTTCGCGCGCAACAAGGGATACGGAACACCTGAGCACAGGCAGGCGCTGGCGCGGCTCGGTCCTTCGCCGATCCATCGCCGCTCGGTCGGTCCCGTGGGGGGTTAGACCTCGCCGTAGGGATGGCCCGCCCCCGATTCGCAATCTGTTCGCGCCGGAGAGCTGGGCGATAGACAAGGTTGAGGTGGGCAGCTATCGGGACTACTGCCCCTCGCGCCTCAGCGACCAAGTGCCCGTCGTCGTCTCGTTCTTGGGCTAGAGCCGGGCGCCTGCGAGAGTTCCGAAACCTGGTCGGGTTGGCGCTGTGTCGGTGCTATGGGGTAGAACTTCTGCACGGAGGGGACGATGTCTGGGGCTGGTGGTTCCGCACAGCGTGAATATGAGCGGCGTCGCGATCGCGATCGTGAGCGCCGGAAGCGAGTGACCCCCCGCGCGCTGATCCTCATTCCCGTCGTCGGGGTCGTTGTCTACCTCGGAATCGTCCTGGTTGTGGCACCCATGATCAACAACGCTCTTGCCGGCGAGACCACAAGCGGGAAGAAGCACGCGAAGGTCGCACCTGCGTTTTCCGACGGCACCGTGCAGCTGATCGCGGTGTTGTTCGCTGCCGGGGCGATGTTGACCCTGGGCAAGGAGGCTTGGGGGCGACGTGCCACCACCGAAGCGTGGGCCAAGGGCGCCGAGGGGGAGCGCCTGACGGCCAGTGCGCTGGAGTCCCTGGAAGGTGACGGGTACGTGCTCTTGAACGACCTGCGGATCCCAGGGAGACGCTCGAACGTCGATCATGTGCTCGTCGGCCCTTCCGGTGTCTACGTGATCGAGTCCAAGAACTACTCGGGGGCGATCAAGATCACGAGCCGCGCAGTGACGCTCAACGGACGGCGCCGTGACAGGGACATAAAAGAAGTGCTTCGGGAGGCCGAGGTCGTCGAGACCGCGCTCGCGGGCCGACCCGAGGCGGAAGTGATGCCGGTCCTTTCGCTGCACGCTGGCGAGGTTTCTGGCTCCTTGTTCTCGGAACCCACCGTACGGGGTGTCCGTGTTGGCAGCTCGCGCAAACTCCCCGGCTGGATCCGCGGGCGACCCACGATCCTGAGTCAGGGGCAGGTCCAGGTTCTTGCGGGTGTCCTAAGTGCCAACCTTGGACGAAGGGAGTCCATCGCTCCCTCGACCGAGCCCGACGGCGTGCCCCCTAGACCCGACGCTATCCACGAGGCTCCATCTGGAGCCGGAGCGCCGTGCACCTGCGGAGGTACCCTTCTTGTGAGAACGCGAAGGGCCGACGGGACGCAATTCCTGGGCTGCTCAAGGTTTCCGAAGTGTCGAAGGACTCTGCAACTGTGATCCCAGGTGAAACGTCTGCTCGCCCCAGTTGCCCGGCCTCGGAGGGAGATACGCGAGTCGGCCATCATCACCTAGATGTCAGACCCCTCTTGTACTGTCAGCCCGAACCTATAGCGAAGGGAGAATGCAGTGGCCAAGCCGACCGACCCCCCCGGCAAGCCGGACGATCCTGGGCACCAGGCTCATGAGGTCACCATCGTTGTGAACGCCAAAGAGAAGATCGTCCCGAGGGAGCGCATCTCCTTCGAGGAGGTTGTTCGGCTGTTCTACGAGCCCGACCCTGTTCCAACCGGCGACAACTGGGTCTTCGACGTCGCCTACCATCGTGGCGCCGACGAGAAGCCTCAGGGAACCCTCACCGAAGGAGAGACCGTGATGGTGAAGGACCGAATGGTCTTCGATGTCACAGCGTCTGATAAATCATAACGAGGATCTCAGGAGACTCCGGAACGAGGGCTACGACATCCGGCTGCTCAATGGCTGGCTTGTTGTTCAGGATGTCCCGTTCATCGACGCCGAACGCAGACTGCAGCGAGGATGGATCGCGACGCAGCTTTCTCTGGCGGGTGGCGTCACGCAGCCGCCTGGCGACCACACCGCGCACTTCGGGGGCGGGACCCCATGCGATGAGGTGGGGCGTCCACTGAACAACGCCATCGCGGGAACTGGAGCCGCTCTGGGGGACGGTTGGCAGGCGGATCACGTCCTCTCCCGCAAGCCGCTGCAGCCCGACGGCGACCACCACGAGAAGATGACGCGCTATGTCCGCTTCCTAGGTCGGTACGTCCACCGCGCAGGGGTAGAGGCGACGGCGCGCACCTATCCGTTGATCATGCCCGAGGACGAGGAATCTGTCTTCAACTACCTGGACACCGCTACGAGCCGCTCGGGGATCGACCTGATGGCTGAGAAGCTCGACAAGGAGTCGATCGCAATCGTGGGTCTCGGGGGGACGGGATCCTACATTCTGGACCTGGTCGCGAAGACACGGGTGCGCCACATCCACCTGTTCGACGGTGATGTCTTCCATCAGCACAACGCATTCCGTGGTCCGGGCGCACCATCGATCGAGGAGTTAGAGAGCAAGCCACTCAAAGTTGACTACTGGGCCTCGGTGTACTCGCGGATGCGTGGAGGGATAGTGGCGCATCCCACGTTCCTTGGTGCCTCGACACTTGCGGACCTTCAGGGCATGGACTTCGTGTTCTTGGCCCTTGACCACCCCCAGGCAAAGGGCCCCATCATCGAGTTCCTGACGGCCCGCGAGGTGTCCTTCATCGATGTTGGCATGGGTTTGTACAAGTCGGCTGACTCCTCGATCGCAGGCAACGTTCGAGTGACGACATCGACTCCGGCAAAGCGAAACCATATCGCGCGACGCGTTTCGTTGACGCAGGGACCCCCGGACAATCTCTACACGAGCGACATTCAGGTGGCCGACTTGAACATGCTGAATGGCTCCTTGGCGGTACTCAAGTGGAAGAAGCTGTGGGGCTTCTACGAGGACCTGGAGCATGAACACCACAGCCTCTTCACCACTCGCGTGAATTCCGTAATCTCGGAGGATCAGGCATGACCGGCAATCGGTTGACCTCAATCCGTCCGACGTTCGTGGAATTCATTCCGTCCGATCTCGATGAGGGGGTCCTGTACGTCTCGATGGAGTACGCGACGGTTGTCCACCTGTGTTGCTGCGGTTGTGGCAATCAGGTCGTGACACCTCTCAAGCCAAATCGATGGTCCCTGACATTCGACGGGGTCGCTCTTTCGTTGTGGCCGTCCGTCGGAAACTGGAGCTTCCCCTGCCAGTCCCACTACTGGATTCGCGAGAACGAAGTGGAGTGGGCAAGGCGGTGGTCACCCAGGGAAATCGATGTGGCGCGCACACAACGGCGGACGCCGGGGCGCGATGACCAACTTGGAGTCGAGGCGGTCACCGAAAGCGCGTCGCCACCCGGATTCTGGGGACGCCTGAAGTGGCGGTTCTTCCGGTAGTCCTCGGAGTCTGACGCGGAGCGACGTGCCAGCGTCCGCCGGACGAGTTGCGAACCTGCCGGGTGCCTCCATCCCATGGTTCCCGCGATCCTGGGGCGACCTCGCTCCAGGGCTCGGGCATCCATCGTGGTGGTGACCTCGCGACCCTGGTGAAACAGCAGGTCAGGAGCCGTATGGGGTGCGATTGTCCGACCGAGCAGGCAGAATAATCCCAACCATGTAATTATGGGGATCACCGAAGGGGGCCTTGGGCTTGGAAAACGGAGTAAGTCAAGCGACTCGCAAGCAGCGGGGCGCCTTCTTCACCCCCCCCGCGATCGCCGAGTTCTTGGCAACTTGGGCCGTCTCGGACAACCCCGATTCGCGGATTCTGGATCCAACATGCGGCGAGGCCGTATTCCTGATCTCGGCCGGGAAGGAGCTTCAAAGAGCCGGGTGTCGCTCAGAGAGCTTGGAAGGCCAGCTCTTCGGCGTCGATGTTGACGCCGGGTCTTTGGGCGAGGCATCAAGACTCTTGACACAGGGAGGGGTTAGCGCGCACTTGGTGGAGGACGACTTTTTCTCCCTCCCATCGCCGGACCAGTTGGGGTGCCCGCTACCGCTCATGGACGCGGTCATTGGGAATCCCCCATTCGTTCGATACCAACTTCATTCAGGGGACACAAGAACGAGATCGGCCAAGGCGGCGCTCAGGCAAGGGGTCCGGCTTTCGGGGCTGGCATCTTCGTGGGCGGCCCTTCTGGTTCACGCCTGCTCATTTCTGAAACCCGACGGACGGCTTGCGATGGTGCTGCCTGCCGAGTTACTGACAGTTCACTATGCCGAACCCATCAGGCGGTGGTTGAGGAGGCGATTCGCGGCCGTCAATCTGGTGATGTTCGAGCGACTACAGTTTGAGGGTGCACTTGAGAAGGTAGTCCTCGTCGTGGCAAGGGGTTCGGGTGGGTGTGACGCCTTCTCCTTGTATCACGTCCGAGACGCCGCAGACCTCAACCAGATCCGGCCGTTTGACGAATTTGCCGTTACACCTTCGGAGGAAGGCAAGTGGACCGACCTGCTCCTACCCATGGACCAACGGCAACTCTTCAAGCGCGTGTGCACGGACTCCTTCGTGCCGCTGGAGACCTACGGCTCGCCGGAGCTGGGTACCGTGACGGGTGCCAACGACTTCTTCGCGATCAGCGAGGTGACCCGAAAGCAATATGGTCTGACTCAGCGTCAACTCACGCCGATTAGTCCACCTGGCACCCGTCATCTTCGAGGGACGACTTTTTCGGGCCATGATTGGGAAACACTTCGCGATGCGGGAGAGCGAGTCTGGCTGTTGACCCCGAATCCCAACGATCGGAGCAAGAGTCTTAGTCAGTACACAAAGCACGGAAGATCTCTCGGGATTCACGAGGCATACAAGTGCACCATCCGAGATCCCTGGTGGCGCCCTCCGGTCGTCACTCCTCCTGACCTATTCTTCACATACATGAGTCACCGGTTTCCCCGCTTGATTCGAAACCAGGCGGGAACGTCATTCCTCAACTCGATGCATGGGGTCAGGCTCACGCCTGGCCACCGCCGAGCAAAACACGCTCTTCCCTTGCTCGCGCTGAACTCCGTGTCCTTGCTTGGTAGCGAACTCTTCGGCAGGTCATATGGGGGCGGAATTCTCAAGATGGAACCGCGTGAGGCCGCAAGTCTTCCCGTTCCGTCGCCGGAGGCGCTTGATAAGGCTTGGCGTCTGTTGAGCGAGAAGGAAAGGAGCCATCTGGATCGCCTTCTCAGAGATCGACGCTGGACCAGCGTGCTGGCTCGGGTGGATGATGTTCTATTGCGGAGCGCAATCGGGATATCGCACGGCGACGTGGAGCAACTGCATGATGCGGCCAGGTCCTTGCGCGAACGTAGGCTGGGCCGTCAGACTACGTGAGTGACCCAAGACCAGGCTGCCATAGAGAGCGAAGTCGGAAACCCGTCTGATCGCTGGGAAGTCCTAAAGGATCGCGTCCAGGCTGAGGCCGTCCAGAAGTTCGCGGCGGCTCAGGCCGAATGGCTAGGGTTGATGTGGTGCCTGGATGCCTACAGGGCGGCAGATGTCGTCCCGCGGGGTAGCGACGATCTTGCAGCGCTCAACCGCAACAAGGGGAACTGGTTCTCGGAGCTAGTGGCCCTTCTTCTGCAGAATCAGACCTCGCAGGAGATTGGCTCCCGCACCAAGGTTCAAGGTTTCTCCCAGGTCCACCAGGTAGACGTGGCATGGCCTGTGCGCCGCGTTGACCCTCTCATCTGCGTAGAGACGAAGGTCACCGGAGGGCCGCCCTATGGGGATCGGCCTCCGCGTGGAGCTCTCAGCGACTGGACGAACAGGCGCAAGGAATTGAAGTTTGCAGCCACCGACCTAAAGCTCTTTCGCAGACAGCAGGAGACGACCATTGAGCACTGGGACGTCTGGCGAGCCACGGCTCCGCCACGCTGCTACTTCATCTGGGCGGCGAGATTGAGGACTGAGGCGGGGAAGACTCGCGACAAGATTGAGAGCATGGCCAATGAAGCTCAATCTCTCATCAACACCTATCTTGAAGGTGCGGGCATCTTCGGATGGAAGGCGTCCGCAAACGGTGGCTATGAGCCGGTTCCGTTGCCGTCGCTGGCGAGGGTAACCAGCCTGGACGACGTCCTCTATCGCATTGCCACAGAGATCCGTCAGATGCTTGATTCTTCGGGCCTTGCTCCGGATCCTGTTGTGCCATCCAAGTTGGCGGTTGACACGGGTCTTGAGGCCGAGGACGAAGAGGAACCGAAGTTCCCGTGAGGATGTCGACTACATCGTGGAGACGTTCCCGATCGTCCGGTCGAAATGACGAGCGGGATTTCGGCGAGTACCGAACGAAGCGCCCGATCCTCACAAATCCTTCGATGCCATAGCCGAGCCGCACACCTGGCGCGCTCCGGTCTCGCGCGCTTGGAGCCGGCGACTGGTCGGCGGCGACAGCCTCGCAGAGATCGCAGAATGGTTGAACACACGACGCCCGCGCGTGTCACGCCCGTGGGGAACGGGCGTGTGGACGCCCGAAACCGTCCGTCGTGCGTTCGTGTCGTAGCACGTCTGCTGGGGCTAGAGCCCCATCGGGTTGAAACGCTTGATCTGTCGCACCATCCATTCCATCTGCTTGGTGAACGGCTCCCAGGCTTCGTCAACCGCGAGATCAACCAGCGTGATGTGCGGGTAGTACTCCTTTTGGATCATTCCTGGAATCTGGTGGATGGCTTCGAGCAGCTTGCTCCACATGACGTCCTGACTGAAGGGCTTGTGCTTCTGAACGTCTCCCTGGACCCACACTTCTCCCCGGAGGTCACTGATCGTGTAGGGAATCGGGTCCCAATCCACGCCGAGGATGAGGGGAGCGTAGTTGAGGCCATGGACATTTGGCTTCGCGAAGAAATAGTCGCGCATCCCGCGATCATGGCCCCACTCGATCAGACGAAGCCCGGTGCTCGCGGCGAGGTCACCGGCGTTGGCCCGTATAGTCGCGATGAACTCGGCGACCTTCTCTGGCTGTTGTACCGGCATCTCTTCCTCTCCTGTTCAGCGGGCGGGTGGAGGCGACAGGTCGATCCTGGCGCCACCCAAGTGTTTCTCGATGAGTTCTCGCGGGTAGCGTTCAAGCAGGTATTGGATGAGATCTTCCTGTCGCGGCTGGCCGAAGGCCATGCGGTAGATGGTCAGGGACCGTCGAAGATCCGCGAGCCGCTGTTCGTCCCTACTCAGGGGCCACGACGGCACATGGCGCTCGATCTTGGCGCCGTCAGGAGCGGTGTAGATCCAGTACGGGGTGAGATCGCTCGAGCGCTCATCATCCTCCAGTGCTGCATCGATGAGTGCCTGCCATGGGTCGCCGTCGGACTCCGATGCGAGGATGATCGGGCCATGGCGGGCAGCGAGGTTCTTGCGCACGGCATGACCTTTGTAGCGATGCACACGTCCCTCCCGCTGCTCCATGTCGACGGGGTTGGGCGGCAGGTGCCAATGCACGACTGCATGGCAGTATCGATGGAAGTCGAGGCCCTCTTGACCCACGGACGTCGATGCGAGAACGAACGGCCAGAAGGGCGAGTTGAAGGCAGCTCGGACGAGATCCTCGCGGGTTGCCTCTGAACCGTCCTCGCCCGTCTCCGCGCCATATCGGAGCGCGAAACGGTTGCGCATCCCGCGCTTGTCTATTCGAACCCGGCCTTCCGCGACGGTGATGTCGTCTACGAACATGGTCGGCGTCCGCATCCCGAGCACATCGACGATCTCGGATGTGACCGAGTCGACTTGCTCAGTGAACACCGCCGTTCCGAAGGAAGCCAGTTCGAACAGCTGGTGGAAGTACTCATCGAGGGCCGCCTGGATGTTTCCGCTGATCGAGTAGGCCAGGACGCGTTGCCAATAGCGGGAGTCATCGTCGAGTCCTCGCACTAGGGCCATCGTTTCAGCCTGGTTGAAGTACGTTCGGAATCCCCAGGCAATCTGGCCAGCAGAGTCGACCATGTGATCGACCTCTTCGTCGGTCGCGTCGGTGGGCACGAATCGCATGAGGGCCCGCAATGCGCACGTCGCAGGGGCCCCGAGCGCCAGCTGCGCGAGGACACGGGTGAGATCCTTCGGGGGTCGGCCCAGCTCGATCTCTCCGCGTGCCAAAGCCCTGGCGCGCTCGACATGCTCATCGAGCGCCGCGTCCGATTCGGCATCATCATCATCGCCTGGTGCCGAGCTGCCCCACACGCCGTAGAACTCCCAGCCATCGCGTGCCCACCAGGCTTCCGCTCGGTCGGGATCGCGTGCCAGATCGAGAAGGATCGGGGCCGCCCAGTACCAGCTCTCGTCCTCGGGGCCAGCGTCCGGAGCGCCCTCGAGCAAGGGCGCTACCGCCTCGCTCAACATGACCTCTGCCGCTTCGATTACTTCGGCTTCGCCCCTTAGGGCGCCGCTCTCGTCGTGGCCGATACCCAGCGGATCTGCGAGCCGCGCCATTGCCACGCTTGGGTACATAGCGGCGAAGACGTTCATCCCCGTGAGCCTTCCCTTTGATCGTGAGAATCGCAGCAATGGCTGTGCACGCTTCTTGCGATCTTCAGGGGTGTTCTTGGCAGTGGAGGCGGAGAGCTCCTGGATGCGCCGCTCGACCTCGTAGCTGGTCAGCGCTGCGATCGCCCGGGGAGCCATGAGCCATGCGCTGAAGACGAGTCGCTTGGTCAGTCTTCGCGCCACGTCACTGGCGAAGGAGCCCGATCCGCGGTAGTAGGGGAGAGCTGGAGGCAACCACAAGAGCCTCCACGCATCGGAGTCGAGCATGTCGGCGAATAGTGCGCGCAGGCGAGCATTCCCCGGATCGATCTTCGCGTACGCTTCCACATCTTCGCCGCTTAGGATGCCCGATGCCCCGGTGCCCTGGAGCACGCTGGCCAGTTCACGCCCTGATCGAGCGGTCTTCGCCGCATCCGCAAAGCGCTTCTTCATGATGTAGCGCTCCATGAAGCTCAGCGCGTAGGGGGCCGATTTCCAGTACTCCATCACCGATCCGTGCTCCAGGTGGTCGGCGACCCGCTGCATCGCGACGAAGGACTTCGCGTCTTCCGATGTGAAGGTCTGAGCTTCCGCAGGGGGAACCTGAACGAGCATCCCGTCGCGATGTTCCGATACGGCCAGCCGTTCAGTTCTGATCATCACCTTGCGCAGTTCCTTCTCGATCTTGCCTTGCGCCGTAGCCAGTGCACCGGAGTCGTCATCGAGGTGGAGTAGAGCCCCTCGGTAGTCGTCGAGGGCGCGCTGGATCACGGCAACCTTCTGCGGGTCGTGGTCCAAGAGGAACTCCAGGGTGCGCACGAAATCCGCATAGTGATCGTCGAGCGCAGCTTCCGAGGAAAGCGTGTACATCTTGTATGGAGTAGCAGAAAGCAGAAGGACCTTGACCTTGCTCTCCTCGGCGTCTTGATAGTTGAAGAGCCCTCGCGCCAATTCCCCCTCTGGTGAATCAGGGACAAGCAGATCTTTGAACCTTTGGAACTCGTCAAGGATGATCAGGTCGGGGTCGAGCGCCTTGACGCATGAGGTAGCGAGCACCTGGCGGAGCTCGGCAATGACAGCGTTGCGTTCTCGATTCTGATCGGCGGGGATGTGGGTGCGATGCCGCTTGAATTGGTCACAGAGATCCTCGAATCGTGTGCGAAGGTCAATCTCCCCGCGTTCCTTTTGTGCCCGCACATGTCGGTCGAGCGCACGCTCGAAGTCATTGAGCAATGACTTGTCGAGGGCGTGGGTGCGGGGCACGAATTCGACCTCCCGGCGCCACCAAGTCGTGGACTTCGCCTGGATTCCGGCCTGCAGAACGTTGAGCGTCGGGATGTTTCGGATGTTCCACGACGAGTGCTGGAGCATCCAATACAGCAGCGCGCGTTCTCGCCACCGTCCAGGGTTGCTCCCCATCTTCAGAGACGTGTTGGGGGAAAGCGCGATGAAATTCACCTTGTTGCTCCGGAGATTGTGAACCTCTTGAGGCAGCAGGGTGATGCGCTCTAGCAGTCTGTTGTCGTGCTCGACGACCTGCAGGCGTGCCAAGTTCTGGCGAGCGATCTGTGCGTTGGAGCAAACGTAGATCACATCGAGGCGCTTCTTGTCAGCCCATAGATGGTCGAGAGTCTTCGCGATGACCCCTCTGGCGACCAGGGTCTTGCCGAGCCCTACCTCGTCTGCCACGAGGAAGCGGTCGGTCGGATCGGGGTCAAGGAAGAATCGGCGGAACGTGTAGTCGACGGAGTCTCGTTGGAAGTCCTTCAGCCCGGCGAGGACCGCGTCGACATCGGGCGGCTGGATACTCACGTGGCAAGATCCTCTCGGGCTTCCCAGACTGGCTGCCAGATAGTCATGAATCCCTCCGGGATGAGGGCTTCCCCCTCCGGAGTTCGCGAGAGGTCGTTCACCAATCTCGCCACATGCTCGAGGCGCCTGGGCTCCCGGTGAAGAGATCGAAGGAGGTTCTCGAACAACGGGAAGCCGACGAAGCCTGGCACATCGGAATGCTTGTCGCGGCCGTCAGTGTCACTCGTCAGCAGTCGCGCCAGCTCTCGAGGGTCGTCGCCGGAGAGGAGGAACAGCAGCAGTCGAAGTACGCGTGCCTTGTCCCTGAGGATGTCTCGCAGGATGGCATCATCCCGCTCCGCGGGCATTCCTTCGATCGGCAGATTCAGGACGAATCGCTCTGCTCGGCTGCGGCCGTCTCGCTTGAATCGAGCGTCGACCGCAATGAAGCTCGAGATCTCGACCATCTCGACGTCAAACGCCTTGCCCTTGAGCGCTTTCTCCATTCCGAGCGATCGCGTTTCGCCGAGCCGGATCG
>Ga0315281_10007091_pt1 | contig 15836 bp, 15 predicted proteins | sample YL17G07_0_MG_FD_204540 | JGI IMG/M metagenome (GOLD analysis project Ga0315281, IMG submission 204540) | Sediment microbial communities from Yellowstone Lake, YNP, Wyoming, USA - YL17G07_0 | ecosystem: Environmental > Aquatic > Freshwater > Lake > Sediment | place: USA: Wyoming | collected... | reverse complement strand
GGATCGGCGACGGCGGCGATGACCCTGCCTTCCGCCCCGGCGCGCTCCATTACGGCGTAGTCTATGGAAATGGAGGCGAGCGACGGATACGTCAGGGCCATCAGGCCGTCAAACTTCGCTGTCCCGAAAGCTTCCGCAAGCTTCACGACTGCGTTTGCGGTTTGCGGCTGGCTTTTGCCGATCTCATCGAGGATCACGTCCGCCCGCCAGAAAAACATCCCGGCATTCCAGTAATAATTTCCAGACTTGACATACCGCTCCGCCGTGGCGATGTCCGGCTTTTCCAGAAACTCCTCCGCCTTCGCCGCAGGGCCTCCCAGCTTCGCCCCGGTTTTTATATAGCCGTAACCGGTCTCCGGGTAATGAGGCTTGACCCCTATCACGCCCAGCGCGTTTTTATTTTCCACGATCCCCGCCATCACCGCATCCACGGCCTTGTAAAGCGCGTCCGGCTTGCTGATTATGTGGTCGGACGGAAAAACAGCCATGACCCCCTCCGGGTCCAGTTTCTTTATGATGGCGGCGGCCAGGGCGATACACGGGGCCGTGTTGCGCCCGGCTGGCTCTACAATAACGTTGCGGGCGGGTATCGCAGGCAACTGGGCGCGTATCTCGTCCGCATGGCTTGCGCCTGTGACGATGTACGTCCTCTCCGGCGGGACGATCCCGGATAGCCGCTCGACGGTATCCTGTATCATCGTCTTCTCGCCAACCACGGGAAGGGCCTGTTTTGGCCTGCTCTCGCGCGAAAGGGGCCAGAACCGCGTCCCTTTGCCACCTGCCATCACCACTGCGTGAATCATAGCAATACCCCTGCCGGTATAATATTTATTATTCAAAAAACGCCAGGACCGCCACGCCAGCCGCTACACAGTAATACCCAAACCACCGAGATTCACCTACTTTAATTAGAGCCACGAGCAGTATAAGCGAAAAGTGGCCGTAATTAAACCCGATGGGCGTCAAGAGGCTGGTTAGGAGATTTTTGTGGAAATCGTTGGCGTGGGCCTCCCCCCTCTCCCTGCTATCTTCATGCTGTCCGGGGTGTTCTTCACCTTGGACTCTTTCGGACTGAACGGCGGGGTGTAGAACACCCGCGCCGAGCGTAAATTTTCCCTGCTTCTCCGGGGTCGCCTGACCCCGGTCTTAAATCTTCGCCATAAGAAGCCGTGGTCAGGCGACCACGGGGAAGCGAATATGATGTGACTGCGGGGAAACGAATAAGGAGGAAAAGATTTCACCTCCAACCATCATTTTTATCCATGCTGAAAAAAACAGGGAAACAAAATTTACTTTTCGCGCCGGAAATGCGATATATTTTTATGTTCATATTTGTCTGGAGGTAAATCAAATGGCTAGTCACACTCGAAAAAAGAAACAGAAAAAGCGCTGGAGAAGCAAAAAAGCCTCTCACAAGCGATAACCGTACGCGCATGTCCCTTTCGTCTGAAGAAGTCCGCCATGTGGCCACGCTTGCCAGGCTTGCGCTTGGCCAGGATGAAGAACGTAAATACGGCTCCCAGCTTTCCGCGATACTGGACCACATAAGCCAGCTTGGCGAACTGGACACGTCCAGCGTCCCTCCCACGTCGCACGCCCTCAAACTGAGCAACGTTGTCCGGGAAGACGCGGCGGTTCAGCCTTTTGATCCGGCTTCGTGGAGTTCCAACGCGCCGTCGGCGGATCACGGCCATTTCCGCGTCCCGAAGGTGCTGGACTGACGCGATGAGCGCTATCTGTTCGCTCACACTGCATGAACTATCCGCCCTTATGGACAAGGGCGAAGTCACCAGCGAACAGGCCACGCAGTCGTATCTGGACAGGATCGGCAAAACCGACCCGAAGCTGAATTCATACGTCACGGTTAACGCACAGGGCGCTATCGAACAGGCGCGCGAGGCGGATAAACGCAGAAGCCGTGGCGAAAAAGGGCCACTGCTCGGCGCGCCGGTTTCCATAAAAGACGTGATGGCTACCAAAGGGCTTCGCACAACCTGCTCGTCGAAAATGCTGGAGAACTTCGTCCCCCCCTATGACGCATTCGTCGTCAAAAGGTTGAAAGACGCCGGGGCCGTTATCCTTGGCAAAACTAATATGGACGAGTTTGCGATGGGATCGTCCACGGAGAACAGCTATTTCGGCCCGACGAAAAACCCGTGGGACACGTCACGGATCCCCGGAGGCTCTTCCGGCGGATCGGCCTGCGCCGTCTCCGCAGACCTTTGCGCTGGGTCGCTTGGGTCGGACACGGGCGGCTCCATACGCCAGCCCGCCGCATTGTGCGGTATCGTCGGTATGAAGCCGACGTATGGGAGAGTCTCCCGGTTCGGCCTTGTGGCTTTCGCATCTTCGCTGGATCAGATCGGCCCGATGACGAAAGATGTCACGGACTGCGCCATCATGCTCAACGCCATCGCCGGGCACGACCCGATGGACTCCACCTGCGCCAGCGAGCCTGCGCCGGATTATACCAAGGGGCTGGACGACGGGGTTAAAGGGTTGACTATCGGCGTGCCGGACGAATATTTTGTAGAGGGGATGGACCCTGAAGTGGAGAAATCCGTCCGTTCCGCGATGAGCGCGCTGGAAGAAGCCGGGGCGAAACTGAAACGGATAAGCCTCCCGCACACAAAATACGGCGTTCCCGCGTACTACGTCCTTGCTCCGGCGGAAGCGTCCGCGAACCTCGCCCGGTTCGACGGCGTACGATACGGCTACCGCACACCATCCGCCACAAACCTCAACGAGATGTACATGAAAAGCCGTAGCGAAGGGTTTGGGCAAGAGGTCAAACGCAGGATAATGCTGGGAACATACGCGCTGTCATCCGGCTATTACGACGCCTACTACATCAAGGCTCAAAAGGCTCGGACACTAATCAAAAACGATTTCGTCAACGCGTTCAAAGACGTGTCGGTCATCATGGCTCCCGCCACGCCAACCCCTGCGTTTGGGATTGGGGAAAAGTCGGGCGACCCGCTTGGCATGTACCTTTCGGACATTTTCACGATCAACCTGAATCTGGCGGGAATGCCGGGCGTATCGGTCCCGTGCGGGTTCAGCTCGTCGGGACTGCCGATAGGCGCGCAGATACTTGGGAATTTCTTCGACGAAGCCCTTCTGCTGAGAGCCGCCAGGACGCTGGAAAAAGCGCTGGGGATAACGGGCCGGAAACCGGTAATCTGACCCTCAACAAAAAAGGGGCTACTTCAGCCCCCTTCTATCCCCACAAAACCTTCCAAAAACCACGCCTCGCTCAGGCCGCGTGACTTTCCTCGTGCATACACATGTCGCACTTATGCTCTTCGCCGCGTCCGCACATCACACACACAGCCCCATCCGGCTCTCTACGCATCAGTCCGCCGCAATGCTTGCAGACTTCCTTGGGTAGCTCATGAGATTTGGGCGCCGCGTGTTTGGCGGAGTTGGCCGCCCGCTCTGGGCGATGCCTAGAATGAACCGCTTTGCCCTTTCCAGTTCGCGTGGCCTTCCTAGTCTTGGTTTTCATAATCATTCTCCTTTACGCTCGCGCTATTAGATGCGGTCTAACAACAACCGATTCTCTTTGGCTCATTACATGCCGTTCCATATATAATATAACCCCAAATCGGATTTTCGGTTCCAAAAACTGGATTTTTCCTAAAGGAGTTTGTAATTGCCTGTTTTAACAGTATATTCCGCCGATTGGTGTCCCGACTGCCATGCCGCCATACGATTTTTGGACGAACGTGGAATAAAGTACAACCTAGTGGATGTAGAAGAAAATCCAGATGCCGTGGATATAATCATCGCGGCCAAAGGAAAGAGGGTTCTTCCGGCGCTGGAGTACAAAGGCCGGTTCATGGACGGCAACAGATTCAATAAGGAAAAGTTTGAGAAAGATTTAAAGGAACTTCTCGTAGATTGACCGTATTGATCTATAAATAATAGAGTTATCCGCCCGTGGCTTTCCTGGTAGCGGCAGGTGAGTTTCCTTTACCCGCCCTGGTCGCTAAAAGCGCATCCCCCCGATCTTCGTCTACCCTGCCCCTGGGATCGCCCCTCAAAACTCCCGTGTCTGGCTTGCCTCTATACTGGACAATTATGCCGACTCAAATTACTTGCCGCTGAAAATGTCATTAAAAATTAAATTATTACCTTTGGCTTGATCTTTGCTTTTAAAACATATAACAACTAGCGCTCAAGGAGGTTCTTTTATGGAAAATCTACTGATATCCCTCTTGCTTATCTGGGGATTCAACTCGCGTTTAAACCAATGAATCATCGGCGCCTCAAGGCTATCTGAGTCTCTTGGCGCCCATCGGCGTAGAAAAGGAAGGTGGCTCATAGCAGTCTTTCCGGAAGGCCAACTGTAAACGCAATTGTCGTTCAGGGCGCTTTACTTGCCATCATGTTGTCACGCCATTCCTTAAGGGCGTACAGCGTTTCTGGACGGATGACGCTTTTTTGGATAGCCCCATTTTCGATGGGAAGCTCGAACCCTTCCGGGAAAATATATACCGGTGACCCCTCGCTGACGTATTCGCCAAGCTCAATTACATGAAAATCGTTAAGCTGGACACATCCCTCCGTAGGCTTGGTTTTGTCACCCATGCCCGAACCATGTATCCATATCCCGTACCCGCTTTTGCTCTGCCTTTGATCCAGGTCGTTGGGATAATTCAGGACATACGCCCTGGGGCCGTATTTTGTGGGGAGGTTTCCATCCCTTATTTCGGTTATCCTGTACAGCCCTTCCGGCGTACGGTTATCACCCTGAGTAAGCTTATCCCCACGCTCCGATCCCAGCGACACTGGATACCGCGCCACGATCATGTAATTGTCCTGCGTCTCCTCCAGCGCCAAAAGCTCATGCCTGCTCTTGTCCACCACCACAGTGTGGACAGACACGCTGGCCGGTAGCGGTAGCGCCTGCCGTGGAACGGGCAACTCCGAGATATCCGGGATGTCCCGGAAAACGGCGGCATATGGATCGCCCGCAACCCTGGGAGCCCGCAGAGAAGCGGACGGAGCAAGCGACACAGCCGTTACGGGCGGACGGGCGGACAAAGGCGCGGTGATGGTTTTTAGCGGCGCAGTGACTGCCCAGCTTATCACCGATAGCGCGAACAGAGCCATCACCGAGAATGTGGCCACCTTCTTGAGCGACGGCGTGTTTCCACCAAGGTCAAACGCGCCCCGCACCCTCATGTTGTTGACGCGTACAAGGACGCCGATCCTGGCCTTGTACATCTCCAACTCAAGCCTACGCAGAGTGGCGCCCCTCATTTCACCTGCCGAGCCTCCAGTCCTCGGTGTCTATTTTCCATTCCACCCCATATTTTACCAGGATCAGCGTCTTCGCACCCACATCGGAATGACGGCCAGATGTGTATCGCTGGATAAATTTTACGGTCGCCCTGCCCCCTTCGGCTTTCGTCTCCATATCCATGATCTCCACCTTTATACCACCGGCTTTTTCAAACCTCTTTCGTTTATCGGCAAGCCACGCGGACCGGGCCTGAGCGCTACCGGGGAATGTCGGAGAGTAATAATTCTCATATCTGTCGAAATTCTTGGCCTCCCATGCCTCCCGCCACCCTTGCACCGTAGCGTTGACGCCGGCGGTGTCGTCATCGGGCTTCATGACAGGTTCTTGTGGCGCGGCGGTTTTTACCTCATGTATGGTTACTGCGGCCGGTGTAGCGGATGGCGCCTCCTTCTCCGGTTTCACCGGGTCGAATTCCGCCGGAGACGGCTGTCGCGCAAACCGCTCCTCCTCCGAGCGCTCCAACGTCTCCACTTTTTCCTTAAGGCGGACAACCTCAACATTAAGGTCGTCAATGACCTTCTTCGCCCTATTCAGAGCGGCGGCGTCGGACGTGGGGTCCTCCCTGACGGTTATGGTGACGTTTGCAAGCTCTTTCTCCACGTTGTACGTGTATGGGACCTTGATCCATATCTCCGCCCGTGTCTTTTTCACACGCTCGAAATTGATTACAGTGACCTTGTCTATAAGCCTGTCGCTAACGATCACCTGAGGATTGCCCAGCTTGCTCCCCATGTTTTCCATCTCGATGGCGAGCCGGTTGGGGTTCTCCAGCCTGTATGCAAAGAACTTGATTGGCCCGTCGGCGGCTATTTTAATATCCGTCCTGTCGTTGAGGGTTCGGAACAAGACCTCTTTGACGTAGAATATTTTGACAGGTCGAGAACCAGCCGCCGATGAATCCTTTGAGTCCGCGCCCCAGCCGACAGGGAAAAAGTCCGTCGTGGCGCACGAGGAAAAAAGGAAAACGCAGAGCATTGCGAGCGAATGGAAAAGACTAGAGGGAATCCGGCGCATTACTGCTATTGTTCAACCGATCAAGATGTTAATTCAATTAAATAGAACGATCCCCAAGCGTGTCTATGTTTACCAGTTATAAGGCCATCCGTCAAGGATGCCTTTTGCCTTGCGCTTCCCCGTGGTCGCCCCGGGCGGTTTCCCTAATTATTGCGCGGGGGCAGGGCTATTACCTGCCAATTTATGAGGGGGGACTCGCAGGTTCGCTCCTGCGTTTTTCATAAAGTCCGTTTTGAGCGACAGCCTGAGGTGGCTCCGGCCAAACAAATGAGGATTTTCAGGGTCTATTAACTATGGCCGTCGTTAGCCCAAATCGAAGGCTGGTAACCAGCATAAAGCTCCTTTTCGGTTAAGCCGCTCTTAGGCCGAAAGAGTCTTAGCGCATGTCCCCTATCGTAGAGACGGTCAACGATTCGAAGAGCTTGGTTTTCGTTGCCACAAGCGCAGCTATTCGCCGGGCATATCGTATCTTCATCGTTAAGCTTTAACGTATCATCCAGCAAGTTGCCGAGGTTCACGTTTTGTTGGTGTCCGCAGGGGAAAACATCGCCTTTTATGTTAACAATAATATAATTTTTACCCGCCGAGCATGGCATGCCTTTTGTCAAAGCCTCTTCAATTTGCATCATGTAGCTGTGAGGCGTATCCCACAATTCCTTGAACGCCGCACGATCCTCCTTCGTATAACATCGCGGATAAACAAGTTTGGGATCGGCTCCTTCCACCCCCACAAACTCGCCAAAGAGGCCGTTCATCGTTAACGGGACACCAAGCTCATCGCAACGTCTCTTATAGTCACGAATCAAACTACTGCTCCCCGGGAGCGCAACATAACCTATGTAAAACGTAACCCCGTATTCCTTCAGCTTTTTTGCGCTTTCAAAGAATGTATCGACATTTTTGATGACCGTGTCATGCAAAGTGCAACCAATGCCCAGTTTTTTGACATTGACGGATTTTAAAAAAGGCTCTATTTTCTTTTCCCAGTTGACCGAGAGGTTGGTTGAAAAGCTGACGCCTGCTATATTGTTTTCCTCATTGCACAGTCTTTTTACCTCGTTTAGAATCTCGCCTGACAGAAATATCTCCCCGCAAATACCAAGCCGCAGAGATACCCGATAAGGGAGTTTTTTGATTTTTTCAAAAATATCATGCATTTTCCCCACATCAAAAGTGGTTTCCCTGTGTTTACGCGAGACGACGATGCAATACGGACAATCAAGGTTGCATTTGTAAAACTGTATGGGAAAGCGTATTCCCAAGTAGGGAAGGTGCGAAAGGCCGGCGATGGTCATACAACTATCTGATTCCTGATAAGCGGCGCCCCAACGTTATCCAAGCAAAAACAGCTATTCCCCGAGACCGGGCATTACTCTTTTTTCGCCGTATCGGCGGTTTTGCCCTCTTCCGGATTGTTGTCGACAACTTCCCTGAAATCCTTGCCAGTCTTGAAGAATGGAACCTTCTTGGCGGGCACATGCACTTTTTCGCCCGTTTTGGGATTCCTGCCGTCCTTCTCCTGGCGGTCGCGGACGCGAAACGAACCAAACCCGCGTATCTCCACCTTGTCGCCGTTGGCGAGGGCTTCGATTATGCTGTTGGTGAATATATTTATTATCTCTTCAGCCTGTTGTTGTTTCACGCTGATTTTGGCCGCCAGTTTCTCGGCCATCTCGGATTTAGTCATAAACGTAACCCGTCAAACAAACGATAATTGTATTTAGCGCCACACAAGCGTCGGCGCCCCCACACCCCACCACGCCCGAATCTAACAAAAACCGCGTCTCCGCGTCAAATCCCTTTTTGCAGGAGCCTAGCTGGCCTTGTCCTCGAAAACGTCTTCGAAGTGCGAATCCACATACTTGTCCAGCATGTCGTTTACGCGATCCTGGAAATAATCAATATCCGCGATATCCGTAAGGTTGTCGAGGAAATGCCGTATCAAAGACTGGATAACAGCCTCCACCTCCTCCAGCGACGAATCGTTGTCCACGAGTGTCTGGTTGAGTGACGCCATTATCAAGCTTATTTTCTTCTGATCCATTTTGACTCCAAACGATTGGTTTCCGGGAAATTATAGCAGGAAAGCTGTAAGTGGCAACCTGAATTTTACAATAAGCCTAAAAAAAACCTGTAAGAACCAGGCCGCGCAAAAAAAACAAAACAAGCCTCGAGCGTTTCAGATATCCAGTTTGTCACCTATGATCTTTGCCTGAACCCCGCCCCTGCTAATGGAAGTCTCCATTTTTTCCAATAATTTGTCCATAATGCGCTCATACTCGTGGGCGTCTGTCTCTGTCTGTTTCCTGAGCGCGAAAAGCTCGTGCGTTATTTGCAACAACGTCAAAACCGTGATGAAGTTCATGTCGAACGACCCGCTCTTTTGGGCTATCTCGCGTATGCGCGAGTCTATATAGGCGGCATAGTCGCGGGTCACCTGCGGGTCCTGGCTGGATTTTATCGTGTACTCCCGCCCATACACCTTTATCTTGACTGGCTGGCTTTCGCTCAACTTTCCCTGTTCTCCTCTTCCACTATCGCTTCGTCCAACCGTTCCACTATGCCCTCGACTTTTTTCCTGACCAGTTCACGTTCCATCATAAGCCTGTCGCGCTCTTCGACAAGCCCTGCGTATTTGGCTTTGAAGGAGTCCATCGCAGAGGCGGCTTTCAACTGTGATATGTTCAGGTCGAGGGAGTAAATTTTCCTCTTTAACTCACGGTTTTCTTCTTTAAGGCTGTTGGTGTATTCAAAAAGAGAATCCAGTTTTTCCTGCAACTTCTCCAGTCTGACGAAATCCATCTTAATCGCCCATTAGCCCAAAAGTTAAAGCCGTGTATTCGTTATGCCAACTTATCTGTTTGAAAGTAGAACTGATAGATAATAAACCCGAAAAATTTCTACTTCAAGTCTTTTCAGCGCTCTTCTCCAAAATAGATTCCATATACTCGCTCATAAAACGATTTTCCCTGCTTCGCCGGGGTCGCCCGACCCCGGTCTTTTTGTAACGCCGCCCTCCCTGTTGCATGCCGGCGGTACGAGGAACCGTGGTCAGCGACCACGGGGAAGCAGAAAATTAACTGTCACCACAAGTCTCCTGAGTTGCGGAAGGACTACGGGGGATACAATATGGTACCGTCCGAAGGAAGAGCTTTGCATAAGTCAACGATTGGACCGCCCCTGCCTTTTCCCTCTCCCCCTGCGGGAGAGGGTGGCCGAAGGCCGGGTGAGGGGTTTGTAAAAGAAATTTTTTATGCCACCCTCACCCTGCCCTCTCCCATCAAGGGAGAGGGTAAGAAGTCGGCGCCTTGCGTTTACTTATTCGGCACGATGAATTTTTGGCTATGCAAAGCTCTCGTCCAAAGGATGCAGGTTTTCACTTAAACTAAATTGGCGGCCCCGATGAATGGATTGCTGATAAAAAACGGACGAGTCGTTGACCCTCTTAACGGGGAGCGGTTTGTCCGGCGGGATATCCACGTCTGGAACGGGAAAATCTCCGATACGCCCGTCCGCGCCCCGCAGGTCATTGACGCGGAAAATTGTGTCGTGATGGCTGGCGGCATTGACGCTCATACCCATGTCACGGATCACGCGTTTGATGGCGCGGTTCGGGAGCGCATGGTCTCAACGGGCCTGCGATATGCGGAAATGGGTTATACGACGATAATCCAGGCTGTGTCGCCTTTGCCCCTGGCGTCCATCACGGCGGAACGGATGGCGATGATCCCGCAGGTGGACAGAGGGTCGCTTGTCATGATGGGCGCGTGGGAGCCGGTCCTGCGATTGGTTGAGCGCAGGGACGAAAAAACACTTGGCTCGCTGGCCTCATGGCTCACGGCAAAGGCAGGCGCATACTCTATAAAGCTGGTCAACCCCGGCGGAAGATTTTTGAAAAGCGCCGGAACCCCATCCATTAAGCGCCGACTGGAAGGTTTCAATATCACACCTCTGGACGTGGCGAGCATCGTGGCGCGGGCTGTCGAGGCGGGCGCCCTCCCCTGCCCCGTCCAACTGCACCTTAACGATTTGGGCGAGACATGGAGCCATACGTCCGCAATCGAAACCATCAACGGACTCGACGGCGCACGGGCGCATCTGGCGCATCTGCAATTCCACTGTTACGGCGGGCGCGGCGGATTTTCATCAGAGGCCCGCGCTGTGGCGGACGCATTCAACGCAAACACAAACCTCACGGCGGATATAGGGCAGGTCGTGTTCGGGAAAACCATCACAGTAACCGCCGACGAGCGGCTGGGCGAGAAACTGGACTCTCTCACCCACGGCGCAGGACGAAAGGATAGAGTCGGGTTTGGTGAAACATGTTACGCCGTCCCCTACGAGTACCGGGCCGACTCCGCCGTCAACGCCATACAGTGGGCGTGTGGGTTGGAGTTGGCCCTTTCAATAGATGACCCGTCGAGGATTTTCATTTCCACCGACCACCCTAACGGCGGCCCGTTCACGGCGTATCCGCGAATCATCAGGCTCCTCATGGACAAAGGATTTCGCGATGCGGAGCTTTCCAAAATCCACCCGGAGGCGCAGAAGCGGACAAACCTTGGGGACATTAACAAAGAGTTGAACCTTTATGAGATTGCGGCGATGACACGCTCCGGCCCCGCGAAGTTTCTGGGAATCGCCGACCGCAAAGGCAACCTCCAACCCGGCTCCGACGCCGACATCACGATTTATAGAAGCGGGGGGGATATGGAAGAGATGTTCGCCAAACCCGCCTGGGTCATAAAATCCGGCGAGGTTATAGTTGAAGACGGCAAGACTATCGCGGAGGTTACAGGGGAGATTTTGACCTATCGCCCAAACCCCGGCGCGCAAGAACCACCTGCGGAAATTTTGGGATGGATAGAGGAACATGGGGGCGATGGAGCTTTTGTGTAGGGCGCCGCTTGCCGCGCCACCATCTCCTTTTGTCCCCCTGCCAGAGGGGGACAGCCGCCACTGTCGGCAGGGGGTGGGAGTGAAATCAAATAATTCCACTAACGCCCCCTCAACCCTGCCCTCTCCTAAGCAAGCGGGGCGAGGGTGAAGAGAGACTGGACAAGAATCATTGACTTACGCAAAAGTCTCCCTAAAAAGGCGCCTCTAAACGAAAAAATTAAAAAATCCGCTTCTAACGCTTTACAAAAGTTGAACTAAAGATTAAAATTAGCGGATTGCAGGAAAAACAAAAACAAAGAATCATTTTAAGGGTAGATGGAACATGGCTCTAGTGAAAGAGCGTAAGCAGGAAATCATGGGGAAATTCCGCGCTCACGAAAACGACACCGGTTCACCAGAAGTGCAGATCGCCGTCCTTTCCGAAAGGATCACGACGCTCACCGAACATTTCAAGACGCATAAGAAGGATCATCATTCGCGTCTGGGTCTTCTTAAGATGGTCAGCAGGCGCAGAAGCCTTCTTGACTATATCAAGAAGAAGAGATTCGATGGTTACAAGAGCCTTATAGAGATTCTCGGCATCAGGCGGTAGGCCTGTTTCCGGGACATCCCATCGCACAATCCTCCAGAATGACGGAGCCTCAGCAACTGGCCCTGGCCGGATGGTTGTGTGCGTCTGAATCCAAGAGACTTGAAAACCGCGGGATCATCCCCGCATGTGGGAATGGTCCACGCGTAACCTCAAAGAATAGGAATAAGAAAGATGCAAGCTGAAAGAGTTGAACTGGACATAGGCGGTAAAACGCTTTTTATAGAGACCGGCGTATTGGCCAAACAAGCGGCCGGGTCGGTGCTCGTCGGGTTGGAAGAGACGATAATACTGGCCGCCGTCTCCATGGAAGACAAGCCAAGGACCGAGCAGACCGATTTTCTTCCGCTCACCGTGGATTACAGGGACAGGATGTCTGCGGCTGGGCGCATTCCCGGCGGATTTTTCAAGCGTGAAGCCAGGCCGTCGGACAGGGAGACACTCGCCTCGCGCCTGACCGACCGCTCCATACGCCCCATGTTCTCGGAAGGCTACTTCTGCGAGACGCAGATTATAATCCATCCGCTTTCGTTCGACTACGAGAACGAGGCGGACGTGCAGTGCATCACTGCGGCGTCGGCGTGCCTGTCCATATCGCCAGCCCCGTTCCACAACCCGGTCTCCGGCGTGCGCGTGGGCAGGGCTAATGGTGAGTTTATCCTTTTCCCCACGATAAAGCAGTTAGCCGAGACGGACATCAACCTTATCGTCAGCGGCACTGCAGAGTCCATCGTCATGGTGGAAGGCGGCGGCAAAGAGATAATGGAAGACGACCTCGTGGCGGCTCTGGAGTACGCCCACGTCTGGATAAAAAAGATATGCGCCATGCAGAAAGACCTGGTCAAGAAGGCTGGCAAACCAAAAATATCCGTCACCGTGCCAGACAGGAGCAGGGAACTGGCCCTCGTAGCGGCTAAAGTTGACCCCGTCAAGATGCGCGAGGCTCTTCTGTCGGGAGCCAAGGCTGAGCGCGCCAAGGGATTAAAGGATATGCGCAACGCGATCGTCGCGGAAATACTCGCGGGTTTGCCGGAAGGTTCCGAGATCAACGAGGCTGGCCTTAAGACCGGGTATGAGACGTTCCAGGGCGGGTTCATGCGCAGGATGGCGCTGGAAGAAAACATGCGGGTGGACGGACGCGGCCCCAAAGACATACGCAAAATCACGATAGCGGTGGACGCGCTCCCCAGGACGCACGGCTCCTCGCTATTCACCAGGGGCGAGACTCAGGCGTTGGTAACCACCACGCTTGGCACCGGGAAAGACGAGCTGATGCAGGAGCGGCTGGAGGGACGGGTCGCAAGCCGTTTCATGTTGCACTATAACTTCCCGCCGTTCTGCGTGGGCGAAGTGAAAAGGGTGACAGGCCCCGGCAGAAGAGAGATCGGCCACGGAGTTTTGGCCGAACGCGCCATTGAGCAGGTCCTTCCCTCGGCGGAAGAGTTCCCATATACGATACGCGTCGTCTCGGAGATACTGGAGTCCAACGGTTCGTCGTCCATGGCGTCGGTCTGCGGCACCTCTCTTGCCCTGATGGATGCGGGCGTGCCGATAAAGGCCGCCGTCGCAGGCATAGCGATGGGACTGGTGAAGGAAGGTAATAAAACCGCGATCCTCACCGACATACTTGGGATGGAAGACGCGCTTGGCGACATGGACTTCAAGGTTGCCGGCACGCGCAAAGGCATTACGGCTGTGCAGATGGATATAAAGATCGAGGAAGGGCTTCCCGTTGACATCATGCGCCGCGCGCTGGATCAGGCCAAAGAGGGCAGGCTTTTCATCCTCGACAAGATGGAAGAGACTATCTCAAAACCCAGGGCGGAACTTAACAAGAACGCCCCGCGCATGCACACCATCAAGATCAACACCGACAAGGTTGGGGCGCTCATCGGGCCAGGCGGCAAGGTTATCCGTGGAATCGTCGCGGAGACCGGTTGCCAGATAGACATACAAGACGACGGCTCCGTCGTTATCGCCACCAACAATCAGGAGTCGCTCGACCACGCCCTGCGCCTGATCAACGCCATCACACAGGATGCGGAGGCGGGCCGGATATACGTCGGCACGGTGAAGAAGATTGTGGATTTCGGCGCGTTCATCGAGATATTCCCCGGCACAGAGGGGCTTTGCCACATAAGCGAGCTGGCCAACTACCGCGTGGCATCGGTCTCGGACATCCTGAAGAATGGTGACGAAGTGCTGGTGAAGGTGCTGGAGATAGACGGCTCAGGAAAAATACGCTTGTCCCGCAGAGAGGCCATGTCCGAAAAGGGAGTGGAGGAAGATGAAAACGCGTCCAAGGGCGGCGGTGACCGTGGCTCCGAGCGCGGCGGCGGCGACAGGCGTCCGAGTTCGGGCGGGAGGGGTGATAGAAACAACCGCCGTTAACGGCGTCTCCATAGTCTGCGAGCACATTCCGCATTTTCGATCCGTCGCCTTCGGGATATGGATCAACGCCGGGTCGCGGGACGAACCGGATGACAAAGCGGGATTGTTCCATTTTTTGGAGCACCTTGTATTCAAAGGCGCGGCCGGGCGCGACGCCCGCGCCATTAACGTTGAGATAGATGAGCTCGGCGGGAACGTGGACGCTTTCACGTCCCGCGAGACCACCGGTTACGTCGCCCATGTCCTGGGCGAACGCCTGGATCAGGCGTTTGACCTGGTGGCGGACCTTACGCTGGATTCCATGTTTCCCGAAGAGGAAATAGAAAAGGAACGCCAGATCATCCTCGACGAGATACGCATGGGTGAGGACAACCCCACCGAAAGCATCTTCGACAAGCTTTATCCCCTGCGATGGCCCGGCCACCCGCTGGGACGCCCCATCACCGGCTCCATGAGCACCGTCAACACCATAACCAGGGACGACATAGTCTCTGCGAGGGACATGTTCTACCGCCCTCCGCGCCTGCTTGTCTCCGCGTCCGGCGCGGTGACGCTTGAGAAGATGGTGAGCCTTGTCAAGCGGCGGTTTGGCGGCATGAGCCAAGGCTCGTCCGTGGATAGGTCGTCTTCGCTACCGCAGATCAAAACCGGTGGGCATATAATCACCAAACCGCTGGAGCAGGCCCACATCGTACTCTCCGCGCCGGGTGTCGAAATGGCCAGCAGAAGGCGCAACGAGATGGCGATACTGAATACGATACTTGGCGGCGGGGCGTCGTCGCGCCTGTTCCAGAAATTGCGCGAAGAGATGGGGCTTGTGTATTCAATCCACAGTTTTTTCGAGCAGTATGTGGAGACTGGGCTGTTCGGCATATACGCCGCATGCGCGCCAGACCTTTTGGAAAAGGTGTGGGCCGCCATTGTCGAAGAGATGGAGGGGACGGTAAAAAACCCTCCCACCGCCGAAGAGATGCGAAGGGCCAAATCCATGAGCGTGGGGGCGCTACTGATGTCGTTTGAATCGCCCAATGCGCGCATGAGCCAAATGGCCCTGCAAGAAATGTATTACGGCAAGGCGTTGACCCGCGAGGAAATGATAGAGGAGATAAACGGGGTTGACGAACGTGGCGTATGCAGTCTTGCCGAAGCTCTTCTGGATGGCCGGGAATATACGGCCCTCGTGCTTGGCCCCGTAAAGAAGAGCCGGGATAAAATATTCAGGAAGTGGCCGTAACGTTTCTGCGCTGATTCACGGCTGACAGGATTTTGAAAAGCCGGAAAGTACCGCATTTGTCATTACGAGGGAGTCGAAGACGACCGAAGCAATCTACATCCCATTGATTATCATAAACTAGAGATTGCTTCGCGGAGTTTGCCCTGAGCTTGCCGAAGGGCCTCAATGACAGGGTGCGACAGTTATGCAAAGGTCTCCTTTGGATTGGGGTTGCGGGCGCTCATCTTCACGTTTTGTGAGGCTGGGGCAACAGGTTTGATGGAGTTAAAAACACCACACCGGGGATTTATACGGTATTTTCATTTTTATCGCTTTGCGCTTATGTTAGCAACAAATAGACTTGTCCGCTTCTGTAGCAAATGAATTGTCCGCTTTTGCCCGCCGGTGATTTCCCATGT
>Ga0315281_10007090_pt1 | contig 15837 bp, 10 predicted proteins | sample YL17G07_0_MG_FD_204540 | JGI IMG/M metagenome (GOLD analysis project Ga0315281, IMG submission 204540) | Sediment microbial communities from Yellowstone Lake, YNP, Wyoming, USA - YL17G07_0 | ecosystem: Environmental > Aquatic > Freshwater > Lake > Sediment | place: USA: Wyoming | collected... | reverse complement strand
CAGCGCGGCGCCGCGTGCATGGCGGAGCGGCGCGATGTCGTTGGAAAAGCCGCGCACCAGTGCGTCGGTGAACAATATGCCGCCCCCCGTGTCGAGGCGGCGGCGGGCGCGGTAGCGGGACAGCATGGCGGCGCTGCCGATCCCGGCAGGTGCTGCAAGGATTTCCGCGCCCAGCTCCCAGGCATCGCGCAGCCCCAGATTGAAGCCCTGCCCCGCCACCGGGTGCAGCATTTGCGCGGCATTGCCCAGCAATACCGTGCGCTCGCCGGTGACCGGCCGGGTGTAGCGCAGCGACAGCGGGAAGCTGGCGCGGCGGCCGCTTGATGTGAAGCGGCCCAGGCGGTCGCCGAAATGGGCATGCAGCTTGGACAGGAACGCCGCGTCGTCGAGTTCGCACAGCGCCTGTGCCGCATCCGGCGCGCACGTCCACACCAGCGCAAAACCCTCTCCGGCAGGCAGCAGCGCGGCGGGTCCGTCCGGGGTGAAGCGCTCGAAGGCCATGTTGCGGTGCGGCAGTTCGGTGCTTACCTGCGCCACCACGGCGCTTTGCCCGTAGTCGCGCACGTGGCGGGTGTAACCCGCGCCCTGCGCCAGACTGCGCCCGCCGTCGGCCAGCGCCAGCAGCCGCGCCGTCATTTGCGCCGGGCGCCCCTGGTGGTCGAAATCGGCCACGGCATAGCTGCGCGTGGTGCCGGTTTTTTGCACCGTGGCGCCGGTCAGGTAGTGCACGCCACTGCCCAGCAGCGCCTCATGCAATGCGCGGTCGAGTGCAGCGTAGTTGACCACGTAGCCCAAAGCCGGCAGGCCGGCATCCGCCGCACTCAGCAGCGTGCGGCCCAGGCCGCCCTGCTGCGACACGTGGATGGTGGTGATCGGCGTCGGCGCCGGCAGTGATTCCCACACGCCCAGGCGCCGCAGCACCAGCATGCTGCCCCAGGACAGCGCCAGCGTGCGCGGATCGGGCCTGGCGGCGAAGTCGTCGCGCGCTTCCAGCACCGCGACCGACAGGCCGCTGTCCTTCAGCGCCAGCGCGAGCGTCGCGCCGACCGGGCCGCCGCCGGCGATGAGCAGGTCAGCGTGGTCCATCGTGTCCCATCAATGCCTCGATTTCGTCCACCGTCTTGGGTGCTTCGATGGTCAGCACTTCGTTGCCTTCGGCCGTGACCAGCACATCGTCCTCGATGCGGATGCCGATGTTCCACAGATGCTGCGGCACGTCGTCGGCGGGACGGATGTAGCAGCCGGGTTCCACCGTCAGCACCATGCCCGGCAGCAGCTCGCGCCATTTTCCTTCGTGCTTGTATTCGCCGGCATCGTGCACGTCCAGCCCCAGCCAGTGCCCGGTGCGGTGCATGTAGAAGCGCTTGTAGGCGCCGGATTCCAGCACCGCATCGAGGCTGCCCTGGCACAAGCCCAAATCGATCATGCCCTGCGCCAGCACGCGGGTCGCGGCCTCGTGCGGCTGCTCCCAGGTGTTGCCGGAGACGGCCACGGCGATGGCCGCCGCCTGCGCCGCCAGCACCAGTTGGTAGACGTCGCGCTGCGCTGCGCTGAACTTTCCGTTGACCGGGAAGGTGCGGGTGATGTCGGCAGCGTAGCCGTCCACCTCGCAGCCGGCGTCGATCAGCAGCAATTCGCCGTCCTGCAGCGGCGCGCTGTTGTCCACGTAATGCAGCACGCAGGCATTGGCGCCGCCGGCGACGATGGACGTGTAGGCCGGCGCCTGTGAGCCGTGGCGGCGGAATTCGTGCAGCAGTTCCGCCTCGATCTCGAACTCGTGCCGGTCGGGGTTGGCGAACGCCATGGCGCGGCGGTGCGCGCCGCAGGAAATCTGCGCGGCGCGGCGCATGGCGTGCAATTCCTCCGGGCGCTTGATGAGGCGCATTTCGTCCAGCAGCACGCGCACGTCGCGGATTTCCGAAGGGGCCGTGATGCCGGATCGCGTCTGCTCGCGCACCCGGTTGAGCCACGCCACGATGCGCTCGTCCCAATGGCTGTCCGCGCCCACGCCGTAAAACAGAGCCGGCTGGTCGGCCAAGAGCTTGGGCAGCATCTCGTCAAGCCGGGTGATGGAATGCGCCTCGTCGAAGCCGAACGCCTCGCGCGCCGCTTCCGGGCCGAAGCGGAAACCGTCCCAGACCTCGCGCTCGGGATCCTTGTCGCGGCAGAACAGGATGCTCCGGGGAGCATCGCCCGCGATCAGCACCAGCACGGCCTCGGGCTCGGTGAAGCCGGTCAGGTAGTAGAAATAGCTGTCGAAACGGTAGGGGTAATGGGCGTCGCGGTTGCGCAGCCGCTCCGGCGCCGTGGGGATGACGGCCACGCCGCGGCGCATGTGCTCGGCAAGGTGCAGGCGGCGCTGCTGGAAGTGTTTGATGTCAGTCATGGAGCCAGTCAACTCGTAAGTTAGAGCACGAACTCGAAATCGAAACGCTCCAGCGTCTTCAAGGTGCGGGACAGATTGCTGGTTTTGCGCCCAGTCATTTCCGCCAGTTTGGCGATAGATGCAGGGTGACGCTCGCGTATGATTTTGAGCAATTCCTGGTTTTCCTCGTTCAAGGCGCTGGCCAGCGCCTTGAACGAGGTGATCCATACCTTGGGCTCATTCGGGCGTGGTTTGTACTCGCCCTTGGCGATGGTGCGCGCCTTGGTGTTTGCGTATGAGGTGATGCCGACTTTGACCGTTTGTCCCATTTCAACTATTCCTCGATTCCTGTGGCTTTCTCGACTTCCGCCCAGAAGTCTTCCAGCAATTTGCCGGCACCCCTGAACTGGTAAGGTCTCACCGCTTCACCGGCGCCGTAATGCCAGTGGTCGGCCTTGCTCATGCCACGTTATCAAATTCTGATAAGTTCAGAAAGGTTTCCCTTGACGGCTGCTTCCAGGAGGGTGTCCTGTGCATTCATGTGGCGGCCCCATGTGCTTTTGCCAACACGTCATCGACCGAACGCGCCACGATGTATTGGGCCGGCGACTCCCCAACCGCCAATGCCTGAAAATGTGCCTTGCCACATTTGATCTTGGCGCTTTCCTTGTCGCGCAAATCATCGGTGAAAAGACTACTCTTCGTTTCAACAACGACGTACAAGCGCTCCTCGTCATCCTGCCCCACCAGCACAGCCCAGTCCGGGTTGTAACTGCCCAGCGGGGTGGGCACCTTAAACCAGCCCGGCAATTTGGCGTACACCTTGATGGCGTTATTTTTTTCCAGCGCATCGGCAAAGTCGCGCTCGGTGTTCGAGTCATACACCACATGCTCATACACAGATTTGGTGGTGTCCATCAGCATGTTTTTTAGATAACCGGTCAGCTCTTCCTGTTCAAACAGCGCCTGCGCGTAGTAATGCTCGCCCCCAAGCCGCTGGTATTTGATGCCATCCACCAGCGCCAATCGCTTGCAACGGTTGATGGCTTCGGCGGCCAGTTCGATGAATTGTTGTGGATTGCGCTTGAAGTCATCCAGTCGCCCACTGTCAGCCAGAATGCGGGTAATGGTGCGCCGGGTCAGCTGGGTGCGATCCTGCAAATCGGTGAGAAGATCGGGGAGCTCAATGTCCGCCTCAGCCAGCACGACGGTCGCCGCACCGGCCTTTTCCGTGGCTTCGACGCCAGCCTTGCCAATGGCGATATCAGCCTTACGCCATTGCAGACGGGCCGTGGCAATCGGCGGAGAATTTTGTAGCACTGCGATGGAGTCCGTCACCAGCTTCTCGTTGTCGAACTGCACGCGATAAGTGGTCTGGTGTTTGATGCGATCCCACAGCGCCTTGAACTCCGCGCTATGCAGCACTGCCTGGCGCGTGGGCACCCGCTTTCGATCATCCGCGTTCCTGATTTCAAGGCGACCGGACACCTTGCGCAGCACTTCCGCAATCTGCCCACGCTGCGATTCGAACTCGACGGGCAAGACCAGCGTTCCGTCTGTCAGCGCCAGCTTGAGCGAGTCCTGCACCTTCCCTTTGGCGTCGATATGCCCGGCCGCTTCAAGGTGCTCCCATAGTGCCTTGGACTGGTCCACGCCCAGCGGCACAGCCTGCCCGTCGACCCCCGTCACCGCGATGGCGGCGAACTGATGGTGCTCCACGATGCCAAAACGAATGCCCGTATCCTTCTCGATCTCCTTCTGCAAATTCTCGGCGAACTGCTCGTAGTTTTCGGTAGCGATGACGGTGAGCGTATTGACTTCAAAACCGCGCAGACGCTCCCCGTTCTGGTTGACACACAGACGCAGGCCACGGCCAATGGTCTGGCGGCGCTCGCGCTCTGTTCCCATTTCACGCAAAGCGCAAATCTGGAACACATTGGGGTTGTCCCAACCCTCCTTCAGCGCCGAATGAGAAAAGATGAACTTGAGCGGGGTCTCGAAGCCCAGAAGCTTTTCCTTCTCCTTCATGATCAGGTTGTAGGCCCGTTCGGCGTTCTCGCGGTTACCGGCATTGTTTTCGGCGGTATCCGACCAGCTGCCTTTTTTGTCGATAGAGAAATAGCCGTTGTGTACTTCCCCGGCAGCACTCGCCAATTCCACTTCCGCGAACAGGCTTTGATAGACGGGCTGTTTGGCTGCTCGCCGGTACTCCTCTTCAAAGATGCGGGCATAGTCACCTTTCACGGCGTTGCCGCCGGCGTCGTACTGGCGGTATCGGTCCACCGCATCGATAAAGAACAGCGATAGCACTTTGATACCCAGGGGGCGTAGGCGCTTTTCCTTGTCCAGATGTTCCTTGATGGTGCGGCGTATCATTTCGCGCTGCACAGCCAGGGCGTCCACATCGCCGTGAGCCTGGCCCACTCGCAAGTACACTTCGCCCCCCGGGTAGCGCAATTCCAGAGACTCTTCGCCCTTGGCAGTGTTGATTTCGCCGACACGGAAATCGGCGTAAATGGCGCGCTTGCTGGTCTGCTCCAGGTCGTCGCCGTCGCACACCGTCACCTCATGCCGCTTCACGCTGTTGGCAGCGGCAACGTCCAGCTCAATCTTGGCGGTGATAGTGCCACGCTTGTTGCTGGCGGACACCAAACGCACAAACGGCTTGTTGTGCGCATCTTCCACGGTGGCCGATGCCACCTCGATCTGCTTCACCAGCTTGCGCTCGTAGGCATCCACGGCATCGAGACGGAACACCATGTGGTGCTTGTCGACGTGGGTAGCCGAGTAGCGCAAGGTGCATAGCGGATTCATGGCGTCCAGCGCCGCCTTGCCTGCACCCGAAAGACCGCCATCCACGCTTTGCGGTTCATCGACGATGACGATGGGGCGTGTCGCCTTGATCAGGTCGATGGGTTTTTCGCCGCCGGTTTTTTCGCTGTCCTTGTAGAGGTTATTGACATCCTTCTTGTTGATGGCACCGACGGTCACCACCATGATCTGGATGTTGGCGCTGGTGGCGAAGTTGCGCACCGGGCCTGGCTTGGCCGAGTCATAGAGAAAGTAATCGAAGGGCACGCCCGCATACAACCCCTTGAAATGTTCCTCGGTAATCTGCAACGATTTGTACACGCCCTCCTTGATCGCCACTGACGGCACCACGATAACAAACTTGGTAAAACCGTAGCGTTTGTTCAGTTCGAAAACGCTGCGCAGGTAGACGTAGGTCTTGCCTGTCCCGGTTTCCATCTCCACGGTGAAGTCGCCGGAGGCAAGCGTGCCGGAAGGCGGCAAACCGCCGCGCAGCTGAATATCGGAAAGATTCTTGTGCAGCTCGTCGTCCAATAGTGTGAGGCGGTTGCCGACGCCCAAGTCGGATTCCGCCATGCCAAAGGTCAATTGTTGCGGCACCGTGCCTGGGAACAGGTCATCCGCCATGGGCGCGAGCGCTTTCATCGTCACGGTAAATTCGGAGCGGCAAATTTCCTGACCGCGAAACAGGTCGCACACTGCTTCGATGGCCTGAAGTTGGTAGTCGAGGTTGGGTTCGAAGTGAAGCTTCATGGTATTTGCTCTGAGATTGCGTTAAGTATTTTTAGCTTGAGGGACTCGTTGCATTCCTCTTCCCCAAGGTGGGCGGTGATTATTTCTTGGAGCAAGCCCTTGTCGATATTCCCCGCCGCCACGTGATAGCTGATGTTTTCCATCTCCCGAATGAAGCTGCTGGCGCAGTACAGATACCCGTTCAACAGCAACATCTGGGCACTGAGCGTAATGGCAATCCGCTTGTTTCCATCCAGTAAACAATGAAACTTGCAGGCACTGAAAAACAGAGGGGTCAGTTTTTCCTCAAAGCTCGGGTAATAGTCATCGTTCTGGATGTTCTGAAGCACGCTATCCAGCTTGCCCAGCTCCAGGTGACCCAATGTACCGCCGCCACTGACTTCCACCGTCTTTCGGTGAATTTCGATAGCCTGATCAAGGGTGAGGTAAATCAGCGCCATTATTCGCGATCTTTCAGGCGCTTCATCACGTCTTTGGCCTCTTCCAGGCGCTCGGCCAGCTCCTTGCTCTTCTCACCCAGGAAGCGCTCATAGTCCTCCCGCTGTACGGGGGCAACATATTCCTTGAGCTGGAGATGCAGCGCATCGCGGAATGCCAAGTCCCTGCTGGCCATTTTCATCCGCGCTTTCTCGATCAGCGGTTTCCAGTGGGCTTGGGCCTCGAAAGTCTGGAACAGGGCATCCACTTCCCAAGTGGTAAGTTTGTGTCCCCGTGCCTTGGCGTCCTGCTGGAGCATGTCGCCGAAACCACACTCGTAAGCGGCGATCAAGTCGAGCACTTCGGCATAGAAGGTGGCGCGCACGCTGTCCTTGTTTTCGAGCTTCAGGATTTTTCGGTATTCATGCGCCTTCTCCCGGAAGATACTGACGTAAATCTTGTCTGTGTAAACGGCGTATTTGAAATTCCCCATTTCCACGCAGTCTTTCAAGGCATCGGTGAACTGCTTGCGGTAGTTCTCCTCGACAAAAGCAGAATGCAGGAAGTCCTCGTCGCGTTGATTGATATACTTCGTTCCACCCCCGGTGCGGCGGTTGATCGTGTCAATAACGATATCGAGAATGGCTTGGCGCAACAGCTTCGCCCGCTCGCTTTCTGAAACCAGCATGGCCAGATTGAGGAAAGCCCGGAAGTCGAAAATTCCCAGCTGTGGGGTCTTGGCGATGTTCCCGAAATCGGTTTCGGGAACATCCATCCCCCGAATCACTTCTTTCAATGACTTCAGCCTGTTACCCTTTAGCACCTCATAACCGTTCCGTGCCAGTTCCTCGGCGTTCTGTTCCAGGTAGTTTTCGACAGTGCGGATCGTCACCTCGAAGAAGGCCGCTACCTGCTCCTTGAGCACCACCGTCTTGCCTTCGAAGGGGATACCTTGAACCCCCGCCGCCTTCTCGATCTCTGCCAGCGCGTAAGGGTTGTTGAGAATATTTTGCCGATCAACGGCTGAATTGGTCAGGTCTTTACTCATGGCGCCCCCTCACAAACTCCGCACGTTGCTGATGCCATGCTGTTCCAGGATGGCGGCGAGGTTGGTCTTGGCCACGTCGTCCGCAAAGGCGCTGTCGCGGAACACGCAGGTGGTGTCGCCAGCCGGGGCGCGTTCCTTGTGCCATTCGACGATGCCCTGTGCCAGTGGCTCAACGTCTTCGCGGGTAATTTCCTCGGCCAAACAGGCCAGCAGGACGCCGCCGCCGATGGCGTGGACTTCCTTGCCAGCGATTGAGCGTTTCTCGATGGATACGCACAAATCGAGGCCGCGCTTGAGCAGCAGCTCATAGAGGATGTCTGCCTCGGTGCGTCCCGGCAGGATGTGTTCCTCATGATCGAACAGGGTTTGCGCCAGATCGTCACGGTTCGGGTTCCATGCGCGGATGTTGGAGGTGTCAAGTTTGAAGACGCGGAAGCCGGTGTCGCCAGCGAACATGGGATTGTCAGCTTTTACCTTTGCTCCGGCGCGGCGCAGGCGTTCTTTGGTGATGTCGGCGATAGTGCGTAGCGAGTCGCCGCCACCGTCCAGGGGTTCCGGCAACTGAACCAGGATGCACTGCCGGTTGCCACCATCCTCTGCGTTCTGGCGAAACACGGCATCCATCGTCGAGCCCGTACCCGCGAAGAAATCCAGCACGATGTCCGGCGGCCCTTTGCGTTGCTTCTGTTGGGGCGGTGACGATATCACCTCGTATTGGCCGCGCATGTCGCGGACACCCACGAAGCCATCTTCATCACCCTCAGCTTCACCCGGCGCGGTAGTCAGTTGCAGGATGCGGCGGATCAGTCGAGTGGGCTTGGGCGTGTCGAACACCACGTCGGAGTTGGGGAAGTCCACCAGCGAGATCAGTTCCTTCTTGGCTTCCTGCGTGTGGCCAACCTCTTCGTAGGTCCACAGAGTTTGGGGCACACGGCCCGCTTTGACCTCGGAGAGGAAACGCTTGATCGCGGGTACGTTGTTGCCATCCGCGCCCCACCAAATTCGCCCGTCACTGTCGAGCTCATCGAAATTTTCTTTCGAAACGGCCCAATAACGTCCAGATGGTGGCCCTTCAATAACACGGCCCGAAGGACATATCACCGGATAAGTGCCTGCTCCGTAGTAGTTGCGCGCCGATAAATCGCCGGGCTTCCACGGGCCGCGCGGGTCATTGTCCGGGTTGGCGTAGCGCGCTTCCATTTCATCGGTGCGCGGCAGCAGCCGGGGCGTCCAGACCTCGGCATCCCTGGCATACACCACGATATAGTCGTGGTCTTCCGAGAAATGCCGGGCGGAGTTCTTGGGGGAATAGACCTTCTGCCAGATCACCGTGGCGACGAAATTCTCGCCGCCAAAAACATCGTCCATCAGCGCCCGCAGGTTCTGCACCTCGTGGTCGTCGCAGGAGATGAACATCACCCCATCCGCCTTGAGCAAATTCCTCGCCAACTTCAACCTCGGATACATCATGTTCAACCAGTCGGTGTGAAACCGCCCGCTGGCCTCGGTGTTGCTGCTGATCTTCCTGCCGCCTTCCACCTGCCCGGTGAGTTCCAGGTAATTCTTGATGTTGTCCTGAAAGTTGTCCGGGTACACGAAGTCCTTGCCGGTGTTGTACGGCGGGTCGATGTAGATCAGCTTGACCTTGCCCGCGTAACTTTTTTGCAGCAGCTTCAACACCTCCAGGTTGTCGCCCTCGATCATCAAATTCTGGGTGGTGTCCCAATCCACGCTGTCTTCCGGGCAGGGGCGCAGGGTGCCGGTGCTGGGGGTGAGCGCCAGTTGCCGGGCGCGACGCTTGCCGTGCCAGTTGAGGCCGTATTTTTCTTCCGCCTCGGTGACGGTCGCATCGCCCACCAGTTGCTTGAGCACCTCCACATTGATAGCGACGCCATTGGCGCTTTCCGTCAGCAGTTCGGGAAACAGCGCCTTGAGTTGGGCAATGTTTTCCGCCATGAGGTTGGCGGATTGGGCTTCGGTGCTGGTGGCTTCGATTTTTTTCATATCACTCCCCATGATTCTTTATCCGCAGATGGGCGCAGATAAAAGCGATGACACGGCTTGAATATCATCTGCGTTAATCTGCGTCATCTGCGGATGACTCGCGTTGGTTTTCTATCAGTGCCCGCTCGCGCAGAATTTCGCGCTGGAGTTCGTCTTCGGTGGGCAAGGTAAATTGGTATTTGGCAGCAAACAGTTGCTGGCTGTCGCTGAGCACGGAGTAGCGGGCAACGGCGGCGTTTTTCTCTGAGCAGAGAATCAGGCCGATGGTGGGGTTGTCGCCTTCCACTTTGGCATGGGCTTCGTACATGCGGACGTAGCCATCCATCTGACCGATGTCCTGGTGCGATAACTCACCGATTTTCAGGTCGATGAGCACAAAGCATTTGAGCAGATAATTGTAGAACACCAAATCGACGTAGAAATCCTTGTCGTCGAAGCGCATGCGCTTTTGCCGGGCGACGAAGGAAAAACCGCGCCCCAGTTCCAGCAGGAAGTGTTGCAGCTTGTCGATGACGGCTTGTTCGAGCTGGCTTTCTTGCAGTTGCGGCACGTTGGGCAGATCGAGAAACTCCAGCACATAAGGGTCTTTGAGCATATCCAGCGGATTAAGCGGCATCGCCTCGTGCCGGACGCCTTCGAGCATGGCGGTCTTGTCGGTGCTGGCCAGCAGGCGTTCGTAAAACAAGCTGCCAATTTGCCGCTCCAGGTCGCGCCGCGACCAATTACTCTGCACCGCTTCGGTTTCGTAGAACTGGCGGGCTGCGATGTTTTCCACCCGCATCAAGGCGCGGTAGTGTGACCAGCTCAGGTTGTGGTGAAAACCTGACGGGGATTCGCTACCCGCTGGGTAGCTTATTGGATTTAATCCATCGGATGCCGCCAATTGGCTACCCGATGGGTGGCTAATCGATACTATCCGGTCGGAGTAGGTCTGATAAAACTGCCGGAAGTTTTTCAGATTGGCGGCGGAAAACCCAGGGCCGTAGTGCTCGGTGAGGCATTTCGACAGGCCGGCAATCAAGGCGTTGCCATATTGCGCCCGCGCTTCGCCGCCTTGCAGTGCTTGTACGATTTCACGGCCAATCAGCCAATACGCCAGCACCGTTTCGTGGTTGATGGTGCGCAGGACACGTCCGCGCCCCGACTCCAGAATACCCGCGACGCGCTCAAACAGTAAGGCGACCTCACCGTTGGTCAAAGGTGATGGTGTGGTTGATTTTTTCATAGATGTTCCTTTGCGGCAGTCAGCTCCGCCTGCACGCGTTTGAGCGCAAGGTTCAGTTCCACCTGTCGCGCCAGTTGTTTTTCCTTGGCGCAGCGAGCCGCCAAGCGCGCCTCTTCCAGTTCCAGGCGCTCGCATTCCTGCAGCGCTTGGCGACGGGTGGCGGTTTTTTCCGGCGTGGTGCTGACAATGAACTGCCCGGTGACCTGCGCCGCCTGCAACGCGGTTAACGTGTCGACCCAGCCCTGATAGAGCGCATACAGAGTAGTCTGTGGCTGCCGCCCCAGTCCGAATGCCTGCATAAATGTCGTTTCAACGACAGATGCCGGGGACTTGCCGGGAAGCGTAACGGCTACCACACCGCCATCGAGCACCACTTTACCCGCTTCGTTTTGTGCCCAGCGTTTGTGCGCCAAGGAGGGCGTCAGGCTTTGCTCCGAGTTCAACAGCAGAACCACCGGATAGGGTATGGCACGATGCACGAGTTCAGCCAGCCTTCCGGCCTTGGCATCGTTCCTTGACGCGACGCTCAAAACGGCGATCTCCAGATACTCGCGCACGTCGTCCCGATATTCGGGTACGCCAATGGTGTTGGGCTTGAGTGAGGCCAGCCATTGGATTTCCTCGATGCCGTCGTTGATCTGGCGCTTGTCGCTGGCGGTGGGTGCTCCGTTTTCCACCAACATTTTTTTGGGTACACGCTGATCCACCCGGCAATTGCCGGGGATGTCCAGCGCGGCGATGAGATCCTGCGCTGTCATGCACCATCCTCGGCCAGCACGACCAGGAAGGCTACCACCTCAAAATCATTGCTGCCCGCAAACTCCCCTTTCATTGCGTGCGTGCCGCCCGTAGAGAACAGGCTGGCAACGGCGCGCTCTTCATTCTTGCCGACCACCGAGGCCACGGCGGCGGCGAGCAGCTTTTGCGCGTGACGCATGTCTTCGCCATGCTTGGTGGCTTTGTCAAAGCGATTGGCTGCGGCGACATCGGGCAGGTCGCGTCCCAATGCCAGACGTTTGAGGCGATCGAGAATGCGCTTTGCATGAGTGTATGGCAGCAGCACGTTTCCATCTTCGCCAACATGAACGAGGTAATGCGGTGCCAAGGGGTAACCCGGTTCTGCCGCTTTGAGGGCTGCGGCCCCTTCCGCACGCAGGCAGAAGATGATGCCCGGCGGGATGTCCGCATCGATGCTGGTCGTGACCGCATACGCGCCCAACGGCATGCCTTCCAGCTTGCCGGGGTGGGCCTTGAGATATTGGGCAAGATCGATGCGGAAATCGGTGAGCGTGAGGTCGGTGATGGATACGCCGGAGGACAGGTCTTCCAGATCAATGACGGCGTCTTGCAATTTGAGCAGTTGTTTTCGCCGGTATTCGAGATCGTTCATCGGGTTGCCGGACTGCTGCTCGATGAGGTTTTCTTCACCCGTGGCGGAAATATCCAGCAGCACCATGCGACCGCTCACCCGCTGCTCCAAATTGATGTATTCCTCCAGCTCCATGTTCGGCCAGAAGTTGACAAGCTGAATGCTTTGGTTGGGTGAACCGATGCGGTCAATCCGGCCAAAGCGCTGGATGATGCGCACCGGGTTCCAGTGGATGTCGTAGTTGATCAGCCAGTCGCAGTCTTGCAGGTTCTGGCCTTCGGATATGCAGTCGGTGGCGATGAGCATGTCCAGTTCGCCTTCCTCTGCAAGCTCGGCCGGACGCTCTTTGGCGCGGGGCGCGAACGCAGACAAAACACTACCCATGTTTTTTCTCAGACTCGGAAGCGTGGTCTGGATGCCGGCGCTGCCTGTCACCAGCGCGGATTCAATACCCAGCGTGCTCCTGGCCCACGGTGCCAACTGCGCATAGAGATACTGTGCGGTGTCGGCAAAGGCTGTGAAAACGATGATCTTGCGGTTGCCTGCGTTGATCGGGTGACGACATTTTTCCTCGACGATGGCGCGCAGTGCGGCGAGTTTGGCGTCGCGCGAGGCGTCGACCTGTTTGGCTGCCGCCAGAAGGGTGGCCAGACGGTTGCGGTCTTCGACAAGGTCTTGCTTCCAGCGGATGAGATCGACATCACCCAGCAACACCTTGACCTTGCGACCCACCAGCAGGGTTTCGAAGGAGGGATCGTCGATGTCCACGTCGGCAATGTCGATTTCCTCAATGTCATCGACGTGCGCTTCGATATGGGCCAGGGTGGCTTCCACGTCCTTCAGTTGTCGCTGGACAGTGAGCGTGAACGAGGAAACTGCGCTTTCCATGCGCTTGAGCACGTTGACGCGCAGCAGGTGTATCAGGCTCTCTTCGCGATCCGCCTGGCGAAAGAAGCTCTCGCCGCCGCGTATCTGGGTGCTGTATTTGGCGTCGTAGGCGGCCTGCTTGTGGGGCAGCACATAGCGCAGAGGGGCATAGCTGGCCAGATTGAGCCGCCGGATCTCCTGATTGATGTCCCGGATAGCGCTAAATTCTCCAGCCAGATCGACGTCGGCCTTGATGTTGATTGGCGGAAGGCGATCCGGGAAGCGTCCCGTTTCACTGGTTCCGTAGTATTTCTCTACATGCCTGCGCGAGCGGGCGATGGTGAGATGGTCAAGCAGGGTGAAGTAGTCAAAACCCAGCATTTCGACCAGCTTGGCTGGTGTCTTGTCCGACTCGCCCAACTCCAGCCAACGATTGAACTGGGCTTGCGCCTTGCGCGTGGTTGCTTCGATGCTGGCAATGCCATGTTCCAGCAGCGCGGTGTCATCCCCTTCGGTGACGAAGGCTATCTGGTTGCGCAGGTCGGCCAGGCGGTTGTTGACCGGGGTGGCCGACAGCATAAGCACGCGGGTTTTGACGCCCTCCTTGATGATCCTGCGCATCAGGCGGTCGTAGCGGGACTCTTTTCCCTTGTGCGTGGTCTTGTTGCGGAAGTTGTGCGACTCGTCGATCACCACCAGGTCGTAGTTGCCCCAGTTCACGTGGGACAAGTCGATGTCGCCCGAAGAACCGCCATCGCGAGAAAGATCGGTATGGTTCAGAACGTCATAGTTGAGGCGGTCGGCGGCCAACACGTTGCGCTTGTCGTTGGTCTTGTAGAGCGTCCAGTTGTCACGCAGACGCTTGGGTGCCAGAACGAGCACACGGTCATTGCGCAGTTCGTGGTACTTGATGATCGCCAGCGCCTCGAAGGTTTTGCCCAAACCCACGCTGTCGGCAATGATGCAACCGCCAAAGCGGTTCAGCTTGTCGATGGCACCGACAACGCCGTCGCGCTGAAACCTGAAGAGCTTCTTCCAGACCACGGTATTGCGGATGCCCGTGGCAGATTTGACAATGCGCTCCTCGTCCATCCCGTCGCCGCTGTCACGGAACACGTGATGCAGAATGAGGGTGTAAAGGGTAAAGGGGTCGCGGTGCTCACCAATGGACTGCAAGGCTTGAATCAGGGCTGCGCGCGTGTCGGGCTGCATCCGCAACCCCGCCCACTGATTGTCGAACCACTGGGCGAGCTGTGTTGCTTCATCGGCAGACTCGGATGCCTGAATCAGGCTTAGGGGATTACCAGGGGTCAACCCCAAGCCATCCGTGCTGAAGGCAAAGGAACCCAGCACCACCTGCTCAGGGCTCGCTTGCGCATTGCGCAGCACCGCCGCACCTTGTGGCACGTTGCCAAGCGCGCGGCGCAACTCCACTTTGTCGCCCACCCATTGGGCGCACCGAAGAGCCAGCCAGCGTGTTTGCAGCCTGTTGCGGGCAGCACGATCACCGGCAACACCGAGGAACTCAAGCGCACCATCTTCAGGGGGCAATATCAGTTGCACTTTCGCCAAGCCAAACAGCGCCTCCAATAACTCCGCGAACGCAAACAGAGAGAAAGTGGGAGTTACGCAGCCAAGCTGACTTCCGCGCTTGAGGTGCGGGCGAATCAGGTCGACGACCCGGTCGGTGCCAGTGTTGTGGATGAGCTTCATTTTCCGCTATCACTGGCCTTCTGGTTGGCGCTGCCATCGCTTTGCACCACAGATGTCTGCCGTGCAGGTTCATCCTCCACCGCCGCCAGCAGCCGGTCCAGCCATTGCAACCGCTGCGGCGTGCCGACGTCTACCCAGCGCCCGTGGTGGTGTTCGCCGCTGGCGCGGCCAGCGGCGATGGCCTCGCGCAGCAGCGGCGCGAGCTTGGCTTTTTCGCCGCGCACGACGGATGAAAAAAGCTCGGGGCGGTAGACGCCGATGCCGCTGAACGTGAGCTTGTCACCCGCGCCCTGTACCACCTTGCCGCTCTCCAGAAAAAAATCCCCGTCCGGGTTGTGTTCTGGATTATCCACCAGCACCAGGTGAGCCATCGCTCCGCCTGCCCCCCGCGACATTTCGTGCATCACGGGCAGCAACCGGCTGAAATCATAGTCGCAGAAAATGTCGCCGTTGACCACCAGGAACGGCTCGTCCCCCAGCAGCGGCAGGGCGTTGGCAATGCCGCCCGCCGTCTCCAGCGCTTCGCCTTCCGGCGAGTAGCGGATGCTCACACCAAAGCGGCTGCCGTCGCCCAGTGCTGCTTCCAGCATGGCGCCGAGGTGGGCGTGGTTGATGACCAGTTCGCGCACTCCGGCGCGGGCGAGATTTTCGATGTGCCACACGATCAGGGCCTTGCCGCCGACCGGCAGGAGCGGCTTGGGCAGGTCGTCGGTGAGCGGTCGCATACGCTCGCCGCGGCCGGCGGCGAGGATCATGGCTTTCATCCCAACACCCAGTGCTGAGTGGCGGGTGCTGAGTGCCGAGTAAAAATCATCGCGCAGCGATCCAACGGACTCAGGACTCGTACCTCAGCACTCAGCACTGTTGCACCTCGTCCAGCAGATGCCGCAGCGGGGCCAGTTCGTTGTAACGCTCGCACGCCTTGCGCAGGTAGTCCATCACCAGCGGCATGTCGTTGAGGTAGCCCGCCTTGCCGTCGCGGTGGAACAGGCGCGCGAAGATGCCCAGCACCTTGATGTGGCGCTGCACGCCCATCCATTCGAAATCGCGGTAGAACGCGGCGAAGTCATGCGGCACTGGGAGGCCGGCCTTTTTCGCTTTTTCCCAGTAGCGGATCACCCAATCCAGCACGCGTTCCTCGTCCCAGCGGATGTAGGCGTCCTTGAACAGCGACGCCAGATCGTAGCTGACCGGGCCGTACACCGCGTCCTGGAAATCCAGGATGCCGGGGTTGGGCTCGGTCACCATGAGGTTGCGCGAGTGGT
>Ga0315281_10007089_pt1 | contig 15838 bp, 13 predicted proteins | sample YL17G07_0_MG_FD_204540 | JGI IMG/M metagenome (GOLD analysis project Ga0315281, IMG submission 204540) | Sediment microbial communities from Yellowstone Lake, YNP, Wyoming, USA - YL17G07_0 | ecosystem: Environmental > Aquatic > Freshwater > Lake > Sediment | place: USA: Wyoming | collected... | reverse complement strand
ACTTCCAATCTCAAAGAAGCGGATGCCCTTATAAAAGATGCCCGAAAAAACAAACTTATCCTGCAGGTCGGTCATATTGAAAGGTTTAATTCCGCATTTAGCGCAACACAGAAACTCATCAAAGAGCCAAAATTTATAGAATGCCACCGCCTGAGCCCCTTCCCTCACCGCTCCCTGGATGTGGGAGTCATTCTGGATCTTATGATACACGATATAGATATAGTGTTAGGGCTTGTCTCTTCTAAAATAAAAAAGATTGAATCTGTAGGCGTAAATGTGCTTACTCAGTTCGAAGACATTGCCAATGCCCGCCTTACCTTTCAGAATGGCTGCGTAGCAAACCTCACTGCCAGCCGCATATCAGATGAAGTAATGCGTAAAATCAGGATCTTCCAGCAAGATACTTATATCTCTCTTGATTATAAGGAAGCTAGCGCATGTGTATATAAAAAGACCGGCTCGACTATCACTAAAGAAAATTTGCCCATTGAAAAAGAGGAACCTTTAGAGAAAGAATTAGAATCTTTTGTTAATTGTGTGCTACGACATAAAGAGCCTCTGATCTCAGGGAAAGTTGCTCGAGAGGCACTTCAGGTAGCTTTAGAAATTCAAAATCAGATATGGCAGAAATAAAGCACATCGTGATTATTTGCGGAGAGGCCTCGGGTGACCTCCACGCCGCAAATCTCGCCAAGGCAATACTAGAGATAAACCCACAAATAAAAATTTCTGCTGCAGGTGGGCCGCTCCTTGCCCAAGCCGGTGCCCAGATTTTCTACGATATAAAAGGCCTGGCAGTTATCGGACTCTTTAACGTATTATTGAAACTGCCTATATTTTTCTTCTTAAAAAAACTTATCCTCGAAAAAATAAAAGAAGAAAAACCAGATTTAATTATACTCGTTGACTTTTCCGGCTTTAATCTTCGGCTTGCCAAGGCAATCAATAAATCCATCCCCGTTATCTACTATATCAGCCCGCAGGTCTGGGCATCAAGGCCGGGCAGGGTAGAAACCATAAAAGAATATATTTCAAAAATGATCGTGCTCTTTAAATTTGAGCAGGAATTTTACAACGGATACGGGATAGATGTAGATTTTGTCGGTCATCCGCTTTTAGACATCGTCAAACCCACAATGGAAAGACAAGAATTCCTGAATAAACTTCATCTTTACGGCTCTAAAATTACTATCGCCCTCTTGCCCGGCTCTCGTAAAGCAGAGATTGAAAAGATTCTACCCCTGATGCTTGATTCCTCTGTACTTATCCAGCAACGAATAAAAGAAGCCCAGTTTGTGCTCGCAAAATCTCCTCAGCTAGACCTGGATATCTACAATAGTATAATCTGCGGTCATAAAATAGAGGTGAAAATTATTGAAGACAAAACCTATGATTGTATGAATATCGCTGATTTCTGTCTTGTTGCTTCAGGCACAGCGACACTGGAAACAGCCATAATGCAAAAACCTTTTGTTTTAATCTACAAGATGAATCTCCCAAACTACCTCTTCTATCTCCCGCAGGTAAAGGTCTCCTTTATCGGCATTGTCAATATCGTGGCGCAAAGGGAAATTGTGCCTGAATTTATCCAGTTCCGGGCCAGGCCAGAGAAAATAGCAAATGAGGTTTTAAGGATTCTCGAAAATCCCTCTGAATTAGAGCGGATGAAAAATAATCTGGCTCAAGTCAAGTCTTCGCTAGGGAAACCCGGGGCCAGCAGCCGCGCTGCCCAAATCGTAGTAGATTTCCTAAAAAATAACTAAGCTATTTCAGACTCTAATTTACTGATCAGGCTTGCTGCTTCTTTAATAATAGAGGCGGGCAGGAGTTTTGAAGTCTCAATCTCCTGTTTTAGGGCTTTCAGTGTGCCTAAGAACCTCCTGATGGTGGTTATCCTTTTTTTCCGATATGCCTCTTCGGGCTCTAATTCTTCTCTCTGCCTGATTAAGGTGGTAAGGTTCTTTCTTAATTCGTGCGCATCCTTACCTCTTTCAAAAATCTCCTTTTTTAAATTTGCGTAGTCCTGGCTACCCAGCACCTTCTTATTTTTAGCCATCCGCAGGACATCGATAGCTTCATAAGCGGGGACAACTGCTACGGAGGCAGATTCCCAGTAATCTTTTTTCAGGTATTCCGGCTCTTCTTTTTCCAGAAAATAATAAGACTTAAGGAGCCTCATGGCTGTCTGTTTTCTAATGCCTATCTCGCGGCTAGTATATGTATCAAAGGTACTATAACCCCAATCCTTATACAGTTTGTCCTTCCATGCGGAGTAGAGCGCCCTGCCCAAATTTATCCAGGAGGTCTTAAAATTTTTGGCACTCTCCAGGATGCGATACCTGAGCGAATTTACATCCAGGTTCTCCATCCTCTCTTCAATATTCTTTAATGCTTTCGTCTTGAGAGTATCCATCTTGACTCCCCTTTCTATACATAGTTAATATGATGAAATAATCTGCGCTAATTATTATACTATATTGAGAAAATGTAAATAAGGATTATTTATAATGATCTTGCCATTGTTATGCGTTCATCAACAGGGGGGTGATCAAAAAAGAAAAATTTTATTATCGGATGGGGATTCCTGTCCGCAAGGTTTTGGGAAGAGAGCTTCTCCATCATAGAGATAAAGGCGTCTTTTGAACCGGTTATGGAAAGCGCCATTAAATCGGCGTTTTTTTCCAAAATGCGACTAATATAATTTCCAAAAGGCTGCATAATTATCCCGAACAATAAAAAATAGAGAAAGATAACTGGCAGACTGGCAACATCGAATAATGAGGATAGGCCGAATAACTCTAAGGTATAATCGCTGGTCTTAAAGATGAGATAAAAAATTATTATTGCCAGAAGGGAATTGATTGATATAAGTTTTAAGAGATGCCTTAGCCTGTAGTGTGCAAATTCATGGGCCAGTATTACCTCAATTTCATCAGGGGTATATTTATCTTTTAAGGTATCCGCCAGGATTACCCTCTTTGTCTTGCCCCAACCTACGAATGCAGCATTACCTTTTAGCGTCTTCTTGCTAAAATCTATCTCAAAACAATCAAGGATTCTTACTTTCATTTTTTTTGCCAGGTTCATGATGCGTTCCCTCAGTATATCATCGGTGAGCTTCTTATATTTAAAAAATAAAGGTATGATAATTATGGGGACAAGTCTAGCCAAAACGAGGTTAAAAAATATCCAGAACAGCGAGATAACCAGCCACCAGCTATGCAGAAAATGTTTTAATATATAATAGAAGGCGCTGATAAGGATAACGGCGATGATATAAGATACGGCGGCTGCTTTGATTTGATCTATAACCCAATCTTTTACGCTTTGGTTAGAAAGAGAAAAACTATGTTCTAATACATAGGAGTGATAAAAATTTAAGGGCAAGTTTAAGAAATAATAGCCGAGAGAGACTATGAGAAGGTATGAAGGGATAATAAGATAGTTGGCGGTGGTAAATTTTAGCAGTCCGAGTGCTATAATTTTGGAGAGCCCTGAACCTAAAAATATTAAGATAAGGCTAAACAGATATGCTGTTTCCAGAATACTTAAGCTATAATTAAAGAAAGAATATCTCTTGGCCCTCTGTCTCTCTGGTTCAGACATCTTTATTTAACTGTTTTTTCTGCAAGGGGCCTGATATTTACGAATGTGCGCGCCTTGCCGTGGCTGGTCTTCCTTTTAGAAAAATAAACCTTTCCACTGCAAAGGGCGTATAGCGTGTCCAATCCTCTTACATTGGCGCCTGCCTTGTAGGAACACACGCCTCTTACCAGAATCTGACCGGTCTTCACCAGCTGTCCATTTGAAACTTTAATTGCCTTATCTTTCTTGGGCGTTGAGAATCCGCCTATCATTTTTATCCTCCTCTTCTACTTTTGAATAGAGGTAGTAATGCTACCATACAATCATTAATTGAGCAAGACTTCTTCATTCTTCTCAGGGATATGGACGTCCAGGCCCTTTTGGGAGAGCGTATCGAATAAGGCCTGGGATTGCTCTTGGTCTCCGTGCACTAAAAATATGCGCTTTAAAGGTAGACATGCCGAAACAAAATCTATAAGTTCATTTTTATCGGCGTGGCCTGAGAAGGCATTTATTACCGCGACTTCCGCATTAAGTTCGTATTCTACGCCGAATATGCGTACAAAACGAACCCTGTCTACTATTCTTTTACCGAGGGTATCCTGTGCCATATAACCTACGATCAATACGGTGTTCCTGGAGTCTTCAATATTGTTTTTCAGGTGGTGTAATATTCTGCCTGATTCACACATGCCGCTGCCTGCGATGATAATCATGGGTCTTTTGTCATTATTCAACGTCTTGGATTCCTCTTGATCGCGGATGTATCTAAGATTCAAAAATTCAAAGGGGTTATCTCCCCCTCTTATAGCTTGTGAGGTTTGTCTATCCATATAATCAATATGCTGCTGAAAGACATCAGTTATATCCGTGGCCAGAGGACTATCCACATATATAGGTATAACGGGTATGGCTTTCTCTTTGAGAAGTTCATTCAGAAAATAGATTACCTCCTGTGTGCGCTCTAAGGTAAAGGAAGGGATAAGAATTTTCCCGTGACGCTCTACAGTACGATTAATCACTTCCTTTAATCTCATCTTCGCCTCTTCAATAGGCGCATGTAATCTTCCGCCATAAGTGCTTTCTATAATTAAATAGTCAAGCCCTTTTAATGGAACGGGGTCATTAAGCATAGGTAACCCTCGCCTCCCCAAGTCAACCGCATAACCCAGCCGGATTACCTTCTGGCCATCCTTTATATCTAGACCGATAAGCGCTGAACCTAATATGTGGCCGGCGTTGTATAAAATAGCGGAGACATCCTTTGCCACGCATAATCTCTGACCGTAGGAAGCGGGTCGAATCTTCTTTGCCGCCCTGCTTGCCTCTCTTCTGGTATAGAGTGGTTTTCTCAAAGGTAAACCCAGCCTCTTATTTATCTTGTTGACATATCTTGTATCTTCTTCCTGAATCTTGCCTGAATCCTCAAGCATAAGTCTGCATAAGTCTTTAGTGGCAGCAGTGGCATAGATTTTACAGCGTATACCTTTTCTGATTAAACTGGGCAGGTTGCCGCAGTGATCGATATGCGCGTGTGATAAAATAAGCGCATCGAGTCTGGAGGGGTTGTATTGAAAAGTGGTATTGACTTGATAAAATTCATCCCGATGCCCCTGAAACAAACCGCTATCCAGCAGGACTTCTGATTTATCAGTCAGGATAATGTGGCTTGAGCCCGTGACTGTTCTGGACCCACCTAAGAATTTTATGCTTACAGACATACAGATTAATCCCTAGTTTTTAGTTTTAAGGCGACCAAAATGACCAATAAAAGATAGGCAAGGCTTAAGGTAAATAAAGCCTTATTCGCCGACAAATATTCTATTAACGCATCAGGTTTAGCAAATATACTTTTACCCACTCCGGAGAGGACAAACTGCACCCAGAATATCCTTAAAGGCGAACCTAAGATTACTGCCGCAAGATATTTCTTGAAGGAAATTTTAGTCAGGCCTGCGCCCAAGTCTAGGAATCTAAAAGGTATAAGCGGCACTGACCTGAAAATAAAGAGCCAGAAAAAATTAACTCCAGCTAACCTATCGTCTAAGTCTTTCCGGTTTGCTTTAAGAGTGTTTTCTACGAAACCCCTGCCTAAATAACGTGCTGTATAAAATAAGATAAAGGCATTGATCGTCTCGGCAATATAGATAAATAAAGTGCTGAGGTAAGCGCCGAATAAAACCGCGGCCATAAATCTAAAAATATCCTTGGAGAGCCAGATAAAAAAAGTAATTACCACATACAACGCAATAAATATTATTCCGCTATAAAAAACAGGGAATCTCTTTAAAGAGGTCTCTATAGCTAACGTATCTATAGGAAAAAATTTACCCAGATACCAGATCAGAAGTATGGCAATAATAAGAATAAAGAACTTAATCTTGTGCATTAGGTTACAAAGAGATTGCGGGAAGAAAATTTTCCATCGGTAGTAAGATTTACGCCTAATCTTTTCAGGCCCACCTCATCTCCTGGGGTAGGGATATGGGTCATATGCACCTCGCAACCTTTCAATTCTACTAATTTATTCATCGCTAATTCCGCCGTATGGTTGGTGGTTGCGCTTATGGAAAGGGCAATTAAGGTCTCTTCCAGATCCAGGCTTTCGGATTCCATCTCTAAAATCCCCTCTTTTAATTTAGCTATTTGATTTATGATATGCGGAGAAAGCAGGAGTATCTCATCGGGAATATTGGCAAGGACCTTTACTGCATTTAATACCAGGCTGGAAGCGGCGTGCATAAGTTTTGAATTTTTTCCGGTGATAAGACGGCCATCGCTTAATTCAATGGCAGCGCCACAGAATATTCCTGCATTGCCTTTACCTTTTGTCTCTGCCTCTTCCGCTGCGCGTCTCGCCACCTCTACCACTATCCTATCCGTAATCTTAACACCCAGTTCTTCCATCAGAAGGGATACCCTGTCTACGGTCTCCTTCTTTTCTATCCCCAATACATACTCTGTATTGTACCTGAAATACCTCCTGATTAATTCTTGTTTTGCGGCTTCCTGTACTACCTTATCCTCTACTATCCCAAAACCTGCACGATTAACCCCCATATCTGTGGGAGAGTTATACATGGGCAGATTCATGTTCGTATCAAATATTTTGCTCAATATCAATTTTAATATCGGGAAACACTCTACATCACGGTTATAATTTATGGCTGTTTTATTGTATTTATTGAGGTGGAAGGGGTCCACCAGGTTAAAATCCTGTATATCTGCGGTAGCTGCTTCATAGGCAACGTTTATCGGATGTTTAAGCGCCAGATTCCAGATGGGAAAGGTTTCGAATTTAGCGTAGCCTGCGCTTACCCCGCGTTTATGCTCGTGATATAACTGCGAGAGACAGGTTGAAAGTTTTCCGCTATTCGGTCCGGGGGCGGTAATTATTACAATGGGATTCTTGGTCTCTATATATTCATTTCTGCCAAAACCTTTTTCGCTAACAATCAAGTCTACGTCAGCAGGATACCCTTCTATTGGGTAATGTAAATAGACCTTAACGCCTCTGTGCTCTAATTTATTCTTAAAAATAATTGCTGATGATTGATTAGCAAAACGCGTAATCACTACTGCCAGAATATCCAGACCCCATTTTCTTAAATCATCGATTAACTTAAGTGTCGCGGCGTCGTAAGTGATACCGAAATCTCCGCGCACCCTCCCTTTTTCAATATCGCCTGAATATATGCATAGGACAATATCAAGCTTGTCTTTTAATGACTGCAGTAATCGTATCTTAACATTGGGGTCATAACCGGGCAGGACGCGTGCAGCATGGTAATCAAAACAGAGTTTCCCGCCAAACTCCAGATACAATTTATTGTTAAATTTCTTAACCCTGTCTAAAATTGCGGCAGTCTGTTCTTTAAGGTATCTCTCATTATCAAAACCATTTTTCTTCATTTTTCTAACTCTTTCTAATTATGAAACATTATTATAATATAGGGTTTAAGACTTGTAAATATACTTTTACTGGGGCTGAGGAGGAATTCTGACCAGATCCAAGAACTCTTTTCCTTCCTTCCAGGGATTTAGAAAGTGTTCGATTTTATTGCTATCTTTCTTATCCTTTAAGTCGATCGTTTCTCTTTTATCGGCAGGATGGATGACTTCAACTTTGGGCGCTAATATGTCATCCTCATTTTCTTCTATAACCACGGCTATCCTTCCATCGCTTAAAGATACAATCGAACCGATAGGCCAGACTCCCACTACGGTAAAGAATTTATCTAAAAGCTCCGGTTCAAATGAAATACCTTTGTCTTTTATCATCGTATTATAAATCATATCCGGAGGATAATCCGCTTTATAGCCTCTCCTCTCCGAGAGGGCGTCATAGACATCGCATATAGAGACTATGAGAGATGCAATATGTGGCTTGTGTGGGTTAGATAACCTGGGGTATCCTTTTAGATTATATTTTAAGTGGTGCTCAAAAGAAACAACCACCGGAAGGATGCCCAGGCTATCCACGTATTCTAAAAGAAGCTCTGAACCTAATATGGTGTGGCTTTTTATTTGCGAGAATTCTTCCTCTGTTAATCTTTCGGCTTTTCTAATAATCTTTCCCGAGATATACAGCTTACCAATATCGTGGAATAATGCAGCGATGCCGATATCCAGAATAACGTCTTTAGCAAATCCTAGTTTTGAGGCAAAATACATGCTTAGGATTGAGACATTTAAAAGATGCACAAATGTCCCCGGATCATATCTTTGTAAGGTAACCAATTTCAAAAATTCCTGATACTGGCTAAGCAGCCTCTCCATAATATTATTTATAGAGAACCTAAAAGTCAGATGGTCAATGACCTGCATGTTTAATACGTCTTCTAACGATTGAGAAACTTTACCTAATACGCTTTCGTATACACCCAAAGCGCTTAATACCTCTTCTCTTTTAAACGCTAAAGATGCGGGGGCCCCTTTTAGTTTCCCTACGGTTATGTTTTTTATACCTACGAGCGCCAGATATTCTTGGGCATCTTTTTTGATCTCTTCTTTCGGAGCCGCCAAGAATGCAATAAATTTATTCAACTCCTCTTTATCTATCCCGCGATAAAAAGAAATCCTCTCTATGCCCCTTTCTTTTAAATATATAATTGCCGGCTTAGCCGTCTTACTCAACTCAAAGAATATCTCTTTTTCAAAGGCTAACTCTTCTCCTATAATTCCAATGGTTAATTCTTCTCTTTCCTTGAAAACATCCTCTAAGCTTAAATAAGCCTTATCCACGGATTTTTTAAATATGGGGTGCTCCGTAGCATAGAGTTTTGCCATCTGCACTGAAGCGAATAAATCCTTAAAGGAGTCCTCAATCTTTTCTAACATTCCACTTTTTTAAAACCTCCGAGGCCTTCTTTCTTATATTTCTATTCCAGAAAAAATGTCTTTTGCTGAGACTAACCAAATAATCCCCTGCCTCCTTTAATCCCAAATCCTCTATAACCATTATATTTTCCATTATAACTTTATTTTCCTTACCCCACGGACTGCGTATAGAAAGAAGGCCTTTCAATGCTCTTTCCCTTAAGTTCTCGTCTCTAACTAAAATCGCCAATGCCTCTCTTTTTAAAGAGACCTCTCCTCTTTGCAAGACAGAGAAGAGAAATTCCTCATCAAATTCAGCTAAACCCTGCATTGCCTTCAATACCTCTCTTTTTATAATCTCATTGGCAAAATAAAATATATGTTTGAGGATTTCCTTAGACAATGAAGGGTTGAGTTTGGCTAAACTCTTCATGATTTTCTCTAAAAATTCCAGGTCGTAATATCTACTTTCTAGATTCTTATAAAAAAGAGGGGTGGCTTTGCTAAAAAACCTGAAGAATAATTGTAATCCATAAGGATTAACTTCATCTTCGCGAAATATCTTATCAAGATAAAAATCAGCATTCAGGGAAGTCCTCTCTAAGGTATCTACAAAATATTCTAAACCGACAGGGGGATTCTCCTCCCAAATGATGCCTTCCACGAACTTAGCGATACCTCTATCTAATCCATTAAAGGCATCTTTAAGGAGAGGCTCTTCTTTCTTCCTTTTATTTAAAATATCCGATAAGCCCTTTAAGTATTCATAATCCCTGTCTTTGGTTACCCCTTCTAACTCCCTGGATAGCCTCTCTGAGATTAAGCGAAGCCTTTCTATGTTTCTTTCATCTCCAAGCAAATTAAGGAGAATAAAAAGATAATTTCTGTGCAGAAGGTCGCGGTCAAAGAATGATTCTTGACCAAAAGAGATATCTTTGAGTAGGGCTGTCAGGGTATTCCGATATACCTCTGAAGTAGATTGTTCTCGAGGCGCAGATAATAAATGTTGGGTCTTCTTTATTGCCTTCGGGTTTTTCTGGAAAGATTCTTTATTAACTGCCTTCTCCAGGAAAGAGGAGGCGACTTCTTTATGGCTCTCTTCTCCTGTAAGCCGGGAGAATAATTCAAAACTCAAGGTATCAAAACCTTCGTCTGTCGTTATCTCATCCCATAACAGATTGGCGAAGTCATGCGCATTGAAATTTTTAAAGAACGCCTTGATTTTATCGATATCGGCTTCCTCAAAAACAGCCTTGTTTTTGGATGTCGCCTTAAATATTTCTTTAGAACATTTATAAAATTTCTCTCCTTGGTTTTCTTTAAGATAGGAGAGGAAATCATTTAAGTTTTTCTTTAATTCATCGTCTTCCAATAAATCCTTCATTTTAATCTTTCCCATTATCCTCTCAAAATTATCTGCAAATGCATTAATCCTCTGCGAGTCTTTCTTTTCCAACGCTTCTTTAAATAAGTATACCCAGACATCTTTGACCTCTTCCCCTTCGGCTCCTAAAAGTTGAGAATAATCCAGGTCATCAACTACGACATGGGGATTTTTTTCTCTATTTAGAATGTTTTTGAGACCCTTCTGCCTCAAGATTTCTTTTGTAGGTAGCGATACCCCATTAATAAAATCAATTAATTCCTCTATCATCAGACCTTGCCTCAGCTCAATGCTCTTTATCTTGCGCTGATGAAAAATCTGAGCAAGCTCAACATACAAAAATACTTTTTCCAATTTTCTCCCATCGATAAACAAAGAATCAACAGCAATATCAATTTTTATGGGGCTTAAAAAAGTAAACAGTGCATCTATTTTCTGCTTGAAATTCTCAACGGATTTAATCAGGTAGGGGTGGTCTTTAGAGTAAGCGAGGGCGTTATTTAGAACAATACGTAAACCTTTTAAGAAATCATTTAAGGCTTCTTCTTTATCCATATGGAGGTTTAACTTATGTCTCTATTTATTCTACTGCTAAATAAAGATTTCTTCAACAATAAAAACGCCCCCGTTTTTCAGGGGGCGTTTTATGCCCAGCATCCTTAAATCGTTACTTATACCAATCCCTGGTCTAACATAGCATCAGCCACCTTTACAAATCCGGCGATATTTGCACCGTTGACATAATTGATGTAATTTCCTTCTTTGCCGTATTTGACGCACTGTTCATGAATAGCTACCATAATATCGTGTAATCTTTTATCCACTTCTTCGCGAGACCAGGATAGCCTTAAACTATTTTGGCTCATCTCCAGACCGGAGGTAGCAACGCCACCGGCATTAGCTGCCTTACCAGGTGCATACAAAATCTTTGCCTTCTGGAAAACCCTTACGCCTTCCGGGGTGGTAGGCATATTCGCCCCTTCGCCAACTGCAATGCAGCCGTTTTTGACTAGGGTCTTGGCGTCATCCTCGCCTATCTCATTCTGGGTGGCGCTGGGAAAGGCGATATCGCATTTTATCCCCCACGGCTTTTGGTTTTCAAAATATTTGCAGCTAAATTCATCTGCACATTCTTTTATGCGTCCGCGCCGCACATTCTTAAACTCCATGACGCAGGCCAATTCTTTCTTATCGATGCCCTTTTCATCGTAAATAAACCCGTTGGAATCTGATAGTGTCACAACCTTCCCACCTAACTGAATAAGTTTTTCTACGGTGTATTGAGCCACATTTCCGGAACCAGATACCGCACAAACCTTACCCTCCAGAGATTCTCCTCTTGTCTTTAACACCTCTTGCACAAAATAGACGCAACCATAGCCTGTAGCCTCAGGTCTAATAAGGCTGCCACCCCAATTCAAGCCTTTACCGGTGAGAACCCCTGTAAATTCATTGCGCAGCCTTTTATATTGGCCGAACATATAACCGATTTCGCGGCCGCCCACTCCGATATCTCCGGCAGGAACATCCGTATCCGGTCCGATATGCCGGAATAGCTCTGTCATAAAACTCTGACAGAATCGCATCACCTCATTATCCGACTTTCCCTTGGGGTCAAAATCAGAGCCGCCTTTTCCTCCACCCATGGGTAGCGTGGTTAAACTATTCTTAAATACCTGCTCAAAGGCTAAGAATTTCAGAATACTTAAATTCACGCTGGGATGAAAACGTATGCCGCCCTTATAAGGGCCGATTGCGCTGCTCATCTCTATACGGTAGCCCCTGTTTATATGAATCTCTCCCTTATCGTCTATCCAAGGGACACGGAACATAATCACCCGCTCCGGCTCCACCATTCTTTCCAGAATCTTGGCTTCCTCATATTTAGGATTCTTCTCGATGAATGGCGCTAGCGATTCCACTACTTCGCGCACTGCCTGATGAAATTCAACTTCACCGGGATTCTTTGCCACAACCTGTGCCATAAATTCTTCAACTTTTCTTAACATATTTCCTCCCTGCCTGCCGGCAGGCAGGCTTTGACTTACTTTGTCCTTCGATTCTGTTCTCACCTTGAACGAATCGAAGCACTACTGTTAACTATCCTTAAGGGATTCGATGATTGCCTCAGAGGCCTTCTTTGCCATGCCCATGGCCTCAATTACTGTTCCTTCACCTCCCACAATATCTCCTCCGGCAAAAACTCTTCTAATGGAAGTCTCCATGGTTTCAGGATTTACTATCACATCTAGATATTTATCTGTTTTTAATTGCGGAGTTACGCTGGTTAAAACCTGGTTTGCTCTAAGGCCTATTGCCACTATCGCCAGATCGCATTCAATTTCAAAATCGCTTCCTTCAATGGGGATAGGCCTTCTTCTTCCCGAGTCATCCGGCTCTCCCAATCGACATTTAAGGCATTTTATTTTCTTTACAAAACCGGCTTCATTGCCGATAAATTCTACTGGCTGAATGAGAAATTGAAAATTTATCCCTTCCTCTTTGGCATGCCCTATTTCAAGCCTCCTCGCAGGCATCTCTACTTCCGTGCGTCGGTAAAGAATGGCGGTATCGGGAGCGAGTCCGTTTATTTTCTGTAACCTTAAACCCGCCCTGGCTGCATCCATGGCAGTATTTCCTCCTCCGATAACCACAACTTTCTTACCTATATTTACAGGGGTGTGGAACTGGGGGAATTTATACGCGGACATAAGATTTACCCGGGTTAAAAATTCATTCGCGGAATAAACATTGCATAAATTTTCTCCCTTTATCCCCAAAAAGGCGGGTACCCCTGCCCCCAGGCCTAAAAATATGCAGGCATACCCTTCTGAAAAAAGCTCATCTAAGGTTTTGAGCCTACCCACAATAAAATTGACCGCGTTCTCTACCCCCAAGTTCTTTAGATAGTCTATCTCAAAGTCCAGAATATCCCGCGGTAACCTGAAGGGTGGGATACCATACCTTAAGACCCCGCCCAGTTTATGCAGGCTTTCAAAGATAACTACTTTTATGCCAGCCCTGCTCAGTTCTCCCGCGCAACATAAACCCGCCGGACCAGAGCCTACCACTGCTACTTTAAATTTAGAAAGTTTCTCATCTTCTTTTGCAGGGACTCTCAGGTCATTCTTCAATCCATAATCTCCGATAAACCTTTCCAGGTAATGTATATTAATTGCCTCCTTTGAAGCAAAAGGCGATTCTTTTTTAGTTAATACGCAGGTCTTAGAGCACTGGTACTCAGCAGGACAGACCCTCCCGCAGATAGAAGGAAAATCATTCCTTTCTCTAATGGTAAAATAAGCGCCTTTATAATCCTTTTGCGTAATCTGTAAAATGAACTTTTTAATATCTATCCCCACCGGACAGCCTGAAATACAGGTAGGGTCTTTACACTGAAGACACCTGGAGGCCTCCTGGAGCGTTTCTTCTTGCGTATAACCAGAAACTACCTCAGCGAAATTACCTATTCTTTTTAAGGCTTCCAATTCTCTTATTTTTATCGGCTCTTTTTTCATCTCTCAAAGATTATAATAAACTATTCAGATTGCAGATGTGTTTTTCTTTTTCTGTATAAATCCTGTTCCTTTTCTCTAACTCCTCCCAGTCAACCCCATGCGCCTCGAATTCCGGGCCATCTACACAGCTGAACTTTACTTCACCCAAAACTGTAACTCTGCAACAACCGCACATACCGGTGGCATCCACCATTAAGGCATTGAGAGAGACTATTGTTTTTACATCAAAGCCCTCGGTTATAGAAGAAACCATTTTCATCATCGGGATTGGACCGACGGCGTATACTAAATCATATTTTTCTTTTCTCAAAAGCTCTCCTAAGATATCGGTGGTAAATCCCTTCCTGCCATAAGAACCGTCATCTGTTGTAATATAAATCTCATTAGAAACACCTCTTAGCCCTTCTTCCAAAATCAATAATTCTTTCGTCCTTGCTCCCAATATAGTTACGACGTGATTTCCTTCTTTTTTTAATGCCTTGGCTACAGGATAGATTTCTGCAATACCTACCCCTCCGCCTACCAGGATTACCTTGCCATAGTTTTTAATCTCTGTAGCATGTCCCAGCGGGCCAACTAAGGCGTATAAAGAATCGCCGCTATTCAAACTTCCTAAGAGTTTAGTGGTTAAACCTACTTCCTGAAAAATCAGGGCAATCGTCCCTTTATCTTTATCTACATCTACAATGGTTAAAGGGACCCTCTCTCCTTTTTCGCTGGCCATAAGCACCACAAACTGGCCTGGCTTAGCCTTCTTGGCAATATCAGAAGAAACTACCTCTAATCTGTATACCTTTGTACCTAAAATGTCAGCTAAGACTTCTTTCTTTACTATCTTCATCCTTATTTTCTATCTCTATACAACTTCTGCCTATTTTATAGGCACCTCTATATAAAAAATAAAAGACGCCCTCCTTTAATGCAAGAAAGACGCCTTTGTCCTTTTCTGCCTTATTGCTATAAGAAAATCTCTAAGTTTTAAGTAAAGGAATAATAACATAAGGAATTTCTTTGTCAAGGTGTTTCTCTTTATCAAGCCTAGCTGATACCTAAAAGGCAATAGCTTTGCTTATTATTTTACTGCTAAGTGGAGTGTTATTCAACGAGATTTAAGGGGAGCGGCGAATCAAACGGAAGGACTATAATCTCTTTAAACCAATCCTCTTTTTTCCAAGATTTCCTTTGATAAATTTTTAGGTATTACAGTTGGATATTTACCGCTGAAACAGGCAGTGCAAAATTCTTCTTCTGGTAAAAGCATGGATTTTAACATACCCTCAAGGCTCAAGTACTCAAGGCTATCCAGCCCCATAAAATCTCTTATCTCGTCAACGCTATGCCCTGAAGCAATCAATTCTTTTTTTGTGGGAAAGTCTATGCCATAGAAACAGGGGAATCTCAAGGGTGGACAGCTGACGCGCATATGCACTTCTTTGGCCCCTGCCTCTCTTATGGTCTTTATTCTCGCCCGGCTAGTAGTACCCCGGACGATGGAGTCTTCTATAACAGCTATCCGCTTGCCTCCAAGCACATCCTTTATGGGATTAAGTTTTATCTTAACCCTGAAATCTCTTATAAACTGCGAAGGCTGAATAAAGGTTCTGCCTACATAATGGTTCCTGATCATCCCCACTTCATAGGGGATCTTTGATTCTTCTGCAAAACCCAAGGCAGCGTAATTGCCTGAATCTGGCACAGGCATAACAAGATCACAGTCTGCCGGGCATTCACGGGCAAGTTGCCTACCCAGACGCTTGCGGCTCAGATAGACGTTCTTAGCGAAAATGTTGCTATCGGGCCTGGCAAAATAAATATATTCAAAAATACAAAAGGCGTGTCTCTTTCCAGGAAAAGGCTTTACCGATTCTAAATTATTTTTACTAATAAATACAATCTCTCCGGGTTCCACGTCACGTACATATTGAGCCTGGATTAAATCCAGGGCGCAGGTCTCACTCGCTAATACATATGCGCCATCCAATTTACCAAGGCAGAGAGGTCTAAATCCAAGGGTCCCTTGCGCCAACTAACA
>Ga0315281_10007088_pt1 | contig 15841 bp, 11 predicted proteins | sample YL17G07_0_MG_FD_204540 | JGI IMG/M metagenome (GOLD analysis project Ga0315281, IMG submission 204540) | Sediment microbial communities from Yellowstone Lake, YNP, Wyoming, USA - YL17G07_0 | ecosystem: Environmental > Aquatic > Freshwater > Lake > Sediment | place: USA: Wyoming | collected... | reverse complement strand
TGCCGGGATGGCAATCGCCATGGAGGGTGATGGCGCTAAAAGGCTTTTTAAAGTGAGGTTCGACGAGCTCGATGGCCTTCGCCAGATGAGCCTCGATGCTTTGCTTCAGATCCGGCGGCAGGAATTCCTGGGTGAGGATGAACGATAGGCTGTGGTGTCCGTAGGTTTCCGGCGTGAGGTGCATCCTGTGTTTCGTCTTGAAATTCTCGCCGACGTTGTGGAGTCGCGCGAGCGTGCGGCCGAGCCAGCGGCGGTCGTCGTTCGTCGTTTCGGCGTGCTCGCGGCCGCGGAATTTTGGGAAGAGGGTGTAGAAAATTTTACCGGAATGGGCGTCGGTGCGTCCCAGGGTCTTAATGCCTTCTAGATGCTGTTTGAGCGGCAAATGCCGGACGACCGGAATTTCCGCTTCGGCAAGCGCCGCGACGAAGAGATGCTCCTCGGCGATCGTTTCTTGAGACCATCGGCCGGGGCGGTAGAATTTGGCGACCAACGGCTCGCCTTCTTCGATGCCGATTTCGTAGACGCGATTCTCGTAGCTGTTGAGGGGAAAGAGGACACCGGTCGGGTAATACCCCTGCTCCGTGACGGTCTTGAAAATGGTCTCGGGCAGTAGGTGGTCGAAACGCATAGGGAACAGCGTATTTCGATATGCGCCGACGATCAAACGAAAACCACGATGGGCGTTGTTATTTCCGAATCGATCCGCTATTCGTAAGGCCATGACGGAAGAAAACACCCCCGATTCCTTGACGGATTTACTGGAAGAAGAAGGGGGAGACATCCCCCCCGAGATGACGCCCGAAGAGGTCCTGGCGATGGGGAGGCATCCGGTTCTGACCACGCACGAGACGTTCGAGACGCTCGGGCTTTCCCCCTCCATCCTGAACGCCGTCCATCACGTCGGGTTCAAACATCCGACGCCGATCCAGGCGGCCGTCATCCCCAAGGCCCTGGCGGGAATCGACATCGTTGGATTGGCGCAGACCGGGTCCGGCAAAACGGCGGCGTTTGTGTTGCCGATGGCGGATCGATTGGAGCATCACGAGCGGAGCGAAGCCAAAACCTCGCCCATAGGGCTCATCCTTTGTCCGACGCGCGAAATCGCCCTCCAGACGAAGGCCTTCTTGGATCTGTTCGGCAAACACCATCGATTGAATACGGTTTGTCTGATCGGCGGCGTGAAGATCAATCCTCAAATCAGCGACCTTCAGAAAAACCCCGACATCGTGGTCGCCACTCCGGGGCGTCTCGTGGATCACATGGACCGCAGGACGATTTTGCTGAAGGAGGTGCGCGAGCTCGTTTTGGACGAGGCGGACCACATGCTCGACATGGGTTTTCTCCCGCAGATCGAGACCATTCTCAATGCCTTGCCGAAGCAGAGGCGCACGATGATGTTTTCCGCGACCATGCCGCCGTCGATCGAACGCTTGGCGCAGCGGTACTTGGTGAAGCCGACGCGCATCGATATACTGCCCGAGGGGCGGGCGGCGCACGGAATTACCCACCGGCTCTATCTGGTGAAAACGGATCACAAGCGCGATGGTCTCTTGGCGCTCATGCACCAAGAGTTGGGCAGCACCTTGGTTTTTACACGCACCAAGCTCGACGCCGACTGGCTCTGCGGCATTTTGGAAAAGGAAGGCCATCCCGTTTCGAAGATTCATTCCAATCGAAGCCAGAAGGAACGCACCGACGCCCTGCAAGGATTTCGCGAGGGCGAGCATCGGATCTTGGTCGCCACCGGAATCGCATCGCGCGGCTTGGATGTCCCGGCGATCCAGCACGTCATCAATTTTGATATCCCCGACACCGTCGAAGAATATATCCATCGCGCGGGCCGCACGGCGCGCGCAGGAGCGGTCGGCATCGTGTCCACGATCGCCTCTTGGCTCGACAAGCCGATGATCAAGGAGATCGAAAAGGCGCTCGGCAAAGACCTCCCGCGATGCGCCGTCGCCGGAGTCGAGCCGTACCTTGAAATCAAGGCTAAACCGTTCGGGCGCGGTCGACGGCGGCGCTAGTTCAAAAGTAAACGCACCTTAATCCCTCAAGTTTCGCCGCTTCCAATAGCTTATTGTCGAAGGTGGCAAAGTTGACGCTTCCATACTCCTCCTGAGCCTTGAGAGCCGACGCGAGCTGAATGGCGTCGGGGAATCTCAAGCGTCTTTGACGGATGATCCTCTTCGCATTCTTACTGATTTCAGGAGAGATCTCGACGAGGCTGATGAACCCACGTTGGATATCCCTGTCCAAGACCGAAAAGGCGGCACGATATGTCGGAGAATCAAGCCGTCTTTCGTGCTTGAGCCTTTCTATGGCGGATGTGAATTCCAGCTCCGTGATGAGGGAAGTTACGATCTGTTGGGATGCAATGACAAGTCTTTGAACGGCCGCGGTTTCAGCTTCTTCAATGTAATGTTTCAGCAAAGCGGATGTGTCGCAGTAGAGAATCATCAGTAGCCTTCATCACGCATTTCCCGGATCATTTCCGTCGTTGTCTTCCCGGGCTTCAGCTTGATGGGCTTGAACCGGCTCATCTTGACGCCGACACCGCCGCTGATCAGGAAACCCTCGGCTTTCAATTGCTCCACCTTTCTCTTGAGAGCATCCAAAGACATCTCCTTCGATTTCTTTTTAGGAGCTTTCATGTTGGTCAGAAAGCCGATGATACGGTCGCGCATCTTGATGGCGATCGTTTCGCCGGCATCCATCAAGCGGATGTAATGACTCAACCGACTTTTAAGTTCGCGGATTCCGACTTCGACCATGGAGGGCCTCCGATGCCGCTTTCCGCGGCACAGCGCTCGCTACGGCCACCCTACGGGCGCCATCAGGGCATCGTCTTCTCTGAAGGTGCTTCAGGTCGTAGCGGAAGCTAGTGTAGTCATAGTAAATGAGTGGTGACTACATCGTCAAGGGCTCTATAGGGAAAAGAGCCTGAGCTCCGCCTCGGTAATCGTGAACGCGTTGAGGTTGAGGTAGGTGCGCTTGTAGGGGCGGGGGAACCCCGCCCCTACACAGCCGCGATGTGATTCTTACGGATCCAAGATATAGAGAACGTCGACGAACCAGAAACAGTTCGAGTCGTCGGTCGCCGTCGAGCGTCCTTCCACCCGCACGCTTGTCAGATCGCTCGCCTGAACATCCTTAAAAACATCGAAGAATGAATCGGTCTGGAAGACGTTCCCGTCGAATGTAACGGGGATATCGACCGGTTGACCGATGGTGGTGCCGGCAGATGGCGTCAGGCGGAGCTCATCACACTCCCCGCTGCCGAAACTCAGGGCGCTCTCGCGCAATCCCACAGTGATGGGCGTGGAGGACGTCAAATTGAGCGAGACCATTTCGATGTCGATCGCGCCATTCTGAAGGCCGATGTGTGTTGGAGAGGCGTCCGTTCGGGAGACACAAACTTGACCGTTATTAGTTCCGGAGAGATCTTGCAGTTGAATCTGGACGGTCCCCAAAGTGGTGGTCATCGCCTGATCCTCGAGGGAGACCGTGTGGGGACCCGATGCGGGACCCGACGAGATGGGGCCGCATGTCCCGCCCGGGGGACTGCCAAATAACGGATCAAAGGTGGTGAACGGAGACCAGCAGAGGAGGACCAGCAAATCCAATCGTTCGTTTCCATCTAAGCCGTCCGGACAGTGCGAGCTTGCGCCATCGTTGTTGCAGGTCCCGCCGATCCCCTTAGATCCTGGGGGGAGGCCGTCACCCCCATTGCCGCCTTTGCCGGCGTCGGCCCCGAGGCTTGTATTGCCGTCGGTCCCATTGGCGGTCGTGCCGGTGCCGCCGTCTCCGTCGGTCGCCGTCATGTCGCCGCCCATTCCTCCATTGCCGGCCGGGTTCTTGTCGCAGCTGTTCCCGTTGCCGCCGATGCCGTTATTCGAGTCCGCGTCGCCGCCGTTCCCGCCGGTGACCGCACTGGTCGCCGCTCCCGAAGAGGTAAGGCTCGCATCGCCGCCTTTTCCGCCCGTCGCGGTCGCATTGCCGCCATCCGCTCCGTCACCCGGAGGAGGGCAGGCGCAGGTATTGTCTCCTCCCACGCCCCCATTGGCGGTCGCCTTTCCGCCGCTTCCGGCCGTCATCGCGCCGATGGTGATATTTCCGATGCCGCCGACGTTCCGGGTCGTCAGGACCTTCTTCTTGTCGGCCCCCTTACCCCCCGTCGCGGTCGCGTTCCCTCCCGGCGTTGGCGGACAGCCGTCGACGCCATCCAGGGCATTGGCCGTCGCATCCCCTCCGCCGCCCCCATTCCCTGGGTTGATGGTCATGGAACCCGCAACGTCGAAACTGCCCGTCGTCCGCATCTTCACATTGCCGTTCTTGCCGCCGTCCCCGGCGGTCGAGGTACAATCGGGATTTCCATTACAAATGCAGTCTCCGCCTTTTCCGCCGCTGCCGGAATTAAGCGTGAAGTCGCTGACCGTCAGGTCCCCTTCAATATTGGCGTAGAAGGTCATCGCGTCCCCGCCCTTATTGCCCGTGCAGTTCCCGGTCGTCGTTTTGGATTCGCCGTCGCGTCCGTCCGGTCCGGTGATGGTGAGGGGAAACAGGCCGCCTAAGTCCACGTTGGTCGTACCAAAAGGTTGGATCGCTACGACAATCCGCTTCGTCCCTTTGGGCGGCGTGGCGAACTTGAAGGTGCCCCCAAAGATCCACGTATTGCCGATGACCAGCGATGCCACGTCGCTGGTCGCAAGCGCCGTGTTGACGACGAGCGGCGATCCCCCTCCCGACGTCGCAAACGGAGCCAGGACGTTTCCGGTCCCGTCGTCGCTCGTCGTCTGCGTATCGGCTTCGTCGTTGGTAGGCAGTTTCGTATGGTCGTCCGTGACCTTGACCGAAGTGTCGGTGTTGAGTTTAAATGTGTTGCTGAACGTCGCGTCTTTCTGAAGCTCCAAGATGATGTCGTCCGGCTCTTTGTCTTCCCCAGACGATGCGTCCGCCTTCAACGCCGCGAGGCCGCAGGAGGTGTCCGCATTGCTGCCCTTCAGTTCTCCGTTCCAGGTGAGCGCCCCTTGGAAGATGATCGTCGCCCCGCCGGGCAAGACCTCCAAGGTGCCGTCGATCACGTCATCCCCCGTGACCGTAATGACGGAGCCACCGGCGACGGCCTTGGTCGTACCGGCGGTAACGCCCAGACTCGCCACGGACGTCGTCCCCGAGAAGTCGGCACTCGACTGGTCGCCCAATGCACTGCAGGCCGGGGTGGATCCACCGGAGTTGCCGGAATTGTTGCATGCGGTGTAGAGTGATGAGACCGGACCGACGAGACAAAGAAACAAAAACAAACGCAAGGCATGATGTTTCATGGACCCCCCTTAGCGCTGGTTATATTAAGAGCCGTCAGTGTAGACCCCTAAAGAATGACTGACAAGGTTATTTGATGACCAACTGCTGTAAAAAAAGCCAGGTTTCTGCAGTCGCCGAAAAGAAAGGCGCCTTCTACACCTGTCCCATGCACCCGGAGATCCGCCAACAGGGTCCGGGGACGTGTCCGAAGTGCGGCATGGCTCTCGAACCGGTCGTGATCGCGGCGACGGAAGAAAATAATCATGAACTGAATGAGATGACCCGGAAGTTTTGGGCGAGCCTCGTGATGACGTCGCCGATTCTTCTCCTGACCATGGGGTCGATGTTCTTTGAAAAGTTCGTGACGCCTCGTGCTTCGACCTGGATTCAATTCGGTCTCGCGACACCCGTCGTCCTCTGGGGAGGGATTTCATTTTTTCAACGCGCCTGGAACTCGCTCCAGCACCGAAGCCCGAACATGTTCACCTTAATCGCGATGGGGACGGGTACGGCCTACCTTTATAGCGTTGCGGCGGTTTTTTTGGGACGGCGCGACCTCTATTTTGAGGCGGCGGCCGTCATTACGACACTGGTCCTCTTGGGGCAGGTTTTGGAACTCAAGGCGCGCAGCCGGACCTCCGGAGCCATACGGGCTCTCTTAAACCTGGCGCCCAAGACGGCGCGAAGGCTCAAAGCGGACGGTTCCGAAGAAGAAGTGTCTCTCGACCTCGTTATTCCAGGCGACCGGCTCCGCGTCCGGCCGGGCGAAAAGGTGCCGGTGGACGGCGTCATGCTCGAAGGCGCGAGCGCGGTCGACGAGTCGCTGGTGACCGGCGAATCAATTCCGGTGGAGAAGGTGACGGGCATGCGCGTCACCGGCGGAACGATCAACGGGACCGGCGGATTCGTGATGAAAGCCGAGCGGGTGGGGAGCGAGACCCTTCTCGCTCAGATTGTCCGCATGGTGGCCCAGGCGCAAAGGAGTCGAGCGCCGATCCAAAGGCTTGCGGACGTCGTGTCGTTTTACTTCGTTCCCGGCGTCATTTTGATAGCAGTCATTACCTTCGTGATCTGGGCTTGGGCGGGACCGGAGCCGCGATTCACCTATGCGCTCGTCAACGCCGTCGCCGTCCTGATCATTGCCTGCCCCTGCGCGCTCGGGCTCGCAACGCCGATGTCGATCATGGTGGGAACGGGCAAGGGCGCGACGGTAGGCGTTCTCATGAAAGACGCGGAGGCCCTTGAGGTCTTGGAAAAGATCGACACCTTGGTCGCGGACAAGACGGGGACGCTGACGCGTGGAAAGCCGGTTCTGGTTGCCGTTCAATCCCTTGACGGGACATCGCCTGATGAAATTTTGCGTCTCGCCGCCGGTCTCGAAAACGGGAGCGAGCATCCTCTGGCAGCCGCCATCTGCGAGGCGGCCGCTCAGAAGAAAATTCCGCTGCCCAAGGCTGAAAATTTCCGCGCGATCACGGGGCAAGGAGTGACGGCTTCCATTGAAGGGAAAACAGTTTCTTTGGGGAACGAAAAAATGCTCGCGAACCAGAAGATCGATTTTTTCGCTGGGGGCGATCTCCCGCAAAGAGTCAACGCCCTTCGTCAAGAAGGCCAGACGGTGGTCTTTCTCGCTCAGGAAAAAAGCATTCTAGGACTCCTGGGCGTCAAGGATCCGATCAAGGATGGGTCTAAAGAAGCGATCGAGGCCCTCCACGGTGCCGGGCTTCGGATCGTGATGCTGACGGGCGACAATGAAATAACGGCGAGGGCCGTGGCGAAAGAACTCGGCATCGATGACGTCATCGCGAGCGTGAGTCCGGATCAGAAGAATAAAGTCGTCGAAAAGTTGAAAGCCGAAGGTCGAAAGGTGGCGATGGCCGGCGACGGCGTCAACGACGCGCCCGCTCTCGCGGCGGCGGACGTGGGCATTGCGATGGGAACGGGTACGGACGTGGCCATGGAGAGCGCCGGCGTCACCCTCGTGAAGGGCGATCTTCGCGGAATCGTGCGGGCGATTCATTTGAGCCGCGCAACGATGAAAAACATCCGGCAGAATCTCTTCTTCGCCTTCATCTATAATTTTTTGGGTGTTCCTCTCGCCGCCGGCGCCCTCTATCCCCTGTTCGGCGTTCTCCTTTCGCCCATCATCGCCAGCGCCGCGATGAGCCTGAGCTCCGTCTCGGTGATCGGGAACGCGTTGAGGCTGAGGCGAGCGACTCTGTAGCGCTTGTGCTTTTTTATTACACAACCATTGTTTCCTTCTCGACGATGGATTTTCATCATGGATAGAAGCGTTCAACGGCGGTTGCTGCTTGCCATGGACAGCATTCAGGATCGCCAACGATTGAGGGATTACGGCCTGCGGTTAAGGGCCAACAATCCTTCACAGGATCAGGACATCACCCGAACCGTTGATTGTTATGAGAGCACGCACCAGGCGGATCAGTGTTTGCAACTCGTCGTTTCCGGCGGGGCCGGCCCGTTGGCCACCAGTCAACTTTCCCCGGACCTTAGATTCTATGCTCGAGGGATTGTCGGCCTTGGGGAGCAGGCCTTAAGAGAACGCTGGACCCTTCAACAGTTCGTTTTGCGCGCGTATGCGGAGCAATTGTCCTATACGCAGGGCTTGGCGCCCGAAGAGAGAGAGGCCCTGAACGACTTATCCGCCTTCTATGCGCGCGAATTCCCGGACCCTCTTCTGCAGGATGTCAGACGCCGCCTCACGCAAAGGCCAGAATGGAGGTCCCGTCTTGAGGCGTATGACAGGCGCCAGGTCGCGCCCGCCACGACGCCCGTCGAGCCCCGCTGTTCCTCTTCCATGGATTGGGAAAGGCATTATCTGCAAGTGACCGGTCTTTCCTACTCCGTCCCTGTCTTTACCCCGAGAAATCGCGGCATCCCGTGGGCCTTCTACGAGAGCTCCTTGTTGGCCCAGTTTGAAAGGTTAAAAATATTCCTTATTTCATCGGATTTCGAGAGATTGCTTCGTCCCGGCAACGGCTTGCCCAATCTCGTGATTTACCTGGGCGGAGGTTTCCCCGGTTCGGACGCAACTCTTAATCAATGCGGGTTCAGAACGGATGATCGGGGAGGGGAGTATTCGATCCAGCAAAATTACATCATGTCGAACGCGCCCTTCCGCGGCTTCGACGCTTGGGCAACCGAAGTGCTTCGTCATGAGATCGGGCATGCGATCTATTTTCGCCTTCTTACTGAAGATCACAGGGAATCAGTCCGGAGCCTTTTCGAAGCGACAAAGACTTTTGCGGAAAGCGATGCGGATTACATCCCCAATTCCCACTTCGCCGACACACGATACGCGGATGGCCGGCGGAGGTACGCTATGAAGAATGACATGGAGTTTTTTGCGGAGATGGTGGCGGAATATGTCTCGTCGCGAATGGAAGCGGAAAGCTACGGGGGGCGTCCCTTCAACGTACGCATGGCGATTATGAGCCGCTTTTTCGCGGAGGACGGCCTCCATCCCGAAGTATTTTCCAGGGAGGCGGTTGAGGCGGCGTTTCGGGCAGAAAGTGTTCCCTTCCAATATCCGGCCCAAGGCTATGTCGATCTCATGCCGAGCTCCATCTTCAACAGTTCGCGAGGATGGGGCGCGGAGCTCTTTATTGGAGGCCGCGGGGTTTCGGGCGGACACGTTCTCACTTATGGAGGGGGCGTCTACCTTCAACCCGGCTTTCAGCAGAGCGGCTCTTTCGGTCTTGGCATCGAAGGCAACGTGGGATTGATGCCGGCGTCGTGGCTGGGCTTGGAGCTTTTAGGCCGGATTGGTTTTAGAGGCGACTTTTCCGGTTCGCAGCCGACGGGCGTGGCGGGAGCGGGCCTGCGCCTCCGGCTGAGGCCTTCATCGGTCTTTCAGTTTCAGGGGTTCGTCATTCCGCAAGTGGACATGAACAATGGCCGGAGGAGCGTCGACATCGGCGGCGGATTTGGGTTCACGTTTCATTAACGACCGGCTTTCTTCAAGATCGCCAGCGCCGCGATGAGCCGGAGCTCCGTGTCGGTGATAGGAAACGCCCGCCGATTAAGAAAGGTGAATTTATGAAAGAACCCCAGCTGACCGTCGTCGACGAATTTCAGGTCGTCGGCATCGAAACCGTGACATCCGATGAGCGCGAAGAGATGTTCAGTCAGGCTCGATTGGGAATGCTCTGGAGCACGTTTTTCTCGGAAAAGGTCGAAGAAAAGATCCCCAATCGTAAAAACGACCAGGAGTATTTCGGCGTCTATGGAGACTATGATATGGAGCCGACGAGCGATACGTACGGACAATATACCGTCGACGCCTGTTGCGAGGTTTTGAAGATCGACGAAGTACCCGATGGAATGGTCGGGATCAGCGTTCCCAGCGGGAACTACCTCGTCTTCGAGTTCCAAGGGGACATGGCGGATGTCGCCAAGCAGGCATGGAATGACATTATGGATTTTTTTGAAGGAAACAAGACTTATAGCCGCGCCTTTACGACCGACTTTGAAATCTACCGCAAGGACAAGCCGGGCGAGGTTCGGATCTTCGTCGCCGTCCAGTAGGATGAAAATTAAATATTTTCCGTTGAAGACGGTGCCGTCTCCCGCTAAAGATAGCGCCCTCAAATCAAACGCTCAAATCAAATGAAGGAGCCACCCATGGAATATAAAGTCGATCTCGATGACGTAAAATTCACTCTGTTTGATTTTCTCAATCCGGTTCCGTTGTTCTCGATGCCGCGCTATCAGGGCCAAACCTTGGAAATGTATCAACAGGTCCTGGAAGAGGGTCTCAAATTCGCCAAGAACGAACTCGCTCCCCTCAATGAAAAGGGCGACCGCATCGGCGTGAAGCTCGTCGACGGACGCGTGAAGATGCCGGAAGGTTTCAAAGAGGCTCTGACGCAGTTTGGTCAGAACGGCTTTATGTCGATTGATATCGATCCGGAGCATGGAGGCATGGGCTTGCCGATCGTCATCAACACCGCCGTCTCCGAGTTTGTGATGGGCGCTTGCACGAGCTTTGCATTTTTTCATCTCTTGACCCGCGGCGATTGCAACATGATGCAGGCCTTCGGGTCCCCCGAGTTGAATAAGGTTTTTCTTCCAAAAATGGCGTCCGGAGAGTGGGGCGGCACGATGTGTTTGACGGAACCCCAGGCCGGATCGGCGGTGGGGGATCTGACGACCACGGCGCGCAAGAATGCCGATGGATCCTATGCGGTGCAAGGCACGAAGATTTTTATCACCTGCGGGGATCATGATTTGACCGACAACATCGTCCATCTGGTGCTGGCGCGCATCGAGGGAGATCCGGCGGGCACCCGGGGCATTTCGCTTTTTGTCGTTCCGGCCAAGCGCGTGAATGCGGATGGGTCGCTCGGTCAGGATAACGACGTCAAGCTCGTCTCCATCGAACATAAAATGGGAATTAAGGCCTCTCCGACGTGTCTCTTGCAGTTCGGCGACAAAGGGCAGTGTCAGGGCTTTATCGTCGGCAAGCCGATGGAAGGGATGAAGTACATGTTCCAACTGATGAATGAAGCGCGGTTGGCGGTGGGACAGCAGGGGGTGGCGTTGGCCGGCGCGGCCTACGAACAGGCCTTGAACTACTCCAAAGAACGCACCCAGGGCGGCAAGACGTTGATCATCCAATATCCGGACGTTCGGCGCATGCTGATGACGATGAAGGCCTATGTCGAGGGACTGCGTTGTCTGATCCTCGAAGCCGCATTGTTCGTCGATATCGGATGGCATCACCCGGACGAGAAGGTTCGCGAAGAGCACGAAGGTTACCTGGGGCTGATGACGCCGGTGTGCAAGGCCTTCGGTTCCGACATGGGTTTCCGCGTGACCGAGTTGGCGATCCAGACCTACGGCGGTTATGGTTTCGTTTCGGATTATCCCGTCGAGCAGTACATGCGCGACCTGAAGATCGCGTCTCTCTACGAAGGCACCAACGGCATCCAGGCCATGGACCTGATCGGGCGGAAATTCCTCAAGAACGCCGGCGAGAACTTGAAGAAATATCTTGCGCGCACGGCGGGACAGCTGAAGAACGCCGGCGAGAAGGCCGAACTGAAGCCTTTGGCGGACAAGGTGCTCGCCGCGATCGATCGTTTCGGAAAGGCGGCCCTTCATATCGGCAAGAACGCGGCGGATCAGGGATATGTCGGTTTGGCGGCGACGCCGTTTCTGCGCGCCTTCGGCGACGTCATCTGCGCCCAGCTCTTGGTGCGCCGCGCGGCTGTGGCGGTGGAACAGTTGGCCAAGAGCCCGAACGAAGAACGCACGAAGTTCCTCAAGGGCAAGGTCGAGGTTGCGAAGTTTTACGTCGAACAAATTCTGCCCGAGGCCGACTTAAACATCGCGAGGATTGTCACAAGCGATCAGTCAGCGCTCGCTGATGTTTTGTAGAATGTTTGAGCAATCGCTTTACCTCAAGACAAGCCCGACCGGGCAGTGGTCGGAGCCCAAAACTTCAGGCTGGATGAAGGCGTCTTGCATGATCGGGCGAAGGTCTTTGGACATGCAGAAATAATCGATCCGCCATCCGATATTTCGCGAGCGGGCGCCGAATCGGTAGGTCCACCAACTGTATTGCTTCGGCTCCTGATTCACCTCGCGAAACGTGTCCACAAATCCGGCCTCGAGGAGTTTGGTGAATTCCGCGCGCTCTTCGTCGGTGAATCCCGAGTGGCCGCGGTTGGACGCCGGGTTGGCGAGATCGATCTCCTTGTGGGCGACGTTCAAGTCCCCGCAGACGATGACGGGTTTTTTCTTTTCGAGCTTTTTCAGATACGCGTGGAATTCTTTTTCCCATTGAAGACGGTAGGGGAGGCGCTTCAATTCTTCGCCGGCGTTCGGCGTGTAGACGTTCACCAAAAAATAGTCTGGAAACTCGCACGTAATGACGCGACCCTCGGTGTCGTGCTCTTTCATGCCGATGCCGAAGGTTACGTCCTTGGGTTTGATCTTCGTCAGTACCGCCGTGCCGGAATAACCGGGGCGCTCGGCGGGGTTCCAGATGATCTCATAATCCTGCATCGGCAGGTCTTGGATTGCCGATGTGGCTTGATCTGCATTCGCCTTGATCTCTTGAAGGCACAGGACGTCGGGTCTGTGTTCCGCCACGAAGGTCCCGAAATTCTTTTTGGCGACGGCGCGCAGGCCGTTCACGTTCCAGGAGAGAATTTTCACAAGGACTCCTTTGCGAAGAGTTCTATAGAAGATCCCGAGGCACGAATCAACTCAACCCATTTTTCTGGCAACTTCTAACGCACGGTGTCGACACCAACGCCACATCTTGAGGAGGAATCTCATATGGCGGTTGGTGTGAACTTGCCCGCGGGGCAGACGGCCTCGGCGGTGTTTCAATCGATCTTGATGGGAGCGGCGGAGCGGTTCGACGCCCTCGCTCCTTACGTCGAAGGACTCAACAAACAAAATCTGGCAGACCGGCTGATCCCGTTTGAAGCGGCCCGCGCGGCGATTTCCTCGCCCGGTCGTGTGGACGCGGCGGCCCTTATGGCCCGCCTGGGTGCCGAGCGCCTCGTGTACGTTCTCGAGGATGATGTGGAGGTTCCACTTTCCGAGTACATGGTTGCCCCCGCCGATCCGCTGTCCTTGACCGCGCGGGAATTGGGGAGCGCCCGCGGCCTCACGCCGCGGATCCATTACGACGGAAAGACCTTCGCGGGACAAGAGATACGATACTTGGCGGACGACATGGCGAGGCGGAATACGATCACCGAGGCGGCGCATGACGGGCTGTCCTGGGTCGCCCGACAATCCGCTCTCGATTTGACCGGACAGAAATTCGCCGTTCTCGGCGCCGGCGCCGAGTTGGCTCCGACCGAAATCCTTCTGCGGGCGGGCGCGACGGTGCTCTTCATCGATCTTGTGTCGGCGGAAAAATTCGTGGCGGACCGCTCGATTCAAAGCGGAACGATCGTCTACGCCCCGCAGGGCGCGAACCTGCTGACCCATCCGGCCGAGATCGCCGCGACCATCGAGGCCTTCGCGGCGGGGGACGCGGTGCACGTCGGCGCGTATGCCTATGTAGGCGGCAAGGCCATGGAGTGGCGGCTGACCGGAGTCATGAACGCCATCATCAGAAGCCTCGATCCGTCGATCGTGCAATCCATCGGCTTGTATGTCTCGCCCACGGCGCCGGCCCAGGCTCAAACGGAAGACGTCGTGACGTCTCTGGCGGGCTATTCGGACCCGTCATTCTGGGATCGCGCTTGGAAAAAGATGGGGGTTCTGAAGCGCAACCTGCATCAGCACGGAGAAACTCATTGGCCGCGGAATATCGTATCGCTTCAAGGCGCGAGTTATCTGGCCGCGCAGTATTTAGAAAAGAGATTGGCGGCCGAGGTTTTCGCAACGCGCGGCATCGGGACGGGCGAAAAGCAGCCGATCACGGTCTCGGCAAACGTCGCCGGAATCACGCAGACGCGTTCGATGCAGATTCCGACCTTTCAAGCGGGCTTCTTGGGCGCGCCGGCCTTGGGCATCGAGACGTATCTTCCCGAGACGACGCGTTGGCTTTCGGGGCTTCTCTATCTGGAAGGCATCTTGGATCCGGAAGCGGTTGCTTCCGCAAAGCACAATCCCTTTGAAGATGAAAATGAAAAGGCCCGCCGGATGTCCTCTGTTCAGGTTCATGGAGCGGTCTATTCGCATCCCTACGCGATCGAAGGGGCGATTGCGCGAGCGGCCCTGATCGGTCTCCGCAAAAAGCCAAGTCTCATCCCCGGTTTCGTCGGCAGTTTGATGGGGAAGAAGTAGTCGTTACGACTCGCAAACAAGAATCTAAATTCCTTAAGCGGCGTACGTGGGTTCCCACGCGTCTTGTGTCACCGGAATCAAAACATTGCGTGCGGACTCGCGGCCCATCTCGTAGAGCCTGGCCAGAACTTCGGGGCGCGTTTCAAAGAAGCGGCTGACGCCGATATCTTCTTGCGGGTGAATCACGCCGATCCTCTGTTTCGGGTAGCGTCGGCGGAGGGCGTCGAGGTCCAAGGGTTTCGGCTCCGTGATCTTGTCTTGCACGCTGGCCAAGGTCCGCAGTCCATTGAGGATGTGTCGGCCGCGAGGCAGACGGGCCAGCCACTTAGGGGCTTTCTCGGCCTGTTTCAAGAGATTCAACGCCTGACGTTTCGCCAAACTCTGGATGGGACGGTCGAAGACGAGGCCTTTCTTACTGCTGGTGACGACAAAAACGTTCCTGACTCCGAGTTCCAGGGCGAGCTCAACGGGGGCGTTGTTGGCAAAGACGCCATCGATGAGATGTTTTCCACCTTCCTTGAGCGGAATTCCGTAGAGAAACGGGATCCGGGACGAAGCCTCCACGGCGCGGCGAAGTTCTTGGGCATCTTGGGTGAGGCGAAATGTGAGATCTTGCAAGTTGGCGGCCCTCGAGACGGGCTTGTTGGAATAGTAGACTGGGGCGAAGAGACACGCGCCGGCTTCGAGGAAGGCGCCGGCCTTTTCAAGGAAGTCACAGGGGCTATCGCAATCAGGGGTCAGAAAGCGCTTGAGACCTGAGGCCAGAGCCGAATAACCGGCCGACCTTATGTTTGCGAGGGCGTCTGTCTCGTATTCGGATGCCGTGACGATCAAGTGCGTCCGGCTCCGGGAGGCCTTTTCGGTATTCACGAGCCCTCGTTCGAAGACGTTTTGGAGGGCTTGGGGATAAGGATTAAAGGGCCGGCTCGTGCGTGGCCGGATCTTTGTGGCCTCGCCGAACTCGACCCAGGCGTTCCTGACGAAGTTATGGTCAAAGGGCCCACCGGCCGCGGCGACTGTGGCCACGAGACTGCCGGATGAGCTTCCGATGGTGAGGTCGAAGGGCTGGCTTCCATACCCCGAGGACTGGAGGCGTTGCCCCAACTCCATGACGACACCCGATTGGAAGGCCCCATACATGGCGTCCCCTTGGAGAACCAAACCGAAAGAAGACTGTGATGAAATTGGCATGATGCCAACTCTATCGCACAGTGCGTCATAAGGTTGCTAGTGAAATTTACGCAACGCGTTAAGAAACTGTTGATAAGTGTCAATAAGACTTTGATATTATTTGTTATTTAACGATAATATGTTTGTGGATAGTTTGTGGAATGACGCCGCTCTTCTTGCCGCAATGCGTTGAGAGAAAACTTCTTGCGGATAGAAATCAAAACAAGGATTCTGACGTTTGCTAAGGGCTAAGAGCGAACGAAGGCCAGCTTTGCCGGCCGCAGTGAGCGATGAGATCGAGGCATTACAGATGGGAGCTCGAGGGAGAGCAGTATCTCCCTCGACTCAGATGGAGGGGTGGCCGACCTGAGGCACCAAAAAATAGAAAGATCCGATGGCCCCGCACCAGAAGGTGCGGGGGCGCAGCGAGGCCTAAGAGATTCTGAGTGGTTGGGAGGGGTGGCCGAGCGGTTGAAGGCACTAGTCTTGAAAACTAGCGTGCCCGAAAGGGTACCGTGGGTTCGAATCCCACCCCCTCCGCATTTCTTCAAAAGTGCGGCGTTTTTTAAAAATCGCGGCGGCGGCTGGCGCC
>Ga0315281_10007087_pt1 | contig 15841 bp, 19 predicted proteins | sample YL17G07_0_MG_FD_204540 | JGI IMG/M metagenome (GOLD analysis project Ga0315281, IMG submission 204540) | Sediment microbial communities from Yellowstone Lake, YNP, Wyoming, USA - YL17G07_0 | ecosystem: Environmental > Aquatic > Freshwater > Lake > Sediment | place: USA: Wyoming | collected... | reverse complement strand
CTTAAGAGAAACCACAAAGCGGACGACCTTGTCGTAAGGTAGGCCGCGCAAAACAATGCAGACAACAATTCAAAAACCGTATTGGCAGTGATAGCATGGCGAGAGGGGAGTACTCCGCGAGGAAGCTGCGCAAGACGCGGCAGAGGTTCAGGTGGAAGAGCTCCAAGTACAAGAAGCGCGAGCTGCGGCTCTGGCAGAAGGACCCGTTCGAGGGAGCGCCTCAGGTGCGAGGCATAGTGCTGGACAAGCGTGTGATGGAGCAGAAGAAGCCGGCGTCCGGGCTGGTGAAGTGCGTGCGTGTGCAGCTGATAAAGAACAACATACAAGTCACAGCGCACGTGCCGGGCAACCACGCGATAGAGAAGATAAACGAGCACGACGAGGTCATTGTCGAGAAGATCGGAGGCGGGCAGGGCGGGCCGAAGGGTTCGATGGTCGGAGTGAAGTACAAGGTCTCCAAGGTGAACGGCATTTCGCTCGAAGAGATTGTGGCGGGCAGGAAGCAGAAACCGACGAGATAAGCGATTATGCAAGCGATGTGATTCGATGGATATGAAACTTTTTGGCAAGTGGTCGACCGGCGAAATCAAGGTCGCGGACAAAGGACTGGAACAGTACATCGGCCTGAGACCCGCGATTGTGCCGCGGAGCAGCGGACGATTCTCCAGTTCGCAGCACGGCAAGTCGAAGATAAACGTGGTCGAGCGCCTGATAACGAAGATGATGGTTCCGGGCCACAGGAGCCGCAAGCACGTAATCTCGTCCGACATCGCAAGCGGCAAGTACACGAAGGAGTACAACTCGATAAAGAAGGCTTTCGAAACCATCGAAGCAAAAACAAAGAAGAACCCCGTGGAAGTGCTCGTGCGCGCCATAGAGAACGCGGCGTTGCGCGAGGAGATTGCGGCGTACCAGGTCGGCGGCATAATCGTGCGTCGCGCGGTTGTCACGAGCCCGCAGCGGAGGATGGACCTCGCGCTGCGAACCATAACGCAGGCCGCGTACAGGAAGAGCTTCGGCAAGGGCGTGAAGATCGCGGACGCGCTTGCGAACGAGCTGGTCGCGGCTGCAGAGAACGACGCCTCCAAGTCCGAGGCGGTCAAGGAGCGCGAGCGCATCGAGCGCGAGGCGGAAGGCGCGCGATAAACCAAGCTCTGTGTGATTCTTATGGCAAAGACGGAAATGATAGAGCGCGTCAAGGAAGTGATGCTGGATCCGTCGCGAATACGCAACGTTGCGACAAGCTCGCATGTGCACCACGGCAAGACAACGCTCACGGACAACCTCATGGGCGGCGCGGGCATGCTATCCGAAAAGGTAGTAGGCGACGTCGAGACGGGGATGTTCACTTGGTTCGACGAGCAGGAACGGCAGCGTCAGTTGACGATCTACGGCGCGAACGTCAGCATGGTGCATGAGTACGAGGGCAAGGACTTCCTTATCAACCTCGTTGACACGCCTGGGCACGTGGACTTCGGAGGCGATGTCACGCGCGCGATGCGCGCCGTTGACGGGACGATTGTGCTCGTGTGCGCCGTGGAAGGATTGATGCCGCAGACGGAAACGGTTTTCCGCCAGGCGCTGCGCGAGCGCGTGAAGCCGGTGCTGTTCATCAACAAGGTCGACCGGCTGATACGAGAGCTGAAGCTGAGCCCGGAGATGATGCAGGAACGCTTCATGAAATGGATAGACGAGGTGAACATGCTCATACGCAAGTATGCGGAAGACGAGTTCAAGACGAAATGGATGGTGAACGTCAACGACGGCACCGTGGCGTTCGGCTCCGCGACAAGGAAGTGGGCCACATCCATACCGTACATGCAGAAGACGGGCATAACGTTCAAGCAGATCATCGACATGGTGAACGAGGACAAGGACGACGAGCTCGCGCAGATTGCGCCGATGCACAAGGTCGTGCTGGACATGATCATCAAGCACCTTCCGGACCCGAAGGAGGCGCAGGCGTACAGGGTGCCGAAGGTGTGGAAGGGCGATTTGAACAGCGAACTGGGCAAGTCCATGCTCAACTGCGACCCGAACGGCAAGCTGGCGATGATTATAACGAAGATGGTGCCCGACTCGCACGTGGGATTCGTCGCGACCGGAAGGATATTCTCGGGCAGGATTGCAAAAGGCAAAGACGTGCACCTGATGATAATGAAGAAGGACGAGAAGCTGCAGCAGGTTGCAGTCTACAAAGGACTGCAGCGAATACCGGCGGACGAGATCGTCGCGGGCAACATCGCGGCCATCGTCGGGATATCGGACGCGTTCACCGGGGAAACGGTGTGCGAAGCCGGCACGGAAATCGAGCCGTTCGAGGAAATCAAGCACTTGTTCGAGCCGGTTGTCACGAAATCGGTCGAGCCGAAGAGCGCGATGGACCTGCCGAAGCTCATCAACACGCTGAAGCAGCTGAGCCGCGAGGACAACACACTGAAGATCAAGATAAACCAGGAGACCGGCGAATACCTGATATCGGGGCTGGGCGAGCTGCACATAGAAGCCAAGGTCGAGCGCAAGCTGAAGGAGATGGAACTTGAGGTTGAGATGTCGAAGCCCATCGTGGTGTACCGCGAGGCGATCTTCGAGCAGTCGCCCGAGGTCGAAGGAAAGTCGCCGAACAAGCACAACAAGTTCGAAGTGACAGCAGAGCCTGTTGCAGATGCGGTTGTCAAAGCGATAAACGAAGGCACGATACCTTCGGAGTTCGAGCAGAAGAAGAAAAAGACCGACGTCACGGAGAACCTGGTCAAACTCGGACTGAAAAGCGACGAAGCGAAGAACCTCATAATGATACACAACAAGTGCATGCTGTTCGATGAGACGAAGGGCGTGCAGTACCTGAACGAGGTTATGGAGCTCGTGAAGGAGGCGTTCGTGAGCATGATGGACGAGGGACCGCTGTGCAAGGAACCGTGCACTGGCGTGAAAATAACGCTGGTGGACGCGGAGCTGCACGAGGACCCGGTGCACCGCGGACCCGGCCAGATAATACCCGCGTTCCGCGGCGCGCTGAAGAAGGCGCTCACGAAGTCCGATATCACGCTTCTCGAGCCCAAGCAGACCATACGCATAGACATACCCGAAGAGCTCATCGGCTCTGCCACGCGCGAGGTGGAGAACCGACGCGGCCAGGTGCTGGACATAAACATAGAGCGCGGGGCTGCGATTATCACTGCGAAAATGCCCATAGCCGACATGTTCGGATTCGACGCCACGCTCAAATCCGTCACTAGCGGACGAGGCTTTTACAGCATGATAGAGATCGTGTTCGAGAAGCTGCCGGCCGAGCTGCGCGACAAGGCCATCGAGGCCGTGCGCAAGCGCAAGGGGCTGCCCGCGACGATAGTCGTGGAGGAGGAAGAGTAGGCCCGCTGCCGGGCAGCTCCAAGCCCAAACATATTTAAATGTTTCCGATAATTAGTATAAATTGAAATTGTCAATGATTTGGCAAGCTGAACAGGATTCGGAGGTGCTAGAGTAAGATGCCAACAAAGCCGCACATAAACATGATGACAGCCGGCCATGTGGACGCGGGCAAGTCCACGCTACTCGGTAGGCTGTTGTATGATTCGGGAGTTATACGCGAGGAGGAGATGAGGAAGCTCAAGGAGATGGCGACCGAGATGAAGAAGGAGACTTTCGAGTTCGCCTACGCGCTTGACACCACCGCCGAAGAGCGAAAGCGCGGCCTCACGATAGACCTCATGCACAGGCCGTTGGAGACAAAGAAGTGGTTCTTCACCGTGATCGACGCGCCCGGCCACAGGGACTTTGTAAAGAACATGATTACCGGCGCTTCGCAGGCCGACTTGGCAGTGCTCGTCGTTTCGACTAAGACGGGCGAGGGCGTGCAGCAGCAGACGATCGAGCATGCGCAGCTCCTGCGCGTTCTCGGCGTGCAGCAGATAATAGTCGTTCTAAACAAGATGGACACCAGCAACTTCGACGAGAAGCGCTTCAACGAGGTCAAGGACGAGGTTACCAAGCTGCTGAAGGGCATAGGCTACAAGATGGAAGAGGTTCCGTTCATACCGACGTCCGGATACATGGGCGACAACGTCGTGAAGAAGAGCGACAAGATGGCTTGGTACAAGGGCCCGACGCTCACGGAGGCGCTGGACCTGTACGCGAAGGAACCCGAGAAGCCGACGGACAAGCCGCTGAGGATCCCGGTGCAGGACGTTTTCACGATAACGGGCATAGGCACCGTTCCGGTCGGACGCGTTGAGACCGGCGTGCTGAAGGTGAACGACAAGATCGTGTTCATGCCTTCGGGCGCCGTAGGCGAGGTGAAGTCGATCGAAATCCACCACCAGCAGATTCCGCAGGCCATTCCGGGCGACAACGTCGGATTCAACGTGCGCGGCATAGGCAAGGCCGACGCGCACCGCGGCGATGTTGTTGGACACCCGGACAACCCGCCGACGGTTGCGAAGGAGTTCACGGCGCAGATAGTCGTGCTGCAGCACCCGACGGTCATAACGGCAGGCTACACGCCCGTGTTCCACTGCCACACCGCCTCGGTCGCGTGCACGATAAGCGAGATAATCGCGAAGATCGACCCGAAGACGGGCGCGGTAGCGCAGGAGCATCCGGACTTCATCAAGACTGGCGACGCGGCGCGCGTGCGTGTAACGCCAACGAAGCCGTTCGTCATAGAGAAGCAGTCCGACTTCCCGGCGCTTGCGAAGTTCGCAATCCGCGACATGGGCACGACCGTGGCTGCAGGCGTATGCTTGGACGTCGTGAAGGCGGAGAAGGCGTAAGGCCTTCGAACTTCTTTTATTTTTTGCGACGGGTTCTTTATTCCCGTCATTAAAAATTTCTTAGCGCGAAAATTTCTGAAATTTTTTGTTACGTCAGTTCCTTGTCGCGTTTTTTCAGAGCGAACGTGAAACAAAAGCATTTAAATACAAACAATTCAATAAAGACTAGTCGAGAATCGAAACGCATTCGCGGTGAAAATCATGCAGGTTGCGAGGATAAAGCTCTCGGGCAAGAACCCGCAGCAGTTGGACAGCATTTGCAACGAGATCAAGGACATTGCTAAGCGTTTCGGCATAGATTATCACGGCCCCATACCGCTGCCGACCAAAACTTTGAAGATTACGACGATGAAGACGCCCTGCGGCGACGGCACGGGCCACGGCAACGCCACGTGGGACCGCTGGGAGATGCGGATACACAAGCGCGTCGTCGACATACAGGCCGACGACAAGGCCCTGCGCCAAGTCATGCGCGTCAGCGTGCCTCAGGGCATACACATGAGCATACAGCTCAAGGATTAGAAATCTAATCTGTTTTTCTGGCTATCATTTCCAAGAAGACGGACCTGCCGCTTACCTCCTTCTTCGCGTATTCGCTTTCGTCTTCCAACTCTCTGACTGATACGATTTCGAATCTTTTGGATTTTTCCAACAGGTAGGCCTCGCTAAAAAAGTGCCTTACATGGCCGAGCTCGTAAGTGTCCTCATCGATTTTCTTGCCTTTACCGTACAGCGGGTCGTTCACGGACTTGACATTCGCAAAAAACAACCCTCCCATTTTCAGGACTCTGTGTATTTCATCGAAAATTTTTGTGGTGGTAGCATCGTCGAAATAATGCAGAGAAAGATGGGCAAATACTGCGTCGAACTCTCCGTCCTCGAACTTGAACGGCTTTGAGATGTCTTCCAGCAGCGGATGCACCAGATTCTCAACGCCCGCACTTTCTGCGTTTTCCTTGCAGGACCCGATGGCCTTCTCCGAGAAATCTAGGCAGAAGACTTCATAGCCGTTTTTCGCAAAGAATATGCCGTCTTTGCCTTCTCCGGAACCCAGGTCAAGGATCTTACCAACCTTGTTCTTTTTCATCCGTTCCAATGCAATCTTTGCCAAGGCGCAAGGTTTCACTCCGTATCTGTTTTTCTTGCCGTAGAGTTCCTCCCAACGAGGCTTGTTCCTCATGAATATTATTTTTTCTCGCATCATCTTTAAGATGTCGGAACACGATTTTATTGTAAGAGATTACCATGGCACACGGAGAGAAACGCCAACGGCGCAAGAAGACCAAGAAGCGTCGGATGCGAAGAATGAAGCGCATACGAGAAGCTCGAGGGTAATAATAGGAGAAGAGGGATGAAAGATGAAGCGCATGCGCAAGAAGTAGGCGCGCGTTTCGCGCCAGTCCGTTTGGAGATTTTTCCGTTTCACGTTTTCGTTCTTGGAAAAATAAAAATGTGGGCTCAATGGGATTCGAACCCATTTGTGGCTCGCACACGCATTCCCGCGCGCGCTCGTGACCACTGGTTTTTACGCCAGACGCGTTTTCTTCCCACGCTCAGCGGCCTTATAAGACCAGCGCTCTAACCAAACTGAGCTATGAGCCCGTATCTTAATTGCGCGCCATGTTTTAAAAGCCTTTGGCGGCGAGGAAGTCGTGCGCGGACTTCAGCACGTCCCGCGCGTTCTCGAACTTGAACAGCTTCAGCGCGTCCTCGTACTCGAGCCACTTGAACTCGAGGTGCTCGGCCGAGAGCTTTATAGCGTCCGTCTTAGATTCCGCGAGGAAGTACACCGCGTCCTTCGATCTGTGCGTGCCTTCGAGCGTGTAGAAGTAGTGCATCGCGGCGCGGAATCCTTCGACGAACTTCAGATCGCTTTCCTTCAGCCCGGTCTCTTCCCAGATTTCGCGCAGCGCCGTTTGCGTTTCGCTCTCGTCCTTCTCCACGCCTCCGCGCGGGAACTCCCAGTAGTTGTCGTGCGTGTGGTAGTGCAGGACGAGGTAAAGCGTCTTCTGCGTGCCGCCGATTTTCGAGCGCCTGAATATGACAGCGCCTACGCTCTTCTCCTTGATTGTTTTCATCTGCGTTTTTTTCTCAGCCACACAACCGCCTCAATCCGTATACGCGGAAACACATCTTTTATATTTCTATCTGGACGCATAGTTATTAGGGCGCATGGACATGCTCGGACGCGACATGCTGACAAGCAAGATTGTCAATACTCTGTTGTCGAGGGAATTTGAAGTTTTCCTCACCCACGGCTGTTTCGACATAGCCGCGAAGCGCGATCAGACGATGCTCATAAAATCCCTGACGAACGTGGACAGTCTCGACGCGGGCCAGGCGATCAACCTGCGCGCGGCGTCGCACTTCGTGTCCGCGAGCCCGTTCGTAATTTCCCTGCACACGAACCGCCAGCTGCTGCGCGACAGCATGATTTACAACCGCTTCGAGCTGCCGGTCGTCACGCCGGGCACTTTCGAGGACATACTCGAGGACGACGCGTACGTGGCGAAGGCGGCGAAGGGGAGGCACAGCGTGGAAATAAACGCGGACGCGCTGCGCGCGAAGCGGTACGAGCTGAAGTTCACTTTGGAAGAGCTGGCGACGCTCATCGGTCTTTCGAAGAAGGCGCTGTATGAAATCGAGAGCAGGCGCACGAACCCGACGGAGAAGACGGCGACGAAGCTCGAGAAGCTGCTGAAGGTCAGGCTGCGCAATGCGTACACGCCGCAGCTGGCATCGCACGTCGAAAGCAAGATAGAGCCGACCACGCCTCTGCAGAAAAAAGTAAGCGGCGAGCTGGACAGGCTCGGCATAGAGAACACTCCGGTGCAGCATGCGCCGTTCGAGATCGCGGGCAAGGAGAGCTTCGTGCTTATCACGCGCATGGCCGAGGAAGCGAAGGGGCTGAAGCGCACTGCTAATCCGATGAGAAGACTATCGAACATTTTCGGGGCACGTGCCTTTTTCGTCGCGGAGCATTACGACCGCAAGTCCGTGGACGGCGTGCCTGTCATTTTGGAAGAGGATCTGCACGAGATCGAAAGCGCGAAGGAACTGAAGAAGATGCTGGGCGAGAACAATGGATGAAACGGTACCAAGAATCGATACAACCGACTTCACGAAGGTGTACACTCGCAGTGAGTTGCAGACGATCTATGGGCTTCATGCTTGGCACTGGGACGAAACTGGGGGAAGGGCGGACATGGGATGCGCGTATCTCCCGGGGATGCTGCTGCACTTCGAAGGCACTGAGGATGCGCTCAGGCTTACAGGAACGTGGTGCCCACACTACAAAGCGAAATGATCCGCATTCGGGAAAAGGAGACAGTTATGTGCATTAAGCTCTGTAAGCCGAAGGCCGTCGGGATAAAGGACGGACGTACGGTGCTGCTGCGCAGGCCGGAAGCGAAGGACCTCAGGAAAATCCTGAAATACATAAACGCGATTATCGACGAGGACGCGCCGATCGAGCTCAACAAGAGGATGACGCTCGCGGCCGAGCGAAAGTGGATGAAGGAGACGCTCGCCGGCATGAGGAAGGGCACGAAGCACTTTTTGCTCGCGGAACTGGACGGCCAGCTCGTGGGCGAGGCGAACCTGACATCTGGTAGAGGCAGGAGCGCGCACGTGGCGGAGTACGGTATTTCTGTTGCGAAGGACTTCAGGCGGCTTGGCGTAGGAAGCGTGCTGACCAAATACATACTCGACGTCGGCCGCAGGGACAAGAACATCAAGCTGATCACGCTGCGCGTGTACGAGTTCAACCGCAAGGCCATACAAATGTACAGGAAGTTCGGCTTCCGCAAGGTCGCGCGTCTGCCGAATCGCGTGGCGTACAAGGGAAAGCTGTACGCGACGTTCGTTATGGATATGAAGAGGTAGAGCATGCAAACATTCTACGAGCGCGTCTGGAAGGTTATGCGCCGCATACCGAAAGGAAAGGTCACGACTTACGGTGAACTCGCTAAAGCTTTGAACACGAAGGCGTACCGCGCGGTCGGCGGAGCGTGCAGGCACAACCCGTACGCACCGCAGGTGCCATGTCACAGAGTAGTCGCGGCGAGCGGTCGCATCGGAGGGTTCGGAGGGAAGACAAAAGGAAAGAACATCCAGCAGAAGATCGCGCTGCTGCGCAAGGAAGGCGTGCGCGTGCAGGACGGCCGCGTCGCTGACTTTAACGAAGTTTTATTTAGGTTCGGGTGAGAATTCAATTATGCCAGAAGACGAGGATTCGGAGAAGCAGCCGGGCACGTTCGAGCAGAAGTTCGGCTTTTTCATACTGGAGCGCGTGAACAAGAAGACGAACCAGATGCAGGTGGAGCTGCGCACGAAGAGCGAAGGAATCCCGCTGGCGGAGGCCGTCGTAATCCTCGAGGGCTGGGTCAAGCGCGTGAAGCGCGAGCTGCAGAGGCCGTACACGGAGAATTTGAAGTTTGGGAAGTGAATACAAAATTACCATTTGTCTTTCTTAGAGTACTCCTTTAATATTTTTTTCAGATTATTCTTAGACTTGACATCCTTGTATGTTATTTCATAAACAGTAACTTCTGGTAGATCTCTTTTGTAAAATCCATGTTCTTCTAATGCAGCTCCTAATGTTCTAGAAAGATTTTTAGTTAAATCAGCGCCAGCTTTTGTTTTTGAAATAAAGAAAACCTTTTTCACATTTTCAGAAATAAAAGCCTGTATTATATCGGATAAAATCAAATTATAGTCTCTAAGTTGGCTGCCAAGAACTTCGAAAATGTACTTGCCTCCAGAAGTAGTTATTAGTATGATCTCTGGGTTGTAACGTATAATGAACCCTTTATTTGGGTGAACTATGGGTATGGTTTTTTCTTTTAGTATACGTTTGTACTTTTTGGAACCTTTGGCTAATTCTATTATTGTGTTTTTAACTTGTTTGTGATAGTAACTTTCGGACATTATTTTTACCTTCTTCTTCTTGACAAGAAACTGACTCGCCCGCCTCTAGTACGAAATGTTACACGTATTCTTCTAGCCATTTGGACACCTCAAATTTTTTATTATCGTCTAAATTTTTCAATTAACTTATCAATTTTTTGAATGAATTTTCCAACTCTCTCAAAATAAAGTGGAAAATCTTGTTCGTCTATTTCTTTATCATAAAAATTTCTATGAAGGTTTTCCAACCATAGAAAATCTTCATAAAGAGTTTTATCATGAAGTTCTGTACTTATTTGTCTCATCAATTTACGAAACTGTGAATGTTTATACACAACGACGTTGCGTGAAAAAGCCAAAGCTTTTAATTCTTGAGTGATACTACCCCACAAGAGTTCGGAAGCTTTTCTTAGTTCTCTTTTTTGAATGGTTTCTTTAGCATTTGAAAAATAGTGATTTCTAGTATTTATGAACTCTAAAAATTTTTTATTTAAATTCGATAACTCTGCCATCAGAATCAGCAATTGTCACCATTTTTATATTTTCTATAGATGAGAATAGGGATGAAACATCTACGGCTACTTTCCATGTTCCTGAAGTTTCATCTGAATCAATTGAAGTAATTTTTGTATCATCATACCCCATTTTAGAAACAAATTCCCTTGCCTTTTCAACAACAGTTAGCATATCCATTTTCATAATAATTACATAATCATTCTAACCTTAAATTCTATTTGTAATCGGAACCTTTAAATTCTTATATACCCAGATACACATCTAGTCTAAACGGCAGTTGCCGGAGATAAACGATTTTCAAAACTTGGAGGTAGATGTGGATGGCGAACATGCAGATGGGACAGATTGGCGGACAGCCTGTGCTGATACTGCCGGAAGGAACGTTCAGGCAGCAGGGCAAGGGCGCGCAGGGACAGAACATAGCAGCGGCGAAGGCGGTGGCAGACGCTGTCAGAAGCACGCTCGGGCCGAAAGGCATGGACAAGATGCTCGTGGACAGCATCGGAGACATTGTTATAACCAATGATGGCGTCACGATCCTCGAGGAGATGGAGATCGAGCATCCTGCGGCAAAAATGATGGTCGAAGTTGCAAAAACGCAGGACGAGGAGGTCGGCGATGGAACCACAACTTCGGTAATAATCGCTGGCGAGCTTCTGAAGAAGGCAGGCGAGCTGATCGACCAGGAGATACATCCCACAGTCATAACGCGCGGCTTCAGGCTGGCGCGCGACGAGGCGCTGAGAATACTCGACGAGATATCGATTCCTGTGAGTTTGAACGACGCGGACATTCTGAAGCAGATAGCGATCACGTCCATGAGCGGCAAGAGCATGGAGAAGGCTTCTCCGGCGCTCGCGGACATAGTCGTGGAGGCGGTGAAGACCGTTGCAGTCCAGTCGAACGGAAAGGTCGAGGTCGACACTGCTGATATCAAGCGCGAGAAGAAGCACGGCGGTTCCGCGGAGGAGACGGAGCTGGTGCGCGGAATAGTTCTGGACAAGGACGTCGTGCATCCGGCAATGCCGAAGAAGGTGAAGGAAGCGAAGATAGCGCTCGTGGACGCTGCGCTTGAGATAAAGGAAACGGAGACGGACGCGCAGATACGCATAACATCGCCGGACCAGATGCAGGCCTTCGTGGAGCAGGAGCAGCGCATGCTCAAGAACATGGTCGAGAAGGTCATAGCGAGCGGCGCGAACGTTCTGTTCTCGCAGAAAGGCATAGACGACATGGCACAGCACTATTTGGGCAAGAAGGGCATACTCACAGCCAGGCGCGTGAAGCAGTCGGACATGGAAGCGCTCGCGAAGGCAACGGGCGGACGCATCGTGACCAATCTGGACGATTTGGCTGCGACCGACCTCGGATATGCGAAGACTGTCGAAGAGGAAAAGGTCGGCGGGGACGAGATGATATTCGTCCGCGACTGCAAGGACCCGAAGGCTGTCACGATACTCGTTCGTGGAAGCACGGAGCACGTCGTTGACGAAGTGGACAGAAGCATCGAGGATGCAATCGGGGCTGTGTCTTCGGCCGTTGAAGTCGGAAAGATTGTGTACGGAGCGGGCGCGCCCGAAGCTGAAGTCGCGAGGCGAATAAAGAAGTTCGCGGAGAAGTTCTCGGGCCGCGAGCAGCTGGCGATAATGTCTTTCGGCGAGGCGATGGAAGTGATTCCGCGCGCTCTGGCTGAGAACGCCGGCCTAGATCCCATCGACATATTGGTCGAGCTCAGGGCTGCGCACGAGCAGGGAAAGATCGTGTACGGCGTGGGCATAGACGAAGGCAAGGTCGTCGACGTCTCGAAGCTCGGCGTCATCGACCCGCTGAAGGTCAAGACGCAGGCCATCAAGTCCGCTTCCGAAGCTGCAGAAATGATACTGCGCATAGACGACATCATATCCGCGGGCAAGCTCAACAGGGGCGGGATGCCAGGCGGACCGGGCGGAATGCCGTCCGAGATGCCCGAGTACTAGGCTCGGCTGACATTTGCACGTTTCTTTGCTTTCCTTTTCCTTCGTTTTCGCGCGTTTTCAGCGGTTTCGGCCGCATAGCAGCTTTATCTGCCTCCTTTCGAAAATTTATTATAGCGAAAACCGAAGAATTATATAGCATGTAGTATCGGTTTGCTTGGTGAAGCGATGCCGCAAGAAGAGGACGAATTCGAGCTTATTCCTGTATCGCCTTTGCGCAGGCTGGAGAAGCGGCTGGAACGCATGGAGGGCACGGGCAAGTCGAACGTGGATACGGGCAAGTTCTTCAGCGAACTGGTGGAAATCGTGCGGATGAACCAGGAGCTCGTCGACGAGCTGGCGAAGGCGAACGACGCGCTGCGCATCGAGATATCGAAGCTGCCCGGAAGGCTGGACGACCTGATAACAACGCTGAACGAGCTCGTGGCTTTCATAAAAGCATCGGCGACCGCCGAAGGCATGAGCGGGGCAACGGGCGTGGCGGGCGCTGGCATGGAGCCGCTGATAAAGAAGATGGACGAGCTGATAGACGCGAACAAGAAGATAGTCGAAAGCAACGAGGCCGTCATGGGCGCGGTCGACCAGATGAACGCCAAGTTCAAGCGGCCGCAGATGCAGATGAGGCCTCCGCTGCGAAGGTTCCCGCAGTAGCGCGCTACGCATGCGCGCACGCGGCGTAACTTCTAAATTAATATAAAAACAATTAGAATTATGGCGGTTTTCGAAAGCAGGAAGGCCATATCCGAAATAATCTCCGCAGTGCTCATAGTGGTGATAAGCATGTCGCTCGTCGGAACTGCCTACATGTGGGGCATGCCGATGATAACCAAGCGGCAGGACGCCTCGACAACGGACCGCGCGTACAGCTACTTCGACCGCGAGAACTCGAACTCGATGGTGCGCAAGCTCGAGTCGGTCGCGAAGAACGGCGGCCAGGAGACGTTCACGGCCGACATCGACGGGCTGTGGAGCGTACACGAATATCCGCTCGTTGCGGAGGAGAACGACTCGCTCGAGTTCGAAACGGCCAGCAAGGTGTCGAACATAGCGATATCCACGGCCACGAACGGAATCGGCTGGGTCGCGCTGACGCCAGGCGGCAGCTGCCCGCCGCTGAAAGGCATAGTCGGGCTGGACCCGTCGTATGTGGTGTGCGCAAGGGCCGAGAAGTTTGGCGACGGCTTTCGGATAAGGTATCGCATATGGTTCAGGGAGCTTTACGATGCAGCCGGCACCAGGGGATACAAGGTCAACCTGCTCAAGCACGAAAGCGGGCAGCTCGCCGGGACTGGCAGGACGGTGCGCATGTACAACAGCCGCGTCTACACGTGCTCGCCCCCGCAGTGCAGCAAAACGTTAATTATCACCGAAGTCAAAATTCTTCTAGTATGAGCGCTTCACGAAGCTTGGGCAAGCTCGGCCAGTCGCAGATAATACAGTTCATACTGTTCTTCATGGTAGGGATGACGCTTTTCATCGGCGTGGGCAACTTCTTCCGCATGCAGGCCGATGCGTTGCAAACGGAGCTGTCGGACAGCTCGTTCGAACTGATAGGCAACTACTTCGCGTCCGCGGCAGTCGCTTCGGTCGATGCGTGCAAGCAGTGCGGCAGCGTGGAGAACAAGATGCGCATAAGCGACAGCGTGTTCGGCTACTACCTGCAGATATCGCTCGGCCAGGACGGGCTGACAGTTGCAACGGCGCCGCCCACGAAATCCTTCAAAACGTCCGTTAACAACCTCAACGCAAGCGTGAACTTCGCGACGGGCTTCGCGCCTTCCATACAACCAATAAATTTAACATACGACAGAAACCAAAATAGATTAGAGATAAAATGACAGGCAGAAAGATTTTCCGCGACCTCGTGAGGGGCTACCGCTTCCTCAACAGCAGCCGCTTGGCAGAGTCGATGCCGGCTGCAGCGCAGATTCAGCTGCAGCCGCAGCCGCAACCGCAGCCGCAACCATCGGCAGAAGAGCACGGGCACATTGGCGCGTCCATGCACATGAGCGAGCTCAAGGAATTGCAGGAAGGCATGAACATACCGGACTTTCTGTATTCGAAGGTGCGGCTGGGCGAGATGAAGCCGGAGGAGGAGAGGCTCGCGCCAATCGTTTATCCGCTCATACCCGCGAAGCCGGCGAAAGGAGAGCCAGTCTTTGCGTATGCGAAGATCGCGTGGGACGACAGGCTGCACAAGTACGTGTACACGCTCGTGGAGCCGGAGCTGCCCGAGAAGCTGCGGCAGATACTCGTCCGCATCAAGGATTTGCTCGAGCAGAGGCTGGATGTCGACTTCTCCAAGCTCAAGCGCTTCGAGGCCATCGAGTACATATCGAAGCAGATGAACGAGCTGATAGAGTACTTCGACTTCCGCGTGAACGACTACGAGAAGAAGGTGCTGCGCTACTACATCGAGCGCGACTTCATGGGGCTTGGCAGGATAGAGCCGCTGATGCGCGACGACAACCTCGAGGACATAAGCTGCGACGGCGTCGGCATACCTATATTCATCTTCCACCGCAACCCGAAGCTGAGCTCCACGGTCACGAACGTCGTTTACGAGAAGGCAGCGGAGCTCGATTCTTTCCTCACGCGGCTGGCCCAGCTGTGCGGCAAGAGCATAAGCGTTGCGGAGCCGCTGGTTGACGGAGGTCTGCCGGACGGAAGCCGCCTGCAAGCAACGCTTGCCACGGACATTGCGCGCCGCGGCAGCAACTTCACGATACGAAAGTTCACCAAGGAGCCGTTGACGCCAATCCATCTGCTAATAAACGGCACGTTCGACGTGAGGACGCTCGCGTATTTGTGGTTCGCCGTGGACTACGGCTCGAGCATGCTCGTCTGTGGCGGTACGGCCTCGGGCAAGACCACGCTGCTGAACGTTCTATCGCTTTTCATCCGTCCGGACAAGAAGATCGTTTCAATCGAAGACACGCCCGAGCTGCAGCTGCCGCACCCGCACTGGATACCGGCGGTCGCGCGCGTATCCATTTCCACAGAAGGCTCGAAGGGGCGTGGCGAAGTGGACCTGTTCGACCTGCTCAAGGAGAGCTTCCGCCAGCGCCCGGACTACATAATCGTCGGCGAGGTCCGCGGCCAGGAGGCGTACATACTTTTTCAACAGATGGCTACGGGGCACCCGTCGCTCGCCACCATACACGCCGAGGACATGCCGAAGCTCATGGACAGGCTGACCACGCCTCCGATATCGCTGCCGCCCAGCCTCATCGGCAGCCTCGACCTCATAGTTTTCATGGCAAGGATGAAGTACCGCGACAGGTTCGTGCGGCGCATCACCGAGGTCGTGGAGATGGTCGAATACGATGCAGAGCGCAACGAACCGATCGTGAACCGCGTGATGAAGTGGAGCTCTGACAGCGACCGCTTCGAGACGGGCAAGAGCGTGGTGCTGAAGAAGATAGTGGCGCGCACGGGCATGAAGGAGAAGGACATCGCGGACGAGCTCGAGCGCAGGATGGTCGTGCTCAACTGGATGAAGGAGAACAACGTGCTGAACTACCAGGACGTGAACAAGGTGATCAACATGTACTACAATTATCCGCAGCGCACGATATCCATGATAATGGAGCGCGTTTAGCTTCGCGGGCTGCTGCGCGTGCACGGATTTTGCGGGCTGAAATGGCGGTGCGATTATGGGGACGTACAGCA
>Ga0315281_10007086_pt1 | contig 15843 bp, 16 predicted proteins | sample YL17G07_0_MG_FD_204540 | JGI IMG/M metagenome (GOLD analysis project Ga0315281, IMG submission 204540) | Sediment microbial communities from Yellowstone Lake, YNP, Wyoming, USA - YL17G07_0 | ecosystem: Environmental > Aquatic > Freshwater > Lake > Sediment | place: USA: Wyoming | collected... | reverse complement strand
GGGGCCCCGCGAGCTGGCCATGCACTGGCAACGGCACAAGTCGGGCGCGGCCCACTGGCGCGAGATGGCGGAGCGGGGAGAGAAGATGCCGGTCGCCATCGTACTGGGCGCCGACCCCGCTTCGATGTACGCGGCCTCCGCACCGCTTCCGCCCAACGTGGACGAGTTCCTGTTCGCCGGGTTCCTGCGCCGCGCGCCGGTGCGGATGGCGAGGTGCGTGACCAACGACCTCGAGGTGCCGGCGGAGGCGGAGATCGTCGTCGAGGGGTACATCGATCCGGCCGAGCCGCTCGTCATGGAAGGCCCGTTCGGGGACCACACCGGGTTCTACTCGCTGGCGGACCTCTATCCGCGCGTGCACGTGACGGCACTGACGCACCGCCGGGACGCGATCTACCCCGCGACCATCGTCGGCCGCCCTCCGATGGAGGACTACTACCTCGGCCACGCGACGGAGCGGATCTTCCTTCCCCTCCTCCGGCTCACGATGCCGGAGATCGTGGACTACCACATGCCGAGCTACGGCATCTTCCACAACCTGGTCCTCGTCAGCGTGGACAAGCAGTACCCGGGCCAGGCGTTCAAGGTGGCCAACGGCCTGTGGGGCGCGGGGCTGATGTCGCTTGCCAAGGTGATCGTCGTGGTGGACAAGTGGGTGAACGTCCGCGATCCCGACGAGGCGTGGTGGGTCGCGCTCAACAACATGGACCCGGAACGCGACGCGCGCTTCACGATGGGACCGATCGACGTGCTCGACCACTCGAGCCGGGCGTTCACCTTCGGCTCGAAGATGGTCATCGACGCGACGAAGAAGCTCCCCGAGGAGGGGTTCACGCGCGAGTGGCCTGAAGTGATCGTCATGGACGCCGAGACCCGCCGGAAGGTGGACGCGAAGTGGGCGTCGCTGGGGATCCGGCTCCCGTGACGGCGGGGGTGGACGGCCAGGTCCTCTCGGGGACGGGCCGCCTCGCGGCATACGCGAACTTCGTGAAGGTCGCGCACACGGTGTTCGCCCTCCCGTTCGCGATCGTCGGGATGGCGCTCGCCTCGCGCGTGGCGCCGTTCGCGTGGCGGAACGTCGCCCTCGCCGTTTGCGCCTTCGGCGCCGCGCGCTTCATGGCGATGGGGTTCAACCGCATCGCCGACCTCCGATACGATGCCCTCAATCCGAGGACCGCGACGCGGGAGCTGCCGAGCGGAAGGATGACCCGGGCCGAAGCATGGGCGCTGGTCGGCGTCATGGGAGCGCTGTTCGTCCTGTGCGCCGGGCTGCTGAACCCCCTCTGCCTGGCCCTCGCCGTTCCGGCAGCGGCGTGGGTGACCGCGTACTCCTTCACCAAGCGCTTCACGGCGCTATGCCACCTGTGGCTGGGCGTCGGCATGGCGATCGCTCCAGTAGGAGGATACCTGGCCATGACGGGTGCCTGGAGCACTCCGTGGTATCGGCTAGGCCTTCTGGCTGCCTGCGTGGCATCGTGGGGGGGCGGATTCGATGTCATCTACTCCCTGCAGGACGAGGATTTCGACCGCGCCAACGGACTGAAGAGCATGACGGTATGGCTGGGAGCACGGGGCGCTATCCTCGTGGCACGCGCTCTGCATATCGTTGCTATAACATCACTTGTAGGCCTCGGTGTCGTCGCCGGGCTGGGGTGGCGATTCGGTCTGGCGGTGGGAATCGCCGCGGTCCTCCTGCTCTGGGAGCACAGGCTGGTGAAGCCTGGTGACTACTCCAGGCTGGACGCGGCATTCTTCACGGTGAACGGCATCATTTCGGGAGTAGTCATGCTCGGGGTCGTGGTGGATGTCCTCCGATAGGGTCCGGCGCGGTGCTCCCGTGAAGCATGCAGTAAAGCGTCCGGCGCCCCCGCGCCCGGCACCACACCCTGTGCGCCGGCCGGCGCCGAATCGGAGGGGCTCGTGAGCCAGCTGCCGGTGGTCCTCGCCCTCACGGGCGCATCGGGTGCTCCCTATGCGGTACGACTGCTCGAAGTGCTCGCGTCGAACCGCGTGAGCGTCTGGCTCATCGTGTCCAGCCACGGCTGGCGACTGCTGAAGGAGGAGTGCGGGATCGCGGCGCTCCCGGCGCTGAAGAAGGCGACCGGAGGGAACTGGCGCTCGGTCCGTCTCTTCGACGACGGCGACCGCGGTGCGCGTCCAGCCTCCGGCTCCGCGCCTACGGCCGGTATGGTCATCTGTCCGTGCTCGATGGGTACGCTCTCTGCGATTGCGCACGGGACCAGCCGCAGCCTCGTGGAGCGCGCGGCCGACGTCACCCTCAAGGAGCGGCGCCGGCTGATCCTCGTCCCGCGCGAGACGCCGCTCTCCCTGGTCCACGCGCGCAACATCGTGGCCGTGACCGAGGCGGGGGCGGTCGTGATGCCGGCGGCCCCGGGCTTCTATCACCGCCCGACCCGCATCGAGGAGCTGGTGGACTTCATGGTGCAGCGGGTGCTCGATCACCTGGGCGTCGAAGTGGAGATCGCGCCGAGGTGGGGGGAAGAACGGCCGCACAGCGGTACGGCCGCACAGCCGCACAGCCGCACAGTTCAGACGAACCGACGCACCGGCGCGCAGATGCACCGGAAGAGCTAGGCCCGGGCGTCGTGCGGCTCGGTATCATCTCCGACACGCACGGACTGCTGCGTCCGGAAGTACACGATGTCTTCCGGGAGGTGGACCGCATCCTGCACGCGGGAGACGTCGGGGAGGAGGAGATCCTGACCGAGCTGGCGCTCATCGCGCCGGTCACCGCGGTCTACGGCAACACCGACGGCTCGTGGCTGCGCGGGCGGCTGCCGAAGGTGGCGCGCGAGACGATCGACGGGTTCACCGTCATCGTGACCCACGGCGACCAGCTCGGCGTGCCCGACCCCGAGCGGCTCAAGAACGAGTTTCCCGACGCCGACGTCATCATCTACGGCCACACCCACCTGCCGCTCATCCGCGACCTGCCCGATTTCTCGGTCGTGCTAAACCCGGGCTCGGCCGGACCGCGGCGATTCGACCTTCCCGTGACCGTCGCCATTATGGAAACCGAGCCCGGGATCCCGCCTCGCGCCCGCATCGTCCCCTTGCCATGACAGTGCTGCGACATCATCACGCCATCGTAGCAGCAGATGCCAGTAGATAAGCCGCTTTCGCGGCCTGACCGCACCAGCCCCAGCCGCCCTAGACCCGCTCGCCGAGCGGGGCCGTCAGCGTGGGATGCAGCACGTTGCCGGTGTTCCGGACCGAGGCCGGCTCGAAGATCATGACCTCGACCTCCGCGTCCGCCGCGGTGCGGTGCTCGACGCCGCGCGGGATGACGATCATCTCGCCCGGGCCGATCTCCACGACGCGGTCCAGGAACTCGACCCGGAACCAGCCGTGCACGCCGAGGAAGAGCTCGTCCTCGTCCTCGTGATGGTGCCAGACGAACTGGCCCTGGAACTTCACGAGTTTGACTTCCTGCCCGTTCAGCTCGGCGACTACCTTTGGCCGCCACTGCTCGGTGATCTGCGCGAACTTGTCAGCGATGCGGATCTTGTCCATGGGCGGGAACCCGGATGGAGAGCGGGACACCGGTGGTGCCCCAGTGCATAACGAGCCGTCCCTCGGCGCCGTTCACGAGCGCAAAATACTACGAGGCGTGCCGGCGGGCCCGCTTCTCACTGCGCCGCTTCGCCCGTCCAGCGCGCGTACGGGCTGGTGCGGTCGTACTCCTCGGGGTTGCGGCGGAACCAGCTCATTACGAGCAGGAGCTGGTGCATCTCGGCCCCCGAGCGGGCGGCTGGGGCGGGGCCCTCGTCCACCGCGGCGTGCCGCACGCTCTCGGCGAACGCCTCGCGCTCGATCGGCGTGCGGGGGTGCGCGGCGCTCGTGCGAACCGTGCCGTGGCGCAGCAGGTAGACGCGGTCACCACCCTCGCCGGACTCGTCCTTCACCTCGTACACGAAGCTCAGCCCCTCGACCGCGGCACGCAGCCGGGCCAGCGCCGCGAACAGCCATGTCACTTCGTCGAACCGCTCGCGCCACGCGGCTGCGCGCTCGAACTGCTGGGCGGCCGCCGCGTCGGTCATGACGTCGAGGATGCGGTCGAGCGGCCGCGCCGCGCGCCCCTCGAGGAAGTCGAGCGCCGCGTCCACCGCGCCGGCGTAACGCTCCGCGTCACACCGTGCGGCGCACGGCCCCAGGCAGCTGCCCAGCTCGTGCCGGATGCAGGCCGGCGCCAGCGGCGCGTCGAACAGGGTCGGCTGGTCGGCGAACACCATCTCCTGCCGCTCGGCGCAGTCGCGCAGGCCGAGCAGGTCGGACAGTGTGCGGACCGCGTTCTGCGTGCTCGCGCGGCCGCGGAACGGGCCGTAGTAGCGGGCGGCCGGATCGCGGGCCGTGTCGCTCACCACGAGCTTCGGGGCGATGCCCCGCGTCACCTTGATGAAGGCGAGGCTCGCGTAGGTGCGGTTTCCGGCGACGTTGTAGGCCGGCTTGAGCAGGGTGATAAGCCGCAGCTCCTCGAGCAGGGCGGCGAATTCGCTGGGCAGGTAGCGCCAGCGCAGGTCCGCGGCGCAGCGGATCAGCCGCGCGCCCTTCGACTCCGGCCAGGGCGCGGTGAAGTAGGAGAGGAGCCGGGTGCGGACGTCCTTCGCCTTGCCGACGTAGATGACGCCGCCCGTCTGGTCGAGGAACTCGTACACGCCGGGACGCTTCGCGGCGAGCGCCTGCACGCGGCGCTTGAGCTCCGCGAGCGAGGCCGGCGAGACGCCGATGTCCTGGAGGGCTAGTGCTGACATCCCGGACAAAAGTAAGAACTTCGCGCGTCGATCGCGTGGGTCATCACGATCCGGCGGCCGCAGCGCAGGCACGGCTCCCCCGCGCGCTCGTACACCGCGAGCCGCCCCTGGTAGCCGCCGGGCTCTCCCGTGCCGGTGCGATAGTCGCGCACCGTCGTGCCACGGCGGTCGATTGAGCGCGCCAGCACGGCCACGATCGCAGCGTGTAGCCGGACCGCTTCGTCGAGCGCGATCCCGCGCGCCGGGCGCGAGGGGTCGATCCCCGCCATCCACAGCGCCTCGTTGGCATAGATGTTCCCGACTCCCGCGAGCCGCCGCTGGTCCATGATCGCCTTCTTCACCGCGAGGGCACCGCCCGCGAGGATCTCGTGCAGCCGCTGCGGGGTGAACCCCGGCTCCAGCGGCTCCGGCCCGATCGCGGCGGTGTAGGCCGCCCACTGCTTCGGCTTCAGCAGGAACACGGCACCGAGCCGGCGCACGTCGCGATACCGGATTACCGTCCCGGAGTCGAGCTCGAGGTGGAGGGCGTCGTAGGGGTCCCTCGCCCCCCTGGCGTCTTCCGTCCCACCCACCAGCAGCGCCCCGGTCATCCGCGGCTGGATGATCACCCGGCGCCCATCGTCCAGCTCGATCACGATGTGCTTGGCCCTGCGGCCGACGGCGACCACGCGTCGCCCCGAGACCCCGCGCTCGAACGCGGGCTTCGTGACCTTCCGGAGGATGTCGGGCTTGAAGACGCGGGCCTTCAGGATGCGGGCGTGCGCCAGATGGGGGCGGACGTCGCGTGCGATGGTCTCGACTTCGGGGAGCTCGGGCATGGGGGCCGAGGGCTGAGAGCTGAGGGCTGAGGGCTGAGTGCTGGGAGCTGAGAGCCCTCAGCCCTTAGCTCTTAGCCCTTAGCCCTTAGCCCTCAGCCGCTTCACTTCCCGCCACCCGATGTCCCGGCGGAACTGCTTCCCCACGAACTCGATCGCTTCCGCGGCCTCGCGGCTGCGGGCCGCGGCGGCGGCGACGTCGCCCGCCATCGCGGTGACGGCCAGCACCCGGCCGCCCGACACGCGGAGACGGTCGTTCTTGTCCAGGGTCGTCCCGGAATGGAAGACCAGGACGTCCGAGGCAGACTCGAGTTCTCGGGGAATCCGGACTTCCGCGCCCATCTTCGGAGCACGAGGGTACCCCTCGGCGGCCAGTACCGTCGTGACGGCCGCTCCCTTGGTGGCACCCAGCCGCAGCCCCTCCGGCATCCATCCCCCCTCGGCGACCATGCGGAGCACGGGGAGGATCCCAGGAGGCGTGGCTGCGAGTATCGCCTCGGCTTCCGGGTCACCAAACCGGCAGTTGTACTCGATCACCATCGGTGCTCCGTCCGACTCACGGAGCATGATTCCGGCGTAAAGTATTCCTCTGTAATGTGCTCCCAGGTCCGACATCGCCTTCAACGTGGGCCGGAACACCTCGGAAGCCACCCGCTCCAGCAGGGCGTCGGTAGCCAGCCCCACGGGGCAATATGCTCCCATCCCGCCCGTGTTGGGGCCGGTGTCACCATCGCCGATGCGCTTGTGGTCCTGTGCCGGCGGGAGCACGGCAAAGTGCTCACCATCAGTGATGGCCAGCACCGAGAGCTCCTCGCCCGCGATGAACTCCTCGACGAGGACCACCGACCCCGCCTCGCCCAATGCTCCCTCTCTCAGCATCGAGGTCGTCACGGTGCGGGCTTCGGCGCGGGTCTGACACACCACGGCACCTTTTCCGGCCGCGAGGCCGGACGCTTTCACGACGAGGGGCTCAGCTTGGGAGCCGATGTACCGCAGCGCGGCGGAGAGTTCGGTGAAGGTCTCGGACCGGGGAGTGGGCACCCCCGCCTTGAGCATCAGGTCCTTGGCGAAGGCTTTCGAAGACTCGATCCGGGCGGCGGCGGCGGTGGGTCCGAAGACGGGGACGCCGTCCTTGGCCAGCCGGTCGGCGAGGCCGGCGGCCAGCGGCGCCTCGGGCCCCACGACGACCAGATCCACGCGCTGCGCCTTGGCGGCGGCGGCGACCGCCTCCACGTCGATGGCGGAGCCGGGGATGTTGGTCGCGAGCCGGGCGGTGCCGGCGTTGCCCGGCAGACAGAAGAAGGTGCCCTCGGGAGCGTCACGACGGAGGGCCCACAGCAGGGCGTGCTCGCGCCCGCCGCCCCCGACGACGAGGATTCTCACCGGCCGGGCGACCCCTTGTTGAACGCGCTCGCGAACGCGTCGCGGGCCTTGCGCGCCACTTCCGAGACCGAGTCCATCGTCTCCTTCATCTGGTCGGCGTAGTACTTGCCTGCCTCACCGACGTCCTCGGAGACGCTCCGCTGCTCATCCGCCGTGCCGCGCTTCGGGTACTCGCCGCGGAGGATGCGGTCGTAGTCGCCGCCTTCGACCCAGCGCTGCAGCTCCGCCGCGCGCAGGGTGTGGAACGGGTGGGTCATGCCGAGCGTGTTGATGACCTTGGCGATCATGTCGGCCGCGTCGCCGCCCTGCTCGTACTCCTTGGCCTGGACCATGAAGGCGTCCAGGTTCATCTCGGTCATCTTCCCGCCGCCGGCCATCTTCATGAACATCCGCATTCCGGCGATCGGGTCCTGGCTCGCGAGTAGCCCCGCGCGGTCGCTCGAGATCTCGCTCTTGCGATACCACTCGAGCAGGGCGAACTGGATCGGCAGCAGCGCGATGCCCGCCAGGAACGGCAGGTTGCGCAGGCCGAAGGTCAGGATGATGACCATGATCGTGCGGTACAGCGCGTGCCCGCTCATCACGTGGCCGAGCTCATGGCCGAGGAGGATGTGCTGCTCCTCGTCGTCGAGCAGGCCGAGCGCGCTGGAGTTGATCACGATGAACGGGCGGTCCATACCGAAGGCACCGGCGTTCACGAACGGGGACTGCGAGACGAACAGCTCGGGACGCGGCTCCCAGTCCATGGTGGCGCAGACGTCGGTGAAGGCGGCGTGCAGCCGGGGGAACTGGGTCGGGCCGACGCGGACGGCGTTGGCCTGGAACAGCAGGCGCACGCCCCGCTCGCCGAAGAACCCGTAAACCTTCCGGATCACGTCGTCGAAACCCGGGATCGCGCGCATGGCGTTCAGCGCGGCGCGGTCGGCCGGATGCTCCCAGGCGCGCGGCGAAATCCCCTTCAGGACGGTCCGGGGGCGGCGCGAGGGCAGGTTGCTGGTGTCGTCGGTCATCATCTCTCCCAATAGAGGCCTCCCCCCTTAACGCGAGGGGTGGGGCGAAGTTTCAGCCCAGGGCCTGGTCCAGATCCTTCATGAGATCTTCGACGTCCTCGATGCCCACGGACAGCCGCACCAGGCCGTCGGTGAGCCCCATCGCCTGGCGCATCGCCGGGGGCACCGCGGCATGGGTCATGGATGCCGGATGGCCGATCAGGCTCTCGACCCCGCCCAGGGACTCGGCGAGGTAGAACAGCTTCGTCCGGCTCACCAGCGCGTTGGCGCGCTCGGTCGAGCCCAGCTCGATCGACAGCATCCCGCCGAAGCCACTCATCTGCCGGCAGGCGAGGTCGTGCTGCGGGTGCGACGGCAGGCCGGGATAGAACACGTCCTTCACGCGCCGGTCTCCCGAGAGCCACTCGGCGATGCGGCGGCCGTTGGCGTCGTGCTGCTTCATCCGCAACGGCAGGGTCTTGGTGCCCCGCAACGCGAGCCAGCAGTCCATCGGCCCCGGCACGGCGCCCACCGATTTCTCGATGAACAGGATCTGCTCGGCCAGATCGTCGCGGTTCACGACGACGAGGCCGCCGACCATGTCGGAGTGGCCGTTCAGGTACTTCGTGGTGCTGTGCAGGACGATGTCGGCGCCGAACTCGAAGGGACGCTGGAAGACGGGAGTGGCGAAGGTGTTGTCCACTACGAACAGGAGCTTCCGGTCCTGCGCCAGCGCGCCCAGCGCGGCCAGGTCGGCCAGCCGCATCAGCGGGTTCGTGGGCGTCTCGACGAAGAGCAGCTTGGTCTGCGGGGTCAGCGCCCGCTCGACCGCTCCCACCGTGCGTGTGTCCACGAAGGTGAAGCTGAGGCCGAGCCGGCTCAGGATCCGGTCCATCAGCCGGTGCGTGCCGCCGTACACGTTCTCGCCGCAGACCACGTGGTCGCCGGCCGACAGGAGCGTCAGGACCGTGTGGATGCCGCCCATCCCCGAGCCGAACGCGAAGCCGTGCCTTCCGCCCTCGAGCGCGGCGACGTTGCGTTCCAGCGCCTGGCGCGTGGGGTTGATCGTGCGGGCGTAGTCGTAGCCCCGGTTCTTGCCGATCCCCTCCTGGACGTACGTGGACGTCTGGAAGATGGGCATCGTGACGGCCCCGGCCAGCGGCTCCGGGTCCTGTCCGGCGTGGACCGCGCGGGTGGCAAGGCCGAACGGGATGTCCTTGTCGTTGGCTCGGGTCACGGGAGAACCTTATCCACGGCGATGGGCGGGCGGTAGGTCAGGGGTTTGGGGGTTGGGGATTGGGGATGGGGGCGCGCAGTTGGGGGCCAGGCGTGGGAATTGCTCTCCATAGCCAGCCCTCGCTACCTAATCCCCAGGCCCCAAACCCCAACCCCCAACAAGTCCCCCGTCGCGCCCCGTTATATTTCCTGCCCAAATACCAGCCAACTAAAGCGGTCAGTGTGGGGCCAGCGCGGCGGCCTCGGGCGGGTCCAGTCGGGCGAGGTCGTGCGCCGTTACGCCGGCGCGTTCGGTGCGTTCCTGCGCTCGCGCGGAGGGCGGGCCGTCGTCCTCGCCCGCGACTCGCGCCAGTCCGGCCCGGCGTTCGCCGCCGCCGCGGCCGAATCGCTGGCGGCCTCGGGAGTGGACGTGATCGACCTCGGCATGGTGCCGACCCCCACCGCCCAGATGGCCGTCGAGACCGGGGGGCTGGCGGGCGGGATCGTCGTCACGGCGAGCCACAACCCGGTCGAGTGGAACGCGCTGAAGTTCATGGGCCCTGGCGGGCGCTTCCTCACGAAGAGCGAGGCGGGCGCCTTCTTCGCGCTCGTGGACGGTGACGCGCCGCTGCCCGCGGCGCCCTCGCGCGGAACCGTGACGCTCGACGCCGGGGCCGTGGACCGGCACCTCGAGCGGCTGTTCGCGCTGCCGTGGCTCGACCTGTCGACCGTGAAGGCCCGCCGCTTCACCGTCGCGCTCGACTGCGTGCGCGGCGCGGGGGCCACCGCGATGCCGAAGCTGTTCGAGGCGCTGGGCTGCCTGGTGCACGCCATCAACCTCGAGCCCGACGGGAGGTTCCCGCGCGAACCGGAACCGATCCCCGAGCACCTGGGGGAGCTGGGTGCGCTGGTCCGCGAGACCCGGGCGGACATCGGGATCGCGGTGGACCCCGACGTGGACCGGTGTGCGATCGTGGACGAGCGCGGCGAGCCGATCGGCGAGGACTACACGCTCGCCTTCGCGGTGCGCGCGGTGCTGGCGCGCAAGCGGGGTCCGGTCGTCACCAACCTCTCGACCAGCCTCGTGGTGGACGATGCCGCCCGCGCCTTCGGCCAGACGGTGGACCGCTCGCCGGTCGGGGAGGCGAACGTGGTCGAGCGCATGAGCGCACGAGGGGCGGTGGTCGGGGGCGAGGGGAACGGCGGGGTCATCCTGCCGGACGTGCACCTGGGCCGGGACGCCCCGGTGGCGGCGGCCCTGGCCCTGGCCCTCCTGGCCGACTCCGGCGCCACGGTGAGCGGCATCGTGAACTCCGCGCCGCGCTATGCTATTGTTAAAGCGAAGGTTGCGCGTCCGGCGGGGTCTTTGGAGCCATGGTATGCCTCCCTCAGGGAGATGGTGCCCGGAGCTGGGGCGGACCTCCAGGATGGCCTGCGTCTTGCAACAGCCGACCGCTGGATCCATGTGCGGCCGTCGGGGACGGAACCGGTGGTGCGCATCATCGCCGAAGCACCCACGCGGGCGGCGGCCCAAGAACTGATACGGCGCGGCGAGTCCGCGCTCGAGGAAGCGGGGAACTGAGGATGTGCGGAATCGTGGGATACGTCGGCCCCAGGAAATGCGTGCCGCTCCTGCTCGACGGGCTGAAGCGGCTCGAGTACCGGGGCTATGACTCGGCCGGGGTCGCGGTCGTCTGGAAGGGCTCGCTGGTCGTTCAGAAGGCGGCGGGGAAGATCGCGACGCTCGAGTCCCAGCTGAAGGGTGATATCCTGCAGGCGACCACCGGCATCGGCCACACCCGCTGGGCGACGCACGGGGCGCCGACGACGAAGAACGCGCACCCGCACACCGACTGCGCCGGGATCGTCGCGGTCGTGCACAACGGCATCATCGAGAACGCGACGGCCCTGCGCACGATGCTGTCCGAGCGCGGCCACCGTTTCGTGTCCGAGACCGACACCGAGGTCATCGCGCATCTGATCGAGCAGTTCTACACCGGCGCCCTCGAGGACGCGGTGGCGGCTGCGTTGCGCGAGGTGGAAGGCGCGTACGGCATCGCCGTGATCAGCGCGCGCGAGCCAGACACGATCGTCGCGGCGCGGCAGGGCAGCCCGTTGCTCGTGGGCGTCGGGAACGGCGAGAACTACATCGCCTCCGACCCGTCGGCGGTACTGGCGTACACGCGCTCGGTCATCTACCTCGGCGAGGAAGAGATGGCGGTCATTCGGCCGACCGGCTACGAGCTGCGCGACCGGCACTCGATGCCGCTGACCAAGGAGATCAGCCAGATCGACTGGGATCTCGCGACGATCGAGCGCGGCGGGTTCCCGCACTTCATGCTGAAGGAGATCTGCGAGCAGCCCGAGAGCGTGCGGAACACGATCCGCGGGCGGCTCCTTGAGGAGGAGGGCACGGCACGGCTCCAGGGCCTCAACCTGAAAGACGAGGATCTCGCGAAGATCGACCGCATCGTGATCACGGCGTGCGGCACGTCGTGGCATGCGGCGCTGGTCGGCGAGTACATGCTCGAGGAGGTCGCGCGGCTGCCGGTCGAGGTGGAGTACGCCTCGGAGTTCCGCTACCGCAACCCGATCGTGGACGAGCGCACGCTCGTCATCGTCATCTCACAGTCGGGCGAGACGGCCGACACCCTGGCGGCCCTGCGCGAGGCGAAGCGGCGCGGCGCCCGGACGCTCGGCATCATCAACGTGGTTGGCAGCTCCATCGCGCGCGAGGTGGACGGCGGCATCTACCTGCACGCGGGGCCGGAGATCGGGGTCGCGTCCACCAAGGCCTTCACCAGCCAGATCGCGGCGCTGGCGCTCTTCACGCTGCGCCTGGGCCGCCTGCGCTCGCTCTCGATCCTCCAGGGCCGCGAGATCGTGAAGGCGCTGCGCCGGCTTCCCGAGCAGATCGAGCAGGTGCTCGCCAAGCGCGAGGAGATCGAGCGGCTGGCCGAGCGGTACGTGCGGGCGATGAACGTCCTGTACCTCGGCCGCGGCTGCAATTTCCCGGTCGCGCTCGAGGGCGCGCTGAAGCTGAAGGAGATCTCCTACATCCACGCCGAGGGCTACCCGGCCGCCGAGATGAAACACGGCCCCATCGCGCTGATCGACGAGCTGATGCCGGTCATCTTCATCGCCCCGAAGGACGGCGTGCACGGGAAGATCGTCTCGAACATCGAGGAGGTCCGGGCGCGCGGGGGCCAGGTGATCGCCGTGGTGAGCGAGGGGGACACGATCATCACGCCGCTGGTGGACCACGTCATCACGATCCCCGAGACGATGGACATGCTCTCGCCCATCCTCACGTCGGTGCCGCTGCAGCTGCTGGCGTACTACGTCGCGGTGCGGCGGGGCTGCAACGTGGACCAGCCGAGGAACCTGGCCAAGAGCGTCACGGTCGAGTAGCCGTGCGGGTCGTGGTGCAGCGCGCGAGCCGCGCCGCCGTTCGCGTGGACGGGCAGACCGTCGGGGCGATCGGGCGCGGCTTCGTCGTCCTGGCGGGCTTTCACGCCGCGGACGGCGACGTCCAGCTCCAGTGGATGGCCGAGAAGCTGATCGGCCTGCGCGTCTTCGGCGACGCCGAGGGGAAGATGAATCTCGCCCTGGGCGACGTGGGCGGCGCCCTCCTCGTCATCTCGCAGTTCACCCTCTACGGCGACGTGCAGAAGGGCCGGCGGCCCTCGTTCATCGACGCGGCCCCGCCGGCGGTGGCGGAGCCGCTGTACGAGCGGTTCGTGGCCATCCTGCGCGGGCTCGGCGCAAGCGTCGAGACCGGCCGGTTCGGCGCGATGATGGATGTCGAGCTGGTGAACGACGGGCCGGTCACGGTGGTGATCGAGAGATGAAGGCAGACGGAGGCAGATGGTAGACGAAGGCAGACCGACGACCGCAGCAATCCCGGTGGTCCTCGCTTCGGCGTCGCCGCGGCGGCGCGAGTTGTTGGGGTTGCTGGGCATCGTCCCCGAGATCGTCCCCGCGGACATCGACGAGTCGTGGCGCGATGGCGAGTCGCCTCTGGCGCATGCCGAGCGGCTGGCGCGCGAGAAGGCCGCAGCCGTGCAGCGGCGCGAGGCGCTGATCGTCGCGGCCGACACGATCGTCGTCGTGGACGGCGACATCCTCGGCAAGCCGCAGGATGCGGCGGATGCCGCGCGGATGCTGCGACGGCTCCAGGGTCGGGACCACCTCGTCCACACGGCGATCGCCGTCGCGTATCGGAATCGCACGGCCTCAGGAGTCGAAACGACACGGGTGTGGTTCCGGGCGTTGGGCGAGGGGACCATCGCGGAGTACGTCGCCACCGGCGAGCCGATGGACAAGGCGGGCGCCTACGGCATCCAGGGCTTCGGCGCGGTGATCGTGGAGCGGATCGAGGGGGACTACTTCACGGTAATGGGGCTGGGGCTGGGGCTGCTGGTCGGGCTGATGCGGGAGGTCGGCGTGCAGTACCGATTCCGGACCTTGGGTCCGATGGACGACGGACGATGAGGCAGGTCCGGACCCGCCCGTCTACCGCTTCCGCCGCCACGTCGCTCCACCGTACCGTTCCCTCGCCAGCTCCACCTTCTCCAGCACCATCTCGACGGTGATGCGCTCGACCCGCCCCGCGCGATAGCCGCCCGACGCCGGATAGTCCTCGCCTGAATCCCCGTAGCCGTCCACTACCAGGTCCTGGAACCGCCCGTACGGCCCGAACCGCTTCGGGTTGGTGTAGCCGTAGAGCCCGACGGCGGGGACGTGCATCGCCACGCACATGTGGTACGGCCCGGTGTCGGGCGACACGACGATGTCGCAGGCCTCGAGCAGGGCGAGCGTGGTCCGCAACCCGCAGCCGAGCGCGTTGATCGGTGCCTTCGTGATCGCGAGGATCGTCTCGGCGGCCTGCCGCTCCGGGGGCGACGTGTCGCCGAGGAGCACGCAGGAGGCGCGCAGCTCACTCGTCAGGCGCACGGCGAGGTCCGCGTAGTGCGCCGCCGGCCAGTTCTTGGCGGGCCGGCTGGTCGCCACGACCAGCCCGACGAGCGGCCCCTGCAGCCCGGCCACGATCCCGCGCGCCGTCGCGCGCTCCTCCGCCGTCGGCGCGAGGCCCCAGTCGATCTCGCCGCGCGGCACGCCCAGCGCATCGAGGTACTCGAGGAACTGGTCGGCGATGTGGCCCGGCACCCGGGGCGGGATGCGGTGCGTCGTGAACAGCCAGTTGAGGTCGCGCGCGCGGCTGTAGTCGAGCCCGAGCTTGATGGGGGCGCGGGCCATCCGCGTGATGATGCCGGCCTTGAAGTAGGGCTGAAGGTCGAGCACGAGATCGAACGGCAGCGCGGCGAGCGTGCGCCGCAGGTCGAGGAAGGCGCGCACGCCCTTCCTCCGCTCGAACACGACGATCTCGTCCACCGCCGGGTGCCCGCGCACCAGGGCCGCGGGAGCGGGCTGGAGGATCCAGGTGATCCGGGTCCGGGGCGCGTGCCGCCGGATCGCCGTGACGACCGGGAGGGCGTGGACGACGTCGCCCAGGGCCGAGAGCATGACGATGCAGACGCGCTCGGGGAAGGGCGCGCCCACGGGCAGGATCGGACCGCTCACCGTGGCCACCCGCCCGCGCGGACGCTAGAATTCCGCCGTCCGCCGGCCGCTCGGGCCTTGGCGGCGCCCGCCCCTCTCCGGGATGTTCGCATGGATGAGACGATAGGCTCCCTGGTCGCGCGGCTCGCGCAGACGAATATCGAGTTGTGGCACGAGGAGGACAAGGCGCGCACCGACGACGACCGCCAGGTGGCCGCGGCGAAGCGCAACGTGGACCGGCTCAACCAGCAGCGCAATGACCTCATCGAGCGGATCGACGCCGCGGTGCTGCGGATCGCGCGCGGGGACACGACCCATGGCTGAGACCGTGGGCTGGCTCGCCGACAAGCTCACGATCGCCGAGCTGAAGATCTTCCATATGCAGGAGCAGGTAGGGCGCGCCGCCGCGACCCCTGAATTCCGGGCGCGCTGCGCCGAGCGGGTGGCCGTCCTGCAAGAGCAGCGCGACGACCTCGCGGCCGAGCTGACCCGGCTCGTCGCGGACATCACGGCCGGCCGCGTCGTGCCGAAAGTCTATCGGCAGTTCAAGATGTACAATGATCCGGCGTATCGGCTGAGGGCTGAGGGCTGAGGGCCTAGGGCTCAGGGCCGGAGCCCCCCGAAGAGGGACGATCTTCCCCTAGCCCTTAGCCCTTAGCCCTTAGCTCTCAGCCCCGATGCCGCTCCGCCCACACCCCGACCTTCTCCAGCACCATCTCCGTCGTGATCCGCGGCATCCGGTCCCGCCGCTTGGCGGGTGAGATCGGGTAGTCCTCGCCCGGGTCGCCGTAGGCGTCCACGACCAGGTCCTGGAACTTCCGGTACGGCCCGGTGCGCTTGGGATTCCAGGCCCCATGCAGCGAGATGACGGGCCGGTCCAGCGCCACGGCCATGTGCAGTGGCGCGGTGTTGAGCGAGATCACCAGGGCCGAGCCGTCGAGCACGCCGACCATCTCGCGCAGGGGCATGCCGAGCGTCGAGGCCACCGGATGGCGCACGAGGGCGGTCATCGCGCGCTCGGTCGCCAGCTCGCGCGAGGAGCGCCCGCCCACCAGCACCGGCTGGAGCCCCCACCGCTCGACGAGCGCATCCGACACGGCCGCCCAG
>Ga0315281_10007085_pt1 | contig 15843 bp, 16 predicted proteins | sample YL17G07_0_MG_FD_204540 | JGI IMG/M metagenome (GOLD analysis project Ga0315281, IMG submission 204540) | Sediment microbial communities from Yellowstone Lake, YNP, Wyoming, USA - YL17G07_0 | ecosystem: Environmental > Aquatic > Freshwater > Lake > Sediment | place: USA: Wyoming | collected... | reverse complement strand
AGACATCCGGGCCGACGCGCGGTTTTCGCCCCTTCAACTGGCGGGCCATGCTCTTGATCTCCGCGACCGAACAGTGTGGACAGCCTATCGCAACGAGGTCCCAGTCCTCCTGTCCCTTGAGAGAATCCGCAGCCGCCTTGAGCTCTGATGTCGGGAGTGAGATGCATTCCTCTATCTCGGAGGTGTTCGTCCTTGCCTTGCCCTTGCCCTCGGAGTAGGTGTACAGCGACACGGCCCCAGTAGCAGCCATCGCTGCCCCGAAGGACTTGTGTTCATCTGCCGTCAAGTCAAGGCCTTTGATGAAAGGTATGCGCTTCCCGGCAGTCTTCCCGACAACGTATCCCGCTAGGGGGACGAGTCCGTCGGGTATCTCACCTATGTCAATCTGCAGTCGGGGCTTCCTATTCTCCTCAAGGTGAAGCCCATACTCGGGTGTTTTCCCGATGATTGCAGCTGCAAGGGCGGACGGTCCGCCTTCTCTGTTTGTCCTTGCCTTCAGGTACGAATTCGCGAAAACCGTTGCGGAGGATTCCGCCCATGCGAGGTGTTGTCCGGCCTTCGGCCTGTTGCCGGCGAGGTACGGCGTGCACGAATACAGCGGCTCAAGGCCAAGAGACCGGTACGCCGCGACGATTCTAGCCTGCTTGGAGTGGAAACCTGGATCGACTCCCATCGACCGCCATCTACGCAGATCGAGCCCGAGCGGGTTTACGGACGCGCGGACCGAGACCCTGGCCTCCGAGGAGAAGTCCTCGAGGAACTTGATGCCAGCATCACCGATCGTCTTGAAAGAAGCGCCTGACACCTGTGCCGATGCGATTGGGATTAACCGCTTGGCGCCGTAAATCTCCCCGAGAGCGACGAGGATCTCGATTGCTTTCCTCTTGCCGTGACCCTCTTCTCCCTTGAGGATGTGTTCCTCCTGAGGGGTGAGATGCATCGTTCGTGGATTGCTGGTCCGTGTATAATAGGGTGATGGGGACGAAGAGCGGGCCTGTCGGGACTTTCGGGGATGCCACAAGACATCCCATTCGAACCCGAGTTTGAGGCTGTCTCCAGCGCCTTGACGGCGTTCCGGAGGCCCCAGTGATATCCAAGCTACACTACAGGCCCGGCGCTCGAAGAGTCGAGTACATATATCTATCTTGGCGCCACCGCCCAAGTCAGGCAGTTAGACCTATCAGCACAAGGCCGATGACAACCACGGCCAGGGCGATCAAGTTGTACCTGTTCAGTTTCTCGCGCAGGAGTGCCACTGCCATGACCACCGTAACGAGCGGGTAAGCACTCGATATGGGCACGACGAGCGATGCGGAACCTCCTTGCAGCGCGTTGGTATAGGCGAATGTCCCCGTCGTGTTGATCGCAAGCGCCAGCGCTCCCAGGATCCAAGCAGTCCGCGTTGGATTGTCTCCGTCAAGCCCGCCGATACCCTTCGGACGAACTCTATTGAAGAAAACGAAAAGGACCGGAGCCAGCATAGAGGACATCACGTAGAACCCGAACACGTTCCCGGAGTGAACGCGATCCACCGCAACCTTGGATGTCAAGCTCCAGATACCCCAGAACCCGAACGCGAGAAATGCGAACACGAGAGAACGCCTGTTCGTCGCGTGCTTCGATTCTGGCGAGGGCTCGTAGGACAGAGCTATCACGCCAGCGATGATTCCCAGTACCCCCAAGGCCTGTGCCCATGTCAGAGTCTCCCCAAGGAGGAGTAGAGCCCCGGTCACCGTCAGCGCAGGATACGCAGCGGATATGGTCCCAGCGATGGCAACCTGCCCTTCCATGATGGACTCGAAGAAGCAGAGGTAGCCCACAACCCCGACCACGCAGGAGAAGAGTGCGAGCATCCCTGTGGACAGCGAGATAGAGATGCTCTCGCGCCAGATCAGAAAGGCCGCGGCATAGAGTGGGCCTTCGACGAGTGCGATTAGGATCGCGATCCTGCCGACCCCCAACTTAGGGGTGCTGACCTTGGCCAAAATGCCCGCGGATCCCCAAAAGAGGACCACGACCGATGAGAGTATGAACCAGAGCTCGATGAGACTCGCCCCCGAAGATTCTCGGATGATGTCATTTGGCGGGAACGCACACTTCGTCTTGAAGTTTCCGGGCCGGCCAGGCCCTGAGTGGCTAACACAAGCAAACCTCCATTCAGTTCTGACGTGACAAGCGTGAACGGGTTAGATTTCACGATGCAGAAGACGACTGGCCTGACCCCAGAGAACGTTATAAATACGCAAATTCCGTTCACGTCGCCAGAGCAGGAAGGGGCGTCAAGATGGGGAACCGCCCGATTCTGTCGCCGCCTTTGTGAAAAAACGGAGTGGGGATAAGTGGAGAGTACTAAGAAGGAACCGGAAAGTGAGATTCAGCCGCCTACAGGACCGCCGACCAGACCGAGAAGCAAAGGGGTCTGGGCGATTATTATCGTCGTGATACTGATAATCGCGGGGTTGGCAGGCGCATTCATGGCTGGTTGGATTGGAGGAAATAAAGGGCACGAGGGGCTCGTCGTCGCGATGAGCTCTGACGTCGAGACAATGGACCCAAGCAAAACCAGCGCGATGTACGGTCCACCTGGTATGGTGCTTGAGACTCTGATAACTAGGGACAAGGCGGGAGCCTACCAACCGGGTCTTGCAGACTCGTACAGTTGGAATTTGACCAATGCCAGCGCTCCCAAGTTCGTGATCCACCTCAAGGCGGGCGTCACGTTCCAGGACAACACACCTTTCAACGCGCAGGCCGTCAAGGACATCGTCAAATGGTACAAGCAGAACAACTCGGCGGGAGATTACGGGTGGGTATCTTATGAGTTCGCCGCCATCAACTGTGACGATGGATTGGGCTCGTGGACCTCATCCTGGCAGAAGATGGACCAGGGGATATGGGTCAAGGATGCCCAGAATCTGGTCTTCAACTGCACCTACTTTGACGTGGCCCTGGAGTTCAATCTGTCGCACCTGTACGGATCGATGATGAGCCCGACCGCGGCGTTTGGCTCGGGAGCCACACTGGACGAAGCACACACGAAGTACGGTACACCGGCCCATCCTGCAGTTGGCACCGGACCGTTCAAGATAACCGAATGGAAACCAGGGGACCATGTAACGCTAATGAAGTTCGAGAACTACTCTTGGGGATTCAACTGGTACACCAACAAGGGCCCTGCCCAAATCACCAAAATAGTGTATAGAGTGATAACCGATGAATCCACCAGATTCGCAGGGTTTGAGAGCGGAGCTATTGACGTCCTGATGCAGGTTCCGCCCAGCAAGGTTCAGTCATACGCCAACAACACGGACATGACCGTCCTTACAGGCCCGGGACAGGGAACATACCACATCGAGTTCAACTGCAACGCGTCCCGTGACGTCCCGTGGACAAGCGTGCCGCTCAGAAGGGCGATAGGGTTTGCGATAGACAGGCAAGCGATCGTCACCACAGTGTGGCATGGCTACGCATCCCCGGGTGTGAACTATCTGTCGCCGATCGAACCAGAGGGGGCCCTCATACCTGCCCAATACAACTACTCGTTCGACCTTACGAAGGCCGCGGCCCTTTTCGCACAGGCGGGATGGACCAAAGGCACCAACGGCTGGTTGCAGAACACCACCACCCACGTTGAGCTGACCTTGCCGCTGAAGACTACCAACAAGGGTGAGGACGTGCTTATGTCCGAGATGTTGCAGTCCCAACTTGCAACCGCGGGAGTCCATGTGACGCTGACGCAGTACGCAGAAAGCACACTCCGATCCATGGCCGCCGCGGGTGACTTGGATGCCATGCTCTTCTGGTACTCCTGGCCACGAGCGGAGATCCTCGACTGGCATTTCGGGACTTGGGCGGCAGATGGTGGCTCGAACACAGCCCACTACAAGGACGCAGTATTCGATGCGTATGTCGTGAACTGGACCTACGCGCCTACACAGGCGGCATTCACTCAGAACGCCACAAGAGCGCACGAGCGGCTGTTGGAAAACGGACCATGGGCGCCGATAATCTTCTGGCACCAGATAGCGGCTGTCCACGACTATGTGAAAGGTTGGTACCTCAGTCCTCTGGGGCAGGAGCAGGTAATCGATGGGGTCGATGTGTACATAAGCAAGTAGACACCGCAAACCCACACAAACCCCTTTTTCTTCTATTTCTTTCGGAGAGGGTGCACGAGTGACAAAGGAGCGAGCACGGGCATGTCAGGTAAGCAATTGAGCGGGCATTGGGGCTCATAGCCGTGGCCGATCTACTGGCCCATGTCATAAGGAAGCTTCTGCTCGCAATCCCGGTCATCATCCTAGCCACGCTGATCGTCTTCTTGCTGCTGTACTTGACTCCAGGCGATCCGGTGTCCGCGCTCGCGCCTCCGCATGCAACTGGTGAACAGCTGAACGCCATCCGCCAGAAGTGGGGGCTCCTTGATCCGCCATATGTCAGATATGGCAAGTTCCTTTTGAATCTCCTTCACGGTGATCTGGGAACGTCCATCGGTTTTGGCACCGTGGGCTTGCCCGTCACCTCGCTGATTTCACACAGGCTCGTGAACACGCTCATGCTCATGGGGACTGGTCTGGCGATATCATATTCGATTGGAATCCCCCTAGGAATCCTGGCGGCCCTGAAGCAGAACAAGCTCGCGGACAAGAGCATCATGGTGTTCACGCTCGTGGCATACGCAATGCCCTCCTTCTGGCTAGGGCTGCTTTTCCTGCTCCTCTTCGCAGTGTACCTTGGGTGGCTTCCGATCGAAGGGACTACCGGTGGCCCAGCCAACATCATACTTCCCGCGATGACCCTGGGGATAGGCAATGCCGCACTGACTACCAGAATGATGAGGTCGAGCATGCTGGAGGTCATCAGGATGGACTTCATAACGCAGCTCAGGTCCAGGGGGATATCGGAACGCGACGTGATCTTCAGACACGCTTTCAAGAACGCCGTCCTGCCTGTCATCACGGTGATAGGACTTGACATCGGATGGTTCGTCGGAGGGGCTGTGGTCGTGGAGACCGTGTTCACGTGGCCAGGGATCGGCCTCCTCATAACAGATGCTATCCTAAAAGCAGACTTCCCAGTTGTCCAAGGATGCGTTCTCGTACTGGCATTCTTTGTAATAGCCGGCAACCTTATGGCAGACATATTGTACGCAGTCGTCGACCCGAGGGTGAGGCTTGGATGAACCAGACCATGATCAACCCGCCCAGAATCAACCCGCGCAGGCGCCTGAACGACGCTCTTCTCGGTTGGAAGATGCGAGGCGGCATCAGGCAGATTGTTGCAGAGATCATGGAGAGAGGAAGCAAGAACGCGATGGTGGTGATCGGGGCCACCATAGTAATCATCCTCATCGCTATCGCCGTCCTCGCCCCGATCCTGCCGATCGTTGACCCGACATTGCAGAACGGAAACGCTCTGACGAAGAGCCCGTCATCGACCCACTGGTTCGGCACGGACACCCTAGGGCGCGACGTATTCAGCAGAGTGGTTTGGGGGGCGAGGATATCACTGTTCGTCGGCACGGTTGCAATACTGTTCTCTCTTCTGATTGGTATGACATTGGGGCTGACAGCAGGATACTTCGGCGGGAAGATCGACTATCTAATCTCGGGGACTATCGACCTCTTCTGGACTTTCCCCGCATTCCTTTTGGCGCTCGCGTTTGCGGCTGTGCTCGGCCCGAGCCTGACGAACGTGATGCTGGCCATTTCAGTGTCGTATTGGGCGAGCTTCGCGAGGCTCGTGCGCGGACAGGCGCTCACTGTTCGGGAGAGGCTGTTCGTAGAAGCGAGCCGTGCGCTGGGCGCGAACAACTGGAGGATCATGTTCACGCACGTCCTGCCGAACTGCCTAGCGCCTCTGATAGTATGGGCGTCGATCGGGGTTGCAGATGCGATCACGATCGAGAGCAGCCTCAGCTTCCTTGGCGTTGGCACTCAGCCTCCAGCTGCCAGCTGGGGATACATGCTGAGCAGTGCAAAGACCTTCATCGAAGAGGCCCCTTGGATTGCGGTCTTCCCAGGGATCGCGATCCTGGTTGCGATATTGGGGTTCAATCTTCTGGGTGATGGCCTTCGGGATGTTCTGGATCCGCGGCTGAAGGGGTTGAGGAGATGACCTCAGAGAAGAAACCCATCCTCGAGATTCGAGGATTGCGCACACAGTTCTTTCTTCAGGAAGGCACGGTGACGGCACTCGATGGAATAGATCTAACGATCTACGAGGGTGAGTCACTTGGCATGTGCGGGGAGACCGGGTGTGGCAAGAGCATGACCGCTTTCTCGATCCTGAGACTGGTCCCTCATCCCGGAAGGATCACTGCTGGCTCGGTGAAATTCAAGGGCATCGATCTGCTGAAATTGAGTCATGACCACATGCGGGGAGTTCGTGGGAAGAGGATATCCATGATCTTCCAGGACCCGTCCACATCCCTCGATCCTGTGTTCACAATCAGACAGCAACTGGGAGAGGTGATCTCTCTTCACCAGAACATATATGACAAGGACGCGCTTGATGCACGAATCCTTGATGCCCTGAAGCTCGTGAGAATCGCTGCGCCTGAGAACGTCATGAGACAGTATCCCCACGAGCTGAGCGGAGGCATGAAGCAGAGGGTGATGATCGCCCTTGCCCTGTCATGCTCTCCCGAGCTACTCATAGCAGACGAGCCTACGACTGCGCTCGATGTCACCATCCAGGCCCAGGTCCTGAACCTCCTGAAGGACCTAGCCCGCAAGACTGGCAGCTCGATGATGCTCATAACGCACAATCTCGGGGTCGTCGCAGAGACCTGCGACAGGGTCTGCATCATGTACGCGGGGAGGATTGTCGAGGATGCTGAAACCTTCGAGCTCTTCGCCCGGCCCATGCACCCCTATACGATGGGCTTGCTCTCCGCCTTCCCGAAGCTTGGGGAGAAGAAGGAGGAACTGGCGGTCATTAGGGGCACCGTCCCGAACCTGATGGCACCATTCCCAGGCTGTGCGTTCGTGGATAGGTGTGACAGGGCAACCGAGCTTTGCATGTCCAAGAGACCGACCAGGGTCGTGGTGTCGCCAGGGCACTTCGTATCCTGCCATTTGTACCCTGCGGGAGATGTGAAGCCAAATGACCGCTGATTCGACCCAGGTATCCACCGAATCATCCCTGGTGGAGATCGTCAAGCTGGAGAAGCTCTTCCCGGTCAGGAAAGGTGTCTTCTCGAGGGTCGTCGCCCACGTTCATGCCATGGATGGCATAGACCTCTCGATCAAGAAAGGTGAGACGCTCGGTCTGGTGGGAGAGTCCGGATGCGGCAAGACCACGGTCGGGAGAGCGTTGCTCATGCTCATCCCGCCTACGGGAGGATACACGTTCTTCGAGACTCCGAAGAGCGTGGTGGACAATTTCAAGGTGTTAGTGAGTGTGCGGGACAGCATCAAGCTCGGCAAGATGACTTCCTCCGACGCCTTGCGCGTTGCGGACGCGCTCAGCACCCTATTCAGCTCGGGCGAGTGCGACATCGCTGATGACAAGAAGAAGCATCTGTGCAAAGACGCCGACAAGATTCGAGAATCGGCGTCCAGACTTGCCACCATGAGCGACCGAATGAAGCATGAGGATGACATCAGGAAAGTGATCGAATCAGCGATTCTGGAAGTCGCGAGGAAGTACTGCATCAACTACAAGGACAAGTCGAGGCTCAAGGCCCTAAGGGCCCGGATGCAGATCGTCTTCCAGGACCCATACTCCAGTCTCGACCCAAGATTCACGGTCGAGAGGATCGTCGGCGAAGGGTTCAGGATACACGGCCCGCCGAAGTCCATGAGCGGTGACCGAGCAACTGTAGAACGGGAGAAGATACACCAGCTCATAGAACAGGTGGGATTATCAGAGAGCCACTTGACGCGACTGCCGCACGAATTCAGCGGGGGTCAGAAGCAGAGGATAGCCCTTGCGCGCGCGCTTGCACTAGAGCCCGATTTCATAGTTCTTGATGAACCGACTTCGGCTCTCGATGTGTCGGTCCAAGCGCAGGCATTGAACCTACTGAAAATGCTCCAGAAGAGATTCGGGCTGACCTACCTATTCATTTCCCACGACCTTTCGGTCGTCGAGCACATGAGCGACAGGATAGCCGTCATGTACCTCGGAAAGATCATCGAGCTCGCCTCTGCCGACGAGTTCCTCAGCAACGCCTTGCATCCATACACGCAGGCGCTCATCGCATCCATCCCCATGCCTGACCCCAAACTTAGGAAGAACAGAAAGGGAATCGAAGGAGAGGTCCCAAGCCCGATCAACCCGCCCAAGGGCTGCAGATTCCACCCCAGATGCGCCTACGTCCAAGAAGGGTGCAAGAACATCGAGCCTCCTCTCGTGGACGTGGGGAACGGCCACCTGGTAGCTTGCCACCTTCAGAAGGTGCCCCAACGGCCGGCAGAAATCAAGACCCCTGAACCTTCCCAGGAGGCGACCTCGTCCTTCGGTCCGATACGTGTGCAATTGCCAGGAAAGGATGCCTGAGGAACATACGGGGTCCCGAGTACCTCATCACCGACCTCATCTTTGCTCGCATCGAAGCCTCGTAACAGTGGACCGTGCATCTCGCGCAAGTAGGCTTCGAATCCTTGAAGGGACACGCATCAAGTTTTCTCTCGGAATAACTTAGAAGGGTGCTGCAATCCTCGCAGAGACTCCTGCCGCCATGGATGCCCCTGCAGTACATCCTGACCATGGCCGAGACGGTCCTCTTCTCCCTAGCGATCCTAGAGCCCCTCATGGCGTTTCACTCACCTGAAGAGGTGGGCCCTGGAAAAAGCTTGCCGCGGAATCGGAGGTCGTCTCACTTGCCCTTCTTGAACTCCGTATAGCCGCACTTGCCACAGGATGTCCTGTTGGCATGCTCCGCCATGAACACACCGGGACCGCACTTCGGACAGTGCTTCCTGCTCCTTGTGAGCTTCCCGCCCTCGACCTTGAAGTAATCCTTCTTGGCGACCCTGATCTGCTTTGGTTTTGGTTGCTTGTCGGCCATTTGAGTTCACCTACGCCTTTTTCTCAGCTGGCTTCTCCGCTTTCTTCTCGCCCGGCTTGTCCGCCTTCTTCTCGGCAGGTTTCTCCGCCGGCTTCTCGGCAGGTTTCTCCGCGGACTTCACTGCCCTTGGAGCAGCTACTGGTGCCTTGGTCGCGGCCTTCTTCTCGACCTTGACCCTCTCCTTCAGCTTGTTCCTGACGAGCACGTGCATCCGCTCGAACTTCATGGCGGCCTCCTTTGTATGGTAGACCTTTGCGTACCCGACCGTCTCCATCATGCCGAATTCGGAGTTCATTCCGTCAACTATGACCCGCTCCTTCGGGGCCTTCAGAAGCGCCGACAGCTTGTCCCTGACGGCCTCCCTCTGGGGAGTCCCCTCTTTCGGGTGTACCGCTTTGAACGTGATCTCAGTCCTGTCAAGCAGCTGGTTCTCTTCCTTGGTAACTATCTCGATCTCCACTGACTCACCTTGCCATTCGTTTTATCGCGGCCACCGCCACGGACCTCGACTTGTCGTCCACCTGGACGACCACGAGGCCCCTCTGGGGCAGGCCGTATATGATATGTGCTCCCTTCGGCGCGGTCGCGATTGCGACCAGCGCCGCGAGGTCCTCTTCTCCGACGACCTCGATCTTGATCCGTTCCTTCGCGCTGACGGCGGCCTTCACTGCCCGCCACAGCGCGCGCGTGATCTTCCCGGGCGGGTTCTCGACCTTGACCACCTTGCCGCTCATCTTCGAGATGCGCTCCTTGGCCCTGTGGTCCTCGGAGCGCTGGGTCTTGTAGTCGAACACCGCGACATCGGGCTCCATCTTCATCTGAAGGAGAGTGATGGTTACGACATCCCCGACCGTTATTACCCTGGGGCTGCCTTCGATGTGTTTCCTCAGTGCCCGTGCGGGCACCATCTTTCCAAAGGGTTTGGCGAGCTCCTCCCTCATGTCCTCCGGGAGCTCAAGGTCTTCTTCTGGGAATGTATCAGCGAACTCTGAGGGCGAACTTGCCGTTGACATGGATGCCCATTCTCCTAGCGATCTCGGACTTGGTGTGGTCGAGAATCACGACATATCCCTGCCACTCCTTCGAGGTGTCGCCTCCGCAGAGAGGGCACTTGCCCTCTTCCGTGATGGTGCTGCAGCGCTTGCAGGCTCTTTCGATCCTCATTCCTTCTTCTTCTCCTCGCGCCTCTTGCGATCCTCTTCTATCCATTCGAGCTTGCCCAGGCCAGGCTGTCGCATCGTCAGGCCGATCTTGCTCTCCCTCGGGCTCCTCTCGTTTATGCTCAGCGAGACTATCCTGGCACGGACGCTGTCACCGAGTCTAAGCTCACGCTTCGTGTCCTTGCCGACGAGCCTCCGACCCTCGACGTCTATGTCTATCCTATCATCCATGATCTGGCTGATGTGAAGCAGGCCGTCCAAGGGGCCGAAACGGACGAATGCCCCGAACTTGAGTACCTCGCAGATGCTTCCCTCGATGACCTCGTGGAGCATGGGCCTGAACATCATCGCGTCGAACTTGACCTTCTGGTAGACGGCTCCGTCGCCGTGTATGATCCTTCCGCCGCCCTGGGCCTCGATGTTCCGAACTAGCACCGTGTAGCTGCCGTCCGCCTCCACCTTGTTCTGGAAGGATTCCTGCGTCAGCCTCACCGAGAGCTTGTCGAAATCCTCCCCCAGGAGGTTCGGCGGTATCCTGACGACATCTTCCTTTGATGAAATCACGTACATCTAGACAGTCCTCTAATGGAATGACTCGCGGGCCTCTCGATGCCCGTGGTCATATATATGGTTTATTGACCTGTGGCCGTCCTTAGATGAAGAGAACGACGAATACCAACGTCACGGTCGCCAGCAGCTTGACGAGCACGTGTATGGAAGGACCGGCTGTGTCCTTGAGCGGGTCTCCGACCGTGTCTCCGACTACAGCAGCCGCGTGCGCGGGGGTCTTCTTGCCTCCGTAGTTCCCGGATTCGATGTACTTCTTGGCGTTGTCCCAGGCACCGCCGCCGTTGTTGAACATGTTCGCAACCATGATGCCCGTGATCGTGCCGACCATCAGAAGCGCACCCACGGCCTGAGGGGCGTCATACCCCAAGGCCTTCATGAGTATGCCAAAACTGACCGGAACGAGGACCGGAAGGATTGCTGGCAAAATCATCGCCTTCAATGCTCCTTTGGTCGCGATATCCACGCACTTGGCATAATCGGGCTTGGAGGTGTTCGCCATTATCCCCGGATCGGCCTTGAACTGTCGCCTGACCTCGTTGATCATCTCATGGGCTGCCTTTCCCACGGCTCTGATCGCAAGAGATGCGAACAGGAACACCAGCATCGCCCCGAGGAGCCCACCAACAAAGACCTCTGGCTTAGCCAGGTCCACGTGGAAAGCAAGGCCCAAGTCACCGTTGAACTTCTTCGTGGCGACGCGCTCGAAATACGCCCCGAACAGAAGGAAGGCGGCCAATGCGGCACTGGCCATCGCGTATCCCTTCGTGAGCGCCTTGGTCGTGTTGCCGCAGGCATCGAGTTTGTCGGTCCTTCTCCTTATCTCCTCCGGCTGATTCGACATCTCGACGATTCCGCCAGCGTTGTCGGTGATCGGGCCGAACGTGTCCGTGGCCAAGATGAATGCGCAAGTCGCCAGCATGCCCATGGTCGCCACGGCCGTGCCGTAGAACCCATAGACCAGCTTGTAGGTCGAGTAGTTGAAGGCATCCCCGTTGGCGATCGACGAGTTGACAATCGACGAGTCCGTCGGGGCTGCCATCTGACCGAGCCCAAAAGCGCCGAGGAGCGCGACGATGATGGCAATCACGGGCAGAGCGGTCGTCTCCATGGCGATTGACAGGCCCGTGATAATGTTCGTGGCTGGACCAGTGGTCGAAGCCTGCGCGATCTCCCGGACTGGTCTCCAGCTCCCCGAAGTGTAATATTGGGTGATGTAGACTATCACGATGCTGAGGCCGATGCCTATCAGGCCCGCTCCGAAGAAGTAGATGTACTTGTCACCCAGCATAATTCTTGTGGCGATGTAGAAGAATATCGCGGCGAGCAGGCAGGTCAGGTAGTACCCCATGTTGATTCCAGACATGGGGTCCTTGTCCTCGCGCTTGAGACGGACTACAAGGACTCCGGCCAGTGACGCGAAGATCCCGAACGACCTCGCAACCAGGGGGAAGAAGATCCAGACCAGAGCCTTGGAGTCGGACCAGCGGAGACCCGCCGGGACCAGCTGTGTCCAGAACGTGAACAGAGAGAGACCGAGCACCATCGCACCGATGTTCTCTGCTGCCGTGGATTCGAACAGGTCCGCACCTCTGCCTGCGCAATCCCCGACGTTGTCTCCAACGAGGTCAGCAATGACTGCAGGGTTCCGGGGGTCATCCTCGGGGATGCCCGCCTCGATCTTGCCCACCAGGTCGGCGCCAACATCCGCTGCCTTGGTGTATATACCGCCTCCAAGCTGAGCGAAAAGAGCCGCAAAGCTCGCGCCGAACGCAAATCCGATGGCGGCGTACAGCGACTTCGAGGTGTCGAATCCCATGCTAGTGTGGAACGTGTAGAAGATGCCTGCGACCCCGATCAGGCTGAGCGATACGACGCCCATGCCAGAAACTGCCCCTCCTCTGAAGGACGTTACCAGGGCCTCATTGAGCGATCGCCTGGCGGCCGCGGCGGTCCGTGTGTTCGATCTCACGCTCACATACATGCCTATGTATCCAGACAGGGCGGATGCCATTGCCCCGACAAGGAAAGAGAGGCCGACCCATGGCTTGGGGTCTATCAGCCCCATGATCAGAAAGGCCAGCAGGATGCTGATGACGATGATCGTCGTGTACTGACGCTTCATGTAGGCCTGGGCGCCTTGCCTGATTGCATTCCCTATCTCCTGCATCTCAGGGCTGCCTTGGTCCTTCCGAAACACGTACCAGGTCAGATAGCCTGCAAAAGCCAGCCCAACCGCCCCTGCGATCGGTATAACGAGGGTGATGTCTACCATCCTATTCTCTCCATTCAGTTGTTCTCGCAGATTAGGATTCCCATATAAATGTCTAGCGTCGCCCAGACACATCTTTGCATGGAAGTCGAAGAGAGTGTCCGGATATCGGCGAGGGCTTCGCGCTTGGACGCCTCCAAGGACCTTCGAGCCAAGGGCTATATGACTTGAAAAAACTCAAGAGGAAATGGTTTCACCGACGGCGCCTATCTCTCGATGAGCGTCTCGACGTATCGGACGAAGCCCAGCTTCTGGATCTTGTCGGCGATCTGCCCGACCTTCTCCAGCCCCTGGACATCCACGAACGCTGCGTAGTCGTAATGGCCGAACACCAAGAATCCGTCCGTAACGCCAGCGATCTTCGTGATCTTGTCGGCGTCATCGACCGTCTTCGGCTCCAACATGACAAGTACAACTGCCTTCACCATATGGACCACCTCACGCCTCCGGCCAGCCGACGAGCGTCTCTACGATCTCCACTCCATCGGCCTTGTAGATGTTCATTCCTATTTCCGCGAGCTTCATGAGGTCGAGGTCCTCCGTCTGCACTGCGATGTCCCATCGCCCGTGCACCATGAAGGCATCCTTCACTCCTGGCTGCTTCTTCGCCAGGTCAACGACCTTCTTCGTCTTCAACAGTTTGCAACAGACCAAGATGCATGACTTGACCATAGCTGATCCCTTCCGTTGGAGAGCGAAAAGAGGTCGCTGCATAAATAGTCTTCCGAGCTGCTGGAAACAGAGGTTTCAGGATAGTGTGAGCAGGTTCTTCTCCACGAAATGATGGGGGTGGTAACCCTCTTTCGCACGTCGCAACCCTGGCTCCCCGACATCCTGCTCCCTGTTGACAAATTCGAAATCCTTCAGGGCACGCTCACAGAATTGCTGATTGATAACCTGGTAGAGACCGCGTATCTCCGGGTTCGCCTTTTCGAAGTGCACCACCGCGGTCGTCGAATTCAGCTTCTCGCCGACCGTCAGCGCCTGGACCTTCCCATGGAGCAAGACCACACCTCCCATGAACCCGAGGGCATCGAGATTCGAGATTGCCTCCTTGAGCGCGGCGTCCTCGGCCTCCGAGAACTTGTCCAGCCTGCAATGCTTCAGGTCGCACCAGACCTCCTCCAGCTGAAGGCACTGAAGCTGGTGTTCCCTTGTCATCGGTTCGTAGAGGAGATCGAGCTCGGAGGTCGCCTTCCTCATCTCCTTCCGCTGGGTGTGATACTTCGGCCCGTCGAGTTCGATCAGGTCTCTCGTGAGGTAGACGTAGTCCCATTCATCCCTCAACGGCACTGGACTCAGACCGAGCTTGGTCAGGGCGGATGTGGTCGGCTCCACGATCCCGAATATGCCTTTGAACTGATCTCCGCTCCGGGGAGGAGCCTTGGAGAAAGCCCCGATGACTGCCACCGGATCTTCTCCCACAGGGCAGAACAAGAGCCTGCCGAACCGCTCGCGGTACCAGGTCATGATCAGATGGTCGCGGAACTGGCTGAGGAACGACCGCCCGGCGTACTGGCGCCAGATGTAGACAGACCCGAATGTGCGCTCGGATACCTCGGTCGAATACTTCGAGAACAGGCCCTCGATCTCATCCTTGTCATCCAGAGTCACTTGCCGGGACTCTGGATACTCAGGAATGTTCCCAAGGGACATCGTCGGACCGCCGGCTCTGAGTAGTCCGTGGAACTACATAATGGTCTTCTCGGACTCCGTCTTGCCGCCCGGTCCAGCAACTCGCAACAAAAGCATTATCCCCTCAAAGACAAATCCGACGGCGTAGGTGAGGACGATGGGCAATCAGGAGGAACCGGCAAAGAAGAGGGAGTTTCAGAAGAAGACCGATGAGGACATCGACTCCTTCCTTTCCAGGAGTGAATTCTCGAAGACCCAGGCGCCTCTCAAGTCGACATCATCATACCAGCTGACACCTCCGCCGCCACCGCCTCCCTCGCAGACCCCCGAGCCACAGAAGAAGCCGACCGGGCAAGAGGAGAAGCACGAAACCACCGACGCGGAACACGAGGACCAGATCCGCATGGCCAGATCGGGTCGTGCCGAGGCGGAAGCGTACCGTGATGTGGCCGTCCTGAGGAAGAAGGCGCACGCATTCGGCCACAAAGCCGCGAAGTTCTATCACAAATACCGGGCCAACGAGGCCAAGGCGCAGAAATGCCAGGCCAGGGCCGTCGCTTACAGGGAGAAGGCGGGGCTACATCGGGAGAAGGCCAGGGATTTCAGGGACCGAGAGAAAGAATACGAGGTCGAGCTCTCAGGAGCAGCACAGGGCAAGACGGAACTGAGCCCGGAATCCGTAAGGACGAAGATGGCCACGATGGAGAGGAAATCCGCGAAGCAGGAGGAGGTGGGCAAGCGCAACGAATCGAAAGCCGCCAGCCAGACCGCAAAAGCTGCCAAGTTCAGGACCCGGGCAGCCAAGTTCCTCGAGCAGAACAAGCTGTTTGAGAGCGAGGCCAGACGCTACGCGAAACGAGCTGATAATCTGGAGAAAGCAGGCGTTTGAACCGCCTAGATCTGCCTGGCAGGCCTAGGCCTGTCCATACCGGATGACCAGTGGAGCATCGAGGGCTCATCGCTCAGGAACAACTCGTCTTCTTTGTCCTCGCCATTGGCCTTTATGACGACCCTGAGCCTCCCATCCTGGAGCAGGACCTCCGCCTTGTCCACTGCGTTCCTGTACGTGGCGACGAGTTTCCCGCCTATCGAAACTGCCCGCCCCTCCTCGCGAAGCAGACCCGCGTCCTTCAGTGCCCTTATCCTTCGATAGCAGGCCGCGATCGGTATCCCGAGGGCATCGCTGAGCTCTG
>Ga0315281_10007084_pt1 | contig 15845 bp, 15 predicted proteins | sample YL17G07_0_MG_FD_204540 | JGI IMG/M metagenome (GOLD analysis project Ga0315281, IMG submission 204540) | Sediment microbial communities from Yellowstone Lake, YNP, Wyoming, USA - YL17G07_0 | ecosystem: Environmental > Aquatic > Freshwater > Lake > Sediment | place: USA: Wyoming | collected... | reverse complement strand
CCAGACCCATGACGTCACTCCTTGCCGAGGGCGGCCGCAAAGCCGGCCGCCGCTGATCTTCCGCGTCATCCTACGCTGCGACGCCGCAGCTGCGCTGCAGCTACCCCCGCGGAGGCGGCCACTGGTCGGAGCCCTTGGCGACCTGTCGCACGACCGTGCTCTTGACGAGCGCGGCGCCGTCGACGCTCTTGACCAGCGAGCTCACCCACGCCTGGAACTCGTACTCGTCGTGGGCCGCTATCTGGAGAGTGATGGTGCCGCGCTCGAGGTCGGCTCCCAGGTAGCAGACGAGCTCATCTTCGGCTAGGGTGGTCAACGCGTCGCGCACTTTCGCGGACGGCAACTCGATGATGACGTCACCGAGCACCGGGTAGCCGATCCGCTCGTTGTCGACCACCGCGATGACGGAGATGGCTCCCGAGCGCACCAGGCGATCGATGCGGTAGCGCACGGCGCGGTCGCCGATGTCGCCCAGACGACGGCTGATGCCGCGTGCCGACATGCGCCCGTCCTCCTGGAGGAGCGCGATGATGCGGCGATCGACGTCGTCGAGGTTGACTGCCATGTACGACCTTTCGCGAAACCGCTTGCGTCGCGCCACTCTTACCCCGGCGCCTGCACGGGTCAAGGGTAGCATTGCCGAACCGGAACGCCGGTCCAACATCGCCCGAACCTGCGATTCCATAATGGAATCCTGCCCATTGACGTCCGCCGACGACGCTCTGAGACTGGCGGGGTGGGTGCAAGCGCCCCAGACGGGAGGACAGCGTGCCGACGATCCAGGGTTCGCAGGCGACGATCCACTACGAGCAGGTCGGCGCAGGACCGGACATCGTGTGGGTCTCGGGGGGCGGGGGGCTGGCTGAGGACTGGGACACCTACCAGACCCCCTACTTCAAGGACGGATTCTGCAACACGACCTTCGACAACCGCGGCATCGGCACGACGCGCCGCGCCGCGCCTCTGCCTTGGCCGCTGGAGGACTTCGCGCGCGACACCGCCGAGCTGATCGAGGCGGTCTGTGACCCTCCGGTGGCCCTCGTCGGCCTCTCATTCGGCGCCGGCATCGTGCAGCAGGTCGCCCTCGACTTCCCGGAGCTGCTGCGCTGCGCGATAGCGATGGGGACAGGCGCTCGCAGCGTCGGCTGGACCTGGGACTTCCAGACGGCCGAGATCGAGTTCCGCAAGGCCGGCGGACGCCTGGACGGGATGATGGCCGTGGCCCACTACGCGGCGATGTCCTACCCGGCCCAGGTGCTCGGCGACCGCGAGTTGTGGCCAAAGCTGCGCGATGGCCTGCTGGCGTACTACGAGACGGAGGCCAACGAGGAGTCGCTGATCGCCCAGTGGGAGCCGTGTGTGCTCTTCGACCAGACCGACCGGCTGCCCGACTGCCGGGTGCCGCTGCACGTAATCGCCTTCGACCAGGACGTGCAGGCGGTGCCCCAGGACGGCCTGGAGGTGGCAGACCTCGCTCCAAGCGCCGAGTACCACCTCTTCGAAGGCATGGGCCACTGCTCGATCTACGGCCACACGCACGACATTCTCAATCCGTTCATCAAGGAGCTCGTCGAGCGCTATCTGTAGGCCGGCCGGCGGCGTGGAGAGGCGGCGATGGGGGAGGTACGGGCATGAGACGGGCACATGCGAACTGACGGAGGCGGGCGGCGCGGGCGGCGGCGCTCATGGTCTTCGTCGTTGCAGGCTTGTGCCTCGCCGCCGCTTCTGCGTCCGGGCAACCGGCTCTCGCATCGGCAGCCACCCGAGGAGCCCATGTGATTCCCGAGAGACTCCCCTTGCGCCGCCTGCCGATCGAGCCCTGGCGGCCGGCCCGTCGGCCGACTCCCCACGGCGATGCATATCTCGACCGTTTCGTTGACGCAGCGATGCAGGTGCTCGAGCGCACCGGAGTACGGGTGCTCTCGGAGCGTGCCGTCGAGGTCTTCCGGCAGCACGGCGCCGGGTACGACGCCGAGCGTCGCATCGTGCGCCTGCCCGAGAGCGTGGTGCGCGGCGCGCTCGCCAGCGCGCCGCGCACCTTCACGCTGGGCTCCCGCGACGGCTCCTGCGACATCGATCTTGCCTCGGGCGCCACCTCCATGACCGCCGACGGCTGCGGCACCGAGGTGATCGACTGGCGCACCGGCGTACGGCGTGCCTCGACCAAGGCCGACCTCGCCGACGCCACACGCCTGCTCGACTACGTCTCGTCGATCGCCTACTGGTGGCCCACGGTCGGCGCCGGCGACTGCGGCGTGACGGCGCAGCTGCACGAGCTTGACGCCGGCTGGACCAACACCGTCAAGCACCTTCAGGGCATGGTCCAGGGTGCGCGCCTGGCGCGCTACGCCGTCGAGATGGCCACCGTGATCGCCGGCGGGGCCGAAGAGCTCCGCCGCCGCCCGCCACTCAGCGACCTCACCTTCGCGGTCTCGCCGCTGACCATCGACCGCGACGGCGCCGACGCGGCCCTGGTGTTCGCCGAGGCCGGCGTGCCCATGGTGCTGGGCAGCGCACCGGTCTGCGGCACCACCGGACCGGCGACCGCCGCCGGCGCCATGGTGCAGTCCCTGGCCGAGGTGCTCGCCCTGGTCGTGCTCGTCCAGCTCGCCCACCCGGGCGCGCCGGTGTTCGGCTATTCGATCTCCGGCAGTGCCGACCCGCGCACCGGCGATGGTGGGCATTCCCTCGACGGGCGCGATCCGGCGCTCTGCGTCGACCTCGTCCACCACCTGGGCCTGCCCTCGCAGCTCGGCACCGGCGGCGGCACCGACACCGAGCTGTCCGGCACCTGGGCGGAGGCCGCGCAGGCCGGAGCCTCCGTGACCATGGCGGCCTTGAGCGGCTCCGAGCTGGCGGTGGGGCTGGGGCTCACGAGCGACGGGATGCTCTGGTCGGCGGAAGACCTGATCCTCGACGACCACCTCTACCACCAGGCCCGCTACACGGTCATGGACATGTCCGTCGATGACGAGGAACTGGCGCTCGACGTGATCGACGCCGTCGGTCCCGGCGGGCACTTCCTCGGCCAGGCGCACACGCGGAAGCACATGCGCAAGACGTTCGTGCGCGGGTTGACCGGCGAGCCGGACGCGAGCGGCGGCTATCGCGATCCGCTCGAAGTCGCCCGCCAGCGCGCCCGCGACATCCTCGAAAACTACCGGCCCGAGCCTCTCGACGAAGCCAAGGCTGCCGAGCTGCGACGCATCCTCGCCGCGGCAGATGCGGAGCTGAAGTCATGACAGAGCGCGCGACCCGCCGCCGCGCCATGCCCACCCACAGGAGGAAAGCGATGAGGACAGCCAGCCCAAGACCAGCAAGACGTCTGTGCGCCGTCGCCGGCGTCGTCATGGCGACGGCGTGCCTGGTTCTCGCCGTCTCGGGCGCGGCATCCGCGAGCAGTCCGTCGCCGAGCGCGTCGTCCGGGAAGGTCACCTATCGAATGGGCCAGCTGGAGTACGTGGACTCCCTCAACCCGTTCATCGGCTACAGCGGCGTCGACTACACGGTCTACCATCTCAACTACGACTTCCTCGTCGGGTTCGAACCCGAGAAACTGCAGCCGCGGCCTGAGTTCGCCGAGAGCTGGAGCAGCTCGTCCGACGGCAAGACCTGGACCTTCAAGATCCGCCCCGGCATGACGTGGCAGGACGGGCAGCCCGCCACCGCCCGCGACGTGGCCTTCACGTACACCTACATCATGAAGAACGACCTCACCAACTTCACCTCCTACTTCACCTCCGTCAAGAAGGTGACCGCTCCCGACGACGCCACGGTGGTGATCGAGCTCAGCAAGCCCAAGGCCGACATCCTGCAGATGAAGGTGCCGATCCTGCCCGAGCACATCTGGTCGAAGGTCTCGGGCGAATCCGCCGGCACGTCGTTTAAGAACGGGCCGCCGTGCATCGGCTCCGGCCCCTTCCAGGTGGTCGAGAACAAGCACAACAGCTACGCGCGCCTGGTGGCCAACAAGGACTACTGGCGCGGCAGACCGCAGATCGACGAGCTCCTCATCGAGAGCTACCAGAACGCCGACACGATGGTGCAGGACCTCAAGTCGGGGGCGCTGGACGCCGCGGAGGGCGTGCCCGCGGCCCAGTTCAAGGGGCTCGGCTCGGAGAGCATCACGGCCAACGCGGCCGTGTCATATTCGTTCGAGCAGCTCACCTTCAACTGCTACGACAGTCCCGACTCCAAGGGCAACCCCATCCTGCTCGACCAGAAGTTCCGGCAGGCGCTGCAGTACGCAGTCGATCGCGAGAAGAACGCCGCCCTCGCCTACGGCGGGTACATGGACCCCGTCGGCACGCTGCTGCCTCCGTACTCCGAGTTCTACTGGGAGCCCTCGAGTGACCAGGCCTACACCTACGACCCGGCCAAGGCGCAGGCGATGCTCGACGCCGCCGGCTACAAGGACGTGGGCGGCGACGGCTTCCGCGAGACGAAGCAGGGCAAGCCGCTCACGTTGCGTCTCTACACGGACAGCCAGACGCCCCAGAACGTCACCACCAGCAAGCTCGTCGTCGGCTGGTTCAAGGATGTCGGGGTGAAGACACGTCTCCAGGCTCTCGACCCCGGAGCGCTTAATGATACCGAAACCAACCAGGAGAACGGCGTCTTCATGCCCGACTTCGACACGCTCGTCTGGTGGTGGCAGGGCGATGCCGAAAGCCCGCAGTTTATCCTGAGTCTGCTCACGCCGCAGCAGATCGGCGGCTGGAGCGACTCCTCCTGGACCGACCCCGAGTACACACGGCTGTTCGACGAGCAGAGCACGGCGCTCGACCGGCAGACGCAGATCGCCCTGGTCCAGCAGATGCAGGAGATCGCGTACGAGGCATCCCCGTATCTGATCTTCGGCTACTTCCAGTTCCTGCAGGCGTACGACACCGCCAAGTGGGAGGGGTACGTGAAGGTGCCGGGCGGCTTCCCGGGCTACAACGGCGACGCTCTCAGCTACGACTCGTTTGTCGGGTTGCACCACCTCGCCGGGGCGACGACCTCGGAAGCCGGCGGCTCGAAGACCTGGGTCTTCCTTGTGATCGCGGCCGCCGTGGCGGTGGTCGTCATCGCGATCGTCCTGCTGAGGCGTGGCCGCCGCGGGCCTGAGATCGAGCCGGGAGACTGAGAGCCTATGCCGCTGAGCGGAGGTGGTGGGAGCCGGCGCGGAGGGCCCTCCGAGTCTTGCCGCGCGATCGCGCGTTGAGCCGGAGTCGGGTGCTTCCCCAGGCTCCCGGCGAGGATGGCGTGACAAAGAGAAGCCGTCGGCGATCCGCGCGCCTCGACCTCGATCGAGCCGACGGCCGACTGATCGTCTCGTTGCCGCCGGATCGCCGACCGTGTGCCCGCGTGACACTGCCCGTGCGACCACTCCCGTGTGACGGGACCGTCTCGCGCGGCCCCGCCCACTCACGCTTCTTCGGCCCGCGGGCGCCGGCGCAGGACCAGCCAGACGAGGACGCCGAGCACGACCACGGCCGCGGCGGCCGCGGCGATCCAGACGCCGGTCCTGCTGCTTGCGGCCTCGACTGACTGCGGCTTCAGGTCGACGTACGACTGCACGTTGCCGGTCGTGAGGAACGCGGGTCCCTTGCCGTCGTTCATCCGCACCCAGCCGGTCCACTTGGCCGTGTTGTAGGCCTCGAGGTACTGCGGGTAGCTCAGCACCACCCAGGGCGTCTGCTCGTACATGATCTGCTGCATCCGCCAGATGAGGTCCTTGCGGGCCTTCGCGTCGAGCGTCGCCGCCTGCTTGTGGTTGATGGCGTCGTACTCGGGATTGGCCCAGCAGGGCTCGTTGGTGTTGCCGATCTGGGCGGCGATCTCGGCCGAGAGCGTCTGACCTGGATCGCTGTAGCCGGCCCAGTCCCAGACGTACATGTCGAAGTCGGGGATGTAGGCGTCGCCCTTGAAATTCCACACGCGGGCCTGAAGGGCTCCCGGGTCGAGGATGGAGAGCTCGGTCTTCAGGCCGAGCTTCTTGAACCAGCCGGCGATCAGCTTGAGGACGGTCTGCGCGGGTGCCGATTCGGTCGTCGTCCACAACCGCAGGCTGATCGGCCTGCCCTTGAACTGGCGGATCCCCCCGTCGCCTCGCGGGTACCCGGCCTCATCGAGCAGCTGGCCGGCCTTGGCCAGATCGAACGGGTAGAGCTGGTCCGCCGGTGGCTCCCAATGGAAGTCCGGATCCTGCCACATGTCGGGCGGGAGGATCGTCGTGCCCGGAGCGGCCTTGCCGTTGTAGGCGATGGTGCACAGCGCCTGCCTGTCAATGGCGTAGTTGAGGGCGTTGCGGAAACGCCAGTCTTTGAGCACCGGATTGCCGAGCGACTCGCCCTCGTAGCAGTTGAGGTTGAGATAGTCCCAGTTGAAGAAGTTGTAGGCGAGGGGCTCGATCCCGGCGACCGACGCCAGAGAGTCGAACTGCGCCTCCGGGATGCCCCAGGCCGCGTCGATACCGCCCGACTTGAGGTCGGCGGTCATCGAGTCGGCGTTGGTGTAGTAGAGGAAGAGGATCTGGTCGACCGTCGGCCTCGTGCCCCAGTAGTAGGGGTTGCGGTCCATCTTGATGTAGCCGCCCTTCTTGAACTCGGTGGTGATGAAAGGGCCCGTGCCGACGATCGGCGGCTTGTTGACGTAGCTGGTCTGCGCATCCTTGGGGTCCACCGTCTCCCAGACGTGTTTGGGCAGGATCGGCAGGAAGATGTGCTCCATGTCGGCCTTGGGCTGCGAGCACGTGATCTGCACGACGTCGGGCGCCAGCACCGTGGCTTTCTCGATGCCGACCGTGGCGATGGCCATATTGAGCATCTGATTCTTCACGATGTAGTTGTAGGTGAAGGCGACGTCGTCGGCGGTCAGGGGCTGACCGTCCGACCATTTCACCCCTTGGCGGAGCGTGATCGTCCACCCCTTGCCGTCCGCCGAGATGCCGCCGTTCTCCTGGGTCGGGAACTCGCGGGCGAGGTCGAGCGTGGGCTCGCCCGCGTTGAGGCCGAAGCCGAAGAGGAAGTCGTAGTTGATCGACCAGATCTCGTAGGTGGGGTTCTGCCAGCCGATGAACGGGTTCAGGTTGTCGGGCTCGGTCGTCCAGCCGATCCTCAGCGTGACCTTGCTTGCGGAGGGCGACGGGGAGGACGTGCCGGCGAGGGCCGTCGCCAGGCCGCAAGTCAGGGCGACGGCCAGGACGGCGACCGTCACGACCGGCGGGAGGAGACGCCGGGAGCGTGGGCGGAAGCTCATTCGGGGCTCCTTTCGAAGGCTGGGCGCCGGGCGGGCGCGTCGAACCAGGGCAGCGCCGCGGCGAAGGCCGCCGCGGCGCTGAACACGCTCACGTCGTCGTAGGTCCGCCCGATGATCTGCACACCGAGCGGCACGCCGTCGCGCGAGCGCCCGCACGGCACGACGAGCACCGGGCAGCGGCTGCACATGTTGAAGGGCAGGGTCATGCCGTGACGGTACATCACCTCGAGGTCGTAGTCATCGGCGGTGGCCTTGAGCGCGGGGATCCCGAACACCGGTGCGATCAGGATGCGGTGGTCCTCGAGGACGTTGGCGATCTCGGCGTACACTCCGCTCTCGATCTCGAGAGAGCGGTAGTAGCCGACGTTCGGCCGGGCGGCGTCCTCGGCGAACTCGATCGCGTACGACGTCATCAGCTCGCGGTGCTCGGGCAACGCCTGTGCGATCAGGTTGCCGAAGATCGTGCCGAAGTGGGCGCGCGCGGCCTCGCGTAGGTCGTCCATCCGCAACGTGAGCCCGACCTCCTCAACGTCGGCGCCCAGGGCGCGGAAGGTCGCGGCGGCGGCGGCGATGTTGGCACGCACCTCGTCGTCGACCTCGAACCCGCCCATGTCGGCGTTCACCGCGATCCTCCAGCCCTCGATGCTCTGAGGATCGGGCGGGATGCTGAGCTTGGGCCGCAGGGAGACGATATCGTGGCGATGCGGCCCGGCCATCACGTTCTCGAGCAGCCGGCAGTCCTCGACGGTGCGGGCCATCGGGCCGTCGTGACAGTAGTGGTCGAGATTGAAGGGCGGCTCCTGGGGCACGCGTCCGTAGGGCGGCTTGAAGCCGACCACCCCGCAGAACGACGCGGGGATGCGGATCGAGCCGCCGATGTCGGATCCGGTCGCCAGCGTGGCCATGCCGGCGGCGAGGGCGGCGCCCGAGCCGCCCGACGAGCCGCCGGGGCTGTAGGCGAGGTTCCAGGGGTTGCGGGTGACCCCCCAGAGGCGCGAGTCGGTGATCGCCGCGCAGCAGAACTCGGGCGTGGCCGAGCGGGCGTGGATGATGCCGCCGGCGTCGATGATGCGCTGGACGCAGGCGGCGGTGTGCTCCGCGACGTAGTCCTTGAGGATCAGCGAGCCCTCGGTAGAGGGCTGCCCGGCGACCTCGACCTCGTCTTTGACGGCGACCGGGATGCCCTCGAGGGGGCGCGGCCGGCCGCCGCGCCCCGCGTAGCGGGCCTCGGCCTGCCGCGCCCCCTCAAGGGCCTCGTCGAAGAAGAGGATGGGCAGCGCGTTGACCTCGCCGTCGACGGCCTCGATGCGGTCGATCGTCGCCTGCATGAACTCGACCGGGGAGAGGTCGCGCGCGCGGAACAGCGCCAGCGCCTCACTGGCCGTCAGGTAGTGCACATCCTTCGCCATGCGACTCCTCTCGGTGAGGGTGGCCTCGTCGTCTGCGAACAGGCTGGACCTTCGCCCCGCGCGAAGGTCAAGAGGGTGGCGTGTCACATGGTAGCGCGTGGCAGAAGATTTCGCGCCACGCGGTCAGTCGAACGACGTCGCGCGAGGCTGCACCGGCCAGGTGACCTCATAGCCCTTGCGGGCGATGCGCGCGAGCATCGCCGCGTACGCGTGCCATATGTCGTCCCACGGCCCGAGGTACACGGTCCGCATCGCCGCGCCGCCCGGCAGCCGGCGGCCGCCCAGCGCCGCGGCCACCGTGCGATCCAGGGGCAGGCAGACCTCGACGTCGAGGCCGAGGTACCACTGCAGGGGGTTATGGTAGAGGCCGATCTCGTCGTATCGGCGCAGGGTGTTGGCCGAGATGCCGGTGAGCCCGGCGCACCTGCCGATGGAGATGTGGTGGACCGTGTCCCTGTCGGCGTGCACCCTGCCCCCGAGCCCTCGACGCACCAAGACGGCTTCAGTGTACAGCCCGAGCAGGGCGACGGAGGAAAGGGGCGCCGCGCCGCCTCTGTCCCTCGTCAAGGATCTTGGAGACTCAAGGCCTTTGACAGGTGCGGGTCTCCTGACTCCCGCTGCCGACACGTTGCCGACGAGACACGTCACCACGGCCCGTCATGCGCGCGCACAGTCAAGCTCGCTTGGCCGCTCAGGGCGCGCTCGCAGAAACGGTCGCGAGTGCACCGCGGGGTCGAACGGCGACCGCCACGGAATCGGCCCATGCACTGACCATCTGACTCCCGTTCTGCAAGGGGATGCCCTCTCATGTCAAGGCGCAGCAATGCCTCCCGGAGGTTGTTCCTCGGCCTCCATGGACCACGACGCAGGAGTCCCGTGAGCGCGTCGAGAAGAAGGTCCTTGTCATTGCGGATCGTGCAACGTCAGCCGTTCTCGTCACTGACACGACTCGCAGAACGGCCACCTCACTGGATCTGGCGGCCGCTTCAGCGGACACGAAGCAAGGAGGCACCGCCATGGACGCACGAGACCAACTCCGCTTCGAGCTCGGGGTGCTCCTGCCGTCCGGACGCGAGTTGAGCACCTACGTGCGGAGCGAGGATCTCGATCCGCGGGACGTCAACGAGCGCTATCAGGTCTGGTACACGCAGACGCTCCGCCTGGTGGAGCGCGTGCTGCCGGAGCGGCGGCGCGAGTTCGAGGGCTACTACCGATCCGATCAAGACAGCCGGGATCAGCCCGCTACGATCTCCGCGATCCTCGGTTCCCTGAGCGGCCCACGGGCGACCGGAGAGAAGCGAGAGGCGCTCGCCGGCCTCTTCGACCCGGGGCTCGAGCAGGGGACGTTCCTCCATCTGCTCGGCATGCAGCTCGCCATTCTCGCCTCGGCCGTGCCCACACTGCTCCCAGAGGAGCGACGCCCGGACCGGGAGCTGCAGGCAGCGCGAGCGCTTCTGTCGCAGGGACACCGCCGCGCCGCCGGTGCTGTGGCGGGCTTCGTTCTGGAGAGCCATCTGTGGAAGGTGGCGCAGAGACACGATCTGGCTCTCCCAGAAAGCGGCCCATCGAGCCTGCCCCGGCTCAATCGCTCCCTGCGCAAGGCCGGCGTCTACGGCTCGGCGCGCTCACGGCAGATCAAGCGCCTCGCGGAGCTTGGTGACTCCTGTGTGCGCGGCAAGAGGAAGATCTCTGCCAAACTGGTCTCCGAGCTGCTGTCAGGAGTCGAGGAGGCAGTGCTGCACGTGTCCTGACGAGTGCCCCCGGACGCGCGCCGGCCGGGGGGCTCGGGTGGGGCCAGCGCCTGTCGTCGACCAGCCCCGGGTGTGGCCATCAGGCGTCTGTACGCGGTTCTCCTCCAAGGAACCAGGGGTGTTGATACCTCGGGCGAACGGTTGGAGTGCTTGACGACTCTGCTGGTCACGGCTGCGTGACGGCGGGTCGGCGTGGTCGAGCCGGTTGCCGACGTCCTGCCGAGCGTGGCTTCAACCTCATGTCGAAGGTTAGACTTCTTCGCCGGGACGTCAGCTCTCGCCGGCAAAAGGCCGTGTTCCCCGTTACCCACTCCGGCTAGGGTTCCTGGATCTTGCCGCGGGTAGAGTGACGGTGACGGCGAGACCGCCGGCAAAAGGCCGTGTTCCCCGTTACCCACTCCGGCTAGGGTTCCTGGATCTTGCCGCGGGTAGAGTGACGGTGACGGCGAGACCGCCGGCAGGACTGTCGTGGAGGAGGAGTGACCCTCCTGACGCCTTGGCGAGCGCATTGGCGATCGGGAGTCCGAGCCCGGTCCCGGGCTCGGACTGATCGGATCGCCAGAACCGGTCGAGAGCTCGCGCCTTGAGATCGTCACTGAGGCCCGGCCCCGCGTCGGCGATTGTGAAGCTGTGGTCGGCGCGGCCGCGGACGACCGTGACAGAGACGCGCGTGCCCGGCGGAGCTGCGGCGATCGCATTGTCGATGAGGTTGTCCAGGATCTGCTCCACCCCGCCGGGGACGGCGTCGGCGAAGACGGGACCGTGCGGGGACGTGAAGTCCAGCGAGACGTTGGCGACGTCGGCGCTGGCCGACCAGGTGTCCACGCGGTCGGCGGCGAGCTGAACGAGGTCAACGGCCACAGGCGCCGCGGTCTCTTCGGCGCGCGCGAACTGGAGGAGATCGCCTACGAGGCCGGCCAGCCTGTTGGTCTCGTCAATGGCGGCAGTGAGGTCTTCTGCCTCCTCGGGAGTGCCTGAGGCGCTCTGCATGTTCTCGAGGCGTAGCCTGAGGGCGGTGAGCGGCGTGCGCAGCTGGTGGGAAGCGTCGGCCACGAACTCCCGGTGCTCCGCAAGGAGACGCTCAAGGCGTTGCGCCATGGTGTTCATGGTGGCTCCCAGTGCCGCGATCTCGGAGGGCGCTCCGGGATCCGGGTCGGTGGTCGTGAGATCCCCGGTGGCGAAGCGCGCCGCTTCCGCGTTGAGGTGGCGGAGGGGCCGGGTCACGGAGCGGGCGATGGCCCATCCGATGCCGGCCATGGCCATGAGTACGACGGCGGCTACGCCGATCAGGCCCAGCCAGTAGCCATGGACCAGTGCGTTCACCTCCCGCATGTCCAAGGTCAGACGGACGGCGCCGTACACGTTCGCTCCCGAGGTCACCGGTACGGCCACGTACAGCAGGTCGGCGTTCAGAGTGTCGGAATGTCGCGTCCCCTCGGCGCGCGCGCCGCCGAGCGCGATCCTGATCTCGGGGCGAGTGGAGAAATCACGACCGGCAGGCGTGGACGTGTCGATCAGGGAGGCCCCGGCCTTGTCGACGACCACCACCCGGACGCCTGTCCGCCGGGCGTAGCCAGAGGCAGCCGTCGGGTCTGGCGGGATCCCCTGCTCGAGGGCGTCCTCGTAGTGGGCCGCCAAAACGGTCGCGTCGCGTTCGACGTCCACCGTGAGGCGGCCCGTTTCGCGCTGCTGATAGAAGATGGCAAGAGGGACCTCGAGGACGAGCAGCACGATGACGGCGGCGGTCAGATAGCCGAGCAGCAGCCGCCTTGTCACGGCGAGGTGGTGGTGTCCACGAGACGGAACCCCACGCCGCGTACCGTCTCGATGGTCTCGGGGGCGAGTTTCTTGCGCAGCGAGGCGATGTGGACGTCGAGGGTCTTGGTGGAGCCCCACCAGTTCTCGTCCCACACGTCCGCGATGATCTGCTCCCGGGCGTGGACGACGTCCGGGTCACGTGCCAGGTAGACGAGAAGGTCGTGCTCCTTCGGCGTCAGCGCGACGGGTCAGCCGTCGTAGGTCACGTTCCGGGTCCGCGTGTCTATATGGAGAGCTCCGACGTCGATCTTGACGTCGGCCGGTGCCGGTGGCTGGTTGCCGGCGGTGCGTCGCAGGACGGCGCGGATCCGCGCCACGAGCTCGCGGAAGCCGAATGGCTTCACCACGTAGTCGTCGGCGCCGAGCTCGAGCAGGATCACGCGGTCGATCTCGTCGCCGCGGGCGGTGACCACGATGATCGGGATGCTGGAGCGTTCGCGCAGCTGCCGGCAGACCACGCGCCCGTCGAGGTCCGGCAAGCCGAGGTCGAGCAGCACGAGATCGTACTCCTCGGCGGCGAGCGCGCCGGCCCCCGTGTCGACCAGGTCGACCGCGAAGCCTTCGCGCAGCAGACCCGTCCGCAACGGTTCGGCGATGGTGCGATCGTCTTCTACGACCAGGATGCGCATGCTCACATGTTCGCACGAAACCACGCGCCTTTGCCAAACGTTTACCATCGCTTGCCAAACGCTTACCCTCCGCTTCCCGTGCCTTGGAAAGCCGCCCTGTAGGGTCCGCTCAGACAAGTCTCTGGGCACGCCGCTCGAGAAGGGAGCTGTGAATGAAACATCGCACCGCATTGATCACCGCAGGCTCGATCGCTGCAGTGGTCTTCGCCGGCGCCATTGCTGTGGGCGCCAACCTCGGCATTCTCACCGTCGCAGACTCGGCCCCGGTCGGGGTCGGGCAGCTGACCGCGGCGACCGTGGTCCAGGCGAGTGGGGCCACGCCGTCGCCGCAGTATGCCGGCGCCGCGAAGGCGGCGAGCTCCCAGAAGTACATCATCAAGAAGGCCGGCGCGGTGAAGGTCGCGTTCGGGAAGACCAGCGTGCGACTTGTCGACGTGACCGCCAAGCGGCATTGGACGTGGAAGCTGGCGCAGACCGGCGACAGGAAGCTGACCGTGACGTTCGAGCACGGCTCCGATACCTACACGTTCGTGGCCGTGGTCGGTAGTCACGGCAAGCTCACGGCCAAAGTCGACCATCCGATCACTAAGGTCACGCCGTCGTCGTCGGCGAGTTCGGCTTCCTGGGTGGCTACTCCAGTGCCGAGCTCAGCGAGTCCGGCGCACGCGGGCGGCGACGAGGGCGGCGGTTCACACGGAGGTGGAGAAGCAGATGACTGACGAGACACGTCGACCCGCCAGGGTCCCCGAAACGGACCACGCCCACTCGGATGAGGGTGCTCCGAGGCCCGGCGCGCGCCCTGCCCCTCGCAGGCACTCGGTCGCCGGCGGTCGGATCGCGGCGGCGGGAGTGGGTATCGCGGCCATGCTCGGCCTGGTGGCCAACATGGAGATCGCGGACGGCCGTGCCAAAGCGGCGACGCCCACGCCACCGTCGGCGCAGTCGTCTCAGCGCGTCGCGAAGGGTTTGCGCCAGGGAACCGCGGCGCCCGGCAAGGTGGCGGCCGCCAGGCAGAGCCGTCCGATCGTCCTGACGCCGCACGCGGTGGTGCACGCGGTCAGCGCTCCGTCGTCGAGCGGCGGGTCCGGCGGAGGATACGCGTACTCAGCCGCCGCGCCTGCAGCCGCGCCCGTAGCGAGTTCCGGTGGTAGCTGAGCATACGTTCCGGGTCATGTCCGCTCACGCGCACGTGATCCTGGTCGACCCGGCGCGGGGAGCCGAAGGCTACGCCCGCAGTCGTCTGCAGCAACTGGAACGACGCTAGAGCCGCTTTCTGCCGGGCAGCGACATCTCACGGCTGAACACCTCGCCGGGGGCGATCATGATCGTGTCGTCGGACACCATCCATCTCTTGGCGACCATGAAGCACGCCTGGCGACTCACGGGTGGCCGCTACGACCCCACGATGCTGTGCGCCATCAACGCGGCCGGCTACTCGAAGAGCCGTGACGGATCCGGCAGGACAAGCACCAGGGCCGGATCCCGGGGTCGCGGCTCCACGATCGCCGACGTGGCCATCGACCCCGCGACCTCGGCTGTGGTCGTTCCCGCCGGCATCGGTCTCGACCCCGGCGGGATCGGCAAGGGGCTGGCCGCCGACCTGGTCGTCACCGAGCTCCTCGCCGGCGGCGGCGGCGGCGCTCTCGTGAGCGTCGGCGGCGATCTCGCCGCCGCCGGTACCCCGCCGACGGCGAAGGGGTGGTATGTGGCCATAGAAGACCCGTTCGGCTCCTCCCGAGGTCTGATGACGCTGGCGCTCGAGGTCGGCGGAGTCGCCACGTCGAGCACGCTGTCGCGTACATGGATCCAGAACGGCAGTCGCCGTCACCACGTCATCGACCCGACGACCCAGACCAGTGCAACGACAGACCTCGCGGCCGTGACCGTGATCGCAAGGGCCGGGTGGGAAGCCGAGGTGCACGCCACTGCCGCGCTCCTCTCCGGCGCCGAGCGGGCTCTCGGCTATCTCGAGAGCCAGCGGCTCGACGGGATCGCGACGACCCTCGACGGGACGACCTCCATGACCTCGGCTCTCGAACGCGCCGGCATGACCGAAGGGAGCGCAGCTTGAATCCTCACATCTGGTGGTATCTCTCACGAGCCTCGGGCATCGTGGCGTGGCTCATGCTGACCGCGTCGGTGCTCTGGGGCATCGTCCTGGCGACGGACCTGTTTCCCAGGTGGCGCCGACCAGCATGGCTCCTCGACATGCACCGCTGTCTCGCCGGACTCACGTTCTTCTTTGTCGCCGGCCACCTGGTCACCCTGCTCCTTGACAGCTACGCGCACTTCCGCCTTCCGGACCTTCTGGTCCCGTTCGCCAGCACGTGGAGACCCACGGCGATCGCAGTGGGGGTCATCGCCCTCTGGCTTCTCGTCGCCGTCGAGGTGACCGCGCTTGCCATGAAGAGGCTCTCCAAGAAGTGGTGGCGTAACGTCCACATCGCGAGTTACTTCGTATTCTGGTCGGTGAGCATCCATGGAGCCCTTGCTGGGACCGATACATCCAAGGTGCTCTATACGGTGACCGCGATCATGGCGCTGGCGGCGGTCGTCTTTGCCGCCTCCTACCGGGCGCTCTCACTCGACCTGCCCAAACGCAGGCCCGCTCGCGCCCGGAGGCGACCGTCCGCTCTGCGGCCGACGGCAGAGAACGACGTGGCAGGCACACGCTGAGGCTCAGAGGCCTGCCGGCGGGTCCCGCAACGGGACCCGGCGTCTGGCTACCGGCCTACGACTCCCAGCTGGCGGCGAACTCCCGCACAGCCGCCTCGGTCAGAGGGTGCGCCGGCAGGCTGCGAAGCACCTCGAGCGGGGCGGTGATGTCGTGCGCGCCGTGGAGGACCGAGTCCACCACCTGCGGGGCGCTCTTCAAGCTGGCGGCCAGAATGCGCGTGCTGCTCTGCAGCCGCTCCAGGATGGCCGCCAGCGCATCGACGACGCCCAGCCCGCCGTCCGAGTGCCTCGCCGCCCGGTCGACGTAAGGGATCACCCAG
>Ga0315281_10007083_pt1 | contig 15847 bp, 31 predicted proteins | sample YL17G07_0_MG_FD_204540 | JGI IMG/M metagenome (GOLD analysis project Ga0315281, IMG submission 204540) | Sediment microbial communities from Yellowstone Lake, YNP, Wyoming, USA - YL17G07_0 | ecosystem: Environmental > Aquatic > Freshwater > Lake > Sediment | place: USA: Wyoming | collected... | reverse complement strand
TTTGGCGTGTGGCCCAACCACCCCTCGATCAAAGGCGCTCCCTACCGGAAGCCAACAGTCGAGGTTATCAATTTCGTTCGTTCCCGCAACATCGCATTCGCCAAAAGGAGAAGTGCATGAAGCCAAAATACAAGCTCAAGAAAAACCAGCGCATGAACCGCCACGGTTACATCCCCGATGAGCGCAGTCAGTTCCCGGTGGAAAGGCAGTACCTGTGCGAAATCACTGGCAGGCTGGTGAATGTCTACGCCTCCACCTCGATACAGGTAGCGGCCTTCCAGATCGCCAACCCGAACCACAGCTTGGCCTGTGGGCCAGCTTCAGCCAAGCGGGGGTTTACCGATGGAGGGTAAGCACAGGAGGCCGCTGGGCCACGACTCTCTGGCTGGCAAGACTCAGGACGGGTTTGTGCGGACGCGGGATGGCGTTTTTGACAACCGCGATAAATTCTACCACGATCACCCGGACGACTTTGTTGGCGAGTACGATACGAGAACATACATAGCCGTGAGCAAGAACGTCCTCGACGTATTGTTGGAGTCATTCAGGAAGCAGAAATGAGCGATGAGCTTTTAACCCGGAGCGAACGCGCCGCCCTCGCCAAAATCAGGCAAGAGAAGTGGGCACGTATACAGGCCACGATCCCGGCATGGGTGCTACAGTTTCAGGCCGATCTGAACAAACCCTACACGGCGGTCATCCTTGGCCCACAGAAACAGGTCATGCGCGAGACGTACTATCCCAAGGGCTGCGAGTCCTTCCTGTCCCGCGTCAGGATCGGAGAGGAGATCGTCGTTGGAAAAGCGTAGCTTCATCCTGCGAGACGAGGCTATCCGGGACCGGATGCTGACGGCTGGCTTCGACCTTCCAGTCGACCCGAAGCATCCTGTCGAGGTTATCTTTCGGGAGTACAAAAAGAACCGGAGCCTTGAGGCGAACGCCTACTACTGGTCTCAAATCGTCACGCCTCTGGCCGAACATTGCGGCTATACCCCGGAGCAGATGCACGAAGTCCTGCTGGGCCAGATATACGGGACAAGCCAGCGCACATTCAGGGGCAGGAAAGTGGAAGTCCCGAACCGGCGCACCAGCGGCATGCTCGCCAAGGAGTTCAGCGACCACATAACCCATGCCACTATCATTGCCACAGAGCAAGGCGTGAGGATCAATACAGCGGAGAGGTCGGATGACAGCCATAACTAGGTTTGCCAGAGGCAAAGCCTGTACCGCCAGAATCCCAAACGTGTGTTGTGGCGATCCAGAGACTTCCGTTTGGTCGCACCTCAACTCTGTCAGATGGGGTTCTGGACGTGGGCAGAAAGCTCCAGATATTTGTGGGTTAGTGACATGCTTTGAATGTGCAAATGCTATTGACGGCAGACGATTAAAGAATAATGATGGGTATGTTCTTGACCATGAATTTGTGATGCTCTGTGCGTATGAGGGGCATCTTGAAAGCCTCTACTTGCTGACGAAGGCCGGAATCATTTGAGACACAGAAAAGACGGAAACCAAGAACACCTCGTCGAAGTCCTCATGCGTATGGGCGTCGCCGTCCAGAACCTTTCTCAGGTTGGCTGTGGTTGCCCCGATATTTGTGTTTCTCTCTGCGGCCAGTGGCACCTGATCGAAATAAAATGCGGCCCTGATTGGAAACTCCGAGACTCACAGATCAAGTTTCAGAAGCGGCACAACGCCCCTGTCCATGTTTTCGAGAATGAAGAACAAGTTGTTGAATGGGTTAACCGAGTGCGCCGGGTCCAGCGCACGGATTGGCATCAGGCATAGGAGGACACATGATCGTAGTCGCCGTTGGAATTTCATGGATACTGGTAGCCGCAGGAATTTTCCTCGGCCACGAATACATCTACCGCTTCGGCTGGCATCCGATCCCGGCTTACATCCTTGGACAGATGACAGTCTGGATACCGGCTGTGCTGTTGATGTTGTTCTATCCAGAAAAGGGAGGTGATTCAGTTGGCTAAAGGTAAAAAGAGGCCCGGTAAGGGCGGAAAGAAGTGTTGAAGTAAAAGTGGCCGGGGAGACCCGGCCACAGTCACATCATGTTTCTCTGTTTCAGGTCACGCTTGGTCAGCTTCCCCGTGTATGACTGGCACCACTTACTTCCGGCCCTGTGAGGAAAATGGTATCCAGAGCAACAACAGGGCTTCACGTTCCGCCGTCGCCAGAGCATCCATTTGTCTACCCGGAACTGGTAGCTGCCACACAGGCACCGCTTCCGCTTGTAATACCGATCCCACCTCAGGCGCCATGTGTAACGAGCCTCACACTTCGAGCACCTGTGCGGGAGCATGGCGGAGGAAGGCATTACTTCCCTCCCGGTGTCAGCTTCTCCATCAGCCCGGTGACTTGTCGTTGAGACAGGCTGTGGAGATTCCCCACCGCATCCACCACTCGCAGGTCGAACTCACTCAGAATATCCGCCAGCGTCTGGCGCACCAGATACCGCAGCACGTCATTCGGCACCGCACGTTTCCCTCGCATCAACTCACACACCCGCGAGGAGTTGTAGTGCCGGTTGCAGTTCTTGTTGATAAGGCGGATCGCGTCGGCCTGCGACAGGCCGCGATCCTTCATGGAAGAGAAGAACTCTGTGACGATGTTGGCTCTCATGTTGCTTCCAGTTTCTGAAATTTCTTGAGTGAGGAGAGAAGCGAATTTCTCTGATTGTTGAACTCATCTATCAGGAGAGATTCTTTTCTGTTGTACTCGGCTTTCGCTTCCACAATTAGTGCAGCAATCTCCAGATTCTCCACTGTGTCAGGGAAGATAGCGTTCATAGTTTCTTCCGAGCGACTTCCTGTCATATTGGTCACGATATATCTTGGCTCATACCCATAGCGAGGCTTTCTCTGTATCCTTCCAACTACCGTTACCTTTTCAAAAAGGTCTCCGTAGTTGAGTCTCAACGCCGTAAACTTCTCGAACACCGGCTTGGCCTTGATTGCTCTCTGTATCTGCGCCAGTGTTGGCTTCACCACAGTCTCGCCAGTAATGACGGCGGAAAACTTGCCGTCACTGGTAAGCATGATTGGCACGCCTTTATATTCAAAATCTGCATCGCCCTTCTTGTTGCTCATGATATTCTCCTGTTGAGTTAGTTAATCCGCCTGCGGTCTGAGAAACACCAGATCATCTTCTTCCGGCTCCTCACCCTCCCCAAAATACTTCTCCTGATCCCGGCGTTCCTTGGTGCCAAGGGCAAAACGACCGTCATCCGGGAGCCTGACGGTGCAGTCCAGTCGCTCCCCGGCGAAGTCTGTACCACGGCCACCATCGGTCTTGGTATATTTCATCCGATTGCCCTCCTAGCCTCTTCGGTGATGCCGTACTTGTTCCCGAGGCTGATGATCTTGGTCTTGAGGCTCTTGAGCACATCGGCCTCGTAGTATTCTGTCACCACGTCCTCGTCGGTCCTGAACCTCAGAACCCTGATCTCGACCCCGGCTTCTACCGGCACGATCTCGGTCTTGCGTTCATCATCCCGAATCAGGATACCGAGGCGGTAGCCATCATCGTAGTACCGGACTGCTTTGATATTGGCGTTCATCGTTTGCTCCTATTTCGTTGACTACAGGCTCATTATATCATACCCGGATCACGCCATGAGCCTTGACTACCAGACATCAATGACTTACAAAATGCTACTTGCTTGTTTTAAGGGAGTAGATGGCCTGACGAACGGTAGCTCGCCAGTTTTGTCACCTCAAGTAATTCGCCCCATAAGGCCCAACCGCCGATGCCCCAAAGTCCTCCGCGTTGATGTTGCCGCGAGCGATCTTGGCCTGTGCTGCGGCGACGAAACTTTCGATTCTGTCCTTCATGACACCACCTTCAACAGCCCCGCCTTCTGGAGGAAACCGTTCGGGTCGAGGAAACCAGCTACCTCCGGGGAGCAGGAGGCGAAGACCTCCGGGAGGACAGTCAAGCCGCAAGCCTCACGGAACTTCTGTGCATTGAATTGGGGGTTGTCCGCAGCCAAGACACGGATCAGTTCCGAGGCGACAAACCGAACCGCCTCTGCCTTGTAACGCTTGTCGAAGTTGCCGGCACCGTTGGCCGCGTAGGAAAGGCCGGACTGGATGACACCGGCCAGCTTCACGTAATCCTTCTTGCTCAAGCTCATTGTGGTCTCCTGTTTGGATTGGTTGATACCGCAGGCGAAGTAGAGCACGCTAGGAGCCATAGTGTCAAGAGCTTTTTTCAGGGGGTCTAAAGTATTGACACTTATGCGTTTGACTGCGAGGACGGGGTGCCGGTGGTGGCAGTGTATCTTGACGAACCGCTTGAGGAGTTTGCGGAAGCCGCATAAACTATTGACAGCGCACCGCCTCCCTTGGCTCGGCTATGCGCGGATAGCTCACTTTCCCCGGCCCGATCCCTTCTGGCCTGGGTTCATAAGCCAAGGGAGGGGCGCACCTTAACCCCGTGCGTGCCAGCGTACCCGCATCGGTACTCCTATTCCGGTGGACAGGCTGGCCCTTCGCCGGGATCGGCGGATTTTGTGACAGGTGCGAAGACTAATTCTCTCTCCGAAAGCCCAAGCCTTCGCTCACACAAAGGCCGGTTTTGACTGTAAAACTCCTTTCGATATTGCTTATTTATTGAGCACTATTCACACACCCGCCGCCCTCTACGCCAGAATTAAATATTCAGGTCAGTCACAATTCATGCCAAATCTGATTTCTGGAATGGAAATAGACATTTTGAACGAAATCCCCGGAATCAGGAAATGGAAAAACCCTTGTCGAGTTTGGCTAAAATCCCTCTGTCTCCTAGCCGCACAGGAAGCCACAGAATCGACTATCTGCCAAACATGCTTGGGCGTTGGTCAGCGTGAGGTTGGGAAGCGCGTGTTGGTATGCTTGGGCTGTCACGGGGCAGGGAATTTGGTCTTGAGGGAGGGAGACAGAGCCGGAAGGCTTGGGGTTAGTGCTTCGGCGTGGGCGCATAGTTGGCGTGGTCGCTACGGCCAGATTCAGGCTGCAACGATTGATAATTATGAGGGGATTTTGCTTCAACTTTTTACCACAGAAAGCCCTTGAAACTACTTAAATATAGGCATATATTTAGTAACAGGCGTAGGCGCTTGTCTGCAATTCTAGCGGTCTGGGCTGCAAAAATTGGCAATCAGAACCGTGATAATCAGCACGAAAATGATTTTCGTCCATTCGCAAACCGCCTTGACGAAGATTAGCATTTTTGCCCTCATAGATTGAGCGCCAGCCATATCATGCCGTAGACGATTAAACCCACGGGAACGGACACGGCAAGGCCAATGAGAAACTGTTTGGTGTCGTCTAGGTCGTCTCGCATGACTTGGCCTCCAGATTTTCACATGACGGGTTGGCGGTTATTGCCGCGCACAACTCATCCAGCGCGGCCAGCCCAATAGGGCAAAGGTGCATTTCTTCGCACACATCGCATGTTTCTTTGTGGTTATCCAGCGCATTTCTGCACGCTCGAAGATGGCTTGTATCAGTCATTGGTTTCTTCCTCACTGACATCTTGAACGCTGGTTACAAGGCCATCCGAATCTTCATTCGGCCCTAGCATATCGGCCAGTGTGCGGACGGTAACAAGCGGTACGCCATAGTCGTCCGCCAGACAGGCGAGATAATGGCGGCGAGAATCAAAGCCGTTTTCAATGTATATGTTCATGTTTTAACCCATCTATACGTTTAAGGAGAGCAATATATTAAAAGCGCCGTGGCATGATCGCCCCGTATGCGTCTGAATTGCCTTCAACGTAGATCACGTCTTTACTGCCAGTAATCCACAATTTTAGGGACGTGCCAGAATCGGCGCTCGGTATATTTATGGCTTGCGCCAGTTTTAACAAAAGCGCGGCATCAATGCAGATTGTCGGTTCACCTTTAGGCTTTTTCGGAACTACCTTTTCATAATCGGGAAACTTCCCAAGTTCTGATCGTGACATGGAAGTACCATTAGGAAAGTTTATTGACCCATTGACCGCGATGGTATCAGTTTTGATCTTCCTGGCGTGTTTCATCGCGTCCGGGCTGATATATCCGGCTGAGTCTTCGTTATAGTCAGTGACAGGCACAATGGCGCATATATGGTCATCGGTAGCCACAAGGCGACCTTTGTCCTTATCAAAATAAGCTTCTTGATAAGCTTCTTGAAGATAGTTCCTTACATCTTTTTTTTGAACGGCGCTTTCGATCTTTTGGATGGGCATTTTCATCGAATATCACTCCTGATAGTGCCAGCAGTTCACAGGATGCTGACTAACCTGCCTATATACGCTTTATAGGGTAGGCCGGCTGCCTACTCCCTGGCCGGCACAAGGTGGAGTTACCGCGTAGGCTGCGGGATGATTCTAGCTGGTCCGGTATATGTAGAATTTGCCCGATTCGTTTTCGTTGCCGTCATAACCGGAAAGGAAGTGCCCGCGACCATCTGCTGAAACAGCGGCTTCCACGAAGGCATCAAGGCCGCAAGTCTTTTCTATCAGGCGTAATACCCAGTCATTCGCTGATTCGCATTGATCGTCTAAAGAAGAAAACGCCTCTTCCGGTACGCCTGTCATTGACGAAAGGAAGGAAGGGTTAAAGGCCCAGACTAATTCACGGATGTTTTCCTTAACGGCAGCGTCCGCCTCGGCGTCAGTGGCGACAATATACTCTTTGCGCCCGAATTCAAACGTGGACGCCCCGTATTGCTCGCCAGACTCGGTTACTTCTTCCAGGTCAACGCCAAGAAAAGCGGATAGTGCTGATTCTGGTGTATCAAGTACAATTTTAACTTGTGTGTTCATCGTAAACCCTCCGGTTAGTTTGGCCTAGCGTGCGCCCCTATAGCCAGCTAAAGCAAGTACTGGCATAAGGTCGGGACTATTTGGCTTTGTATAACTTGGCAACTACCAAGTATTCCTTTTCCGAGGCTTCGCCTCCAAGAGAACGGCGAGTTTTAACCTCAAGGTGACACGGCTTCCAGCCAGTAGACTTGCCGACGATAAAGCGGCGCGTTTCACCGTAAGTTGTCACCACTTCAACGCGCCAGCCTTCGAGGCCGACAAGTTGTCGCGAAAGGTCAGAATTGTCTCTTTGTTTGTCACGCTCAAAAGGCGTTAGCGTGTTCCATAAAGTTTGAGTCATCATGATTACATTCTCCAATGTAGGTTATGGCGTAGTTTCCGCCCGATTAACCCCGCATAGGCAGGGTCAAGCGGCCGGAACTAGGCAAAGTCTTTAAGGTCGATAATCTGACTATCCTCTTGGCGATAGGAGTCCGTGCCACAACATGGGGATACAATCAGCCCGTCGCGTTTAGCAAAAAATATTGCATCGGACAAAGAAACGAATCTAAGATGATCGTGATAGCGATGTCCTTTTAGGACGCCAGAAACGAAAACTTTATCGAAATTCACTTGATGAGAATATGGCATCGTCTTAATCTCCTATTGATTAACTACGGTATAACCTGCGTAACTTATCCGCCAATCGGCGAAGGAACAATTCCAGAATCTCTAAAAGGTCACGCATGCCCAATACAATGCAGTATGCGTGCCAAAAGGATAAACGGTAAAGATCGTTGAAAACAAAAGGTATTATCTTGGCATGCTTCTTGATGACTGCCGTAAATTGTCACAAAGTGACGCAAAGCGCCGTCACATTCCAGTTTGTTTGAGATATAGCTATACTCTACCTATCCTACAGAAGAGTTATAGAGTGATCAGGAATGTCTAAGCGGCCGCACAAATATAGCCATCCAGACGCGTTAGTTTGGAAACTGCAAGAAGTGGCAGCACGCCTTGGTTGTAGTAAAGCCACCGTCATCCGCCTGGTTAGTTGCGGAGACTTCCCCCCCCCGATCCTCCTAAAGTCTCGCAGCCGGTCATTTGGCTACCGACGAGACGACGTGGAGCGGTGGGCGCAAACCTATGGTAGAACAATAGGTTAACGCAACGTGTGACTTCGTATAATCGCTATTATGTATAATTGTTCCACGCATATGTTCCACGCGTGCCAAACTGTTGGCTAAACCCACACTCAGAACATCCCGCAGAACGCGACCCCCACCCCAGGGTTTTCGCGCGGCCTCGATGTTGGCCCATACCCCAAGAAAAATCCCAGCTACTCCTCGTGTATTACATTCAGCCATGAACCCAAAAACAGCCGGGAATACCAAAAGGTGCGCCAAATGGCGGAAAAAGAACAAAGTGAAGTGGGCCGCGTACATAAAGCAGTACCGGAAAAAATTACGGTGATACTGCTCGTGTATTACAAAGAAATGATTGACTCCACCACAACAGGAATTACACTTACCCTATGGAAGAAATGAAACGACGTGGTAGACCCCCGAACAAGCCTCTGGTCGAGAATCCAGTCCCTGTCGACGAAACAAGCAAACCAGACGTTCCACGTGGAACAACGGCCTTTCAGGCCCAAGAGACACGCAAACAGAAGCGTTGGATTCTGACTCCTGACGGATGGGATTTGCAGTAATGAGTCTGATAAACAAAATTGTTCGGTTTGCAGCCGCATCTGCTACAGGGGGAGCCTCGGAACTGTACTATGCAAACCGAAGGAACGAAGACATAGAGACCCGTGGGCAAGACATTCAAAAAGCCGCTGACATCAATGCCGCCAATGAGCGTGCCGCCACTACCGCCACGGCGTTATCGGCTTCAATGTATCTGAGGCGGAGAAAAAGACAATCAGCCCTTGGGTTTGGACTGTTCCTCGATGAACCTACAGGTAGCCTTCTTGACCAATCGGGTGGCCCGTGAACGCGCAAGACATCATCCGTGACTTTCAAGCATTGGCGGCCGGGAAACAGCCTCACGAACATATCTGGCGGGAGTGTTTCGACTTCAGCCACCCGCTTAGGGGGGACGGACTTGAAGGACAGGTAATGACATCCAGTCTGGCCCAGAATAAACAGGCCAGATTACTCGATGCAACGGCTACGGAAGCCGTGCAGACCCTTTGCTCATCCATTGTCAACGGAGTCACCCCGGCCAATTCCCTGTGGTTTGAACTGGACGCTGCACTTATCAGGGAGAACTCAAGAGAGTCTGCTTGGCTTCAGTCCAGCGCCAGAGACCTGTGGCGTGAAATCCACGCCTCGAATTTCGATGCGGCCAACTTCGATGCCATCTTGGACTTTATCATTGCCGGGTGGTTCGGCTTGTACATGGACGAAAACCCGGACACGGGTGGGTTTAATTTTGAGAACTGGCCGATTGGTCAGCTATGGTGCGCTACTTCCAAACCAGGAGGGAAAATAGATATTGTCTACCGCAAATACCCCTGTTCCGCCGGTCAGGTCGCCACGGAGTTCAAGGACGCTTCGGAACGGGTGAAGAAAGCCGCAGAGAAGAATCCTCACTCGAAAGTCACACTCCTGCGCCAGATTCAGCCGAACAAGAACGGTTCTCCGGATTCGATGTTCTCGAAAAACCTGCCGTTCCAGTCCGTTACACTGGAAATGGACACCAAGACGATTTTGAAAACTTCCGGATACCACGAACAGCCTGTAATTTTACCGCGTTGGATGTTATTGGAGAACGGCCCTTACGGCATTGGACAGATGTTCTCCGCTTTACCGGACGCCAAGACCCTGAATGAGCTACGGTTCTTAGAAATGGCCGGGGCTGATATAGCCGTGGCGGGGATGTGGATCGCCACGGACGACGGCGTGCTGAACCCTCGGGCGGTAAATATAGGCCCGAGAAAGGTCATCGTTGCCAATAGTGTGGATTCGATGAGGGCGCTGAAAACAGGCGCTGATTTGAATTTTGCCTTTACCAAAGCTGAACAGCTTCAGCAGTCGATTCGCCGTATCCTGATGGCCCGCGACATCCTGCCAGAGTCTGGTCAGCCTTTGACCGCCGCCGAAGTATCGGTTCGGTTGGGCATGGTCAGACAGGTATTGGGTCCGGTCTATGGACGAACGCAGTCAGAGTATTTGCAGATGATTATTGAACGGGCCTTTGGAATTGGATTACGAAATGGAATGTTGACTCGTCCTCCTCCGGGCCTGCGTGGCCGGAAGATAGGGATTCGGTATATCTCACCTCTTGCTCGTGCGGCTCGCATGGAGGAAGTTGCAGCGATTGAGAGGTTCAACCAGAATCTTATCCAGACCTCACAGCTTTATCCTCAAGCCATCGACGTGGTAGACCCTGACAAACAGCATCGGTGGGTCGCCGACGCCTTGGGAGTCCCGGCCACGACCCTGAGAACCGAAGACGAAGTAGCGGTAATCCGCAAGGCACGCGCCGAAGCGGTTGCCCGCCAGCAGCAGGACGCCGCCGCGATGGAAATGGCGAAGGGTTCAGGGAAGCCAAAACCGGGAATGATGCAGTAATGGAGATAGCCACCCATGCCACCTATGCGCGAATTTTTGAAGACAATCCGGATGGAGTTTTGATCCTGCAAGAGTTACTTCAAAAGTTCGGACAAGCAACTTACGTTCCCGGCGGACCTGAAGGAGATCGGGCCACCTGCTTCCGCAGTGGTGAGAAGAACGTCCTTGAATACATAATGACACGATTGGAGAAAGCAAAGTATGGCGGATGAACCAACACCTGTAGTCCCGGTAATTCCTGTAGTTCCTGCTGAAGGAAGCGCCCTTGTTGGAAATCCCTTTGATTTCGTGCCGGAGAAGTTTCGGGTCAACGGAGCAGATGGAAAATTCGACATGACGGCCTCCGCCAGAAAGCTGGAAGAGCACAGGTCTTTGCTTGAAAAAAGAGTGGGAGCCAATGAGATACCTCCTAAAGACCCATCCGAGTACAAGATCAACGCTCCGGAGAAATGGAAGGAATACAAGTTTGCCGAAGACCCAAAGTTTCAGGAATTTCTGAAAGCCGCCCATGCTTCTGGTTACACCCAGAAACAGATCGACGTGGGGCTAGGCCATATTCTGTCCAATGCCGAAGACATGGCCGATGGCATGGCCGAACTGAAGACTTCCGAGGCCGTGGCCGAACTCAGGAAGACGTGGAAGGAAGACGGAGTTTTCAAGGAGAATACTCAAAACGCCCAACGCGCTTCCATGTATGTTGCCAAGAAAATCGGCATGTCTTTCGAGGACGTGGATAAAGTTCTGGGGAATAGTCCCGTCTTCATCCGCCTCATGGCCGCGCTCGGACCGGAAATCAAGGAGGATTCTTCGCCAAATTCCGCTTCCTCACATATCGACATTGAAGAACAGATCGCCGCGCTTCGCGCCTCGGAAGGCTACAACAAATCCAACCATCCTGAGCATAAAGTAGCGCTGGCGAAAATGACCGAACTGTACGCGAAAAAGTTTCCGAAAAAATCCGCTTGATATTTTAAACGTAGCGTATATTCTTTGTATGCGGCCCTGATGGCATAGGGATCACCGCCGTAATCATGCCAGCCACTTCCATGAGCCAATGAAGTGGCTTATCAGGCCCATCATCCCCGGCCCGGCCCGCAAGGACCACCGGATACCGGGAAGAAACGGTCCACCTGACAGGCTCGTAAAACTGTCAGGAGACGTTTATGTCCACTATTGTAACTGAAGCATTCGTCCAGCAATTCGACGATACTTTCCGCCATGTCGCGCAGCAAATGACCTCCCGTATGGAGGGTTGCGTGCGAATCGAATCAGGCGTGGTAGGGTCGAGTTTCACCATCAACCGCCTTGGCATGAGGACCGCACAGCAAGTGCTGACTCGTCATGGTGATACCCCCATCAATGACCAGCCGCACTCAACCCGCTTCGGTGATATGACCGATTGGGATGATGGCGACATGCTGGACAACCCGGACAAGATCAGGATGTTGATTGATCCGTCCTCGGACTACATCAAGGCCATGGTCAGTTCCTTGAACCGTGCCAAGGACTCTGTGATTCTTTCGGCTCTGGGCGGAAATTCCCGCGCGACCTCGGGGAATGTCGTTCTGACGGACAAACAGAAAATTGCCGCTGGCGGCACGGGTCTGACGAAAACCAAATTGATTCAGGCTCGCGTCCTGTTCCGCACCAACGAAGCGGATGAGGAAAATGGTGAAGAGCTTTACTGCACCTACGCCGCCTCGGGTCTGTCCGATCTTCTGTCCGACACCACTCTGTCCAACACCGAAGTCAACACCGTCCTTTCCATGCAGGCAGGCGCCATCAAGGATGCCATGCTCTTCGGTTTTCGCATGGTGCCGACGCAGCGCGGAGCCAAGGTCAGCACCAGCCGTTACAACTACGCATGGGCCAAATCCGGCGTAACCTTGGGTATTGGCGCGGAAATCGTAAGTAAGGTGGGTGAAGACCCCGGCAAACGCTTCAATACGCGGTATTATGCGCGTATGTCTCTCGGTGCGGTTCGGGTCGAGGAAGAGAAGGTTGTCGAAATCATCTCGATTGAGTCATAAGGAGACCTAACCATGGCTGTTGAACTCGTAAAAGCTACTGCAATCACCAATGCCGACGCAACCCCGCCGGTATTGACCTCAACCAAAATCGGCGGGGGCCGGTCTTACTCGGCTCTGGGTACCGCCGAACTCACGGCAACCGCGTCCATCGCTTCCATCGTTCGTTTCTGCCGGGTGCCATCCAATGCCGTTATGACGGACGTGGTTTTGAAATGTGATGCCATCACGTCTGGCGCTGGAGACATCGGTCTGTACGACACCTTAGCCAATGGTTCGGCTGTGGTCGATGCTGACTTCTTCGCCTCGGCGCAAAGTATCGCCACGGCGCTTCCGGGAACAAGCGTCATCCATGAGTCCGGTGTTTTAGGAGTGGAGGACGTGGAACTGGAGTTGTGGCAGGTGCTTGGACTCTCCGCCGATCCACAGAAACAGTATGACGTTGCCCTGACCCTGACCGCCGCTGCTACAGCGGCAGGAACTGTCTCTCTGGTTTGCAGGTATTGCAGCGGTAACTAGTTGTTTCAATCAAATGTAGGCATACTAACGCCGGTGGGAGCAATCCCCCGGCGTTTTGTCTGTAAGGAGATAGCGTGGCCTCGCAAGTAACCATTGTTTCCAACGCCCGACTGATGATTGGCGATAGTGCTATTTCAGACATGAGCGAAGACACCACGGGCGTTGGGGCGAATCTGTACCCAAGCCTGCGCAATGACATCCTTAGATCGCATCCATGGAACTGTGCTTTGGCCCGCGTCATTTTGTCCCCTGAAGTCGAGGTTCCTGCTTTCGATTACACCAGTCAGTTTCTGTTGCCTGGTGACTTCCTGCGAGCCATTTCGGTGGGTGAGGCGGGCTATGAGATTCCATTCTCAATTGAGTCTGGGAAAGTCCTCGTCAACGATACAGTCTGTCGTCTGACATATATTTTTCGCAACGAGGTTGAGTCTACATGGGACTCAATGTTGATTACCGCAATGGAATTGGCGATGGCGGCACGCATGGCGTATGCCCGAACTCAGTCCACGGCGTTGCGTGATTCACTCATGCAGGAACTGGAGTTGCACATGAAAAAGACTCGTGCCGTCAACGGCATGGAAAAAACCCCATCCACCTTTGGAGACTTTCCACTGGTGCAGGCCCGCTTTGGTTCCTTCAATGAATGGCGGCGATAGATGCCGCGCTTCATTCATTACTACAGCAATTTCCGATCAGGTGAATTAACGCCACGACTTCTAGGCTGGTCGGATAACGACCTGTATGCCTCAGGAGCTAAACGCCTGCTGAATGTCACGGTCCGTCCTCATGGTGGAGTAGCACGCCGCATGGGGACACGTTATGTCTCCGAAACCAAATCCTCCGGCGCGGCTATCTTGGTACCATTCTCAGGGGCCGGACAGGAAGGCACGGTCATTGAGTTGGGAAATCAATATGCACGCTTCTATACCAATGGCGCGAGAATAGGATCCCCTTATGAAATCACAACCCCCTTTACCAGCGCCAACCTGAGCAAGTTGGATTGGTCACAGTTATCCGATACCTTGGCAATCGTGGGCGAAGGGTATCCGCAGAATCTGCGTCGTTTTCAAGACACTCTCTGGGCTATTGGAAATATAAAATTTTCCGTGGAGCCGTATGAGGAAGTAGGCGTCCTGATTCCACAGACCATGGTGATCGCTCCCGACGGGGCAACAGGGAGCCGGACTTTCACCGCAGGCGCGTCATTTTTCCTCAATGCCGACGTAGGGCGTTTGATCGTCGAAGAGAATGGCCCCGGCGTGGCAACCATTACGGCGTATACCTCCACTACCGTTGTCACGGCAACCGTGGAGTCTGCTTTCAGTGCCGCTTCCTTTGCCGTCAATTTAACTCGCCTGAAAGACACTCCCGGCGCATCCTGCACTCCGTCCGCTGCTTCTCCCGTGGGCGTCGCTTGTTCGCTTACGCTGTCGACGGCGGGGTGGAGGGCTACTGACGTAACCAGTCATGTGCGCATCAACGGTGGCACGGTTTTGATAACCGGCTTTAGCTCCACTACCGTTGTCACGGGGGTTGTGGAACAAGTGCTTTCCGGAACCACGGCGGCGCAACCGGGAAGCTGGACTCTGGAGCAGCCCGTGATGAACAGCACTTTCGGTTATCCGAAATCCATTACGTTGTATGAACAACGCATGATTCTGGCCGGAACCACAAAGCGTCCACAAGGAATATACGCCTCGGTCTCTGGAGAGCAAACCAACTATCTGAAAGGATTGGCGGATGGTGACGGATTTATTTTCGACATCTACTCAGACACTCGGAATGAAATTCAATATGTGATTTCCGGAAGGCATTTGCTTGTCTTGGCGGATAGCGGAGAATTTTCTGTATTTGGTGGAGTGGAAAAACCATTCGCCCCGACTAATTTGCAGGTAAGGAATCACTCCCTGTACGGTTGTGAAAAAATAAGGCCCGTGCGAATCGGGGTCGATACCATGTTTGTCCAGCGTGGTAAGACTCGTGTTCGCGCTGCCAGTTATCAGTTCGATCAAGACGCATGGCGAGCGCCCGACGCCAGCGTGAGATCGGAACATCTATTCCGGGTGGGTATTGTCCAGCTTGCCTACCAGCAAGACCCCATCCCGTTGGTCTATGCCTTGCTCGCGGATGGCACAGTCGCTTGCTGCACCTACGATAGAGAAGAAAAGCTGAACGCTTGGACTTTATGGACTACGGATGGGTTTATAGAATGGCTCTGCCCCATATACAACAATTCCGTAAATGAAATGTGGGCAATCATCCGGCGTACCATCAATGGTTCCACCAAACGCTATGTGGAAGTGTTCACGGATGGTCTCAATCTGGACTGTTCGCTTACCTTGACGGGTGCCGCCTCGGCCACATGGGCAGGGTTAGATCACTTGGAAGCAAAATCCGTTCAGGTCATTGCCGACGGTGTTTATATGGGGGAATTTACCGTAACCGGAGGGTCGATCACACTTCCACGAACCGCCACCACGGTTGTTATCGGCCTCGGCTATACTTCAACTGTCGTCCCCTTAACGCCCAACAAGCAGATCAACGGGGATACGCGGTCAAGTTTGATGCGTACCGATGAAGTCAGGATATTGGTGGAAAGCACCGTGGGGTTGACCGTGAACGGGACGGATATTCCGTTTCGTCAGTTAGGCCAACCGACAGACACTCCCATCCCCACTTTCAGCGGGTGGAAAACGATAGACACGGCGGGATGGGAGAAGGGAGGAATAACTTTAACCTTGGAACAAAAACTCCCCATGCCTTTTGAGATTTTGTCCGTCGCCATGCGCATGACGGTAAACGAATAGAGGATTTATGGCCTTAGTAGACACCGAAACAGCCATGGGAGCCGCTTCTACCGGGGCAAGTTTGGCTCCCCTTGCAGCAATGGGGCCGGTAGGATGGGCCGCCATTGGGTTAAGCGTGGTGGGAAGCATTATGAG
>Ga0315281_10007082_pt1 | contig 15847 bp, 16 predicted proteins | sample YL17G07_0_MG_FD_204540 | JGI IMG/M metagenome (GOLD analysis project Ga0315281, IMG submission 204540) | Sediment microbial communities from Yellowstone Lake, YNP, Wyoming, USA - YL17G07_0 | ecosystem: Environmental > Aquatic > Freshwater > Lake > Sediment | place: USA: Wyoming | collected... | reverse complement strand
TGCCGATGACGTGGTCCATGCGCTCAATCCTTCTTCTTGGGAACGACGACTTTGACCAGGGCCGGGCGAAGCAGCCTGTTGTGAAGCATGTATCCCTTTTGCATTTCCTCCGTCACTCGCGGCTCCTGGACCTCCTCGGATTCTTCCATGGCCATGGCGTGGTGGAGGGTCGGGTCGAAGACCCCGTCCTTGATTTCGATGGGTTGAACCCCCCGCTTGAGGAGGAGGTTTTGCGACATCCGGTAGATGAGATCGATCCCTTCCCGGAACGTCTTCCCATCGGCGTCCCCGGCCGAGGCTTGAAGGGCCCGCTGGAAATTGTCAATGATCCCCAAAAATTCGAGCAGAACCTCGCCCAGGGCATACTGGAAGTAATCGGCCTTCTCCCTCTCGAGCCGCTTGCGGAGATTCTCGAGGTCGGCGAGTTTCCGGATATACTGGTCTTTGAGCTCTTCGATCTCTTTTTTGAGGTGTTTGATCTCGGCTTCCCGCTTCTTGAGCTTCTCTTTCAGGTGCCTGGCCGCCTGGGTGGGTTCCTTTTCGGTCGGGCCGGGCTCCGGCTCGACTTTTCCCGACGCCCCCGCCTCAGGCGGCCCGGCCGGCTTTCTCTCTTCGGGAGCGCCCGGGTCCGCGATGTATTCGATCTCCTCGGCCGGTTTTCCCTTTTCGTCGTCCGTCATAGCGAGACCTCTCTGCCGAAGATGATGATGGCCTGGCTCAGGCGCTGGGCGACCCGGTCCACCAGGGGGATGATTTTTTCATAGGGGATCCTCTTGGGCCCGATGATCCCCAGGGAGCCCAGGACTTCGCGGCCCGTGCCGTAATGTGACAGGACAAGGGAGCAGTCCTGGACGTCGGGGAAGTTAGCCTCCGCCCCGATCAGGACTTTGACGCGGCCGAGGCTTATGAAATGGGCCAGGAGTTTGACCAGGGCCGATTTTTCCTCGAAATTCTGAAACAGGGACCGCAGCTTGCCCATCTCGAATAGTTCGGCCTTGCCGAGGAGCCGAGACGTCCCCTGGATGAAGATCCGGTTCTCGTCCTCCTCGCGGTTGACGACGACCCGGACAAGGTCCGTGAGCTTGCTGAGGACATCTTCGTACCTGGCCCTGTACTTGGGGAGCTCCTGGAGCAGCATGTCCCGCGTATAGATCAAGGTCTTTCCCCGGAAATTCTGGTTGATGTACTGGGAGGCCCGGTCGAGCTCGGTTTGGGTGAGCGGAAGCTCGGTCTCCAGCGTTTCGGTCAAAACCATCTGAAACGGCGTCACGAGGATGGCCATGATCCGGTGGTCGGAGATGCGGATGAACCGGACGTGCTCGAACTGGACCCGGGAAATCTGGGGCGAAATGACGAAACCGAGATTGTCGGAATAATCGGCCAGCAGATGCGAAGCCTGGATCAGCAGGGAATCCAGGTCCGCGGTCTTTGTCGGAAACTCGTCCTGGATCAGAGGCAGGTCGTCCTGGGCCAGGGGCTTATCCGAAAGCAGGCTGTTGACGTAATAACGGAATCCCTTGTCGGTCGGGACGCGGCCGGCTGAGGTATGCGGCTGAGAGAGGAAGCCCTGGTCCTCGAGTTTGGACATGATGTTCCGGACCGTCGCCGGCGAGCCGTCGAACTTCCGGGAGTGCGCGATCGAACCCGAGCTGACGGGCCGCCCGTCACGGACATAGGCCTCGACGATAAGCTTCAGGACCTTCCCGTCCTTATCGCGCAGGGCAGACTTGGGCATGATGGTCTTTCGCATGTTTTATAGCACTAACGGCGCCCGATTGTCAAATGACTGGGAGTTATGGGTGGCCTGCTTAGAATATTCTAATTCCAGCGTATCCAACAACTTGGGTGAAGTCGCCAGTCCGCTCCCCCGAAGTCTGGTAGAGCATGAGTTCGGCCCCGGCGGCTCCCTGTTCCCTGGCGGCGATGATGGCCGCCGTGGTTGGCTGATACCCGCACATGCTGATCCTCTGGTCCCGCACCGTGTCGAACAGGCCCCGTGCGTCGAGGTCGATGATCTTCCGGATGGCCAGAAAATCCTTTTTCTCGGCCGTTTCCTGGCTGACATAGTGGCTCATATCCGTGCTGGCCACAATCAGCACGCTGGATCCGAAGGCGCGGACGGAGGCCGCGACGGAGCGCCCGAGCGTCTCGAGCTCCTCGAACTCCGCCTCGTAGGATATGCAAACCGGGACAAGCGAGGCTTTTTTTTCGAAGTATTGGATGAAGGGCAACTGGACTTCCAGGGAATGCTCCCAGAGATGGGCCCGTTCGTCTTCCTTGACGAGCGGGCAGAGGTCCAGGATCAAAGTCGCTAGGTCGGATTGAATGGGCGTCTCACCGAGAGGCGTCAGCCAGCTGCCCTCTCTTTGAATGGCGAAAAGCGCCCCGATTTCCCTGTGAGCCGGGCCCAGAACGACGACCGTCCTGGGGATTTCGACGGAGGCGAAAACGGCCCCCGCGACGGGGCCGGAATACTCGTAGCCGGCGTGGGGGGCGACCACGGCCAGGGCTTTTTTTCTAGTGGATTTCGTCTGCGTCATCCGCGCGATGGTCTCGAGGAGCGCGTCCTTCTGACCGGGGTAGAAACTACCGGCGACACACGGTTTTCTTTTCATCGGCTCCCTCCCCTATCAACATTAAGCGCCGGACCGGCGAAAGTCAAACGGAGACGCCTATTCTAAAGAGGGGCCGATAGAGATGGCCTCCGGCAGGGAGTGGATTCTTAGAAGCGACCAGCAGAAGTGGGGCGGAGGAGCTCGGAGCCGCACTTCTGGTAAATATCCGGAACGATCCTCGGGTCTTCCGGGCGCATCCAAGAACACCCCCTGCGCATTCTTATTTCATGCGCTTCAGCCATCTCCGAAGCCTCAATCTTTAAAAACAGACCCGGAAGGCTAAACCGCGCATGACGTTCCGGCCATCCCTATCGACCCCTCTTCCGGCCGGGTGGGGGCTTACAACGCCTGGCGATGTTCCTGGAAGCGGATGCCCAGCCTGGACAGCTCATCGAGGATGGGATTGTAGATGTCCGGGGTCACGGGGACGCGGACACCGGTTTCCTTGATCCGGCCTTCCAGGATAAGCCGGGCGCCGATGGCCGCGGGCAGCCCGACCGTCCGGGACATCGACGAGTCCCCTCCGGGGACGCCGAAATCAATCAGGGTTGACGTGATCTTTTCGACCAGGCCTGTCCGGTTTTCCGCCACGAATTCGTGTTGGAGGATGACCATGTCCCGCTCCCCCGCCGCGTATTGGAGCTTTTGGATCATGCGCGCGCCCAATATGTCCAAGGCCGAGCCACTGGCCATGGGAAGAGGTTCGTTCGAGAACAGGCCGAGCCACTCCAACCGGCTGATGATTTCCGAACCGAGCTCCAGGCCGAGGCTTCCGGCGACGGCCTTCCTGACGTCGGTGCCGGCCGGGGCATGGACAAGATCGGCCATAAGATCGTGGTACGTCTTTCCTGTCCAGTCTTTGACCGTCGTCTCGTCGAGAAGCCCCAGGTCCCCGATACACTTCAGCGTCCGGCACCACCCCGGATACCTGAGGGTCCCCCTCAGCACCGACCGGGCTTCGGGAATGCCGTAGATTTCCCGGTAAGACACGGAGTCTCTGTTGGGATACCCCTCGAATTCACCGAGGCCGGGAAATAGGATCGTTTCCGGGGTCGCGAAAAGTTTTTCCCCGGGGATGAGGATGACCTTTCCGTCTTTGAGATACTTGGCCGAATTTTTCGAGGCCAGGAGGACGCCCCTGGGGCTCCACGAGAACTTGTAGCCGAAGGGGTTGGTGTTGGCTTCCGGGGCCGGCAGGCCGCCGCAATAGGACGTGAAGCCCAGGACGCGGCCGCCATCCTCGTGGATTTCGTGGATGATCCTCATGGCCTCCATGTGGTCGATGCCGGGGTCGAGGCCAAGCTCGTTGAGGACGAGGACCCCTTTTTCGCGGGCCCGGCCGTCGAGCTCCTTCATGGCCGGGCTCGCATACGAGGCCGTTACGACGCTCCTGCCCGCTTCGATCGCAGCCGCGGCGACGACGGGATGGAACGTGTACGGGAGCATGCTGATGACCAGGTCGGCCTTTTCGATCGCGGCCTTCATGGCCGCCCGGTCCTCGATGGAAAGCGTCATCGCCTCACCCCGGGGATGACCCGAGACAACCCTGTCGGCCCTCCCCGCCTCCATGTCCGCCACGGCAACCCGGAAATCCGGCTGATTGAGGAGGTATTTCACCAGAGGCCTCGCGACCAGTCCTGCGCCGAAGACAAGGATCTTTTTCATGACGTTCTCTCTAAAGGATCTATTGGACGAACGGGCCGAGATAGGCGTAATCGGGAGTCAATTTTCCACGGTAGATGATCACCGCCCGCCGGAGGACATCCGGCAGGCCGCAGTCCGCGAAGGTCGCGCAAAAATCGGCCTTCGCCAGGGCGGGAACGTACTCCTTCAGGCCGCCGCTGAAGTACGTGGACGCTTCGAGGGGCAACTCCGCCGGAAGGTTATAGACGGCCAGGACCACGGGGCCCGTCCCCTCAAACCCGAAGACCGCCTTGTCCAGTGCGGGTTCGTAGACGTAAACCGGATTCTCGGGGTCGGTGGCCTCGACCGTGCTCTCGAAGGACCCGTTGATGTCACAGGTGATGTCTCCCACGACCCTTAGGCGCGGTGGGGCGGCCCCGCCGTAGAGCTTTTTCAGGAAGGACTTGGTCACGAATTTGGGGTACTTCGGAGTCCAATAGATGCCGTTGATGACCGCCGTCAGGTAAGGGACCAGGCTTTCGACGACCGGCCGGTATTCCTGGGGGTTCTGATAATAATCCTGGAGGTCGAACGGCCGGCCGGGGACCGTCCGTTCCACCATGTCTTCTTCCTTGAAAACGGCCTTATAAATCGTCCGCGGAGAATCGGGACGGTGCTCGAAGAGCCGGGGCAGGTCTCGGGGCCGGACGGCTTCCACGGGCAGGATGTCGAGTATTTCCTGGGCCCCCTGGGAGGTGTGTCCGTAGCCGAAAAAGCCGATGACCAGAGGGTCGAGCTCCCGCGGAAGTCCTTCCCTGATGATCTTCCAGGCCACCCGGCCGACGGCTTCCTTGGCGTCCACGAGATTCTGATATTGGTGAGTGGGGTGAAGACCCGTAAACGGGTTCTGGACGCCCTCGACGGCCAGCCTCCGGCCCAAGGCCCAAAGGGTATCGACCATTCCCGCGTGTCCGGCGTAATTGCCGAAGAAGAGCACGCGCTGCCCCTTGTCGTTGACCATCTTTTCGTAATCGATGATAGTGCAACCCATCTCCATCATTTTCTTGAGCATGGGCATGTTGTGGCTCTGGCCCTTCGCGGTGTGGGAGAAAAAAACGTAGACCTTGTCCTTTTCCAGGCGCTCGATGGGGATCTCCTTGAGGGCCAGGACGATGGAGCAGGCCGAGATGTCTTCGCGGACGGGGATACCGGAAACCCGGTAATCATCGTCGGTGAAGACCCGGATGGTGGACGGCTGGATTTGGATTTCGAGAGCATGCCCGCCGGCCAATTCCCGGGCGTGCGACGGGATGAGGGGGACTCGCTTCTCCCACTTGTTGATGTCCTCCCTGCGGATTCCGATCTTTGTTTTCATGGTGTGCGACCCCACTCAAATGGAAGAGTGATTATGGCACAAAGGAGGCGCTTTGGTCAATAAATCGGGCGATTCCCGGGCCGGCGGGCGTCTATCACTAGGGAGGGACCTCAAAACCGTTGACTCCGGCCCCTGGAATTTCCATAATGACCCTGATGATCAGATTCCACAACACGCTCAGGGGCGCCGTCGAGCCATTCGTCCCCCTCCGGCCCGGCCATGTCAAGATGTACACCTGTGGGCCCACCGTCTATGATTTTCCCCATATCGGCAACTGGCGGGCATACGTTTTTGAGGACCTGCTCAAGCGGTTCCTCCGGTTTAGCGGCTTCGAGGTCACCCATGTCATGAATATCACGGACGTCGACGACAAGACGATCCGCGGCGCGAACGCCAAGGGACAGAGTCTCGAGGACTACACGCGGCCGTTCATCGAAGCTTTCACCAGGGACCGGGACGTCCTGAACATCCAGAAGGCCGACAAATATCCCAGGGCGACGGAGCACATCCCCGAAATGGTCGGGATCATCAAAACCTTGCTCGAAAAGGGCTTCGCCTACGAGAAAGACGGTTCGATCTATTTCAGCATCGCCAAGTTCCCGGCTTACGGCCGGCTGTCCAAGATCAACCTGGAGGACCTCCGGCCCGGCCAGCGCGGCGATTCGGATGAGTACGAGAAGGAAAGCGTCCACGATTTCGCCCTCTGGAAGGCGAAGAAGGAAGGCGAGCCCTTCTGGGAGACGGACCTCGGGCCGGGGCGGCCCGGCTGGCACATCGAATGTTCGGCCATGAGCTCCAAATATCTCGGTCCGACCTTCGACATCCACTGCGGGGGCGTCGACAACATCTTCCCGCACCACGAGAACGAGATCGCCCAGTCCGAGGCGGCCAACGGGGTCAAGTTCGTCAATTATTGGCTTCACTGCCACCACCTGGTCGTCAACGGCGAAAAAATGGCCAAGTCCAAGGGGAATTTCTATATTCTGAACGACATCCTGGCCAAGGGCTATGACCCCAGAGAAGTCCGGTTCCTCCTCCTGTCCACGCATTACCGGAAGATGCTCAACTTCACGTTCGAAGCGCTCGATCAGGCCCGGGCCGGCCGCAACAGGATCCGTGATTTTCTGGTCGACCTGAAGGATATCAAACGCGAAGGAGCAGCAAATCCGGAGGTCGCCGGGCTGATCGAGAAAGGGCGAGTGGAATTTGTGGCCGGCCTCGAGGATGACCTCAACATCTCGGAGTCCCTGGCGGCCTTGTTCAGCCTCATCAAGTCCGCGAATATCCTCAAGGACAAGGGTAAAATCTCCATGCCCGACGCCCTGGCCTTAACGGAATTTGTTTTGTCTGTCGATACGAAAGTCCTGGCGATCGAACCGACGGACGTCAAGCTAAAAATCGACTCACCGACAATTGCACTCACATCTGATAACATCGTCCTAAAAGTCGACGGCTCAGATGATCTCGGGTCCGACATCCAAAAAAGGGTCGAAGAGCGTGAGGAGGCCCGGGCCGCCAAGGACTTTAAGCTTGCCGATAAAATCAGGAAAGAGCTTTTGGCCCAGGGCATACTCCTCGAGGATACGAAGTCCGGCGTACGTTGGAAAAGGGTCCAGGCGCCGCGATCCTGACGGGACCGCCGGAGCGGCTCCGCTCGGGCGGGTGTGATGCCCAGCCCAAAATCGGGGGGACCAGATAATTGTCGCGCAACCGACTTTCGACCCAGGCCGTCGGCCGGACGGGAGAAGCGATCGCCCTGAAATTTCTCCGCCAGAAAAAATACGCCATCCTGGAAACCGGTTTCCGCCAGTTCCGGGGAGAGATCGACATCATCGCCCTCGACGGGAAAACCCTCGTCTTTGTCGAGGTCAAGATGCGCACCGGCGGAGCCTTCGGCCGCCCCGAGGAATCCGTCACGCCGGCGAAGCAGCAGCAGATCCGGAAGGTGGCCCAGGGTTATCTCCTCAGGCGCCATCTGGGCGACGTGGATTGCCGCTTTGACGTGATCTCCATCCGTGCTCAGGACGGCTCGGGATACGCCATCGACCACTTCGAGAACGCCTTCTGAAGCGCGTCTCAGCGAGCGCCAAAATAGGCCTGGAATCAGGGCCTCAAGAGTTGGGATTCCTCCCTTGCCTCCGGGCTCGTCTCCCCGCCCCGAGGACCGAAGACCTGTCGGGGCACAGGCGGAACAGTTCGTGCACAGTCTTCCTCAGGAGAGGGTGGACGGCTTGGGGGGCGATTTCATTCAGCGGGACCAGGACAAAATTCCTGACGGCAAGCCGTGGATGCGGAATGGTCAGTTCAGGAGTCCCAAGGACCGTGTCGCCGGCCAGCAGGATGTCGATATCGATTGTCCGCGGCCCCTTTTCAATGGACGGGACGCGTTTCATGGCCGCTTCGATCGATTTGGCCAGCGCCAGGAGCTCATGGGGCGTGCGGTCGGTCCGGACCTCGAGCGCTTGGTTGTAAAACCAGGGCTGATCGCGGACGTCGACGGGTTCGGTCCGATAGACGGAGGACGCCTTGAGAACGGCGACGCCGTTCTTCGCGAGCAGTCGGCTGGCGCGCACCAGGTTCCGTTTCCGGTCGCCGATATTGCTGCCGAGAGACAGGAAATAGATCATTTCTCTTCCGGCCGGATGGCTCTATTTTAGGCGGTCCCGGCCGAATGTCAACGCGCCAGTGCGCCCATGCCGTCCGATCCGACGGCCGCCTTCGCGCCGTCCGTTGTCTGCCCGGGAGGCTTTCAGTATAATATGCGGGTGATGAACACCAACGAAAACATCCAGAGCCGCATGAATGGGTTGGGCCACTGGGTCGGCAACACGCCCCTGCTGGCCATAGATTTCACGTTCGAAGGCAGCCAGCGCGTGCTTTACGCCAAGGCCGAGAACATGAACATGACGGGCAGCATCAAGGACCGCATGGCCGAGGAGCACGCCGCCGCCCTGGAAAACTCGTTTCTGCCGCGGCAGTTCTCGAACGAGGACAACGCGGACGCCCACGCCTGCACGACGGGGCCGGAGATCTGGTGGCAGCTCCGCTGGCGCAACCTCCGGCCCGACGCCCTGGTCGCCGGGATCGGGACCGGCGGGACGATCATGGGCGCCGGCCGTTTCCTGAGAGAAAAGAACCCCTCCATCCGGCTTCATAAGAAATATCTCAGCACCGACCTGCTCCGGGAAGAGCCGGCGAAGCCCGGGTTTCTCTCCCCGAGGATCAAGCTGGCCCGGTTCCGGGCCTTCAAGCGGGTCTGCCAGACGTGCTGCGATCCGGAGACCTGCCTGGCCGAATATCGCGAGGCCGTCCCCTGCGACGATCCCGACCTCGCGCCATGCCCCCGCCGGACCGCCTGATGCACGCCTCGAAAAAAGACAACCGCTGGCTCCTCCTCTTATCCCTGGCCTTCATCGCCCTCTCGGCCCTCGTCTACGCCGCCAACTACCTCATTTTCCGCAACCCGCGGGAGATGTTCTTCTTGATGTTCAATGACTTCGCCTTTCTCTTCGTCAACGTCCTCCTCGTGATCATTCTCATCGAGCGGCTGCTTGCCCGGCGGGAAAAGGAGGCCATGTTCAAGAAGCTCAACATGGTCATCGGCACGTTCTTCAGCGAGGTCGGCCTGGAGCTCCTCAGGTGTTTTTCGGCGTATATGGAAAACGCTCAGACGCTCAAAAAGGAGCTCAATATCCTCCCGACTTGGACCCATAAGGATTTCCAGTGCGCGATGGCGGCGGCCCAGAGTTTCCCGTACGAACTGAACATCGAACCGGTGGCTCTCGCTGAGCTCAAGGTGTTTTTTCAGGGGAAAAGGAATTTCCTCGTCATGCTCCTCGAGAACCCCAACCTTCTCGAGCATGATCGCTTCACGGACCTCCTGTGGGCCGTTTTCCACCTGGCCGAGGAGCTGGATTACCGCACGGGTGGCCTGGACGCCCTGCCGGAGGCCGATTACCGGCACCTGATGAACGACTCCAGGAGGGCCTGCGCCCACCTGACGGCGGAGTGGGTGGCCTACACGGAACACCTGAAAGGGAGCTATCCGTTCCTGTTTTCCCTCGCCGCCCGGATCAATCCCTTCAACCCGGATCCCTCGGCGATCATCCGCTGAAGCGCGGATCAGGTGACCGGGAGCGAAACGGAGAACGTCGTCCCCTCTCCGAGGCGGCTTTTTACGGAAATCGTCCCCTGGTGCGCCTGGACGATGTGCTTGACGATGGACAGCCCGAGACCGGTCCCCCCGAGTTTCTTGGACCGCGACTTGTCGACGACGTAGAACCGTTCGAAGACGTGCGGGATGTGTTCGGCGTCGATGCCGATCCCCGTGTCCTCGACCTCGATGCCGAATTGGCCCCCGTCAGCCGCGAGCTTGACCGTCACGCGGCCCTTATCGGTATACTTGACCGCGTTATCAACGAGGTTGACGAGCAGACGCTCGAGTTCATAGGGGTCAGCCTCAATCCGGGGCAGCCCTGGGCCCGCCGTGATGCCGAGCGTGAGCCCCTTGTCCCGGGCCGGCTTTTCGAAAATCCGGACGACATTCTCCGCGAGGGCGCGGACGTCCACGTCTTCTTTCTTGAGCCTGGCGCCTCTTTCCTCGAGCTCGGACAGGACGAGAAGGTCGCTGACGATGGCGATCAGACGGTCGGTATTCCGCTTGACGATCTCGAGGGAGGGCCGGATTTCCGGACCGGCCGCCGGCTCCATCGTCTCGACGAAGCCCTTGATCGCCGTCAGGGGCGTTTTGAGCTCGTGAGACACGTTGACGACGAAATCCTTCTTGATCTTCTCGAGGTTCTTGAACTCCGTCATGTCATGGAGCGTCACGACGTACCGTTCGCGGGACGCAAGGTAGGAGACGTTGCAGTCAAAGATCCGGTCGGCCAGGACGAGCTCCTCCCGGACCCCGGCCCTGGCGGCGTTTGCTTTCTTGATGATCTCGGCGAATTTGGAGCTCCGGATAACCTCCCAATAATACTTCCCCTCCGGCTTGTCGTTCTGGACGATCCGGCGGAAACTCGCGTTGCAGAGGACGATCCGGGCCTCGTCGTCCAGGACGCCAAGCCCTTCCTTGACGGACGCCAGGATGCTGTTGAGCTCTTCTGCCTGGAGGCGGACTTCCTGGAAGAGAGTCTTCAGCTCCGAGGTCATGGCGTTGAATTTCAAGGCGAAATCCTTGAATTCACCGTGCAGCCCTAGCGACACCTTCGCGTCAAAGTCTCCGGCCGCGACCCTGCCTGAGGCGTCGACGAACTGCCGGATCGGGCCGGAAATGCTCCGGGTGAAAAAAAAGGCCGCAACGAGGGCCAAAAGCGTCACCAAGCCGAGCGTTTTGAGAAGTTCCGCCCGGAGCCTCTCGAAGAGGAGGTCGAGTTCCTTCATGAACAGGCTCATGCGAAGTACGCCGACCACCTTATCCCCCGCCCGGAGGGGAAGGCTCATGTACATCATCTCCTGTTTGAGCGTCGAGCTGTAGCGGATGGACATCTGCTTCTCGCCCTGTAGCGCGGCGTGAATCTCCGGGCGGTAGAGATGGTTTTCCATGTCCCGCGGTTCCTTCTCGGAATCGGCCAGGACCAGTCCCTCGGGGTTGATCACCGTGATGCGGGTGGCCGTCTTTTTCCCGATGGATGTGACGATGTCCTCGAGGTTCCCCTTTCCCATTCCGAGGAGATACGGCGTGACGGAGTCTTCGAACAGGATGCCGAGGTGCTCGAGCCCTTCGGCTTGCTCACGGATGTGGTGTTGTCTCATCGGGCCCGGGGCGAAGAGGGCCACGCCTCCCGCCAGGAAGACAATGACCGCCGCATAGCCTAGAAAAACCCGCCAAAAGAGGGTCTTTTTCATTCTTCGATCTTGTAGCCCACGCCGCGGATGTTCTTGATCAGGGAGGCGGCCGTTCCCAGCTTCTCGCGCAGATTCCGGATGTGGACATCCACGGTCCGGTCAACGACGGCTTTTTCGTGACCCCAAAGATGGTCCAGGATCTGCTCCCTGGTGAAAACCCGGCCTCGACGGGAAGCCAGAAAATGAAGAATCCTGAATTCCGTTGCCGTGAGGTCCACAGGCGCGCCGGCGAGGGCCACGCTGTGCTTGGCCGGGTCAATCAGAAGCTGTCCGAGGGCGACGGGGCGGCCGTCGGGCGCCTGGTTCCAGCGCCTCAGGACGGCGTGGATCCTGGCGATGAGTTCCTTGACGGAAAAGGGTTTGGTGACATAATCGTCAGCGCCGAGCTCGAGCCCGACGATCTTGTCCGTCTCCTGGTCCTTGGCCGTGAGCATGATCACCGGGATTCCGGCGGTTTTCTCGTCCCGGCGCAGCTCGCGACAGACGTCCAGGCCGTCCATACCGGGCAGCATGAGGTCGAGAAGGACGAGGTCCGGCTTCTCTTTCCGGAGAAACCGGAAGAGGCCTTCGGCATCTTGGTACCCCTCGAACCGGAATCCGGCCCTTTTGAGGTTTATCCGGAGGAGCTCGAGGATATCGGCTTCATCATCCAGCGCCACGATCAAAGGGGGCATCTTCGATCCCTTCCCGGTCGAATCATTGGAAGGTATTATAGAAGAAAAATCCGCGAGGGCATAGGGATATTTCGCTCGCCGGCAGAAAATTGACGGATTCTGAACGCTGTCTTTACCATGGCCTGCCACTGGCTCTTGACCCTTCCCGCATCCACCTGACGGACGCCCTCCCGGGCGCGCCGTCGAATGACTCCGGGCCAGGCCACGTTGCCCGGCCTTCTTCGGAGGAATATAATGGAAAGAAGATGGGAGGGTAAACATTATGTGCAGATTGATTCTGACCGTTCTCGTCATGGGCCTTGGGGCCGCGGGCTTCGCGGCGGCCCTGGGAAAATTCGAGGAAGATACGATCCCCACCTCGCAGGGAAATCTGGTCCTGACTTTTCTCGGCCACGGGTCTCTGATTATGGGATTCGGGGGAAAAGTCATCCATATCGATCCCTACGGCGAGGTCGCCGACTACGCCCGGCTCCCCAAGGCCGACCTCGTCCTTATCACCCACGACCACTATGATCACCTGGACCCTAAGGCGCTCCAGGCCATTCTCAAGCCCGGGACGGCCGTCATTGCCTCGACATCCTGCGCCGGCAAAATCAAGGACGCCGTCATTCTGGCCAACGGGAAAACGACGACGGCCCTGGGGCTGAAGATCGAAACCGTGCCGGCCTACAATATCGTCAACAAGAGGCCGGACGGCGTCCCCTTTCACCCCAAGGGCGCCGGAAACGGCTATGTGGTCACCTTCGGCGACAAGCGCGTTTACATCGCGGGCGACACGGAGAACACGCCGGAAATGAAGACATTGAAGAACATTGACATCGCCTTCCTGCCGATGAACCTCCCCTACACCATGACCCCCGAAATGGTCGCCGACGCGGCCAAGGCCTTCAAGCCTAAATTCCTCTACCCGTACCATTATGGAGATACGGACACTTCAAAGCTGCTGATCCTCCTCCAGAGGGAAAAGGACATCGAGGTCCGCATCCGGAAGATGGGCTAAGGCCGGGCCGGAACTTATTTTTTTTGGTCCGGGGCAGGGCACCCCTGGAGGCCGGTGAACCGGCCTTCCTCGACGTGGTGCTTGATGGTTTTCCCCTGGACCATATAGATCACGTCCTCGCCGATATTCGTCGCGTGGTCGGCGATCCTCTCGAGGTGGCGGCCGACCAGGATCAGGTCCACAGCCCGGGGGACGGTCGTCGGATCGGCCGTCATGTACGTCAGGAGTTCCCGGAAGATCTGGTTATTGAGTTCGTCCACCTGGTCGTCCCTCCGGCAGACGTTCTTGGCCAAATCCGCGTCCCCGTTAACAAAGGCGTTGAGGGCGTCCCGAACCATTCCCTGGGCCAGGGCAGCCATACGGGGGATGTCGATGAGAGGCTTAAGCTGAGGCTGCTTGAGGAGATCGATCGTTCTCTGGGCGATATTCACGGCCAAGTCCCCGATCCGCTCGAGGTCGCTCCCGATCTTCATGGCCGAGGTGATGAACCGGAGGTCCGTCGCGAGGGGCTGCCGGAGCGCCAGGAGCCGCATGGCCATGTCGTCGATCTCGATGTCGAGCCGGTTGATGGCTTCCTCTTTCTCAAGGACTTCGCAGGCCATCTCTTCTTTCCGGTCCTTGAGCCCCCGGACGGCTAGGCCGATCTGCTCTTCAGCCCGTGAGGCCATCTCCAGGAGCTTCTCCTTGAGGGACTTGAGTTCCTCGTCAAAAGGCCGTTCCATTTTCGACATGCGATCTCCTCTGCCGGCCTCGCCGGCCTGGATCAGCCAAACCGGCCGGTGATGTAATCTTCCGTCAGCTTGGACCCGGGGTTGGTGAAGATCTTCTCGGTGATGCCGAACTCGATGAGCTCCCCGAGCATCACGAAGGCCGTGAAGTCCGAAACGCGGGCCGCCTGCTGCATGTTGTGCGTCACGATGACGACAGTGTAGCTTTTTTTGAGAGCCTGAATCAAGTCTTCGATCTTGGCGGTGGCGACGGGGTCGATGGCTGAGCAGGGCTCGTCGAAAAGAATGACCTCCGGCTCGACGGCCAGGGCCCGGGCGATGCACAGCCTCTGCTGCTGCCCGCCCGACAGGGCGAAAGCGTTCTCGTTAAGGCGGTCTTTGACCTCGTCCCATAGCGCTGATCCCCGGAGGCTCCTCTCGACGATCTCCTCCAATTTTCGCCGATCCCTCAGGCCGTTGATTCTGAGGCCGTAGGCGATATTATCGAAGATGGTCTTGGGGAAGGGATTGGGCTTCTGGAAGACCATGCCGACGCGGCGCCGGAGTTCGACAACGTCCACGTCGGGGTCATGGATGTTCTTCCCGTCGAGGAAGATCCTCCCCTCCATCCTGATCCCCGGGATCACATCGTTCATCCGGTTGAGGGTCCGGATGAAGGTCGACTTGCCGCATCCCGAAGGGCCGATGATGGCCGTGACATGGTTCGCCGCGCAAGAAACGCTGACGTTTTTCAGGGCCCGGGCGGAACCGTAATAGAAATTCAGTCCTTTGGTCTCAATCTTCGGGAGTATCGTTCCGTCGCTCATCGGTGTTTCCTTCTCAGTCTGAACCTGATGACGACGGCCGTCATGTTCATGCCCAGAACCAGGACGATCAAGACCAGGGCTGTCCCGTAGGCGATCGGCCGGACCTGCTCGATCTGATGATGCTGAGTGGCCATGATATAAAGGTGGTACGGGAGCGCCATGAACTGGTCACCCAGGGATTTCGGAAGATAGGGCAGGAAGAAGGCCGCTCCCGTGAAAAGGATGGGCGCCGTTTCCCCGGCCGCCCTGGCCAGGCCGAGAACGGTGCCCGTCAACATGCCGGGAACGGCGTAGGGCAGAACGTTCGTCCGGATCGACTGCCATTTGGTCGCGCCGAGCGCCAAGGCGCCTTCGCGGTAAGAACTTGGGACGGTTTTCAGGGCCTCCTCGCTGGCGGTGATCGTCCAAGGGAGCGTCATAAGTCCCAGGGTGAGTCCTGCGGAGAGGACCGACGTCCCGAAGCGCAGGATGTTGACGAACAGGATGACGCCGAAGAGGCCATAGACGATGGACGGCACGCCGGACAGGTTCCGGATGGACAGCCGGATGAGGCGCGTCAGGCGTCCCTGCCTGGCATATTCATTGAGGTAGATCGCGGCGCACATGCCCAGGGGGACGGCCAGGAGGGCGGTGATGAGCGTCACGAGGAAGGTCCCGAAGATCGCCGGGAAGATCCCGCCCTGCGTCATCCCTTTTCGCGGGGCCTGGGTCAGGAACTCCCAGCTGATCGCGCCGCCGCCCTTCCGCCCGATGTCGTAGAGGAAAAGGAGAAGGACGGCCAGGACGAGGTAGAGGCAGACACGGAGCATGAAGAACCCGAGCACCTGGGCGAGTTTCTTCTGGGAGGCCTGTTTCATTGCTCGCGCTCCTGATATTTGTGCAGGATGACGTCGGCGGCCAGGTTGACCATGAAGGTCATGATGAAGAGGACGAGGCCGATGGCGAAAAGCGCGTAATAATGCGTCGTGTAATACGGGACTTCGCCCAGCTCGATGGCGATATTGGCCGTCATCGTCCGGACCGAACTCAGAAATCCATGCGGGAAGGCACGGGCGTTGCCGGTGGCCATGAGGACGGTCATGGTTTCACCGATGGCCCGGCCCATGCCGAGCATGCAGGCGGCGATGATTCCGGAAAGGGCGGCGGGAATCTTCACCCGGAAAAGCGTCTGCCACC